>Ga0228535_1000978_pt1 | contig 57974 bp, 56 predicted proteins | sample SJ1metagenome_FD_168457 | JGI IMG/M metagenome (GOLD analysis project Ga0228535, IMG submission 168457) | Enriched culture of PCE-dechlorinating microbial communities from Ithaca, New York, USA - SJ1 | ecosystem: Engineered > Modeled > Simulated communities (microbial... > Unclassified | place...
TTTAATAAAAATTCGAACTATATCAAAATATTTTCTATATAATTTTATAAAGTTCTGATTTTTATATAAAAAATTTAACGATTTACAAAAAAATTATAGCCAATTAATCTTTTATGAATAATCTGGGATAAATATAATTTGTCTAATAACAATAAAATTGAGGTGACCTATGAAAAATTACTATACTACAAGATTAGTTAAATCGGAGGACTTGAATCATCATGGAACATTATTTGCAGGAAGAATGAGTGAATGGTTTGTAGAAGGGTGCTTTATCGCAGCGGCAAATCACCATGGAAATCCAGAGGAAATAGTCTGTGTAAAGCTTCATGGAATGAAATTTGGAAAACCAGCTAGAAAAGGACAAATCATTCAGCTTACAACTCAGGTGGTACTAACTGGAAATACTAGTATGACTGTATATGGAAAAGTGACTGAAATAGATGGAACAGAAATATCTGTAGACGGGTATATTACCTTTGTGTGTGTAGATGAAAATGGCAAGAAAAAACCTCATGGCATTCCTACACCTGTTCCTCAAAATGATGAAGAAGCAAAAATAATAGAAATAGCTAAAAACTTAAGATAGTATATTTTTTTTAAAATGGAGGTGGCTATTATGGAAAGAAAAATAAAAAATCAAGTAACGGGATTTAGAACTAAAGATGGAGCAGGAGTAAGTTTAGTAAGAGTGCTTGGAAACCAGACCACGGATGAATATGATCCTATATTAATGCTAGATTCATTTGACAGCATAAATCCAGAAGATTACATAGCAGGATTTCCACTACATCCGCACAGAGGAATAGAAACTATAAGTTATGTATATAAAGGTCAAATGACACATAAAGACAGCCTTGGAAACGAAGATACAATAAAGGATGGAGAAGTTCAGTGGATGACTGCTGGCTCTGGAATAATGCATGAGGAAAAATTACCAGCATCAGAGAGAATGTTAGGAGTTCAGCTATGGCTCAATCTTCCTGCAAAAGACAAAATGGTTCCTCCAGCATATAAAAGCATTAAAAATTCTGAGATTCAGGAAATAGCTATAGATAATGGAAAACTTAGGCTCTTGGCGGGAGATTATAATGGAGCGACAGGATATAAAAGTAAATATTTGCCACTAGATTATTATGATATACATCTAAATCCAAATTCAAGTATAGTGCTAGATACGGATAGTAATAGCTCAATAATGATGTTTACTTTACTTGGAGATGCCTATATTTCTGGAGAATTAATAAAAGAAAAAACAGCTGTAAAGTTAAGCCAAGGGAATTCAGTTGAAATAAAATCAACTGATACAAAAGCCCAGGTTTTGTTTGTAAGCTCAACTAGACTAGATGAATCGATTGCATGGGGCGGCCCAATAGTAATGAACACAAAAGAAGAATTAAACAAAGCTTTTCAAGATTTAAAAGATGGTACATTTTTAAAAACTGGCATACAGTACTAGTATAATAAGAATATTAGTTATAATAGAAAAAGCATATTAACTTCTAACTCTACAAAGAAGTTGATATGCTTTTTTAATATAAAAGTATTAAAGTATAGGATTTTATTGAGATTTTAGCTGCTATTTTCCAGATATACTCAGTTCTCTTACTTTTACACTTGCTGAGCCTGTGTCTTCAGTAAGTGGAGACAGGAAAAAGTCGTTTGCTACTGCATCTATGTTCTTTAGTAATTCAAAGAAGTTACCAGATACAGTAATTTGGCTTACTGGGTTTGAAAGCACTCCCTTATCAATGCAGTAACCATGACACTGAAGTGAAAAATCTCCAGAAATAGCATTTATACCTGCATGTAAGCCCTGAAGCTCTGTAATAAATACTCCTTTATCTATAGACGACATCAAATTCTTTAAATCTAAATCCCCAGGCTCAAAGCAAAGATTGCTAGGAGCGATTTCAACTGAGCTTTTGTAGGATGATTTTGATGCATTTCCAGTTGATTTAACCTTGTCTATTTCAGCAGTTTTGAGATTGTGCAGATAGGTTCTTAATATACCTTTTTCAACTATTGGCTTAACAAAGGTTGCCACACCTTCATCATCAAAAGCAGTAGAGCGAAGTCCGGACCTTATATGAGGATTGTCAGTTATAGTTACATGGCTAGAGGCAATAGAAGCATCTAACTTTCCTATTAATGCCGATAGCTTTTTTTGAACCTGCTCAGCACTAAAATGATTAGTAAACTGAGATAAGAAGCTAGCAAAAGCTTTATTTTCAAATACCACAGGACATTTAATAGAGGATATAGGCTCAGCTCCAAGCATATTAAGTGCTTCATCAGTTGCAGTTTTTGCTATTTTATCTAAAGAAAGCTCTTTAAATGAATCAGCCATATCAAAACCTATACCAGTTCTCGTATCTTCCTTTTCCTTAGCAACTACAACTCCATAAGCATATATATGTGATTTTGTTTCCTTTACATCTAGACCTTTAGTATTTTTTATCCACTTTGTGTAGGTGGTTTCAACATAGCTGTTGTTTGATAATCTTACAATTCTAGAATCTGTTTCTAAGATTCTTTTTTCTAAATCAATCATAAACTGAATTTTTTCATCTATAGATATATCTTTATCTACAGAGGGAAATTCCATAAATTTATAGTCTCCACTTCCATCGTGTAAGCATACAGGGTCAGTAGACTCAATTGCAAAAGCATTTTCATAAGCTGCATTTACAAGCATAGTAATTGCATCATCATCGAAAGCTTCAGTAAAGGAATATCCCATCTTACCATTGATTATTCCTCTATAGGATAGACCACCTTGCTCAGAAAGTTTGAATTTATCTACTTCACCTTGATATACAGAAAGGTTTAAGCTTTCTGCTGTTTCATAATAGATTTCTTGATTTTCAAAGCCTTTATTTTTACCTGCTTCAAACAATTTATCAGTCCATGTATTTAGCATATAGCCTACTCCTTTCCACCAACTGTAATTTCAGAAACCTTAAGTGCAGGCTGACCTAACCCAGCTGGAATAGAGCCACTGACAGAGCCACACATACCTTCTCCTGAATCAAAATTATCACTTACCATTTCAATCTTTTTAAGAACATCCAGACCAGTTCCAATCAAGGTTGCTCCTTTAATAGGTTCCTGGATTTTACCATTTTTCACTAGGTAAGCCTCTTGGACTGCAAAATTAAATTCGCCAGTCGCAGTATTTACAGAGCCACCTCCTAGATATTTTGCATATATGCCGTAATCAATAGAAGAAATCATATCTTCAAACTTGCTATTTCCATTTAAAATGTAAGTGTTCGTCATTCTAGAGGTAGGAGCAAATTTATATGATTCTCTACGACATGAACCAGTAGCTGGCATATTCATACGCCTAGCATTTAGCTCATCTACCATATAATTTTTTAAGATTCCATTTTCTATTAATAGATTTCTAGTAGTATTATTGCCTTCATCATCAAAGCTAAGTGAGCCCCATTCGTTTTGTACAGTGCCATCATCAACTGCAGACACTACAGTAGAAGCTATCTGCTCTCCAAGCTTTCCAGCATACACTGAATTTCCCTTTGCAACAGAAGTTGCCTCTAGTCCATGCCCGCAAGCTTCGTGAAATATTACTCCACCAAATTTATTATCAAGCACTACAGGAAACTTTCCACTTGGAGCTGATTTTGCATCTAACATAGTTACCGCAACTCTAGATGCTTCATTAGCAATATCTTCTACAGATATTTCATCATAAAGCTCGAAACCTTTTCCAGAGCCTTTTCCAATCATTCCATGCTCCATTTTTTCATCACGCTTGGCAACAGAATTCACGATAAATCTAGTTCTAGTTCTGCTATCTTGCACAAATTTTCCATTTGAATTTGCGATTAAAACATTTTGAGTATAATCAAGATAATTAACTCTCACTTGATGAATTAAATTTGAGTATGAAGATGCTGATTCATGAGCCTTTCTCATAAGCTCGATTTTTACTGATTTTTCAACATCCTGAGGCGATATCATCACAGGATGAACAACGCTAGGATTTTCCATAACAAAATCAATATTTAAATTTTGTGGTAGACCTTTTAAAGACTTTGAAGCATTTTGTGCTAATTTAATAAGGGTATCTCTGTCTTTTTTATGAGAATAGGTATATACGCTGTTAAATCCATTAAAAATTCTTATACCCACACCACCAGTTCTTCCAGTGAGGGAGCGTTCTATTTTACCTTCTATCATTCCGATAGTATTATCGATTCTGTCTTCTACAAAAATCTCAGCAAAATCACCACCAAAAGACAGTGCTGCTGTGAGTACATCGTGTACCAGTCTTTGATCTAGCATAGTATTCTCCTTTTTATAAATTTTCGAATAATTCAATATTTATATTATTGTAACCAATAATCATAAACATAACAATAATAATTTAAAACATATAAAAAAAATTATATGAAAATATCCTGCTTAATAACTTTGTTATGTAATGTTATATAAATAGCATAAAAACATTACATTATCAAATTAATCACTTTAATTGAAAAATTAAATTCATTTTATAGTAAGCAAAGTTGTGTATAATAAATTTATTCAAATTTTTAATAAGACCTCATATATTGGAAATAAATATTGTTTGTTGTATTCACTATAAAAGAAGGGATGATAAAAATGAAATATATTGATATGCACTGCGATACAATACTTACTGTTCCAGATGATGGCAGCTCTGACTTACTTATTAGCAATCCAAAAGCAAGTGTGGATTTTGACAGATTAAGACAATCTGATGCTATGGCACAGTTTTATGCAATTTTTCTTATGAATGAAGAAATGTTTAAAGAAGAAGGTAAAATGTACATTCCTGATGATGAGTACATTATTAGGTCTGTTAATATGCTAAAAGAAGCAGTCAAAAATACAAACTATATGGAGATGGCATATAACTATAATGATTTGATGAATAATAGCTCAAATGATAAAATCTCAGCTTTACTCACCATAGAAGATGGACGTTCAGCTACTAGCATAGAAAAAATTAAACACTACCATGATTTAGGAATACGCCTTATTACACTTACTTGGAATTTTGAAAACAGCATAGGATATCCTAACTCTGATGACAAAACTATAATGCAAAAAGGACTGAAAAACTATGGATTTGAAGCTGTAGAATACATGAATGAAATAGGTATGCTTGTAGATGTTTCACATCTTTCAGATGGAGGATTTTATGATGTTGCAAGCATAGCGAAAAAGCCTTTTGTAGCATCTCATTCAAATTCAAGAGCACTATCACCACATAATAGAAACCTTACAGATGAAATGATTAAAATAATAGCAGAAAAAGGTGGAGCTATAGGTCTAAACTTTGCACCAGAGTTTTTAGCTAAAGATATTACAAATATACATAGTAAAATAGAGCTTATGATAAATCATCTAAACTATATTAAAAATATAGGTGGAGAAGATGTAATTGCCCTAGGCTCAGATTTTGATGGAATACAAGGCAACTTAGAAATAAGTGGTTCTCACGAAATGCCAAAATTATTTGATGCATTAAAAAATAATGGCTGGAGTGAAACACAGCTAGAAAAATTGACACAGCAAAATATGCTAAGAGTTATAAAAGAAACTTTAAAATAATCCAGATTTATTTCTTGGCTAATATAGTATATATTGAATCGTTGATTTTAGTGATTTTTGTAGATTTAAATCCAGAATTTAGCAGTGACTGTTCAAGGTCAGTTGATGATATTCGTATATCCATAGGAGGTCCTTCTATTATTTTCTCTTCCTTTTCGTATTCGAGGCATAGTAGATGACCTCCTATTTTAGTTACCTCGTAAAGCTTTGAAAGTACTTTTGATAATGACTCTACTTCGTGTAGTATAAGTGATGCCATGACAAAATCAATGCTTTCGTCTTCTAGAGATAACGCTTCAATAGTAGACTCAATGAGCTTAATATTTTGCAAATCTTCTTTGATAGCTTTTTCCGATATGACATTTAGCATACGGCTGTCAAAATCAAGAGCATAAACTGTTTCTTTAGTCTTTTTTGCCATAGGAATAGTAAAAAAACCAGAACCCGCACCAATATCCAGTAGAGTATGATTCTCATGTATAGGCATTTCATCTATCAGAACTTCAGGAGGAAGGATACTTTCCCTTTGCTTACTCTCTAAAAATGCAATTTTATTTAAAAACTTTTGATCTCCATCGTGCGATTTTTTTATCTTATTCATATAAACCTCCTAATGATATATAATACAGAGTGTAAATGTCTACAATTGTCTTAAAAAATTAAGCAGCATGCTTCACTGCTTTAGTGTTTTAAACATTAGCAACCTCTAAAATAAGCTTTTCCTTAAGATATGTCACCATTTTTTCTTCTGCTTCTTGCATAGCAAGCTCAATTTTGCATAAGCTGCCTTCATTTAATTCGCAGGTAAATAATGCGTTACTACCTTCTATAGCTTGAATTACGTCATAAAAACTAATCTCAGATTTAGGTTTTCTTAGACTGTATCCGCCATTGACTCCGGGTGAAGATTGAATAAGATTTGCTTTAACAAGCTGGGTTAATATTTTAGAAAGATAGGTAGGGGAAATATTCATATGGCTTGCTAGTGGAGAAAGACTAAAGTTTTCCTTCCCATCCTGCGAAACAAAATAGGTCATAATATGCAAAGCATAATTTGTTGCTTTTGTATACTTCATGATTTTCCTCCAAAAAAGATATTACAGACTGCATTTATCTATAATTATAGTTATAAGATTAATAACTGTCAATAAGTATTTAGTGATGAGAAAGGTAAACTATAGTAAAATAGATATACACAGCATTATAAAATTTTGCCAAACTACAAAAATGATATCATAATGCTAATTTTGTGAGATGAGGAATTTTAAATATGAATGGAACACAAAGAACTAATATACAAATTGGATCAAAAGTTATGGTAGTACAAAAGCAAGACCAAAGAACAGGAAAATTAACTGAAGGGGTAGTCAAAAGAATCCTCACCAATTCAGCTAATCATCCTCATGGTATTAAGGTAATGCTAGAAAGTGGAATTGTAGGCAGAGTCAAAGAAATACTATAACAAAAGGAGGAGTCCTTATGAGCAAAAATAGTAAAAGAACTATAAGAAGATTAATGCCAGATGATATGGATACCTATGTGGATATCTACCTTAATGCATATCCAGCAGGCAAGGATATTTCAAAGGAGTGTTACGATAAATATTATAATCGCAATATGCAGTCACTACTAGAATATGACCATGTGAATTTTTATGGATTATTTGAAGATGATGAGCTTATATCGATTATGAAATTAATAGATTTTGATATTAATCTATTTGGTCAAATGAACAAGGCTACTGGGCTTATGTCTTTAGCAGTTCATCCTCTTCATAAGAAAAAAGGTGTAGCTAGAGATATGGTGAAATTCTTTGAAGATTATACCGTAAGTTCTGGTGGACTTTGCTCAATGCTCCTTCCATTTAGAATAGAATATTATAGAAAAATGGGATATGGCTATGGAACAAAGCTAGACGAATATAGAATACCTACTTTGCAGCTTCCGTCTTGCAAGGATATATCTAATCTAAGACTGATAAAAAAAGATGAAATTCATAAAGTGATTTCTTGTTATTCGAGCTTTGTAAGTAGTTATCATGGTGCAGTATGTAAATTTGAAGAGGAAATTAGAGAAATAAATGAAGACGATGAAACTAGAAGAATAGGTTATTTTGAAGCAGAGGAATTAAAAGGCTATGCTGCATTTTGCTTTACAAGAGATAGTGAAGTGAACTATACATTAAATTCAATGATAGTATCAGAGCTGGTATATAGTGATGGAGAGGTTCTTAAGAAGCTATTAGCTGGACTTCGCATGCAGGCGGATTTGGCTCAAAATATCGTTATAAGAACTGGGGAAGCTGATTTTTATCATTTACTTGACTCACCAGAGGATACCTCAGGCAATTATATTAACTACGGCTTCATACAAACAAATATATCAGCGATGGGAAATATGTACAAAATACCTGATATAAAAAGCTTTGTAGAGAAAACCAGCTATAGAAAATTTCCAGTAGAAAATATAAAAATAAGCTTTACAGTTTATGATGAATTCAAAGATGAAAATCATAGCTTTGCTATTTTATTTACACCGAATGAATTAGGCTCATATAGCTCTTGGAGCTTTGAAAGTGAGAATATTAATTCTGATTTAGAAATAAAAATTAAGCTATCAGACTTATCTTCATTATTTATGGGAAGCGCTGATTTTGCTCCTATGGTAAGACTTGGAATAGTAAGTATAAGTGATAAAAGCCTCACAGAAAAAGTAGATAGATTATTTCATTTAAACCAAAGACCATTTACAAACACTGACTATTAATATTAGAAAAAGAGTTACTTAAGTAACTCTTTTTTGTTTACATATTATGTATAATTAAATCACAGTGACAATTTTGCTGATATGTATAAAAAAAAGACTAAATATTTAAAAAATACTCAGTAACATTTTTGCTTTTTTATATTTATTATAAACCTGAGGGAGGTAGTAAGGCTAATGAAGAAAAAGATTATATTTTTTATAGTAATTCTTATATCAATCTTAATAATTGTAATGATAAAAAATAATCAAAGTCTAAAAAAAGAGACTAGCAATTCCTTAGATTTAGGAGTTCCTATTCAAGTTGAAAATGTAGAGCTTGGGAATCTTGCAAAATCTATACACTATACTGGCTTGATGGAATCTAAAAGTACAGTAAACATATCTTCAAAAATTACTGCAGAAATAAAAGATATATATGTAAATGAAGGAGACTGGGTAGAAAAAGGAAGTTTAATTGCAAAATTAGACGACAGTAAGCTTATAGCAAATAAAAAAACTTTAGAAAGCAAGCTTAAAACCCTAAAAATAAATTCAAGTTATATTAGTCAAGAAGTTTCTGATTATTATATATCTAGTTCAGCAATATATAGCCTTGAAAAACTAGAGTCAGAGATAACTTATGTAAATGATCAGAAAATGAAAATGAAAATTTTACTTGATGCAGGAGCAATTCCAAAAAATACTTATGATGAATTAGAGCAGCAGTCGCTTTCTATGGATATTCAAAAAAACGAATTAAAAACTACAATAGATAATAATTATGAATCATTAGAAAATCAAAAGAATATGTTAAATAGTCAGGTAGAAGAATTAAAAACTATGATAGATGAAATAGATATGACGATTAAAGATACTGAAATCAGAGCACCTTTATCAGGAAATATTCGTGTTATAAATTATGAAAAGGGTGATTTAGCTATTGGAACAAAGCCATTTGTTACAATAGATGATAGAAATGAAATGAAGGTATTAGTTTCAGTTTCTGAAAAAGATTTATCTAATGTTAAAGAAAATGGGAAAGTAAAGCTAGGGATTATTGGCAGGGGCTTGAATCTAGATGCTCAAATAACAAAGATTTCTTCATATATGAATAGTAAAACTAAAATGACAGATGTGGAAATTAATATTAATCAAGAAGAAATACTCGATGAACTTATTATAGGAAGTACAGTAGATGTGGAATTTGTAATAGAAGAAAGCGAAAATAGCCCTCTAATAAGCAAAGAAAGTTTAGTAAAACAAACAGATGCAACTTATGTCTATACAGTCAAAGACGGACTTGTTACAAAGAAACAAGTAGAAATAGGCATTGAAGTCAAAGATAAGGTTGCTATACTAAATGGAATTGAAACGGGAGAACAAATTGCAACAAAAAATCTTAAAAATTTATATGATGGAGCCAAAGTATATATATACCAGGGAGAGGATAAAGAATGAAAATAGGACAAATTTCTATCAAATATAAATACTTTATTTTATCTTTGACCATTGCCATTTTATTATTTGGAACATATTCGAAAATGACTTTAAAATCTCAAATGTCTCCTGATACAAACTCTCCATCGGTTACTGTTCTTGCTCAATATCCAGGAGCTTCAGCGCAAGACGTTATAAATGATGTAATAGAACCCATTGAAAATGTTTTTGGAAGTTTAGATGGAATAAAAAATATTAAATCTATTGGCCAGGACAATGTAGCAATAATAAAACTAGATTTTAATTATGGTATAAATGTAGACCAAGCTGCGATTGATGTTCAAAATTCTCTGAGTCGTATTAAAAGTGAACTTCCAACAAACTTACCTGAAGCAAAAGTATTGAAATTTAGCACTTCTGATAAACCAGTTGCAACAATAAGTCTAAGTAGTGATTCAGTAGACTTAAGAGAAATAAGACAAATTGCTGAAGAAAAAATTGCTTTTGATCTTCAGTTAATAGATGGAGTAGCTTCAGTTAGTTATTTTGGAGGAAATGAAACTCAAGTTGAAATTCAATTAGACCGTAGTCGTATGAATGCCCACGGAATTACAATAAATCAAATTAATAGCTCTCTATTAATGAATAACATAAAGGCTCCAGGGGGCAAGATTACAGATGATGGCAAAGAAGTTTTGGTTAGAATAGAAGATGAATTTAAAAACTTGGAAGATATAAAGAATTTAGGCATTAAGACAATAGACGGTAATAAAGTATACTTAAGCGATTTAGGAGAAGTGTACTTTAATACAGGAGATAAAGAAAGCGCATATGTATATAATGGCTCAGATGGAATCGCATTGATGATAACTAAAAAAAGTGATGCAAATACTATAGATGTCATAGATAACTTAAAAGAAAATATTACTGATTTAGAAAAGAAATATCCCTTTATAAATTTCGAAATCGCTCAAGATGATTCTATTTTTACTAATCAAATGATTAATAATATGACAATTAGTGTTTTGACAGCTCTTCTTTTCACTATGTTGATAATTGTTTTGTTTATAAAAAACATTAATCAATCTCTAGTTATTAGTGCATCCATGCCACTAGTATTTATGTCTACCCTAGGTCTAATGAAATTATCTGGCATGAAACTCGATATGGTAACGCTATCAGCTTTAATCCTTAGTATAGGATTTGTTGTAGATGGAGCCATAGTAGTTGTAGAAAATATAATGACACACTACAATAAAAGTAAAAATATTATTCAAGCAGCTATTGATGGAACAAATGAAATTGCCATGCCGAGTATTGCAGGTGCTACAACTACATTAATAGTGCTAATTCCACTTTTGTTTATTAAAGGATTTGTAGGAGAGATGTTTAGACCATTAGCAATGACGGTAATATTTGCTATTACTTCATCAATCGTAATTGCACTTATTGTTATACCCCTATTTACTGTTATGTTCCATAAATTTTCCTTTAAAAAAATTGAAAAAGCAATAGGCTATATTTCAGAACCATTTAACAAAATGATGGATAAAATTTTGGAAATATACATTATTCTTTTGAAAAAATCTTTAAGCAATAAATTGAAAATGCTTTTAATTATTGTTGTTCTAATGGGATTAAGTGGAAGCTTTATTGCAAGTAATGGTATAGAAATGTTGCCTAAGTTTGACGGAGGAACCACTTTTTTATCAATAGAGCTTGAGCCAGGAACAAAAGTAGAAGAAACACTGACAGTCGTAGATGATATAGAATCTTTTTTAGAATTAGAAAAAAATATTGAAAGTTACGATGTTCAAGTTGGATATGAAAAAAATAGTGCCATGATTGGAGACTTTGGCATTATGGGAACCAATCAAGCTCTATTTACAATTAATTTGCTCCCAAGAACAGATAGAAAAGAAACTATATGGTCGTTCCAAGAAAGGCTACGTTTTGAGTTGAAAAAAATTCCAGACATTGAAAGATTCGTAGTAAAAGAAAAAGGGGGTACTGCAACAAGTAGTTCTACTGCACCATTGGATATAAGAATATCTGGAGATGATGAAGAAGTCCTCTATAAATTAGCTAGTAATTTTGAAGAAGAAGTAAAGAAAATTCAAGGAACAACTAATATATATAAAAGTGTAAACATGGATAATGATCAAATACTCATAAAAACAAATGAAGAGGAACTTAGAAGGCTAGGATTAAGTACAGCTGAAGTATCCAAACAGATTTATATAGCTCTAGAAGGTATTAATAGTACAACCATAAACACAGTAGATGCAAACAATATCGATGTAAAATTAATTTTTAAAGAGCAATATAGAAATGACATGGATGCTTTAAAAGATATTAATATTACATCACCTATAGGGGCAATAGTTCCACTAAGAGAGATAGCTGAATTTGAAAGTGGAAAAAGATCTAATATGATAACAAAAGAAAATTTAGAAAATACAATTGATATCTATGGATATATAGACAGCAGAGCTTATAGTCATGTTACATCTGATATTCAAAAACTTATTGATAAGTATCCAGTTCCTACTGACTATTCTATTAAGCTCAGCGGAGAAAGCTCAGATATGGGAGAGTCGATGAAAGATATGCTTTTTCTTCTAACATTAGCTATTATCTTTGTTTACTTGATACTGGTTCCTCAGTTTAAATCATTCATACATCCAATTACTATAATGGCATCAATACCTTTAGTCATTATAGGGATTGCTCCAGCTTTAGGATTGACAAATAAATATGTATCAATGCCTGTATTGTTAGGATTTATACTTCTTGCAGGAACAGTTGTAAATAATGCTATTTTAGTTATAGATCAAACTATACTAGCTAAAAAAACAGGATTATCAACTAATGAAGCCTTAATTTCCGCAATCACAGTGAGATATAGACCTATTATGATGACAGCATTATCAGATGTTGTTGGAATGCTTCCTTTAGCTATGCAGTTAGCTTTGGGTTCAGAAAGATTTTCTCCATTAGCAGTTACAATAATAGGAGGTATCTTGTCAGCTACATTCTTGACATTAATAGTTATTCCTGTACTTTTTGCAGGCTTTGAAGAAATAAAAGAGAAATTTGTTCAATAATTAAAATTATATTAAGTGATTTTGGGTATAATAGTTAAAGGAAAACGGTTGCATAAAAAATGAAGTTTGGGAGGCATTTATGGTTGAATGCAATAACTATAAACAGCTAGAAGAAATAGAAAATCTCCAAAAAACTCTAACTAAATATATGATGTACTATAAATTTGGAATGGAGGAAATAAATACTAAAATCAGTATACTCCAGCAAGAATTTCAATATGTTCATTCATACAACCCAATAGAGCATGTAAAATCTAGGCTGAAAACTCCTCAAAGCATCATAAACAAAGTGCATAGAAGAGGATATGAATTCACTATAGATTCAATTCGAAAAAATGTGCTAGATATAGCTGGAATTAGAATCATCTGCTCATTTACATCAGATATTTACAGTGTATCAAAAATGCTAGTAAATCAAAGAGATATAGAGGTAGTGGAATACAAGGACTATATAAAAAATCCAAAGCCAAATGGCTACCAGAGTCTTCATATGATACTAAAAATACCTGTTTTTATGTCAGATAGAGTTGAGGAAGCCTTTGTAGAAGTACAAATTCGAACTATAGCTATGGAATTTTGGGCGAGTCTAGAGCATAAAATATACTATAAATACGATAAAGAGATACCAGAAAATTTAAAAAATGATTTAAAAGATGCAGCAGATCAGATTTCTCAGCTGGATTATAAAATGGAGCAAATTCATATGCAAATGCAAAAACTCAAATTTGAAAATGACAATAAAGAACAAAGTTGTGAAATCACTGAAGATGATGAATTCCAAAAATTGACGAATAAATATATCAGTATGCTATTTAGCAATTCTATAGATAGTTAGATTAATTTAGATAAATTTATTTGTTTTTGGTATAATATATTTTGCAATTAGAAATTTATTAGGAGGAAACAAAAAATGATACCAACACCACATATTGAAGCTAAAAGCAAAGAGGAAATAGCGAAAACCGTTCTTATGCCAGGAGACCCTTTAAGAGCGAAATTTATTGCAGATACATTTTTAGAAGATGTAGTTCAGTTCAATGGAGTAAGAAATGTTCTAGGATATACTGGAACCTACAAAGGAAGAAGAATATCAGTAATGGCAAGTGGAATGGGTATGCCTAGCATCGGAATCTATTCGTATGAGCTATATAAATTTTATGAGGTTGAAAATATAATCAGAATAGGCTCTTGCGGAGGATATACAGCAGATGTAAACCTATATGATGTAATCCTAGCAAAGGATGCATGGAGTGAGTCAAGCTATGCAAAGGTTCAAGGCGGATATACTAAGGATGTAATAGAAGGAAGCAAGGAGCTTAACGATAAGCTAAAAACCTATGCTGACGAGCTTGGAATTCCTATGCACGTAGAAAGAATACATTCATCTGATGTTTTCTATAGAGAAACTTCTGATGAGTATAAGGAAATATACTCAAAGCATGGATGCGTGGCTGTAGAGATGGAAGCTTTTGCACTTTTCCATAATGCAAAGGTACTTGGAAAAAATGCAGCTTGCCTTCTTACAGTGTCTGATAACCTAGCAACTCATGAAGCTACAACATCTGAGGAAAGACAAAATGCATTTACCAACATGATGAAGATAGCGCTGGAACTTGCTGAGTAATAAGCTGAAAAATCTACCCCAAAGTCCAGGCGTATACTTGATGAAGGACAAAAATGATGGGGTAGTATATATTGGAAAAAGTAAAAACCTAAAATCTAGAGTAAAAAGCTATTTTACTAAAGGTGAAAAACCAGAGAAAATAATTAGAATGGTGCATAACCTTAAGGATGTAGACTGGATAGGTACTGATACTCATATGGAAGCTCAAATGCTTGAATGTGCTTTGATTAAAAAGCTAAAGCCGATATATAACGTTCAGTTTAAAAATCACCAGAACTATTTCTACTTAAATGTAGGAACTGACAGTAGAAAAAAGCCATTGCTAATATACTCTGAAAAACAACCCTTTGACAGCTATGGACCATATAGAGGTCGCTCATTTGTAAATCAACTATTAAAACAGCTTGAAAACATATATCCTATAACAAAGGCTAGTGATAGCTATATATTTGATTACAGTGTATTTCCTATAAAAATGAATGATAAGGAATTTCTAGAAAATAGAGCATCTTTAATTGAAATTTTAGGAAATGAAAAAGCTAATTCTAATTTTATATCTGTAGGTAGGAAAAAAATGATAGAGGCAAGTAAAAATCATCGTTTTGAAACAGCAAAAGAATTTAGAGATATAATAAGTGGTTTAGAATATCTATATAATAATAATCTAAAGTCTAATTATAGAGCTATGGAAAAAGCGGTAGTAGTAGGAGCACAAATAGATAGAGGAATAAAATTATTCTACATTGTGTCAGGTCTTATTATTCTAAAAAGAACTTATGAGGATTTGACTGATGAAGATATAATAAAATTTAAAGCTGAGGGCAAAGCTTTAGCTAAAATAAGAGCAAGCTTTACAGATGAAAAAAGAAGTTTGGATTTCAGAAAAATAGTAAGCCTAGAGCTTCAAGACCTAGCTTCAAAAGGAACAGCTTTTTTAGAATATGAATAAATCAATATTGAAATAAAAAAACAGGTTTAGCTTAAACATAAGTTTATGCTAGCCTGTTTTTTATTGCGAATAGTACAAGAACGTTTACATTGTTCCGATATAGGAACAATATAGACATATATAAGTTAATAATTGACATTTTTTAACTGTACGGTATAATGTACATAAGAAGGGGAGGTGCTTGATGTGATTAATACGAATGTCACTAATTTTAGAAAACATTTATTCAATATCTTAGAACAGACCATAAAATATAATGAACCAGTAAATATAAGTACAAAAGATGGAAATGCAGTTATAATAAGTGAAGAAGACTATAATGGTTTAATGGAGACTTTATATCTTTGTTCAATTCCAAATATGAGAGAAAGAATCATGAGCAGTATAAATACCTCTGTAGATGAATGTGTAGCAGAAGAAGAGGTCGACTGGTAATGTATAAAATTGTTTATGACAAAAGAGCACTAAAGGACATTCCAAAGTTAAAATCAACCAATCTTGACAAAAAAACTAAGTCATTAATTGATATATTAAGACTTAATCCTTATCAATCTCCACCACCATATGAAAAATTAGTTGGGGACCTTGAAGGAGCATACTCGAGAAGAATTAATATACAGCATAGACTTGTGTACCAGATTTTAGAGGATATAAAAACAATTAAAATAATCAGCATGTGGTCTCATTATGAATTCTAATTTAAAAAGGAGTTATCAGAAAGTAAATTTCTAGATAACTCCTTTTATCAATTTTATGATAATATAAAAAAATACGTTTTATAATTATTTGTTGTTTTTTACTTGATTTCAAAAGTACAAGTAATTACAGCAGTAATTTCTTTGTCTATAGATGAAGTATCATTAATACCATAATCAGAGATTTCGTTTGAATATGGTGGGGTTATTTGAAACACTCCGACAGATGCACTTTTAAGCTGTCCTGCTGATTTCCCAGATGATTTTAGCATAGCGTCTGCTCTGGCTTTTGCATCTAGAGTAGCCATCTCTATCATGTGAATTTTTTTATCGGCTAGCTTTGTGTAGAAATACTGTGGAGGATAAGATTCAAAGGTTATTCCTTGATTTATCAGCTCAGTAGAAATTCTAGATATTTCTGCAATTTTGTCCACATCATCAGAGCGGATTTCCACAGTTTGGGATAATCTGTAGCTTTCTATTGAGTTTGAATACATACCATTTTGCAGGATAGCATTTATAGGCATGGTACTTACGCTTGAAAATATTAAGTCTTTTTCAGAAAATCCTTTTGAAATAAGAAAGTCCTTAACTTGCTGGGCTGTAGATTCCAAATCCTGATACGCAGTTTGTAATTCTACATTGTTTGAACTAAAGGAGCCAGACCAAACAGCATAGTCTGATTTAATCTCTTCCTTTGCTGAGCCTTTAAGTGAAATTTCATTTCCAGATGATCTGATGCTCTTTATTCCTTGTGTTAACACAAAAGCTGATGCAAATAAGGATATTCCTAAAATAATTGATACGATAATCCATGCAGAATTTTTTTGCTCCATAAAATCGAACTTCCTTTCAAAATTAGTTTATTAGAAACAAGTACAAAAATAGCCCGATTATTTCCTGAAGAGAATGAACTAAAAATTAAATATTTGATAGAGAAAACAAACTATAAAATATAATAATTACATAAATTTATGATAAAATCATAATAACACGAAAGCCAAAGCTAAAATTTACAAAAAATATAAAAATAATATAGTGAAGTAAAGCTATTATCTAAAAGGGTAAATAAAATTTATAAATTTTTAAAGATAAATAACGGCTAATCTGATAAAATCATCTGATAGGGGGTGCTCAATGAGAAAAATAGAAAACATCATAAAATTAAGTGTAGGATTAGTATGCATAGCTTCTATTGTAGCTATTGTGTCTAATTTTATTTTAGTGCCACAAATAAAAACCTACTATGAATCAAATAGATCCTTAGTAGATGAAATAAGTGTTCTTCACGCAGAAACTAGGCTTCCTATAGCAGTAATAGAAAATATAAAGACTCAAGTAGAAAAAGATGAATCTGTAAAAATGAATGATGCTCTGAAAAATGCATATGCAAAAAATAAGCTCATAATACAAGTAAATATAAAAAAGTTTAATAAGCTTTATGGGGAACTGGGGGATAATCTTACCAAAATAGACAAGCAGACACTAGGAAGACATAGCAATAATTTGGCACCTATGAAAAGCACGGTTGATGAACTAACAGATAAGCTAAATGATATAAATTCTACGGTATCTGTGTCTTATATAGTTGATACTGATGTCGAAAAACTAGCTAAGCTTTTTGCAGAGCAAGATAAATCTATAAAAAATCTAATAGAATATCAAAAGAATATTGAGAATTTAATGGTTAAAGATATTACTTTAATTATAAATGCAGTAATAATTACCCTAATAGGCATACTGTTTTTATTGGGAGTAGTAATACTTCGTTTTATTCAATACGATTTTTCTTACATGATGAAAAGCCTAAAGGTAATATCAAGCCGTAAAAATTTAGAAGACTCACTTCCTAAAATAAAGCCATATTTCGATGAAGAAGTTCAAATGGTAGATTATGTAGAAACAATAACTGCAGAAAAAAACTTCTCAGATGAAATAAGCACCTTACTAACAAAGTACTATATAGTAGATGATGTGGTAGATGCTTTATTTTATAAATTAGGAGAGAGACTTGATATAGATAGAATAGGAGTTGCTTTTGTAGACTATGAGGGCGGAAAAATCATAGCCGAGCATGGGGTGATTAAGTCTGGTGAAATTAAGCTAGGACCAGGATTCGAAGTATCTATTGAATCTACAAGACTAAAGAAAATTATAGATTCTGGTGAGCCTATGATAATAGATGATTTGGAAGCTGAACATGAAGATAGGCCATATAGTCCATCACTAGAACTCATAAGAAGAGAAGGCATGCTCTCGAATATGATAATCCCACTTATGGTGAGTGGGTCAGTTTTTGGAATGGTTTTCTTTAGCTCTAGAAAAAAGGCATTTTTTAATAATGAAACCTTGAGAATAGGAAAAGGTATAATCAATGAAATTGAAACCCTGATGAATAGAGCATACTTTACAAAAGTAGTATTTTCTAAAATGACATCAAGCTTTGCAGAGCTAGTAGAAGGTAAAGACACATCCACAGGTGAACACATACAAAGGATGGTAAAATACTCAGTTATCTTGGCAAAAGGATTAAAAGCTCAAAATATACCAGGATATGATATTTCAGAGAAATATATATTAGAAATAGAGCGTAATGCAGCTTCTCATGATATAGGAAAAGTATCTATTCCAGATGCAATACTTAAAAAGCCAGGACCACTCACCCCAGAGGAATGGCAGGAAATGAAGACGCATCCATCTGTAGGAGCGGATATATTTAGAGAAATAAGAGAAAGTCTTAAAATGTTTGATAAAGATTTTTTCAAAGTTGCTGAAGAAATTGCCAGATATCATCATGAAAAATGGGACGGCTCAGGATATCCAGAAGGTCTAAAGGGCGATGAAATACCTCTTTCAGCTAGAATAGTAGCAATAGCAGATGTATTTGATGCACTCACATCAAAAAGAGTATATAAAGATGCCCATGGATTCAATGATGCAGTGGAGACTATTAAAAAAGGTGCAGGAAAACACTTTGATCCAAATTTAGTAGAGGTTTTTCTAAATGAATTAGGAGCTATAAGAAGAATATATGAACTTTGAAGCAATAAAATATGAGATTCTTGAACATTGAGAAATGTTGAGATAGCAAAATAAAAACAGGTTTAGCTTAAGATAAAATTAAGCAAACCTGTTTTTAAATTCTAATGTGGAGGTTGTTCTTTATTTGCATCTTTTCTAATTGATTTGCCTTTTCTTCTTTTAATAATTTTTAGTACAAGATATCCTATGATGGAAATCACAATTCCATATGGAAAGAAATATATAAGTGCTATGATAGCATCTTCGAAAAACCTTCCAGCGTAATAAGCTGATTCTTTAAGTGCATTCATAACTCTAGTGCCAAATGGAGTTTTGATATTATCTCCAGAACTAAGCTTTGCAACTTCTTCTAGCTGAAAATTAACTGTGCTGTAATTTACGCTGTCATCCATAGTCATAATATTTGCAGTTAGATTTTCTTTATCATAAATTATAGTGCTAAGCTGATTTTCAAGTGCTATAATATCTTCCATCTTCTCAGCTTTTTCTAGCAGAGCAAGAATTCTAGCTTCCTTTGTTTCTAGTACCTTAAGTCTAGACTGAGTATCTCTATACTGCTTGGTTATATCCATTTTTGAAGTGTTTTCAGAAATAATGTTTCCAATTTCAGTTAGTTCCTTTTTAAAATTCGATAGATTCTCTCTAGGAATTCTTATGGTGTATTCAGAGCGTTTTAAGGCACTGCTGTAGACATAGTTGTTATAGGATATATTAGAGGTCTCTATATAGCCCTTGTGTTTTTCAATTAATAAATTTAGCTTTTCTACAGTAGGCATAAAATCCTTGGTCTGCATATAGATAGACACAGTGGTAATAATTTTATCAGGCTCTATACTTTTAGGGTCGCTGATATAATCGATACCTTCCATCTCGGGCTGAGGAGCTACACTGCCTGAATCAGTAGCCATATCAGGAGCTGAGTTTTGAACCTCTTCGGTGGCAGTTTCATTTTTGTTTGATGAGCATCCAGCAAAAATAAGATTAATAACTAGAAATAAAACTAGTAAATATGAAAACTTAAAATTCTTCATAAAGCTCAACTCCTTTGGAAATAATAGTATTAACGAAAATCAATTAATTTTTCGTAAGCCTTTATGTATATTAAAACCTATACCCAAAACTTATAACATATACTTAAATACTCAATAAGAAGTTTATCTATTATTTAAAGTATACAAAAAGGGTATATATAACCTAAGCATACTAACAGGTGAGGGAGGAATCTATATGAAAATTGATATAACAGAAAAAGCTAAAGCATATATAAATCAAAAATCAATCAGCACAATAACCTTCGAAAAAAGAGTCTGTTCTCGTGGCTGAGCAGGACCAATGGTAGAACAGGTTGTATCGTCTACACCTCCCCAGGCTGGAGAGGATTTTAATCAATATGAAGTTGAAGGAATCAAAGTATATATAGACAAGGGTTTTGAATTTACAAAAGAGCATGCAGAAGTAGATTTACGAGGATTTTTATTTCTAAAAGAAATAATCCTTACAAATATTAAAATAGTTGAAAGCTAAATCAAGAGCTACTACCAAAGTCTTATTTATGAGATAATAATCATGGATAAGACTTTTTTATTTGCCTTTTCAAGGAGATTATTATGCATTTTACAAAAGTAAAAGGAATCCTTTCACCAAAAAATGGAATGAACCTATATAGAGGATGCACACATGGCTGCATATACTGTGATTCAAGAAGTACCTGCTACCAGATGAACCATAAATTCGAAGACATAGAAGTAAAAGAAAATGCAATTGAGCTATTAGAAGATGCTTTAAAAAGAAAGCGAAAAAAATGTATGATTGGCATGGGCTCAATGACAGACCCATACATACCTGAAGAAATCAAGCTAAAGCACACAAGAAAAGCTTTAGAAGTAGTTAGTAAATATGGATTTGGAATTACCCTTATAACCAAGTCAAATAGAGTACTTAGAGATTTGGATTTACTAACAGAAATAAATGAAAAAACTAAGTGCGTAGTTCAAATGACACTCACGACCTACGATGAAGAGCTATGCAAAAAAATAGAACCAAACGTATCAACTACAAAAGAACGATTCGAAGCACTATTAACATTAAGAGATGCAGGAATACCTACAGTAGTATGGCTTACACCTCTGCTACCTTATATAAATGATACAGAAGAAAACCTATTAGGAATCCTGAATTATTGCAAAAAAGCAAAAGTATATGGAATTCTATGCTTTGGGATAGGAGTGACTCTGCGTGATGGAAATAGAGAATACTTTTACGCTCAGCTAGACAAAAAATTTCCAAAGCTCAAAGAGCAGTATATTAAAGAATATGGGAATAGTTATATAATAAATAGCAAAAATAACACAAAACTCATGAAAATATTCCATGAATTTTGCGAGGAAAATAAAATTGAGCATAAGCCAGATAAAATATTTGGTTATCTTAATGAGTTCGAAGATAAGACAGTGTTTGAGCAGCTGAGCTTTTTTTAAGATAGACAAGGAACTAATCAATATTGAAAATATATAAAAGCTGATAATAAAAAATAAGATGGAAGCAGGAATATTGATGAAGCCATTTTTTGATATAATAAATCTAACCATCAAAGTTTATAATTATGAAATGAGCTATGAAGATTACTCAAGAAAAGTAAGAGAAGATGAATACTTCTACCCTATGGTAATTGTTTTAGCTATTAACTTATTGGCAGCATTTGCAATTTTAAGAATTCCTTGGTATGGGTGCATAATCCTAATTGTTGCTTTTATTTCTGCAATGTTTGCTCAAAAAACAGCTTATACATATAAACAGCAATTTTTTAGAGGATTGATATGGGCAGTGTCGAACTTTATATTATCAGCATTTTTCTTGGTTATATTAGTATATATGGGAATAATATGAGATATTAAACTAATCTTTTACAAATATATTTAAATATAAATCTACATAAGTAAATTTGCAAATAAAATAAAATGTTAAGTTATAATCTATATTAATTTAAATACTAACAAACAGGAGGTATCACATTGAACTACATCATACAAATAATCATCTTGGCAATATTTTTAATACTATTTATAAACTGGCTCTCCCAAAAATCATTCCAAAAGAAGCTTAACTCTCTGCAGGCTATACTCATAACAGAAAATAATCCTGACAAGTATATAGATGAAAATACAAAGCTACTTGAAACTACTAAGAATCTATATAACAAGTCACTTATTTATATCAATATTTCTGCTGGACATGCAGTGAAGAAAAGCTACAGAAAAGCAAAGGAAGCACTAAAGAATATTCCGGAAAAAGGACTAAGAGGAATAAACAGAGTTGTGTATTTTAGCAATCTTGCATACTATCATTTTAAATTAGCTGAGACAAAGGAAGCTATAAAGATAGTAGAAGATAATAAAAAAGAGTTTGATTTATATCAGAACCACTCACTACTAGGCAAGCATATAAAATTAAATCAGGTGTATTATTTAAAGGCTAAAAAAGAGCTAGATACTGCAAGGGAGCTACTTGAAAAGCTAAAAACTGAGTATACAGATGAAAAATATTTGCAAGAGCTTTCTGAAGTAAAGTTATAGTAAATTATTTATTTTGAAATTATGGGGTATTATGGGGACATAGGAGGTTTTTTTATGAAGCTTAATATGGAGCAAAAGAGAATAATTGAATTAGAGCCAAGTGGTCATATGCTTGTAAAAGGAGTAGCAGGCTCAGGAAAAACAACAGTATCAGTAAAACGAATACCATATTTATTGAGTCATTTTTGTGGGGATAAAAATGATAATGTTCTTTTGTTGACTTTTAATAAGACATTACTTAATTATATAAAATATCAGTATAATAAGATAGAAGATCAAGAACAATTGGAATTTGAATTTTTTATAAATAAAGACAAAGAAGTTGAAATAAGCACTATCGATGGATTAATGTATAAATATTTTTCTCAAAATCAAAAAAGAAATAGGTTAAATTATAAGATTTCTGATAGACAGATTGAATTTAACTCAATGAATCAAGCTATTGACGAAGTATTAAAAAACTATAGTGATATTAAGATTTTATCTCATAAAAATAGTTTCTTTCTTATGGATGAAATACATTGGATAAAATCATGTAATATTGAAGATATGGATACATATCAAAATATAGATAGAATTGGAAGAGCGAATGGCGTAAGCAATACACCTCAGAAATTGCTGAAAAATTCAGACACTAGAGCCGCTATTTTTGAGCTTATGATTAAGTTTGATATGATTTTATTGAATAAAGGGTATGTTGATTTCAAAACAATGAACTCAATTGCATACAAGGAAGCTGAATTATATCCATATAAAAAATATAAGCATATTATTATCGATGAAAGTCAAGATTTGACGAAAGTTCAATTAGAATTTATTAAATGCATATATAATGAAAAAAAATATTCGTCAATAATGTTTGTTGCTGACAATACCCAAAGTATTTATTCTCATTCATGGTTAGGAAAAGGCAGGCCATTTACTACTATTGGGTTTGATATGAGTGGAAAAAGTAGAGTTCTTACAAAAAACTATCGAACAACAACACAAATATCTTCTGCAGCATATAATTTAATTGAAAATGATGAATCAATAAAAAATAATTTAGATTATGTTAAACCTTCATTAATTGATAGACAAGGGCATCCGCCTATTTATAAATATTTTAAAGATACAAGTTCCCAACTACAATTTTTAATTGAAGAAATAAAAGAGTTAAGTAGTGACTATAAATTTTCTGAAATTAGTATAGTTGCAAGAGAAACAAGGTTAATTCAAGATATTGAAATTGGTTTAAAATCTAAGAATATTCCTTGTAGTTTACTTAATCAAAATGAGTCTGATTTCGATATGGATAGTATAAAATTAGTTACAATGCACTCAATAAAGGGATTGGAATTCAAAGTTATTTTTTTGGTTCATTTAGACGAGGGAATTATTCCAAATACTAAATTATATAATTCAGATGATTCAAGGCAAATTGATTCTGATGAAAGAAAGCTTCTGTATGTTGGTATGACTAGAGCAAATGAACTTTTGTACATGAGTACAGTAAAAAAACCTTCAAAATTTATTAGAGAAATTGATAAATCGAATTTAAGGATAAAAAGAGATAGTCTTCTCAGACCATTTCAATCAATACCTATGTCTGAGTATAAGTTTAAAAATCAGATTTATGATATAAATTCTAAAGAAGAGTTAGTAAGGCAGTGGATAATTAGAGAACTCATTGAAGTATATGGTTATCCAATAGAGCTTCTAAATATTGAATTTAAGGTAAAAAAGTTTTCATCATCTGGGTATATTGATATAGCGGTTAATATTTATTTTAATAATACAATTAAGCCATATTTATTTATCGAAACTAAAAGATTTGGATTGGGAATTGAAGATGGTTTTGAACAATTAAAAAAATATATGGATGCAAATGATGATGTAAGATATGGAGTAGTAACTGATGGATTAGATATATTTATTATTAACAAAAATGGAGAAATAATGAACGATATTCCAAAATGTCAGCCTAATTTCTTGCCAGAAAAAAAAGAAACAAAAGTATATCATAATTTTAGAAATAGTAAAAAATATTCATATTCATTTGAAAAGGAAGATACTGAATCGATTGAAATAAATGAACTAGATTCTACATTATCAATAGAAAATTATGAACCAATTAGAATACCTATAGCAGGGAATGTTGCAGCTGGTACACCGACTATAGTAAATAATGAGTTTGAACAGTTTTTAACGATACCAAAAAATTGGGTGGCTTCGCCTAATGATACGTTTGCTTTAAAAGTGACTGGTGATAGTATGAATGGTATAGGCATAGATAAAGGAAATTATGTAGTTGTGAACAGACAGAATACTGCAAATAATGGAGATATAGTAATTGCTGTTATTGAGGAAGAAGCTACTATGAAAAAATTCATGATTATGGGAGATTCAATTTTACTCATATCTGAAAATCCTAATTATGAACCTATTCAAATGAAAAGAGAAGATGTAATAATTAATGGAAAAGTTATAGGATTTCTTTCATAACATATATATTTGTTGTTGATGAATTCAATAATAGAAGATTTTATAAGAAAATAAAAAATAGGCTATAATCTCATATCTAACAGAAGAGATTATAGCTTGTTTTTTAGTAGTTAATATTTTGGAGTATAAGAGAAGTAATAAATATTTTAAATTATACTAAAGCAATTTCTAGTAATGATATAATTAAAAATGAGGACTAAAAGAAGCTGAACTTAAAAAAATACTTACCAATTTAAAAAATCAAGGCTTTGTAAATTCGGGAAAAGGCAGAGCAGGGATATATATAACAGAAAAAAGCTTAGAAGAATTAAGTAAATGACTATAGTAGGAGGAAATCATGAGGATAATTCACACTGGAGATTGGCATCTAGGGAAAAATCTAGAAGGCATGAGTAGATTGGAAGAACAAGCTGAATTTTTAGAGGATTTTATTAGAATTGTAGAGGATAATAGAGCTGATTTAGTTATTATAGCTGGAGATGTTTATGATAGCTTTACTCCATCTGCAAAAGCAGAGATTCTTTTTTATAATACTCTTAAAAGATTATCTAAAGATGGGGAAAGATTGATACTTGTTATAGCTGGCAATCACGATAGCCCAGATAGATTAGTAGCGGCATGGCCACTAGCTCAGCCACATGGAATTATCATGCTAGGAACTCCAAAATCAACAGTAGCTATAGGCACTTATGGTAGACATGAAGTGATAAAGTCTGAGCCTGGAATAGTTGAAGTTATGATAGGAGAAGAAAAAGCTGTAATAGCTGCTATTGCTTTTCCTAGCGAGAAAAGGCTCAATGAAGTTCTTTATCTAGGAACAGATGAGGATGAAGAAAAGCTAGAAAGCTATGAAGCTAGGATGATACAGTTATTCACTGAACTTGAAAAGCATTATAGAGATGATACTATAAATCTGCTTGTGTCACATATTTTTGTTATGGGAAGTGAGGAGAGTGGCTCAGAAAGAAGTATTCAGCTAGGAGGGAGCTACCTTATAAATAGCAGTATCTTCCCGAAGAAAGCTCAGTACATTGCACTAGGTCATGTACACAAGCCTCAGATAGTTCCTGGAACTGGTGGCAAGGCTAGATATTCTGGTTCGCCTATCCACTATAACAAGACTGAGATTAATTTTACTAAAAGTGTGGAGCTAGTTGATGTAGTAGCAGGGCAAGAGGCTGTAATTGAGAGAATTGCTCTACCTGTATACAAACCTATAGAGGTGTGGAAATGTGAAAATTACGCAGAGGCTCTTGCAAAATGTGAAGAGAAAAAGGGCGAATCTAGTTGGGTTTATTTAGAAATAAAAACTGATGAATATATCAGAGAAGATCAGATAAAGGAATTAAAGCTACTCAAAAAAGATATTCTAAGCATCAGACCTATTACTTCAGAAGATATAAAAAGAGAAGAAATGATAAATGACCATAGAACCCAGTCGTTTGAAGAGCTGTTTCAAGCATTTTATATAAAACAAAATAAAGTAGAGCCGTCAGAGGAAACTAAGCAGACGATATATAAACTTTACTACGGGGAGGACTATGACAATGAAGCCAATTAGTTTATCTATCAAAGGGCTAAATAGCTTTGAAGAAGAGCAGCATATAGACTTTTTGAAGCTCACTCAAAATGGTTTTTTTGGTATTTTTGGTCCTACAGGAAGTGGAAAGTCAACTATACTAGATGGAATTTGCCTAGCTCTATATGGAGATATTCCAAGGGGTAAAGTAAATTTTATCAATCTAAATAGCGATAGAGCCTATGTGGAATTTGAGTTTCAAATTTCTGGAGCAGAAAATAGAAAATATAGAGTCAGCAGAGAGTTTAGAAGAGATAAAAAATCAGGGAGCCTTAGAAGTGATAAGTGTAAGCTAGTAGATGTAACCTATGATGAGCCTGAGATTTTAGAAGAAAGTGTAACAGCAATAACGAAAAAATGCGAGGCTATAATAGGTCTAAAAAAAGATGATTTTCTAAGAACTGTGGTTCTTCCTCAAGGTAAATTTAGCGAGTTTCTAAAGCTAGATGGGGCAGATAGAAGGAATATGCTAGAAAGGCTTTTTAACCTGTATGAATATGGGGATGAGCTGAGAAAAAAGCTAAGTAATAGTATGGATATAGAAAAAAGTAAATTGACTAGGCTAGAAGGAGAGCTTTCTGGTATAGGAGCGGTAGAGCCTGATGATTTACAAAACCAAGAGATTTTAGTCAAAGCAAAAAAAGATGAATATGAGCTAGCAAGTAAAGAAGCTGAGCTAATATTAGAAAAGCTTAATAAGCAAACTGAAGTATTTAAGCTACAAAATGAAAAGAAAACCTATGTAAGTCAGCTTGATGAAGCTCTAGCTAAAAAGCCTGAAATGGAAAATAAAGCTAAATCTTTAGCGATTTTTAAAAATGCAAATCAGCTAAAGGATATGATAGCTGATTTTGAAAAAACTAAATTAGAATTTGAAAGCTGTAATAAAAAATTGTCTGAAATTGACTTAAAAAGGAAAGACTGCGCTGAGAAAAAAACTGAGATTGAAGCTAAATATGATATGGCAAAGCAAGCCTATGAAACTGAGCTTCCAAATCTTTTAGCGAGCAGAGGAAAATATATAGAGGCGTTAGAAAAAATAAAGGAACTAGATATCCTTAAGCTAAAAATTGATGAGTGCAAGGCTCAGGAAATAGAGCTTAATAAAAAGCTAAACAAACTAAATACAGATAAAGAATATAAGAGCAAAGAGCTAGAACGTTTAAAAAAGGATATTGAAGAGATAACTTCTGTGATTACTCAGTTAAAAGTAAGTGCTTTGTTTAGGTCTAAAGTGGAGACAGGATATCAGCTGAGCAAGGATATAACTAAGGAAGCTGAGAGAAAGCTTAAACTAGAAATAGAAAAAGCTAATATATCTAAAGAGTGTGAAGCGGATAATAAGGAAGTAGAAGCTATAAATTCTAAGCTAAAAGAATTAAAAGCCAAAGATCTACTTATTCAGAAAGAAATGGATGAATTAAAAGAAATGCCTCTAGGTAATAGGGATGATTTAATCAAACTAAATGAAAGCTTTAATTTAGTATCTCAGGCATGGAAATTAAATGAAGAAAAAAGTCGACGCATAGAGGAAGCAAATCATAAGGCTAATCTGCTAATAAATCAAGTGCAGGAGCTAAATAAAGCAAGAGCTGAGCAAAAATTGATTTTAGAAGAAGAGAGTAAAAAGCTAGAAAAGGCTAAGATAGAAAATCTAGCTCTAGAGCTAAGAAAAACTTTAAGTCATGGGGAAAACTGTCCCGTTTGTGGGGCAGTAGAGCATCCATATCTTCATGATGAAGCTCATAATCTAGAGTCTTATTCTGATGATTTAGCTATTTATGAATCAAAGATAGAAGAAGCTACAAAATTAGTAATAAATTATGATGAAAAAATTAATAAGCTAGATACAGAGCTTGCTATATTAACCAAGCAAATAGAAGAGGATACCTCAGAAATAGCTGACATAGATAAAAGCTTACTTGCAGCTTCTCCTAGCGATATCAAATTAGAGTATGAAGCTTTAGATACTAGAATTAAAGATTTTGAAATGAAGAAGCAAGAGCTAGAGATAAATGAAAAAGCTTGCCTAAAAGAAATTTCTAGCTATGAAAATAAACTAGCTTCAATCACATCCAAGCTTGAAGCGAGTAGTAGAAGATTAGAAATTTTAGAAAAAGATATGGCTGAGCTTTTCGAGTCTTTAAATTCAAGTCAAGATAATCTATCAAAGTTAAAAGAGGATTTGAAGGTTGAGAATTTTGAGCTTGAATATAAGAAAATAATTGAGATGGAAAGCAAAAGAGAAGCCTATGAAAAAGACTTAACAGAAAAAAATAAGCTTTGCAGTATGACAGAGAACTTATTAAAAGATATAGAAAAAGAAATAAATCTATCGAGTAACGACTTATCTAATGTATCTACAAGAAAAGACAGCTGGGAGTCTAGCTACAATGAACAAAAATCATCTTTAATCTCTAAGGTAGGAGAGCTAGATTCAGTTGCTGGAGTTTTAAAAGATACAGGGTCTAAAATAACTGAGGTTCAATCAAACTACAAAGAGCAAAGCAAGCTAAAAACTGAAGCTGAAAACGAGTATAGCTCTTTAAACGAAGAATTCATCAAAGAAAACCAAAAGCTTATTGGACTTGATTTAAGAATTAAAGATACAGATAAGAATCTTCATATTAGACTGACTGAGCTAGGTTTTGGAAATATTGAAGCTGTTAAATTGAATTTCAAAGATCAAATAGAGCTTGATGCTATTGAAAAAGAAATCAAAGCCTATGAAAATAAAGTGTCTAATCTAAGTTCTATTATCCAGACGTTAGACTCTAAGCTAGCTGGTAGAGGTGTAGACGAAGAGGAATTTAAAATGCTTGAAATTGAGGCAAAAGAAAAGCAAATAGCACTTTCTGATTTAAACAAAAGTTTTATTTTGGAAAGCAAGAAATTAGATGAGCTAAAGCTTAAGCTTGAGTCGATAAAAGAAATTTTGGATAAGAAAAATAAGATTGAAAAAAAGCAAGCTATATTAAAGGAATTAGAAACTCTATTTAAAGGAAATAAATTTGTAGAGTTCGTAGCTACAGAAAGACTCAAGTATGTTTCAAGAGAAGCCTCGAAAAGACTGCTTGATATCACTGGGGGAGGCTATAGCTTAGAAACTGATGACGATGGTATTTTTTTAATAAGAGACAATAAAAATGGAGGTGTGCTAAGAGATACCTCAACTCTTTCAGGTGGAGAGACCTTCCTAGCATCTCTTGCACTTGCACTTTCTCTATCAGCAGAGATTCAGCTAAAAGGGACAGCTCCTTTAGAATTATTTTTCCTAGATGAAGGCTTTGGGACTCTAGATGATAATTTACTTGAGGTGCTGATGAGCTCACTTGAAAAAATTCACAATGACAAGCTCAAGATAGGATTAATTTCTCATGTGGAATCTGTAAAGCAAAGAGTTCCAGTTAAGCTTATAGTAACCCCAGCAAAATCAGGCATCTGTGGAAGTACTATAAAAATAGAGCATAACTAAAATATGGATTAATAAGGAGGATGCTAATGTTTACAGATAAGGTTGCAGTAGTAACAGGAGGAGCCAGTGGTATAGGAAAAATTATCTGCGATGAGCTAAGAAGAAATAATGCCAAGGTTTGTATTATAGATATTAAGGATAATGACTATTTTGTGGGTGATATAGCTGATGAAAAAACCTTGATTTCTTTTGCAGATAAAGTAAAAGCTGAATATGGAAATATAGATTTTTTAATCAACAATGCAGCGCCCCCAATGGGAGGGCTAGACGATTACTCTTATGAAGATTTTAACTATGCACTAAAAGTAGGAGTAAGCTCTGCATTTATGCTTACAAAGCTATTCAAGGATAGTTTTAATCCAGGTGGAAGCATTATAAATATTTCATCTACTAGAGCTAGAATGAGCCAAGCTAACACAGAATCTTATTCTGCCGCAAAAGGAGCTATATCAGCTCTTACTCATTCACTTGCTGTAAGTCTTTCTGGAAAAGTAAGAGTAAATTCAATAAGTCCAGGCTGGATAGAAACTCAAGATGCTGAGCATTCAATTCTTGATAATGTGCAGCACCCAGCAGGGAGAGTAGGAAATTCCATGGATATAGCAAACATGATAATGTTTTTGCTCAGTGATAAAGCAGGCTTTATCACTGGAGAAAATATCACCATAGATGGCGGAATGTCACATATGATGATATATCATAACGACAAAGGCTGGAAATACAGTTTATAGCTGGGGATGCTAAAATTAGTATTAATAAATTATTAATTAAGTGAGTAATAGAATGGTGGAACCTAGAGATTGGGAGGGGTTTGAGATGAGACTATTTTTAGGTAAGTTTAGTAATAAAAATCCAGAACAAATTGAAAAGAAGTTTTGTGCTGCAGGAGATGAAGGTAGTAACTATTATGGTGAAGTCAAATCAGGGGATTATGTTTTTGTTGCTTATGAAGGAAAAATTTTAGCTTTATGGAAAGCTAAAGAATATACAAAATTAAAAAATACTGTTAATCCTAAAGATGATGGAGTTCTTATTTTTGATGAAGTTAAAAAATATGAAGATGTTAATGTAGCAAACGATTTTACAAGATATAAATATTTTATTCATGATCTTAATCTAGTCAATAAAGTGACAAAGAGTGTTAAGGGTCTCGGCTTTATTCCGATAAAAACAACAGAAGGATGTCCACCAAATCCACAAGATATTGATTTTAAATCTAGTAGCATAAATATATATGTTGCTTTAGAAAATGCTAGAGTAGATTATAAAGAAGGCGACATTAGAATAACGATTAATAACTTAGACCAAATGAAGATTACCAGCATTGATCGTATTGAAAAAGGTCAGTTTAAAGTATATGAAGATTTTTATAAACTTTATGAAGAAAGAAATGCTGATGATGGAAAATATACAATTAGACAACTAAGTGATTATGCTATAGAAGACCAAGCTTCACAAAAACGTAAGTTTTTAATTAGCTTAATTGAAGAGCTCGAAAGAAATGAATATTATAAAATTTCAAGTGCAATCCAGTTATATGATAATCTTCTTGTTGGAAGAAAACGCTCAGGAAGCAATAAAAATGGAACAATAGTAAAACTGCCTGAAGAAATTTATGATTATGATAACGAACAATATCAAACGTTTGCTGGTTTACTTAACTTTAATCCGAATCTCATTTTATATGGACCTCCAGGTACAGGCAAAACTTATGCAACTAAAAAAATAATAGACTATTTTGAAAATAAGTATTTCAAGACAAATGGAAGCTATGAATTAGCGGAATCAGAAAATAGAGTTAAGACAATTACATTTCATCAATCTTATTCGTATGAGGAATTTATTGAAGGAATTAGACCTGTTCTAAATGAAGATGATGCTGGAAAAGTAGGATATAAATTAGAAAATGGTTTATTTAAAGAACTATGCACAAATGCAGAAAAAGAGTTGATAAAAAGGCAGAATAATGCTGAATATGTGGATATGATTCATTCTGAAAGTAATATTTGGAAAGTATCTTTAGGAGAAAGAAAAGCTAATGACGTATTCAACGAATGTATTGAGAGCAAAGATATAGCTATAGATTGGCTCGAAAAACTTGATCTAAGCAATATGGGTTATGATGATATATTAGAAGCACTTGTAGGAGAAAGTGGCATTAATAATAAGCCAACTCAAAATGCAAATTCAATAAATTCTTTTGTAAATGATATGACAATAGGAGATATTGTACTTGTTTATAATAGTCAGCAGACTATTAGGATGATTGGAGTAGTTAAAGGGGAATATAGATATGATACAAAATATAGCTATAAGCATAGGAGAAGTGTAGAATGGTTTACAGAACTTAACTATCCTATAAATATTCATAAGTATAATGGATATAAAATTTTAACTTTGAAAACTATATATCAGCTATCTCGTATTAGTGTTTCTAATGTAGTCGAAATAATAAACCAAAACAGCTCAGTTAATCAGAGTTATGATGATAAATTGGAGATAAAGCCTTATTATATGATTATTGATGAAATTAACAGAGGGAATATAGCAAAAATATTTGGAGAGTTAATTACTCTTATTGAACAAGATAAAAGAGGGAAACAAAAGAGTTTATTACCTTACTCAAAAAAAGATTTCTCTGTGCCAAGTAATTTATTTATAATAGGTACAATGAATACAGCAGATAGATCTATAGCAGCTATTGACACTGCATTAAGAAGACGCTTTACCTTTGTGGAAATAGAGCCGAATTCAGGGATTTTAGCTCAATATGATAACTCAATTATAAATGACACAGTTGATTTGACAAAATTATTGGATGCAATTAATCAAAAAATCATGGATAAATATGATCGTGACCATAGAGTCGGACATGCATACTTCATGGGAATTGAATCCTTAAGTAATTTATATCAGACATGGTATTATAAAATCTTGCCATTGCTTGGGGAATATTTCTATAATGATGTTGAAACACTTAAGTCAATTGTAGGCAATAGTTTCTATGATAAATATGGTAATATAACATACCTTTCAATGAGTAAGAAAGAAAGTGGAAAATCTGAATTTGAAGAGAAGCTTATAGATATTTACAAGGTAAAAGATAATGAATGAAACAAGAGTTATTCGAATATTTGAAGATAATCAAAGAAAAGTAGATTTAACAGAACAAAATATTAAAGATATTTTGCGTATAAAGGATATTGTTGGAGAAAATAATATTATACTTCAAGCAGATGGTAAGTTGTTAATTAGGCATTACGTAGGATTTATTCAAATTAACAAAACAAGATTACTAATTTATCCGAAAATATCCCAAAATATAAGCGGTGAAAATGAATTTGAAAAGTCATTTACAGTATTGATGAAATTACTTTCATATTCAGGTTTTGAAAATGTTAAAAATATACCAAATCCTCAAACCATAGATAAATATAAAGGTGACCTACTAGAACTTTTTATTGGTTTATTTATTGACGAGTTATTATTACAATTTAAAAGAGATATTAACCGTGGATATCATCAACAATTAGAAAATGAGACTTTTATTAAAGGTAAAGTAGATTTTGTTGAAACAATAAAGAAAAATAGCTTTAAAAAGCATCTACATTATATTAGATATGATAAGTTCAGTGAAGATATATTGCTAAATAAGGTTTTTAAATCGGTAATTCAAAACTTAATCAAAAGAACAAATTCAAATCAGAATAAAATTAAGCTAAAACAATCTCTGCTTTGGCTCGAAGATGTTGAAGAGATAGCTCTTGGTATTGATGTATGGAAGAATGTGAAATTTAATAGACATAATTTCAAGTATACAACTGCTTTTAATATGTCTAAGTTATTTTATTATAATTCAAGCCCAAATCTTAATATAGGCGATGAGTGTTCATTTAGTTTTTTGATACCCGTAAATCAACTATTTGAACTATACTTATTTAAAGTTATAAATGAGAATAGGAATAGAGCTATAGATGTTAAATATCAGAGTCCAGTTAAGTATTTAGCAAAAAGTGAAAATAAAAATTTCTTAATGCTAAAACCAGATATTACTATAACAAAAAGTGGCCAAATAAAATACATTTTAGATGCGAAGTACAAACAAATATTTAAGGATAGTAAAGAGCTATCTTTATCTCAATCTGATATATACCAGATGATTGCTTATAGCATAAGGTATGAGTGTGATAGCATTGCTTTAATATATCCAAAATTATTAAAGAATGAAGATTGTAATTTATTAATTCAAGAATTGAAATTTAAAAACTATGATAAAGAAATCAATATAAAGCTGATACAGGCTGATTTGGAACTTGAACCAAGTAATCTTTGGGAAGAATTGTCGAATGTGTTAGATTTAGATGCTAAAACTCTTTGATTATATTAAAAAACATTTTAAATCATAAGGAGATTATGAAATGAATGTAGAATTGTTATTGCAAGAATTATCATTAGTATCTAAAAAATTTGAGCTGATTAACAAAAAAACTGGTGGATACTTTAATATATTTGAGATTACAGACATTTGGTCTGATGAGGTTATAGTTTGCAGGGTATTGCATGAAATTCTTTCTCCAGAAGGGACTCATTTTCAAGGGAATAAGTATTTGAAGAGATTCATTAAGGATGTTCTTAAGATGGATATGTCAGAAGAAGAACTAGAGAGTGCAAAAGTATTTAGGGAATACAGAATAGATAATAATAGACGTATTGATATAGCTATTTCGACTATAAATCATTTTATTCCTATTGAGGTCAAAATCTATGCTGGAGAACAAGCAAATCAATGCTTTGACTATGCCAAAACAGCCAAAAATTCAAAGGTTTATTATTTGACAAGGTTTGGAGATTTTCCAAGTGATTACAGTGCCAATGGTTTGACTAAGCAAGGTAAAGGATATTTAGAAATTTCTTGTATTTCATTTTCTGAAGATATCATAAATTGGCTGGAGAGCTGTGTTTCTCAATCTGAGACGATAAAAATAGCTCCAATTCGGGAAGTTTTGTTTCAATTTATGATGACTATTCGAAAATTTACGAATCAGATGGAGGATGAAAAGGAAATGGAAATAGTAGATATACTTATGAAATCACCTGAGAACATGAAAAGTGCTTTAGACATTCAGAGCTGCGTTAATCAAGCTAGAGTGAAATTGATGAAGCAATTATTTGCCAAAATTGAAAGCAAGGTTGGCAGAGTTAAGTTGGAAAATGAATATGATTATGCTTCTGATGATTATAAAAATTGCAATGATTTCTATAAATATAAATATTCAACATATCCTGGAATCAGCTATGAGTATAAATCAAAGGTTAAGCCAAATATAGATATCTGGGTTAGAATAGAAATTGATAATCGTATATTTATTGGTTATTGTTGTCCAGTTGATGGAAAATCTGTAAAGCAAGCATTGACGCAAGAAGAAATAGAACAAATTCTTGGAGTTAAAACGCATATTGACGATTGGTGGGCATACTGGGAATATGTACCAGATGGAAATGATGAACTATGCCCAAACTTCAAAGCAGCAAACGATGCTTATTTAAAACTTTTTAACGAGCCTTCCTTAGAAGAGTTTACAACTAAGTGCGCTACGAAAATTATTGAATTACTTAATAAATAAGAGGCTTTATTTCATTAACAATGCCACTTATAGAAATATTATAGAATAATAAAGGAAAAGCTTTGACTACAAAGGTCTAGACTTTTCCTTTTTTTGAAGTTTAGTTCATTGAGAAGGTGGTTTATATTTTTTTAAATATTTGATTTATGCTTTAGCTATTTCTTTACCAAAATCAACAGCTTTTTGCTTAGCTTCTTCATCAGGATTCCACTGGTGCTTGAAGCCTTCGCCTATGATTTCAAAACCAGCATTTTTAAGCATATCGTTTATAACCTTAGTTCCTTCTCCACTCCAGCCATAGCAACCAAAGCCACTTGCTTTTTTATTTTTGAATTTCAGCTCTTTCATGAAATGAATAAATCCAGCCACTGGATGAAGCACGCTATTTCCAACAGTAGGAGAGCCTATTAGCACTGTTTTTGACTTGAATACTTCAGATATCAAGTCATTATTATCGCATTTTGCGAGGTTGAATATTTTCACAGTAACGTCTTTATCTTCTAGTGCTATTCCTTCAGCTATTTTTTCAGCTAATGTTTTAGTTCCATTCCACATAGTATCGTAGATTATGGTAATTTGATTTTCTTGATAGTTATCGCACCATTTAGCATATTTTTCAACTATTTGCATTGGATTATCTCTCCAGATAACACCGTGACTAGTAGCTATTATCTCGATAGAAAGATTAAGAGCTATAACCTCTTCGAGCTTCTTTTTCAAAATAGCGCTAAATGGAGTTAGGATATTTGCATAATATTTTAAAGCCTCGCTAAATAGCTCGCACTGATCAACTAAATCGTTATAAAGCATTTCTGTAGCATAATGCTGACCAAAAGCGTCATTGCTAAATAAAATATTATCTCCAGTTAAGAATGAAGCCATGCTGTCTGGCCAGTGAAGCATTGGCATCTCAACAAAAATAAGCTGTTTATTGTTTCCTACATCTAGAGTATCACCGGTTTTTACTACGTTTAAATTCCAATCTTGGTGGTATTGACCTTTTAGTGATTTAACTGCATTTGCACTGCAATAAATAGGGGTATTTGGAATGTGCTTCATTAGCTCTGGAAGAGCTCCACTATGGTCTACCTCTCCATGGTTTATCACTATGTAGTCTATGGAGTTAAGGTCGATTTCACTTTTGAGATTTTCCACGAATTCATTTGCAAAAGGCATCCAAACAGTATCCACAAGTACAGTTTTTTCCTCTTGAATAAGGTATGAGTTATAGGTTGAGCCTTTGTGAGTAGAATAATCATCTCCATGGAATTTTCTCAGCTCCCAGTCTACTTTTCCTACCCAATGAACATTGTTTTTTAGATGTTTTTTCATTTTCGCAGTCTCCTTTTTCGTTATAATAATATTAATAGATTTTTATGGGACTATTGTGGTATATATACATATTATAAGTATCCATTTTTTTATAGCTGTAAACATATGGATAATAGGAGTGAATAAAATGAATTCAAATAATACCTATGTATATATTAATTCTGCTGATGAACTGGAAAGAATGAAGCAAAATCCTGTATATATTTTGTATTTTAGTTCAGAGGATTGCAATGTGTGCCATAGTGTATTTCCAAAGCTTCTTGAGCTTAATGAAACTGCTAAGCTACCTATAGGAAGGATTGATGTAAATCAAAATTTGGAGATAGCTGGACAGCATCTAGTGTTTAATATTCCAACTATATTAATTTTTAATGAAAATAGTGAAATTCTTAGAGAAAGTAGATTTATAGATTTTAGCAAGCTAGAAAGGATATTAAATCTTCTATGAGATGGAGAGGATTAGATGAAAATCAGCAAAATAAGGATTTTATCCGTTATACTAATAACCCTAATGTGCTCAGCGATATCTTATTTTTATCTAGTTTCACACAATGCCTTTGGGAAAATATATCAAGAAGAAACTAGAAATACAATAATAGAAATAAAAAAGACCTTTCTAAAAGATACTATAAATAATCTTTTTGTCGAGATTGATGTAGAAAGAGAACTGGAATACGAAAGATATAAATACTTTACTAAGCAAAGAGGAATTTCATTGGATTTTGCGTCTGAGGATGATGATGAATTTATAAAATTTTTTACTAATAGGTTTGATACTGATATAAAAAATTTAGGGAAGGATAATTATTGGACTATATTATTTTGGGATAACATCACGAATGAAGTAATTTACAATCCTCAAAGTGAGTATAAAAATGGCGACGATTTAGATTTTGTTATTGAAAGACTTAAGTCTGAGCTTCTTTCCTATGAAGAAGTAAAGCATGGTAGAGTATCAGGTATTTTTGGAGTGAAAACTAAATTTGTTGATGATAAGATTAAGCTAATCACCGCAGAAAAAATAAGAAGGCAGCGATTTGATGATGACTCATATATATGGGTAAGTCAAATATTAAATTATAATGGCGGAGACAACTATGCAATTAGGATAGTTCACCCTAATCTTCCAGAAACTGAAGGGAGCTTTTTAAGTACGTCCTCTATGGATACTAAGTGGAATAAGCCTTATCTTGAGGAATTAGATGGAATAAATAAAAATGGAGAATTATTTTTTTCATATTATTTCAAGAAATTAAATAGCGATGAAATTGCAGAGAAGCTCTCATATTCGAGGTTATATAAGGATTTTGACTGGGTAATATCAACAGGTGTATATATTGATGAGGTAGATGCTTACGTTGAAAATACTAATATTAAGAGCAAGTCATTAGCAAGAGAAATAGTGCTTGAGTTAATGCTGATGATTTTAATTGTAATGTCAGCAGGGATTGCTCTTGTTGTTCATACTGAAGGAATATACTCAAAAAAAATGAACAAAAGATTGAAAAATGAAGCTGACTACGATGCTCTTACAAATGCTTACAGCAGAAGAAGAGGTGTAGAAGAGCTAGCTAATGCCTATAGCTCGTTTGTCAAAGGTAGCCAGAATCCTACACTTATGATGTTTGACCTAGATAGATTTAAGCTTATAAATGACAATTTTGGTCACGATATTGGAGATGTGGTTCTTAGAAGAACTGTAGAGGCTATAAATGAAATTATAAAGGATACTGACATTATAATCAGGTGGGGTGGAGATGAATTTATTGGTGTATTCTATGGCTTAAAGAAAGAGGAAGCTATAGAAATTGCTCAAAGGATATTGGATAAAATAAATTCTATTGAGATTCCAGTGAAAACTAGCGAAATAGATGATATAGTAAAAATAGAAATGTCTATAGGTGTGACTTATTTTTCTAAATCAGATAGACAGGCTTCTGATGCAGTAAAGAGAGCTGATGATGCCATGTATGAGTCAAAAGAAACAGGCAGAAATAAAGTGAGTTTTTTTGATGTGGAGGATTTAAATGGGTGATGAAAAGTATATAATGAGTTCGCTTAGCAATGCTTTAGATATATTGGATTTACTTAGCAAAAGAGATAATATAGGTGTTATGGATATTAGTAAAGCTCTAGGAATTAGTAAATCTAGTATATTTAAAATGCTATACACTCTTGAAGCTAAAGGCTTCGTAAGGAAAGATCATGATGCTAAATATAGCTTAGGGATGAAGTTTTTAGAATATGGATTTAATATTTTAAACAATCAAAGCATAGTTGAGGTTGTAAGACCTCATATAAAAGAAATAAGAGATAAGCATAATGAAACTACACATTTAGGAGTAATAGATGATGATTTGAATGTGTTTTTTATGATTAAAGAATCTAGTAATGCTTCTATACAAATGGCTTCACAAATAGGTAAAAAAATGCCTTACTATGCAACCGCTGTAGGAAAAGTATTGATTTCAGATAATCTTAGTGATGAGTTAATTGAGAGAGTTAGAGGAAGTCAATTCATAGCATTTACTGAAAATACTATCACAGATTCAGAAAAATTTTTAGAGCATTTGAAAATGGTTAAGAAGGATGGATATGCATCTGATATGCAGGAGTATGAGATAGGGCTTACTTGTATTGCTATGGGTATAAAAAATTATACAGGGAAAACTGTTGCAGCTATTAGTATTTCAGGACCAACTGATAGAATGACGGAGAACAAGAAAACTCTTCTTAGCACTTTGAAAGCACAGACTGATAGTATTTCAAGAGAGCTAGGATATATTTTAAAATAGCAATATGAAATTTTATAATTAATCGAATAAAAACCTTTGCAAGGCTTATAATATATGGCTTTGCAAAGGTTTTTTGTTTTGGATAGAAAAATAATATATAAAGGCAACAGAAATAGTTCATTATACTTTGAAAATGTTATTATGAAAGACATGTGTTTGACTTATAAATTCAGATGATTTATAATATAATCATTAATTAGAAACATAGTTTCTTATAAAGAAACAATATTGAGAGGAGGAAATTTTGTGAAGGAGATTAGATTTCATGGTCGTGGAGGCCAAGGCGTTGTAAAATCAGCTCAAATAATAGTTCAGACAGTAGTTGAATCTGGACTCTATGGTCAGTTCATTCCTTTTTTTGGAGTAGAGAGAAAAGGTTCTCCAGTGTTTGGATTTTTGCGCATTGATAATTCTGATATTAGAGTAAAGTGCCAAGTTTATAATCCAGAGGTACTTATGGTTTTTGATGATACCTTACTAAAGATGCCTCAGACCTTTGCTGGATTAGAAGATAATGCGATTGTAATTATAAATACAACTAAAAACATTGATGAACTAAATTTACCTGATTTAAATATGAGAATCTATACAGTTGACGCCACTGGCATAGCTCTAGAGACTATAGAAAAGGATATTCCAAACACAGCTATGCTAGGAGCATTTGCAAAAGCTACAGAGCTTGTAAACTGGTATATCTTAAAGGATAAGATTAAGCATACATTTAGTGAGGAAAATGTTATGTCAGCTCAGCTTGCATTTGAAAGAGTTAAGCTTTCTAAATAGGCTGATGATTGAAGGAGGATTCTAATGTCTAGAAATTTTGTAACTCCGATTGGAGATGAAGGTATATATACGCTTGATACTGGAAGCTGGAGAACTTTTAAACCGATTATGAACAAGGATAAATGTATAGAGTGTGGGATATGTATGAGCTATTGCCCTGTAGGGAGCATAACTGGAAATGAGCAAAAAGTATATACTATTGGTTATGAATTTTGCAAGGGATGTGGAATCTGCGCTTATGAATGTCCATCACAAGCAATAAATATGGCAAAGGAAGGGGATTAATATGGATAACAAAAAAAAGATTGTAGCTATAAGTGGTAATAAATCTGCTGCAATAGGAGCAGCTCTTTCAAAACCAGATTTGATTGCAGCATATCCTATTACTCCTCAGTCTTCAGTAGTAGAGTCGCTTGCTGACATGATAGCAAAAGGCGAGCTTAACTCAACTATGGTGCATGTAGAATCTGAACACTCAGCTATGAGCGTAGTTCAAGGAGCTGCAGTTGCTGGAGGAAGGACATTTACAGCTACTTCAGCTCAAGGCCTAGCCCTTATGTTCGAGCCTTATTTTAGAATGTCAACCTTGAGACTTCCTATGGTTATGGCTATAGCAACTAGAGAAATGACATCCCCAGAAACTGTATGGAGTGGACAGCAGGATGCAGTTACCGTAAGAGATGCTGGATGGATACAGATGTTTGCTGAAAATAATCAAGAGATTTTAGATATGGTAATACAAGGATATAAGCTTGCTGAGCATAAAGATGTTCTACTTCCTGTAAATGTCTGCTACGACGGCTTCTATTTATCTCACTTGACAGAACGAGTGGAGATTCCAAGTCAAGAATTAGCAGATGAATTTCTAGGAAGCTATAGCTGTAACCATGTAACTCTTGACCCTGATAAGCCAATGGCAGTAGATCCTCTAACTTCTTCTGAAATTTTGTGGAGATATAGAAAGAGCCATTTAGAAGCTATGCAAAATGCATTAGAAGTCATAGATGAAGTGGATATAGAGTTTGATAAAGTATTTGGAAGAAAATATGGAGGAGCTATAGACACCTACAAGATAGATGATGCCGAGCTTGTTATAGTTACTATGGGAGCTACTACTGGTACAGCAAGAGTGGCAGTAGATAAAGCAAGAGATATGGGCTATAAGATAGGATTATTAAAAGTAAGATTTTTAAGACCATTTCCTAGTCAAAAAATCAAAGAAGTGTTAAATGGTAAAAAAGCATATGCAGTAATTGACAAAAGTGTAAGTTTTGGCTGGAACACAGGAGTTTTATACAATGAAATTAAATCTGCAGTGTCTGACTTAGACCGAGCTATTACTAGTATGCCAGCAATTGGAGGACTAGGAGGAGCGGATATTTCTGTAGATATGTTACTAGACTGTATTAAGAAGTTGGATGAGGAAAGTAAAAATTATAATGGACAGCTAGCTACCTATTGGTTTGAGTGATGATTAAGGAAGGAGAATCTCTATGAATTATATAGATTTGCTAAGAGAATCAGAAGACCTAGTAACACCTGGCATGTCGGCTTGCCAAGGATGTGCAGCAGAGATGTGCCTAAGAAGAGTGCTTCAAGTGGCTGGCAGAAATACTATTATGACTATACCACCTGGATGTATGGCTGGAGCTGGAGTAGTAGGCTGGAATTTTGACAATGGTCTCAAGGTTCCTGTTCATATACCACTTCTTGACAATACAGCATCATTTTTAAGTGGAGTAAGCAATATGTATCAGCGCAAAAATAGACAGGATGTAAATATAATTGCTTTTGCAGGTGATGGAGCAACTGCGGATTGCGGTTTTCAATCTTTATCTGGAGCGGCTGAAAGAGCTGAGAAGTTCTTATATATATGCTATGACAATGAAGGCTATATGAATACGGGGTTTCAAAGAAGCTCGACTTCATCAAAGGGATCAAAAACCTCTACTACACCAGTAGGTATAGAAGGAGGAGGTAAGTCTCAAAATCAAAAGTATATGCCACTGATTATGGCTATGCATAATGCGGAGTATGTGGCTACTGCTTCACCTTCTAATATGAAGGATTTAGTTGAAAAAGTTACTAAAGGAATAGAGGCAAGTAAAAGAGGCTTTGCATATATTCATATTTTTTCACCTTGTCCTACTGGATGGGGACATGATACAAATCTAAGCATTGATATAGCTAAAAAAGCAGTTAAATCAAATTTCTTTCCACTTTTTGAAGTAGACAGAGGAAACTGGAAGCTTTTAGATAATAAAAATCCTATTCCTGTTTCTGAGTGGATAGTAAAGCTCAAAAAATTTAGTCATTTATCTGATGATGACATAATAGCTATTCAAGATGTAGCAGATAAAAGGATGGAACTTTTAAGAAAGTTAAGTAGCTAGGAGGTATATTATGGCAAATAGAATTCTAGTTATGAATATGGGGTCTACCTCTACAAAGCTAGCTGTGTACGAAGATGAGATTAATATATGGACTAAAAATATAACTCACGACAAATCAGCTTTTAAAAACTTTACTCATTATACTCTGCAGTATGATTATAGAAAAGCAGTTGTACTTGAGTATTTGAAAAGTAAAAATGAGAATTTAGAGAACTTTACTGCCTTTGTAAGTAGAGGTGGAACAATAAGACCTGTATCTGGAGGAGTCTTTTATATATCAGAGCAAATGATTGAAGATGGTTTATCGGGAAAATACGGAGACCATCCATGTAATCTTAGTATGAAGCTTGCATTTGAACTTGCAGTCCAATATAGAGCAGTAGCTTTGACGGTGGATCCCCCAGTATGCGATGAGCTCTGCACAGAAGCTACGTATTCAGGCCTTCCAGAAATTGAAAGGATGGCTGTTTTTCATGCACTTAATCAAAGGGCAATAGCGAGAAGGTATTGTGATGAGCATAATAAAAATTATACAAATCTAAATCTTATAGTAGCACATATAGGCGGAGGAATATCTGTAGGTGCTCATCAGAGAGGGAAAATTATAGATGTAAATAATGCACTAGCTGGAGATGGACCTTTTGGGTTAGAACGTTCAGGCAGCCTTCCAGTAGGAGATTTAATCAAGCTATGCTATAGCGGGAAATACACAAAAGAAGAAATGCTCCACAGAGTAAATGGAAAAGGCGGAGTTTCAGCATATATTGATGAATCAGATGGGAAAGTATTAGAGCATAAAATACTACTTGGCGATGAATATACTTTAGAGGTTGTGAGTGCTATGGCGTATCAGGTAGCTAAAGAAATAGGGGCTACGGCAAGTGTTTTAAATGGAGAGGTAGATGCAATCTTATTAACTGGTGGATTAGCTTATTGGGACAGATTCACTAATATGATAACAAAAAAAATAGGATTTATAGCTGATATTTATATTTATCCTGGTGAGGATGAAATGCTTTCTCTTGCAAATGGAGCTTATAGACATATAAATGGCATAGAACTTGCAAAAAACTATTAAATTTTTAGACTATTCTAAAATATTTTTTATACTTCTGATATAATAGTAATAACTACTCCTAGTAATACTTTTGAGAGTGAATAATAAATGGGGAGGTCTGTTATGAAAAAGTATCCTACGCTTTTTGAAGCAGTAAAAGATGCCATTAATTTATGTGACAGCTGGAGATTTATGTATGCAGATGAAATCTACTATAAAGATAATTTTCCAGGTATAGCACAGGTGTACGATGAAGATAGCATGGCTGATGAGGATAGTTTTTATATAGTTGCTCCAAGTGGAGCTATAGGCTTTAGTGAAGATGAAGGAGAAACTATAGAGTGGCTATTTGTAAGAGCTGATAACCAAAAAGAGAAGCTACCTTCATCACTTGCTGAGATGGAGGGATAAGCTATGTCTGAAGTTTTGATTAATGTTACAAGAGGGCCAGTAGTAGAATCAATGCATAGAGGAGATGCAGTTGCTGTAGACAATACAGGAAAGATATTATACCAAATAGGTGACCCATATAAGGTTACATATCTTAGATCATCGGCAAAGCCACTTCAAACTATAAATGTATTTTTAAGCGGAGCAGTAGATAAATATAAATTTGATGACAGCGAAATTTCCATTATGTGTGCATCGCATTATTGTGAAGATTTTCATTTAAAGGTAATTGATTCTATGCTTGAAAAGCTTGGACTTAACCTTAATAATCTAGATTGTGGCAGTATTTATTCTATTAGCCCAAAGCATTATGAAAGACAGCTAAAGGAAAATCATGTGCTTACTCAGGCAAACAACGATTGCTCAGGTAAACACTGTGGAATGCTAGCTTCTTGCTTGGTAAAAGGATATAGCTTAGAGAACTACACCAAGTTTGAACATGAACTTCAAAAAGATATTTTAACTAGCCTTTCATACATGTGTGAAATTGAACCTGATAAAATCAGTATAGGAGTCGATGGGTGTACAGTTCCAGTACATGCTATGCCTATTTATAATATGGCACTTGGATTTGCAAAGCTAGCTAATCCAGAAAATCTAGACTCTGATTACAAAGCCGCTTGTGAAAGAATTTTTGATGCAATGAATAATTCTCCAGAGATGGTGTCTGGAACAGATGGTTTTTGTACTGAGCTTATAAGGCATACCAATGGTAAATTAGTTGGCAAGCTAGGAGCAGAGGGGATTTACTGCATAGGTATAAAAGGAAAAAATATTGGACTTGCAGTTAAAATAGAAGACGGAAATTATTCTAGAGCGATAAATCCAGCAGTAATGAAATGCCTAGAGGATATGCAGGTTTTGGAGCCTAGTGAGCTTGAAAATCTAAAAAGCTTCTCAAGAATACCTAATTACAACAATAAAAATGAAGTAATAGGCTATATTGAGCCTTGCTTTGAATTTAAAAGAATATAAAGTAAAAACTATATTATTAAGGCAGTAAAAGACTGCTGACGAGTATAGAAAATCTTACTTAATCATAAAAAACTTCTGTCAATTATTCTTAGGATTAACAAGAGTTTTTTTATGGATTAAAAAAGCGATAAAAAATCGATAATAAAAGCAATTACAAGAGTAATGGAAAAATATAGCTATAAAGAACTATATGAGTATAAGTTTTATAGTAAAAAAATAATACTTTTTTTGATTAATTTGTTTTGAAACTATACTCAAAGGGTATAAGATTTCTTGTGTATATAAAAAGCATAACAGTTAATATACAGCATAACTATTTTAGGAGGCAATCATGAAAATAAAAAACAAGTTAATATTAAATTTTGGAATATTGATTTTAGTATCAGTTATAATTGTTGGCATAAATATTACTACATTTAAGACCATGGAAAGTGACTCAAGCTTCGTAAATCAAGCGGGAAGCTTAAGAGCGATGAACTATAAAATGACTGAGCTAGCAAATCAAACAGTGTACAGAGATAGCTCTAAAGCAAAGTCAGATTTAGAAGAAACTATGGCTAATTTTGAAAAAACTTTAAGTGATGTTAGCAGTGGAAATAAGGAATTGATGCTTAAAAAGCCAACAAATGAAGCTACAACAGCAGGGTTAGAGCAAATTAATTCTAGATGGAGCAAGGAGTTCAAACCAGCTATAGAAAATATTATCAAAGCCTCAAGTGAAGCCGACATGGAATTTATTAATTCAAATGTAGATAGCTATGTTTCACAAATATATGAAATCGTTAATGACTACTCAAGATATTCTCGTGAAAAAGTTGTAAAAGCTCAAATGATGAATTTCGCTTTAGTTGTTATAGCATTGATAATTGGGGTGCTTGCACTTGTTTTATTAAATAGAGGAATAGTTAGCCCAATAAAACAGCTAAGCAAGGACTTAAGAGCTTTATCAGAAGGCAATGGGGATTTGACAAAGAGAATAGAGGTAAAATCAAAAGATGAAGTAGGAGAAATGACTATTTATTTCAATACTTTTATCGAAAATATCCACAATATAGTCAAAGATATCTCTAATATATCTGGAGTATTATCAAACAACATGGAAACTATAAGCAATACTACAGAAGAGCTTACAAAATCAACAGAGATGATAGCAATGTCATCAATGGATGTAGCTGAAGGCTCTATGCTTCAAAATACTAAGCTAGAAGATTTAAATGAGTTAGTAGTTAAGATTCAAAGTAATATAGAAAATGTATCAAGTAGAGCTCAGGAAACTTTAAAATCATCAGAAGAGTCTCAAAAATATGTTATGTTTGGAGATAAGCAAGTAGAGATTCAGTCAAGAGAGCTTGCTGATTTTATAAGCTCTATAAAAGATGCTTCTGTAACCGTAGAGGAATTAAATAAATCCTCTGAAGAAATAAAAGCTATGGTTGACTTAATTCATAGCGTTTCATCCCAAACAAATCTGCTTGCACTTAATGCATCTATAGAAGCGGCTAGGGCAGGAGAAGCAGGAAGAGGCTTTGCAGTTGTTGCAGACGAGATAAGAAAGCTAGCAGAAGAGACTTCTAGCTCAGCGCAAAAGATAAGTACAATCGTGGATAACATAGGAGATAGGACAATTAATGTTAAAATATCAATGGATCAGCTAGTGGATAGAACCAAGGTTCAGGAAAAGTCTATGGAAACTTTAAAAGCGAAATTAAAGGATATATTAACTAGAGCTAAAAGAACTGTAGAAGAGTCAAATTCCATAATGGATATTTCATCAGAAGTGAAAAGTGAATTCAATAGTATTACAATGTCGGCATCTGAGATAAAGGATGTAGCAGTTCAAAATTCATCAAACACACAAGATGTAGCCTCTGCAGTTGAAGAGCAGACTGCATCCTTCCAAGAAGTGTCGTCAAACATCAATTCTATCAATGATATGGCACACGACTTAACGAACATAGTATCTAGATTTAAGATATAGAAATCCAATATAACTTGAAAAATAATACAAGCATCTAGCTGAAGCTCAGATAAGATACTAGAAATAATTAAAACCACTAGTATTAAGGACTCCCCAAAACTGTATAGTCTAAGTGAAATTAGATTATATACATAAAGAGGAGCCTTAAACTCTAGTGGTTTTTTTAGATAATATTAGCTTGGAAGACTTTCAAAATTGTTGCTACTTAGAACCATGATATCTCCTGGCTGAATTTCAGTAAAGCCTTTTGGAGTAATTACAGTTTTCTTTCTTTTTATTATAACTACAAGGATATCTTCAGGGATATTTGCTTCCATTATAGTTTTCCAAGCCCAAGGATGGTCATTTTCAATTTTATATTCAATTAATTTTGTGTATACCTCATCTTGATAATCGTTAAAGGTTTTGTATACAGAAACAGATTGTTCTACTAAATCCAATTTTTTCGCTATAAAAGGAATCAAAGTGCCTTGAATCAATATTGAGACCAAGCATATGAAAAATACCATGTTAAAAATAGTATTTGCAAATGGAAGATTACTAGTAAGAGCATAAGTTGCAAACACAATAGAGGCAGCCCCTCTTAAGCCTACCCATGAAACGAGAAGCTGTTGCTTTATTGGGACTTTAAACCAGGATAAAACACTAAAAACAGCTATAGGTCTTGCGATTAATACTAGAAATATTGAAACTAAAAATCCTTCAAAAAAAACTGGTGGAAGCTGAGATGGAAATACCAATAGCCCTAAAGTAAAGAACAGAATAATCTGCATAAGCCAAGACATTCCATCAAAGAAATGCACCAAGCTTCTTTTGTGAATTAGAGTAGTGTTTCCCATGATTATTCCAATAACATAAACACATAGAAGACCATTTCCGGAAAGAAGCTCACTTAAAGCGTAGCCTGTGAGCACTATACCGATTGTAAATATAGGGTATAGCCCTTCAATAGAAATTTTAACTCTGTTAAAAACAAATACTGCTGCTATAGAAACAGCAACTCCTACAGCAAGCCCAAAGAAAATTTGTTTTGATAGCAGCTCAATTACGGAAATCTGACCACTACTTTTCATAAACGCAAGGACAATTATCGTAAGCATGTAGGACATAGGGTCGTTACTGCCACTTTCCATTTCGAGCATGGAAGCAAGTCCACCTTTGAGATTTAGGTTTTTGGAACGCAAAATTGAAAATACTGAGGCTGCATCAGTAGACGAAATGACTGCTCCTAAAAGCATTCCTTCCATCAATGATGTTTTGAAAATTATGGTAGCAAAGGCTCCGACTAAAAATGCTGTGATTGCAACCCCAAAGGTCGCAAGTAAAATAGATTGAGCAGCTACAGGCTTACCAGTTTTCCAGTTAAAACCAAATCCTCCATAAAACATTATAAAGACTAAGCTTAAAGTTGATAGCTGCTGAGCTATTTCATAGTTGTCAAAGTAAATTCCACCGATTCCGTCTGAACCTAAAAGCATACCAAGACTTATAAAAATAAGTAGGGTGGGAATTCCAAATCTGTATAATAGTTTGCTTGATAGCACACTTATGATGAGTAAAATACCTGAAAAAAGTAACGCATTTATCATTAAATTACCTCCTAAATATAGTTTTACTATAAATTAGGAAGTAAACCTTTGTAATTACTTTGATAAAACACCATATTTGTTATTTTCCGAAGCTTAAAATATATATAGGAAAAATATATATTATACTGAAAAAATTGCATCTTAATCTTACTTAATAATATGGATTCTAAAATCATGAAAAGAAAAATAGCTGTATAGGTATCTATAGGTTTATAAAGACTAAGCATAGTATTTGATACAGCAATATATGTGTTTGATGACTTTAGTTCATTAAATTCAGTGGTTTTCTCAGAAAATGGTTTTAGATAATCTCTAGAAATTTCTGGGGCAGAAATATGAAAGATGCAAATAAATATGAGAATAGCAATGAAGATAAATTTATTCTTGGTGTTCATAGAGTTTTTCAATAAGCATCTCTCCTTTCGCTTTGCATATAAATTTTAGACTATCTGTCTATTTATATTATATAGCAAAACCTTTGGGATATGAACTTTAAATTCAATAATCTGAAGTAAATTAAGTTAAAACGAAAGGCAAATAAATGTTTGTAACTCATTATTATAAAGAGTTAGCTACTGTATTTACAAAATGTATTTATGATGGTAGTCTGTATATGAGTATATATGAATATAAGAATATGAGGTGAAAATTATAAAGAGCGTAGATATTTTTAAAGCCCTAGCTGATGAAAATAGACTTAGAATTATTAGCTTACTACTGACTAAAGAATTGTGTGTATGTGAGATTGAAGCTTCTCTTGAGATGTCACAATCAAATGTTTCAAGACACCTAACAAAGCTCAAAACTTCTGGAATAGTAGATTCAAGAAAAGACTCCCAGTGGGTGTACTATAAAATAAGTGAAAATTTTAGAGATAATAATATGGAGCTAATTAATTATTTAATAGCGATCTTTCGAAATGAAAGCTTACTTATTGATGATATAGTTAGATTACAAAAATTAGATTCTAGAGAATTTATTTGTAAATAAAACCATACTAAAAGGAGAGATAAACCATGAAAAAGATGAATATATATGAACCTGCTATGTGCTGCCCGACAGGTGTGTGTGGAGTGGGGGTTGATCCAGAACTACTTAGAATATCTACAGTGCTTAATAATTTAGAAAAAAAGGGAGTTGAAATTGGAAGATTTAACCTTTCAAATAACCCTGGAGAATTTATGCTGAATATGGAGCTAAATAAACTTATAATGGACAAAGGGATGGAAGTACTGCCAGTTACTATCCTAGATGGAAAGATTGTTAAAACAGGTGGATACCCTACAAATGAAGAATTTATTGCTTTATTGGAGCTGAGCGATGATGTACTTTAATCCTTTAGACATGAACATCAGCAAGTATTTATTTTTTACAGGAAAAGGCGGCGTAGGAAAAACATCAACAGCCTGTGCTGTAGCTGTGAATTTAGCAGATTCAGGCAAGAAGGTACTACTTATAAGTACAGACCCAGCATCAAATCTTCAAGATGTATTTGGAAGGGCTTTGACAAATAAAGCTACTGAGATTCCAGAGGTACCAAATTTATTTGTTGCTAACTTAGACCCAATAGCTGCAGCTTTAGAATACAAGGAAAGTGTAATTGGACCGTATAGAGGAAAGCTTCCTGAGGTTATGATTCAAAATATGGAGGAGCAACTATCCGGCTCTTGTACTGTAGAGATAGCAGCATTTAATGAGTTTTCAAATTTTATAACGGATAAGGAAGCAAAATTATACTATGACCATATCATTTTCGATACTGCACCTACAGGACATACACTTAGAATGCTTCAGCTTCCATCAGCTTGGACTGATTTTATAGCTGAAAATACTCATGGAGCCTCTTGTTTGGGTCAACTATCTGGGCTAGAGGACAAGAAAAATATATATAAGCAGGCAGTAGAAACTTTGTCTGATTCCAATATTACTACCTTAATTTTAGTTTCAAGACCAGAAAAATCTCCACTAGATGAAGCAAGCAGAGCTTCTAATGAACTACTTGAGTTAGGTGTGAGTAATCAGGTAATGGTAATTAATGGAGCTTTAGAAAGCTATGATGATGATATATCAAAAAGCCTATTCGATAAACAGCAATCAGCTATAAAACAAATGCCTGAAGCTTTAAATAATATAAAAAAATATATGATTCCTTTAAGGAGTTATAATATTACCGGAATAGATAATATTAGAAAATTTTTGACAGAAGATTCCTATGTTATAGAAGCAAGTGAGTTACAGGGTAATATACCTAAGAAACTTCAAGATGTTATAGACAAGCTTTACGCCACAAATAAAAAAGTTATCTTTACTATGGGAAAGGGTGGAGTAGGAAAAACCACTATAGCAGCAGCGATAGCAATTGGACTAGCTAGTAAAGGGAAAAAGGTTCATCTTACAACAACTGATCCAGCAGCTCATTTAAGACATGTAATTGATGAGATGGATAATATAAGACTGAGTCATATAGATGAAGAGGAGCAGCTAGAAAAATATAAAGAAGATGTTCTTTCAAAAGTAAGAGGAAGTATTTCTGAAAGCGATCTTGCTTATATTGAGGAGGATTTACGTTCACCTTGTACGCAGGAGATAGCGGTTTTTAGAGCTTTTGCTCAGATAGTAGACAATGAGCAGGATGAAATTGTTGTCATAGATACAGCTCCTACAGGACATACATTGCTACTGCTTGATTCTACTCAGAGCTATCATAGAGAAATAGAACGCTCACAAGGAGATATTCCAGAATCAGTAAAAAAACTACTTCCTAAACTTAGAAACCACGAGGATACAGAGGTTCTTATTGTAACTCTTGCAGAGATGACTCCGGTATATGAAGCTGAAAGACTTGAAACAGACCTTAAAAGAGCAGGAATATCTGCTAATTGGTGGATAATTAACTCATCAATGTATGCGGCAAATACTAGAAATACCATTCTTAAAGCTAAAGCAAGCAATGAAATAAAGTGGATAAATCATATTGGAAAGCATTCTGAAGGAAACTATGCACTTATAAAATGGACAGATGAAGACTTAAAAGGTGAAAACTTGAAAACTCTTTAATAGAGTAAATCAAATCCAATTAGTTTATAGCTCATAAATCTGTGATATAAAGATATTCAGTAATTTCAAAATTAAAAAATGGATGTAGAGGAATCAACCTCTAGCATCCATTTTTTTATAGATATTTTTTCACATCTTCAGCAGATAAAACTCTTCCTGATGATTTTACTACTTCATCAACTACTAGCGCAGGAGTTTTCATAACACCATAAGCCATGATTTCTTGAAAATCTTCTACCTTTTCAATAGTAGCCTCTAGTCCAAGCTCTTTTACTGCCTGCTGAGCACTTTGCTCTAGCTTCTTACAATTTGCACATCCAGATCCAAGTATTTTAATTACCATAAAAAATACCTCCTCATAATAATAATTATATTTTGAAATTTAAACAGTACTCTTTAAGAAAAGAGTCATATTTCGAAAGTTGAAGTTGATACCCCTAAAGCAGCAGATATCCAAAGGTATTAAATGTATAGCCTATTATTAGTATTCCAGTAGTTACTATTCCTGCAAAAATAACTAAAAGCTTAGTTTTAACTACTTTTTTAAGAAGTATCATAGATGGAAGAGATAGTGCAGTAACAGCCATCATAAACGAAAGAGCTGTTCCTATTCCTACACCTTTTGAAACTAATGCCTCAGCTATAGGAAGGGTTCCGAATATATCTGCATACATAGGTACGCCTACTGCTGTAGCTAGTAAAACTGAATACCATTTATCCTGACCTAGTAAAGCGGAAATGACATTTTCAGGAATCCAGTTGTGAATAGCGGCGCCTATTCCTACACCTATAATGATGTATAACCAAACCTTTTTTATTATATCTACAACCTGCTCTTTAGAAAAATCAAGTCTATCTTTAGTAGTCATTTTTTCTAGCTCAATTTCTCTTAGCTTGTTGCCATAAACAAAGGGTTCTACATATTTCTCTAGTTTAAACTTGCTTATTAAGCTTCCTCCAATAACTGCAAGAATAAGTCCAACAACAACATAAGCGATAGCGATTCTCCAGTTGAATATACTAGCGAGTAGAAGAACAGAAGCTAAATCTACCAAAGGTGAAGATATCAAAAATGAAAATGTAACTCCTATAGGGAGCCCTGCACTTGTAAAGCCAATGAACAGCGGGATAGAAGAACAAGAGCAAAATGGAGTAACTGTTCCAAGGAGTGCACCTAGTATATTAGCAGTGATTCCGTCAAATCTACCTAATATTTTCCTAGTTCTTTCTGGAGGGAAAAAGCTTTGAATATATGAAATTGTAAATATAAGTACAGATAGAAGAATGAATATTTTTATTACATCATAAATAAAAAAGTGTATACTTCCGCCTAGCTTTGTATTGATATCAAGCTTGAATGCTTTGTTTACAAAAAGCTCCACTAAATCATAAAGCCAGACCATTTTTAACAGCTGATTGTTAAGCCATTGAAAAACAATCATTAAATTATCTCCCCTCTAATATAAGATTATAAAACTGGGTTACAGCATTGATTGAGATAGATATCTTTATCTGAAAGTCTTGATTTATCAAGTACTAGTTGAGGATATAGTTCAATAGTTTCTGCTATATCGTCTAGTAATTTTATAAATACTTTATTATCTAAGTTTAAAGAGTAAAAAACAAACTTTTCCTTTCTAGTATCCTTTACTAAATTTAAATCTCTTAGCTTAGAAAGATTCTTCGAAATAGTAGGCTGAGATAGTTCAAGTATTCCAGTTAATTGACATACACAGAGCTCTTGATGATATAGCATCATTATTATTCTTAGCCTTGATTCATCAGATAAAAGTTTAAATAAATTAATAAGTTGGTTCATGAAAATCTCCTTTACAATAAGAACAATGCCTATTAGAACAATAAAGCTTATTAATTAATCTAAGGAATGTAATCTTATTCGCAATAAAAAATATGTACATATTCCCATATAAGAATATGTACATATTAAATCTAAAATATTACTTTGTCAATAATAAGTTTCTGTATAGATTATGGATTTTAAAAAAGTAAAAGATAATTAGACTATTGCCAAAGAAATATCATACAATTACTAAAGAAATATCATACAATTTGTTGTTACATTATATTGATTCTTGTGCATTTTTATAAATTTCATTGATTTCATCTTGAGGGACTATTTTAGATAGTATGGTAGCTATGATTATGATTCCAGGGATATTAATAAGAAATCTAGTCAGTGCAAACTTAGGACCTAGAGATGTTATTTCAAATAAAATAAGTGGAATTTTTGTTGTAGACCAGGCTCCTATGAATATGAGTATGTTTTTTAGTGACACACCTTTTTTCATAAATACTGCAGCTACTGGAAAGGCACCATAAAGTGGGCCAGCAGCAGCTGAGCCTATAAACATTGCCAAAAGAATTCCTTTAAGACCAGAGCCCTCTCCCATGAATTTTGTCATAGTTTCCTTTGGAACCCACACATCGAGAAGTCCTAGTAATAAGAAAATAGGTGGTATTACTTGAAGCATTTCCTTTAATGAAAAGCTAGTTATACCGATGATTTCTTTACCTAATGATTTATTAATAAAAGTCAATATAAGTACAGCAAGAAGTACGATTAAAAAAGCTCTGTATCTTTTTAATATAGGTATCATAAGTTAGTCACCACCATTCCTACAACAATTGCAACAATAAAAGAAAACATAAAAGCGAGCACATTTCTAGTGTAAGAAATTTTCTTGCCAAAATACTTAACTTCAACTGGTAATGTTACAATTCCAACCATCATAAGTGTAGATACAAAAGCAGCTATTTGCATGTAGCCAGCTCCACCCTTTAAAAGAAGAGCAGCAGTAGGAAAAGCAACGAATCCAGGAATAAGTGTAATCGCTCCTATAATGGAAGCTAATATAACTCCAAACCACCCTGAACTTTCACCTAGCAAGCTAGAGATTAATTCATGATCTACTACTGCTAGAAGTACTCCTATCAGAAGCATTATGACAAGTAATTCTGGAAGTATGTTTTCAAATGACTTCCAAGCTTTTTTTAGTGCCTTTTTTGTTTTTGATTTGTCCTTTAAGTATGAAGCAGCTAGCAGTATGATAGCTAAAGAATATAAGATTATATTCATTCAAGTCTCCTTTCTGTCTTCTAGTAATAATATACTAAAATGATATATTTATATATTGTAATATATAGATGATACAGTTTGGATAAATATATGTCAATAAAAATAAATTTCAGAATAAAAACTTGTCTTAGAAATTAGTAACCATAATACGCTTATAATTCGAGATTTTTTAGATAGAATTATTATTTGTTAACATTAGGATAATAGATATGGTTTATTGTTGATTTAATATCAAGCCTATGTTATTATATATATCGATAGATATCGATATGAAGGAGAGAAATAAATTGGATTATGAAAGCAATGCTAGACTATTTAAAGCGTTTTGTGATGAGAATAGACTGAGAATTATAGAGCTTTTAAAAGATGGAGAAAAATGTGCATGTACACTTCAAGATGAACTCACTATTGTTCAGTCGACATTGTCACATCACATGAAAATTTTAATTGAGAGTAAAGTAGTAGAGGCAAGAAAAGATAAGAAGTGGACCTACTATTCTTTATCTGATAGCGGAAGTGAGCTTGCAAAGAATACTCTTAGTGATATTCTCACTAAAAGTGAAAATTACAGTAGTTTTTGCATATGTGAGGATTAATATTTAAGATATTGATATTACATACAAAATATTATTATTTAATAAGAAGAAATATAGTGCAAGTAATTAGATGGTATTCATAGTAGTTTAAATATACTCTTATAATATTTGCAATACTTAAAATACTGAATATATAGTTGTAATAATTATAGTATTTATAGTAAACTAAGTATGTAGAATAAAGCCGAATTATAGGAGTGTATATATAACTATGGAAGTAGTAAAAGTAAAAATAGAAGATGAAAAGGAAAGATACTTTGTAGCAGATGATAATGGAATACCAATAGAGCCTATACTAAAGTTTATTAGGTTCAAAGACAATACAAATTATGCAAGAAATACTTTAAGAATGTATTGTCAGCATTTAAAACTATACTTTGAGTATTTACAACAAAGAGATTTAGATTTTCAAAAAGTAACTATTGATGATTTAGCCTTATTTGTGAATTGGCTACAAAATCCATATAAAAGTTTAAAGGTTATTCTTACACATCAAGTAGAAACAGCGAGAAGTCCAAGGACAGTAAATATTATAGTCAACACTGTATTATCATTTTATGATTATATTTTAAGACACGAGGAATACAGTAATAATATTTCTGATAGGCTAAAGAAGTTTGTATCTACTCCAAGTAGAAACTTTAAAGGCTTCTTATATGGTATAGCACATGAGCAAAAGAAAGTGACAAGCAACATATTAAAACTGAAAGTTCCTAAATCTAAGCCAAAGACATTATCAAAAAAAGAAATAAGAACACTTATAAAAGCCTGTAATAACCTTAGAGATAAATTTCTATTGACATTGTTATATGAAACAGGCATTAGAATAGGAGAAGCCTTATCTTTATGGATTGAGGACTTTGATATAAGTGATATGAACATAGATTTAAAGGATAGAGGTGAACTTGAAAACAATGCTGAAATAAAGACGGTGTCAAGTCCACGAAGAATAGATATATCGCAAAATTTAGCAGATATATTCATGGAATATATAGCAGAATATCACACAGAAGAAGTTGAAACTAACCATATATTTATTAAACTTAGTGGAAGTAATAAGCATAAACCTATGAATTATACTGATGCAGATAACTTATTTAGAGCATTAAAGAAAAAGACTAATATATATGTTACTCCACATATGTTTAGGCATAGTTCATTAACATTGTTAAGAATGGCTGGATGGCAACCTGAACTATTGAGAGTAAGAGCAGGACATAAAAATATTTATACTACTTTAAACACTTATATACACCCTTCTGACGAGGAAATTACGAGAGAGTTTGAAAAGACTCAACCTAATTTAAATTTAGACATTTATAGTGAAGGGGATGAATAAAGTGAGAAATTTACAAGAGATAAAAAGTAATCACCAAAGTAAGTATGATGAAATAATTGAATATCTTAGTCAAAATAATAGGTATTGGTTAGAAAATGACAAGTGGGATTTAACAGAAACATTTTTTATTGGAAAAAGACAAAGAAGTTATAGATATTTGGATTTTTCAACATTTAAAAACACGCATATCAAAAACGAAGTAAAATACTATATTGTTTATTCTTATAGGAATAAATTTTTAAAAGAAAGTTACATCGGAGAAATAGGATATACATTAAAAAGATTAGGTGTATTTTTAGAAAAAAAAAATAACATTGTTAAAATTTGATAAAGATACACTAATGAATAAATGGAAACTTTATCTTATAAATAATGAAATTAAATTAGATAGTCGATATTATAATTTTTTATCATCAATGTTAGATTTCATTAAAGATTTCTATGATGATCGAGAAGAAACTGAAAAAGACATATGGTATTCAAAAAATATTAAAGGTGCTAAATTACCTGCAAGTGGTTCAGGTCATGGTAATTATAATGCAGTAAATTTTACTACTATACCTTTATATTACAGGGAAACTGTTAAAAGATAT
>Ga0228535_1000980_pt1 | contig 57657 bp, 56 predicted proteins | sample SJ1metagenome_FD_168457 | JGI IMG/M metagenome (GOLD analysis project Ga0228535, IMG submission 168457) | Enriched culture of PCE-dechlorinating microbial communities from Ithaca, New York, USA - SJ1 | ecosystem: Engineered > Modeled > Simulated communities (microbial... > Unclassified | place...
CTGGGGTGGCTGGATTCGAACCAGCGATCACGGATCCAAAGTCCGCCGCCTTGCCAGCTTGGCTACACCCCAACTCCCGAGCCCCGCAATTATAGCCTCTCCAGGGGGAAAGGTGTCAAGGCATTGATGATATTACAGGCTTTCTTGGGACTCTATTATTCTTTACTCAATGACCCTAAACCCAGATTAAACGACAAACTTCTGAGAGTAGTCCACCGCCGCTGAAGAATACCCTCTTTTTGGCATTTGTAAACCTGGGGGGATAAGAATTATGTCTATCGTGCCCATTTGTCCAGAAAAGCGTTTAATGCAACCAGACACCATTATTTCCCAATTCATGATCTTTAAGAAGGCTACCGGAGTATCAAAGAGGACTATCCAGGATTATCAGAAGACTCTAAGGCTTTTCTTTTCCCGGTATCCTGACGCCTTGGACTATCCAAGAGAAAGGACATTGGCTTTCCTTTCCGCTTATGAAAATCCATCCTCTTACAACATAAGGTATGCCTATCTCAAGGTTTTCTGGGATTGGGTCATGAGGGAGGGATACTTTAAGGGAGACAGGCACCCCCTGGACGGGCTTAAGAAACGCAAACCCAGGGGGAGGATAGTTCAGCTTGAAGCCAACGAGATATCAAAGCTTTTACAGCAACCCAACCGGGAAAGGTATGCGGGCTTGCGAGATTATGCCCTTCTCTGTCTTTCTATTGATACAGGCATACGACCCGGAGAAGCCCTCCAATTGATGCCAGAAGATTGCAACCCAGAGAAGGCGGAAATGATTGTTAGGGCTGAAATATCCAAGACAAGAATACCAAGAGTCCTTCCTCTATCCGCCCCGACCATAGGCGCAATCCAAAAACTGCTTACAGTTCGACCTCTCGCCTGGACGGGTTCTCCGATCTTCGCGAATGAGACAGGAACACAATTACAGGTAATGACGTGGTCAAGAAGGGTTACTGCCTATGGGAAGCGATGCGGATTGAATATTACCGCTTATCACTTGAGGCATGCCGCCGCCCTAATGCTCCTGAGAAAGGGCGCCGATGCCTTTACTGTTCAAAACATGCTAGGTCATTCCACCATGCAAATGACAAGGCATTACGTGAATCTGACCTCTGAAGACACGAGAAGGGGACATGCAAAAGCTGGAGTCCTTGTCTCCTTGTTGGGAAACGATGCTCCCAAGAATCCCAGGACTCGAAGGCTTTGATTTTTAATTCCGACAATGACAAGTTGAGAAAATTCAAGTGGGCTCAACTTCGCCTTGAGGCGGAGAACATCCTAGAGGGAGGGCTTTTCATGAAACCGGAGTATTGCACCAATCAACAAGTCACAACTTGTGAGGAGTGCGCTTTTGTGAGTTACGGGAGGGATTGTCAGAATAAGAGGATTCCGGAAGGAGACAGGATAGAAACCATCTCAAGGGGAAAACAAGGGGGGAAAGAGATGTTCATTGAGGATAGCTGGGTGATAGTCCCCGAGGAATTAAGGGGATTGATCCGTAAGGCGCTCAAAGCGGAAAACATGAAAGTTCCTGTTGGAGAGAGCGAAGAGCTAAGGGATCTCAACAATCTTCAAGCCTGGGTAAGGCTCGAAAATGGACAGATAGGTTTTCTTTTCAAGGAGGGGTAAGAATCCGCCCATTCTGCAAGAAACTGACGGGGAAGAACGCCCCCTTGCATTATTCCAAAGAGCCCCCCGAAAGGGAGGCTCTTTCAATTCTCCGTATCAACTCCAAAGGGTCCCAAGATGAATATTGCGGCATGAATTAGCGCCTTATTGCGCTTTCGGTAATATGCCCTGTCAGACAAGCCCATCATGCCCTGGATATCTTTGTCCGATCTTCCCTTAAGATACTTTTCCCTTAGAAGATGGGAGAGGTCTTGAGGCAAAGCTTCAAGGGCTTCTTTGACTGGTTGAGCTTTTGCTTTAAGCAACAGCAAGTCAAGGTTGCAGACAGGCGAATGATTTTCAATCATGAGTTCGATTTTCTCAATTTCTTTAACAACCTTGGTAAAGCTCTTCAAGGCTTGTTCTACCGCTCGGAGATAATCCTTATGTATCAATTCAACCCTCCTTATGCGGTAATTCCAAAGGCTTTTTCCCCATAACAGCAAGGTTTTTTAGACACTTGAATGTTAAGTTGATGTGGTTTTTTTGAGGTAAAACGCGGGTACCCCCCGCCGCATCCTCGACCCCTGACGGAAACACCCAGGGAGGACCCGCTCTTTCAAATCAAATACTATTCCCTTTTTCTGCGAGTTCTTCTTTTCCTAAGCCTGACATCCGTCTTTCTTTTGTTTTCCAATTCCTCCAATTCCTTGAATAGTTGCTCCGATGTGCCAATATCATCCATTTCTTTGAGCAAAGCTTCCATGTCAAGAAAATCATCTTTAGTCCAGTTGCTGACCTCCTGAAGAAGATCCCAATCCATTGCCTCCAGAGCAGGAAGATCCTCTAGCATTCTTTCAATATCTTTGAGGGTAATATCCCATTCCTTCCAATCGAACTGATACTTGTCAGGGTTGGGTTTCAAGGCTATCCCCCCCAGCTAACATATCTTCCTCAACCCATTCAAGTTCTCCCGTTTCAATCGGATCAGGGGGATAATCGAAGTCTTCGCGGTTTAGAAAAGTGGCAGGAAGGGGGATGTGTTTTCTTTCCCTTTTTTCAGCGATCAACACCCCTAAATGACGCCCCATGTTGTCAAAACGCTTTCGGGCTTGCTCAATTGGGAGGGAATATGGGAAAACCTTCTTGAAAGCCTTCATGGCTTCGATCTTGGCTTCCCGCCTTGGATAATGTACCCAAAACGCCTCATCGAATAGTCTTTGAGTCTCATTTTCCCAGTCTTCTTTTTTTGGAGAATCCCAATTTATTCCCCCGGTTGTTTCTGTAGGGTTGGTTGGGTCAGGTTCGGTAGGGTCAGGTTCGGTAAGGTATGGTAGCCCCTGGACATCCCTGTGACGTCCCTGTGACGTCCCCGTGACGTCCCCGTGACATGATTCCTCTTCTCGTGCTTCCTCACCTTCACCATAGCCATCATTGCCCACTTCCATTATTCGAGCTTTCTTACGCTCGCGCTGTTTCCGTTTCCTTTCCCTGTTAGCCTCCCTTTGGTCAAGAAGTCTTCCAACATAATCATCCCAATCATGAACTCTTAGCCCTTCTGAGGTCTCGTCAAGAAACCTGGTTTTGATTAGAGCCTGGATGAATCTTTCCGAATCATCGGCATTCCATCCGCTTCCTTCGGCTATTTCTTCGGGTCCAAAGTCTTCCAGAAGTCCTTCCTGGGCAAAGTCAAGACTCCACCACCAAAGCATGCAAAGATATCCAATGGCTTCCGCCCTGCTTATTCCAAGGGCTCTCATAAGACGCCCCGTCTTGGGGTGATTCCTCAATGTCTGATGCGTTTCTATCCATGCCATTGACTTTCACCTCAAGCCCCGAAAAGGCAAGCCTGTTTCTCTTCCGATTGTTTGACGGACTGAAGCTTCATTGCCTCCAACCTCCAGGGTTCATCAGGTCCCTTGATCAGTTTGCAATGATCAAGGGGAACAGTCCATCTCTGTATTCCTCTGATGTTGACCCTTCTTCCAAACCGGGGGATATCGGAAAGGGGTATCCGAAAAACTCGCTTGCCGTTCTTGAGTGTCTTCTCGCAGATTTCAAGGATCTTCCCCCCGCTATCCAATGCCGCCCTGAATAGGGTTTCATCTATCGCATAAGCTTTACCTCCCGTTATCCTCAATCGGTCCTTTTCGTGTTCGTTCTTATGCAGAACCCCCATATCATCCAGGCGGGCAAAACAACGCCCCTTATCGTTGAAAAATTCGCGTGTCATGATAAAATACCTCCAGTTGAATAAGTTTTTGTTCCTTTCCGCCCTGTTGCCGCAGGGCGGTTTTTTATGCCTTCCGCGCCATCCCGTTTTCATCGAAGATCTCCCTAATCCTTACTCCCAGAGCCCGGGCGATGCGCTCCTGTCGCGGCGCTGTCGCCCTTGAAAACCCCTTTGCTATTTCGTAAACGTTTGTCCTGTTACCCCTCACTCTTTTGTGAAGCTCATGAATCGATACACCCTTTTCCTTGAGAACCCTTTTTATAGCAGTCATGACTACACCCCCCTTCAGAAAAATGTGTTAATGCTTGTATTATTGTTTAGAAGGGTATATATTTTGAGTGAAAAAAGTGGTTACCTTTTAGGAGGGTGAATGCATTTATGGCAATCCTGGAAGAGTACGCTGATCCCCCGATTAAGCCACTTTTCTTTAACCCCTTGTATGAGGAAGGGTTTGAGCTAATCCCCGAGGGCTCGAATGTGAATTTGTCTTTTTCTAATCTCACTACGTATGACGAGCCAACCTGGGAATATATCAAAGAAACCAAGAAATCTAAGATCCTCAACCCATTAACAATGAAAGCCAAGGCGCGGGAAGATTACCGGGAGAGGTTACAACACGGGGGGGATGTCCTACTATTTCTTCCCCGGGGGGGAGTCAAGGAAGCGCGTAATGCATATTTCTCTTACGTCGAGGATGAAGAGCCCCTCTTTCAAAGGTTTGCCAACCTTCAGACGGATGAAGATATCCTGGAATTTTCAGGGGAATACGGACTTTTACGTGGCAAAATAGTAGCCGACAAGGATTTTCTTGCTCTTGAGTCTCTTGATTTCTGGAGGCGAGAAATTTTACTTGTTAAAGGCTTTTTAGTTGTTTGGAACGCCTATGATCAAAGAACTTCATTTTGGGCTTACCTCAAACGCAACAGCGAAGGGAATAAAGAAATACTAAAGATCCCCGGGGAGAATGGGAATGCCATCATGGAGTTTGCAATCTCCGCCAATCTAAAAGAGGAAAGAAGGGAGAGCCTAAGGCGGGCATTAGCGGGTTTTCTCGACAGTAAGGTTGAGAAATGCGGTTTATCTACTGTCCATTTCATGGATAATAAAAAAACCAAGTCATATTTAAAACCCTTTAACCTGTTGGGCGCTATTTGGCTTCAGCTTTCACAGTCCTTTTTCAAGGACGGTCCTAGTGAAAACATGGTTCAACGATGCTATCTTTCAGGCTTATTCTTCCCCCTAAATTGCTTGTCTCAAAGGACAAAAGGAGAAAATAAGGGACTTTTCTACTATCCCGGAATGAAACACAGGCTATATAAGCAGAAAAACTACAGGAAAAAGAAAGCTCAAGAAGGCAAAACGGTAAAACCCCATCGAAGGGGAAGAACGGAGTTCCAGGCTGAAATGTAAAAAGCCTCCCCTTTGAGGGAGAGGCGCGTTAATGTTAACCCATGTTTTTATAGTCCGTTGCCACTGGTTGAAGCTTGAAAACCGAAAAGTGGGTATTCGCAAGGGTTTAGGACTCTTCCCTTCTATCTGGTTATCCAAAGTCCGCCGCCTTGCCAGCTTGGCTACACCCCAACTCCCGAGCCCCGCAATTATAGCCTCTCCAGGGGGAAAGGTGTCAAGGCATTGAAAAAGAACAGCATTGTTACAGATGTGATATAGTACATTGCATGAAAGATATTTACTGAAGTTCTTTCAAAAACCATATGGACATGGAGGCTCCGGAAGCATGTGGACCATAGAAGAAGGAATTGAAAGGATCAGGAACAAGGGGCTCAAGATAACATCCCAGAGAATAGCCATACTCAAGCTTCTGAAGGACAGAAAGGACCACCCCTCAGCAGAAAAGATATTCAGGGAAATGAAAAGGTCATATCCTACAATATCCTTCGCGACTATCTACAGCACAGCCCAGATCCTTCAGGAAGCCGGTCTGCTTCAGATCCTTACCATAGACGAACACAGGGTTTTCTTCGACCCCAACCCGGAACCCCACGCCCACTTCAGGTGCAAAAAATGCGGTGCTGTTTCAGACCTGACCCTTGATCCGACCATATTTGAGAAAATTGCTGATTCCTCCCCCGAAAGCGTCGAATGCGTCCAGGTTTACTGCTACGGGACATGCGGCTTCTGCAGGAAAGAGTGCGACTCCATCGAATATCCTGCAAAACAGGTGCCCGTCAACTGAAAATGTACCGGATCTCTCTTGCCTTTACCGCCCTCTTCTTCATCGCTTCCATGGGGTCGGGGGTAATGGCCGCCCGTCAGGGGAGAGGGCTCTGGCACAGGCTCTTCTGGTTATCGATGATCCTTTTCCTTTCAGCCTCCTCATCCTCCCTTCTTGCAGTCGCCCCACCCTGGATCGCAGTTGCCCCCCTGATACCTGCGTTGATAATAGCCTTGATATTGGTTCGCTCCAGAAATTCGGCTTCGGAAAACTTTCCGGAGTCCCACCGGGGGTCTGACCATGAGAACTGACCAGACGCGATCATCAGTCCGATCTGGAGGACCATCCGCATATCGGGGACAGCTGGCACATCTACTTCATACTGTGGTCCTTGCCGCAGCAATTCTTCTGATCTTTGTCCAGGCCGGCGAGAGCAGTGTTCTTGACGAACCCTACGTTATTTCCGTGGAATTCCTCCCAGGCGGGGACATTGCTGTCGAGAGGGCGGGTGAGCCCGTGATGATCATCGGCAAAGTGAAAGCCCTCCCTGAAAACACAAGGTGGCCCAGCTTCACGGCTTCGGCATGGGGAAAGGAAATGACCGTAGTCGCCAGCGCTGTGAATGCTATCCACATCCTTGTTTCTGTCGAAAATGGAAAAGGGAGGACAATGAGCATTCTCCCCGGGGAAACAGTCGCGCCTGCTGCCGGACCTGGTGCTGCAGTAGTGACGGATATGATGGCCGGGCGGGGGATCTTCGGAAGCTGGGCGCCGCCAGTGGGAAGCAGGGTCATGGTGGAAAACAGCAACGGCACCTCTGCCGGCCGGGAAGCCCCCCCGCAGGAGGGGACGACGCTGAAGATCATCGTAGAACCCTCAGACAACCCCTATTTCCTTGAGATAGAGAATCGCCCTGGAGGAAGGGTCACGGCATGGTACAGTTACGGGCCAGTCCTGACAGGAAGGGTTATCAGGCCGATCGCAGGGACCGGACGCTTTGACGGGACCATCTTTCAGGATACTGGAAGGATCCGGGCAAACCATCCGGGCGTCATTGACATCTGCACCTCTCCGGAAGGGCTGGTGGGAGGATTCCAGATAATTCCCCTGGAGCATGCTTTTTCAAAAGAGATGCTGGGTTCCTGGAAGATGACCCAATGGATGATCGTAGGCCCCGCAGGGGGAGGGACAGACCTTAAAGGATCAGGACCGCTCTTTTCAGGGGGGCTGCTCCCCGGGCCTGCCAGGGGAGAAAAATTGTGGGACCTCTGGGCGACCTACGGCCGCAAACCTCTTGTCCTGGTAAGGATGAATGGAGGTCCCTGGGTCAGGATGCCCTCCTTTTCCGGGAGGCAGGACCATGCACTTGAGAACATAACCCATCTCCGTATTTACTACCCCTTTACCCGGGAACCGCAAGGGGACGGCCTTGACCAGCCGCCCCCCGCATCACGCTGACTATTCGACTGTAACGCTTTTCGCCAGGTTCCTGGGTTGATCTATCTCCCTCCCCTTGAGAAGGGCTATATGGAACGCCAGGAACTGGAGAGGCACAACCGTCAGAAAAGGGGTAAACTCCTCGTCGGTCCACGGAATTTCAATGACTGACCCCACATGCCTGGGGATAAGTGTATCCCCCTCTGTGCAGACTGCTATCAGTGGAGCGTTCCGTGCCTTGGCCTCCTGAATATTCGAAAGTGTCTTCTCGTAAAGGGCATCCCTCGGGATAACGGCAAGAACAGGTACTTCCGGTTCAAGCAGGGCTATGGGACCGTGCTTCATCTCACCGGCGGCGTAGGCCTCGGCGTGGATGTAGGATATCTCTTTCAGTTTCAGCGCCCCTTCCAGAGCGATCGGGAATGATATTCCCCTGCCTATGAAAAGGAAGTTGCTCTTGTCCGCATACTTAAGGGCAAGATCTTTGATCTCCTGCTCCCTCTCGAGAAGAAGTTCCACCTTGTAAGGAATATTGATCAGTTCATTGATAAGGCGTTCTTCCTCGTCAGGAGCGAGGGTGCCCCTGAGCCTTCCCAACTGAAGGGCGACCAGGAAAAGGGCCGCCATCTGACCGGTAAAGGTCTTGGTCGCCGCAACGCCAATCTCAGGACCGGCCTTCAGAAGCATCACGCTGTGGACCTCTCTCGCCAGGGTAGAACCCCTTACATTTGTGATCGCTAGACAATGGGCTCCGTCTGCCCTAGCTTTCCTCTGTGCGGCCAAAGTGTCGGCGGTCTCTCCGGACTGGGATACGAAGATGGCCAAAGTCGAAGGATCACACTTGATGTGTCTGTACCTGTATTCCGAAGCTATGTCGACTTTGATCTCAAGATCTGTCCATTTTTCAAGGACCCTTTCAGCAACCAGGGCAGAGTAATAGGAAGTGCCGCAGGCCACTATATGGACTTTGTCCCACCTGGAGGTCATCTCCGTATCCCATCCCAGTTCCTGGTCAACGGAGGTCCTCCCATCCTGGACCCTCCCTTTTAGCGTAGAGCGAAGGACCATGCCCTGTTCGTGGATCTCCTTGAGCATGAAGTGGGAGAAACCGGATTTTTCCGTCATTGAGACATCCCAGTCTACAGTTACGACCGGTTTGTCCACGGGACATCCGTTCTCATCCCAGATCCTTATCCCTTCCATTGATATCTCGGCAATATCTCCCTCTTCAAGGTACTGGATCTTCCTGGTGTAGGGCAGAAAAGCCGGAACATCGGAAGCGCAGAAGGATTCGCCATCCCCCGCGCCCAGAACCAGGGGGGATCCCTTTCTAACGCAAAAGATCCTGTCGGGGAGGTCCTGCTGCATCACCACAAGGGCGAAGGAGCCCCTGAGTTTTTTCTGCAGGGAAACAAGGGTAGCCAGAATGTCTCCTGTCTGGGAATAAGAAGTGGCAATAAGGTGAACTATCGCCTCGGTATCCGTCTCGGAGAGGAACACCACACCCTCCCGTTCCAGATCTTCCTTTATCTCCATGAAGTTCTCGATGATACCGTTGTGAACAAGGGCAAACTTGCCGCTTCCATCCCTGTGAGGATGAGCGTTGACCTGTGTCACTCCGCCATGAGTAGCCCACCTGGTGTGCCCTATGCCCTGGGTTGATCCGGACGGGCTTTCTTCCAGCATCCTCTCGAGGTCTGCGACTTTTCCGACCTCCTTGAGGATCAACAGCCCTTCTCCCGTCCTGAGGGCAAGTCCTGCTGAGTCATACCCGCGGTATTCAAGCCTCTTGAGTCCGTCGATCAGAACCTTCGAGGCATTCCTGCTGCCAACATAACCAACAATCCCACACATTTTTGTATGGGCACCGCCTTTCATCCATGACAACGAACGGCTGCCGCTCCTTTTGTCCCGAAGATCACTCCCCGGTTTTGTGGGGCGACTTTTTGGCCTTTCCGTTCCGGCCACCGGGGCATCCGCCGAAAAATCGATACTCCCCGGACCTCGTCAACTGGATCTCTTCCAGTTCTGGCGCTCAGAATTACGCCTCTTTCTTATCATCAGGCCATTTCCTCACCCCCTGGCAAGCCCGAAGCTCTGGATCTCGCCAACTACTATTCCCCTCAGGTCCTCGCGCCTCAAGGCCATATCCAGTGTCGCTTTCAGCCAGCTTTCAGCGGTGCCGCAGTCAAACCTCTGGCCCTTATACATAAGACCCCAGACAGGTTCTTCCTCTGAAAGGGATCTAATGGCATCCGTGAGCTGTATCTCTCCCCCCGCCCCCTTTTGCGAGTCCTTCAGGTGCCGGAATATTCCCGGCGACAGCACGTACCTGCCCATTACCGCGTATCGGCTGGGTTCCTCCCCTTTTTCAGGCTTTTCGACAAGATCCTCGATACGGAAAAGCCCTTCTTCGACCTGGGACCCTTTGATAATGCCATACCTGAATGTTTCACCAGCGGGAACTTCCTCAAGGGCGACCACGGAACCACCCATCCGCAAATGGACCCCTATCAGCTGCGCCAGCACGGGGGGGTGTTCCGGAGAGGCTATCATAACATCATCTGGGAGTACTACGCCGAAGTAACCTCCCCGGCAGAAGGACTCCCCGCAAAGTACGGCGTGTCCCAGCCCCAGGGGCTCAGGCTGCCGAACGTAGGCAAAGTCCGCCAGCTCGCTCACGGCTCTTACCATTTCAGCCAACTCGGGTTTCCCCTTCTCGAGAAGCATCTGCTCCAGTTCGATAGACCTGTCAAAGTAATCCTCGATGGCCCTTTTACCTCTTCCTGTTACGAAGACTATCTCCCTGCAGCCTGACTCGACCGCTTCCTCCACACCGTAGTGTATAAGAGGTCTGTCGATCAGGGGTAGCATCTCCTTGGGTATCTCTTTTGTGGCCGGAAGGAACCTGGTTCCCATTCCTGCTACCGGGAAAAGGCATTTTTGCACCGGGAGCCTATCCATCAGGCATTAACCTCCCTTTTGGTCTCGTCGGGGTTGAGCTTGCCTGCATTCTTGATAGCGATGAACAGGCTTTCCGAAACGGCGCCGAGGGTGGCATTGTCCTTTGCCTCCACTAGCACCCGTACCAGGGGCTCTGTTCCCGAAGGACGCACCAGGACTTTTCCTGAAGGGCCAAGCTCCCGGGAAGCCTTTTCAATGGCATTCTCCACGCCGGGCCTGTTGAGGAAATTTTCCTTATCGATGCAATGGAAGTTCCTGAGGATCTGCGGGTATCTTCCAAACCTGTCAACAAGGGTGTCAACATCCTCCCCAAGCCTGGAGCAAGCGGAAAGAAAGAGAAGGGCCGAACAAAGCCCGTCGCCGGTTGAATAGAAATCGCTGGCAATAATATGCCCGGACTGTTCCCCGCCCAGTCGGGAATCCGTAGACCTCATCGCTTCAAGTACATATCTGTCGCCTACGGGGCATCGAGTTACCTTTATCCCCTCTTTTCCAAGATGTTCCTCAAGAGCCTGGTTGCTCATTACCGTCGCCACCACGCCTGTTCCCAGACGACCCTCTCCCGCAAGCCATCTTCCCAGGACCCAGAGCATGATATCGCCGTCGATGGCCCGGCCTTTGGAGTCAACGAAAAGGACCCTGTCGGCATCTCCATCCAGAGCCATCCCGATCTTGCAACCTCCTTCAAGAACTTTTGAGGAAAGATGATCAAGGTGGACCACACCGCATCCGTCGTTGATGTTGTACATTTCCGGACTGTCGGCAATGATCCTGGGATTTTCAAAACAACTGCCCAGGATCATGCCGGCTGCCCTGGAAGCGGCACCGTTGGCGCAATCAACGATCAGGGAAAGGCCCGGGTCAACTTCCAGACAGCATGTCTTTCTGACCCAATCCGTATAGGATCGAAGGATCTCCGGCCTGTGGATGATCGTGCCGACCGATGAACCCGTCGGCCTCCATTCATCGAAGACGACGTCGGCAAGGTATTCTTCGATCTGTGCCTCATCTTCGTCTCCCAGTTTGCAACCGTCCCTGCCCAGAAATTTAATGCCGTTGTATTCAAAGGGGTTATGGGAGGCACTGACCACAGCACCGCCATCGCAAGCGGTCTGCCTGACCGCATAACTAACGCCCGGCGTGGGGATAACTCCGAGGGATACCACGTCGGCACCCGCAGAAAGAAGCCCCGATGCGAGAGCTGACTCTATCATCGGCCCGGATCTTCTCGTGTCCCTGCCCAAAGCAATGGTCGGCCTCGAAACACCCCGTTCTATCAGGAAAAGCACATAGGACCTGCCGAGGCGGAGAGCCATTTCGGGTGTCATCAATCCCCGGTTTGCGACATCCCTCACGCCGTCGGTACCAAAAAGACATCTGCTGAACCTTTCTGGTTCCTCCATCAATTCACCCCATCCCCAGTTGCTTCAAAATACTATTCTGTCAGCGCAAACACCGTAACGTTGGCGGGTTCCACCCCGGAAAGGGTGAGACCCCTGGATCTTATGTTCACCTTTACAGGAACGGTGACCTTCACCGAAACAAGGTTCGTAACGTCAACGACAACCTCGACCGGGCTCCCACTGCTCTCGGCGGCGTCAAGGTCCGAGGGGGCACCCTCCAGGGAAACGCTTACCTCTGAAGGCTCGACCCTCCATCCGGGATAGATGCTCCTTCCGATGAGGCGGACCGGGATCCTGGTGTAGAGGCGGCTTTCGATCCGTTCGGCAAGAAGTATCCTTACCCTGACGGTGGTATCCTGGACGATCTGGACGTCCTCAGCAGGGTTTCCCAAAGGGATCACCCTTGTGACATCGGCGGAAAGCCCGGAAACATCAAGGGGCTCAAGGAAAACCTGGTCTATCCGGTCAATTGACTCAAGGGGCCCCTGGATCATGACCTCCGGAGGGTCTACAGCAACCGCCTCGATCTGGAAATTCCTGTCGGGCTCACCCCTCAGCTCGACTCTCACGGGAACAGTCCGCCTTGGGAAACCCCTCACCAGGCTGAAGGAAAAAACAGCCTGTCCCGGCTCGATCATGAATGGAGCTCCCTGGTCCCTTTCAGAGGAAGATACCACCGGAAGTGAGAGGTCTTTCTCCTCCAGTATCTGTTCCAGGGTTGGAGTAACCCATACATTCTCAAGTTCAGACAGAAAATTTTCAGGCCCTTTCACAAGGACTTCCGAAGGGTTGACAGCCAAACCCTCGATCCTGTACCCCGGCGGAAGGTCATCCGGCGTCTTCACCCTGACGGGAAGAAATCTGGCCCCCATTCGGGTCAGTTCAAGATCCACAAAAGGAGGTGAGACCTCTACAAGCCTTATCCCGGAGGGGAGTATCGCCTGGATCGGCCGCCTGTGCAAACCGGGTTCAAGCCCCTTGAGGTCCACCTGGGAAGCTATCGCCCTCGTCAGGGAAAAGGCTGTTTCCCTTGTTCCCGACACCTGTATGTCCACATCCCTTACAGTGGTGGAAATGGACATGTCCGCAGGTACATTGAGAAACTCAAGTGGCACCGTAACGGTCCTGACTATCTCTGTTCCGCGTTCTGCCGCGATATAGTACCAGACAAGAACGGCCACAACCAGGGATATGACCTTCAGGGTCGTTCTTGATGAAAGAAGGCGGTCAATTGATCTCATCATTTTCCCCGCCCCCTCCCTGGAACATAGAGCCCAGCCTCTCCTTGACCCCGTCCAGTGTAGAAACCGATGCTGAGGTATGTGAGAAATAATGCATAAGAAGCCTTCTGATCTGCCCCTCTTTCAGCTCCCTGGAAAGGTGACCGTTAATGGCAAGAGCTATCTCTCCCCGTTCTTCTGAGACCACCAGGGCCATGGCATCGGATACTTCGGTCACGCCGAGAGCCGCCCGATGCCTTGTCCCTATCCACCGGGACAGGTTGCTGTTTTCCGTAAGGGGGAGATAGCATGACGCGGCGATCACCTGTTGCCTGTCAAGGATGACTGCTCCGTCATGAAGCGGGTTCCCGGGCCAGAAGAGCGAAACGATAAGGTCCTGGGATATATCCCCGCCGATCTGCACGGCAGATCTCCAAAGATCCTTTAGCCCCGTATCCTTCTGGAAGACAAGGATCGCACCTATCCTCCGGTTCTGCAAAAAAAGAACGGCCCTTGTTATCTCATCGGTAAGTTGTGCAGCCCTTTCTTCGGCCTGGCGCCTCCTCCAGATGTTTCCCCTTCCCAGCTCTTCGAGCATCCGCCTTATCTCGGGCTGGAAAACAATGGGAATGGCAATGATGAAAACCCCAAGGAGCCTGCCCAGTATCCATGAAAGGGCAGCCAGCCGCATAAGCCTGGCAAGGGCGAAAAGAAGCCCTATGACGAACAGACCCTTTACGAGCTGCATGGCCCTCGTGTCTACAAGCAGAAGGAGCAGTCTGTAGACGATAAAGGCTATGATCGCGATATCGATAAAGTCTTGCCAGTGGACAGCGCTAAGGATCCCTTCCAAAAGATCACTCCATGTCTACCAGGACCGTATCCTGGTCCTGACGTAGGGTGAGGTCGAAGCCGCAAGCATCGCCCCGTAGTCCGGAATAAATGATACCGTGTCGCCGGGTTCAATGGGACCTTTAAAATCCTCCGCGTCAAGGGTGAGGTGGTCACTGGAGGCCCCTATCAGGGAAAAACCCGCCTCGACCGGCTTAAGCCCTTCCGGCCTGATGTCCTGCCTCCCCATGGCGACTATAACCCTTCTTCTTATTCCCCTGTCCTCGAATACCTGGATGTTGCCGAATGCATCTGCTCCTGTCTCTCCTATGGGCAAGGAGGGTTTTCGTCTGACCTCCACAACTTCGGCAGTGATCCTGATGGTATCCTGTAACAGGTAAGGGATCATCCTGCCTCTGGTTATGTCAGTGCCAAGCAGAATGCCCTCTCCCACCCTGAGCTGGTTTACCCCTTCGGGAATTATGCATTCTTCGACAAGGGACAGGGAGGAGGTGGCTCCTCCCGAAACCACATCGAGAGGACTATCCAGCGAGGAGGCAAGCTCGCGCCCCACGTCGACCAGGAGGGAAAGGTTCTTTTCCGTGGGGAGAACTCCTGACAGGCACCCGAGGTTACTCCCGACCCCCAGGAATCTTACCCGTTTGCACATGCCAAGGGCTTCCGCGATCTCCCCGGTCTGATCAGGCCAGATCCCCTCACGGAGATCGCCTAGATCCACCATTACTATAATCCCTACGGTCGTCCCGGCTTCCCTGCATGCCCTGTCAAGCATGGTGACAGACCCGGGCATTGAGACGAGGCAGGAATCCGCGTTCAAGGCTATATCTTTCATCTCTCCGGGCATGGGGATCCTCAGAAGCATCATAGGCTCCCTTATTCCAAAAAGCCTCATCTTCCTTATGTTTTCCATCCGGCTGTCGGCAAGACCGGCGCAACCGCCTTCAAGCATGGCGCGGGCAACTTCCGGGTGAGCGCTTACTCCTTTTGTCACTCCGAAAACGCGGATCCCTTTCCTGGAGCACATCGCCGTGATCTTTTCTGTGTTTGCGGCAACTTTGCCCGTATCTATGACCATTTCCGGATACATCAAGCCATCGCCCCGCTTTCTATTCCTGGATCCTCTATCAGTATCCCCTCATTTTTTTAAGAAGCGCAAGATTCCCCTCGTCCCCCGGCCCCTCCTTGGGGGTCTCCAGAAGACACGGGGTTTCCTCCCAAAGAGGGTCGGAGACTATGCAGGTAAAGACCTCTGACCCGATATACCCTTCCCCGATATGTTCATGGCGGTCAAGTCGGCTTCCCATATCAGTTTTGGAGTCGTTGAGGTGCCAGCATCCGACATGCCTGGAGCCCACATGTTTTTCCACCGACCTGACCAGGCGTTCGTAGGAACTCCTGCCCCGGAGTTCGTATCCTCCCGCAAAAAGATGGCATGTATCCAGACATATTCCTGCGCGGGAATGATCTCCGACTTTTTCCAGTATCCAAGCGATATCTTCTATCGTTGACCCTATAGTATGCCCCTGGCCGGACATGGTCTCGATGAGGATCCTGGTCCTTGCCGACCCCGTCCTTTCGATAACTTTCCTGAGTGCTTCAGAGACAAGTTCCTTCCCTCTTTCAGCACCTTCGCCAAGATGGGAGCCTGGATGCAGGACAAGATCATCAATTCCGAGTTGTTCGCACCTGTTGATCTCCTCGACCAGTGAAGCAATGCTTCGTTCCCTTGTCTTGCCCTCAGAGGCAAGGTTGATAAGGTAGGACGCATGGGCAACAACCCTGACAATTGAACTGTCCCTCCATGCAGCCATGAACCTCGCAGCCACAGACTCGGAGATGGGGGGTGCCTTCCACTGTAGCTGGTTCCTCGTGAATATCTGGATCGACTCGCAACCCAGGGACTCTCCCCTTGATATGGCGTTCCAGATACCCCCTGCCGCCGAAACGTGGGTCCCTATCAGGGACATTCTGTTCTCTCCGGTACAGCGCCATCAATTATCCTTATAAGGTTCCATAATATCCATGCCGTAGCGCCCCAGATGATGACATCGTCATCGAGAGGGAAAACTGGATACTTGAGCACCTTGCCTTCCCTGTTGAAGGTCTCCCATTTCGGAGAATTGCCCAGGGATCTGAATGGCACATCCAGTACCCTTTGCACCTCTGCCGGATCAGGTGTGATGCCCTCAGAAAAAACATCGTACGGTATGAATCCTACAACAGGGAACAAAACAAAGTCGCTTGAAAAAGCGTGCACTTCCGGCAGTATCCCGAGGACCTCCACGGCATCGCCTGAAATCCCTGTCTCCTCGGTAGTCTCCCTCAGGGCGGTATCCACGGGCCCCCGGTCGGACTCTTCCCTGGCACCCCCGGGGAAGGCTATCTGCCCCGGATGGCGCCTCAAAGCGGCTGAACGTTCCAGAAGGAGCAGATGAAGTTCATCTCCTTTGGGGAAAAAAGGGACAAGTACAGCGCTAGGTTTCCCTTTTCGATCGGAAAAGCGCTCCCAGTCGATCCTTTCCCCTATGGGAGGTATCCTGGAAAAAACTCTCCGGGCCAGGCCCGGATACAGATTTTCAGTTCTCATATGAATGGAGCCTGACCAGCCCTCGAAGCACAACTCCGCGCCTTCCATCAACAGTTACGGTCATCCCGTCATCCAGTACTGAAAGGGCTTCCGAGGCTGAAACAATGCACGGGATCCGAAGCTCAAGGGCAACTATCGCCGCGTGGCTGGTCAATCCCCCCTCCTCGCAGATAATAGCAGCGGCCTTTCTCATGGCAGGTACATAGTCTTTTTCGGTTTGCCGCACTACAAGGATACCGCCATCGGTCATCTTTTCCAGAGCCTCCGCAGCGGAATGTGCTTTAACAACAATACCTGAAGCATCCCTCTTCAGCAGGGACAGTCCCTTGAGAAGTGTTTTCGCGACTGTAAGGACCTGGATGGAGTTAGTGGTGCCCGGACTGCCGATAGGGTATCCGGCAGTTGCGACGATCATGTCGCCTTCACTGAGAAGGCCCTCCCTCTGGGAGATCTCTGTAGCTGAAGAAAGGGCCGTCTCAAGATCCTTTTCTTTGGGAACAAGGACAGGCATAACCCCCCAGACAAGGGTCAGGTACCTCAGGGTTTTTTCATGGGGTGTTGCGCCGATTATGGGGGCCTTCGGACGGTACTTGCTGACCATCTGGGCAGTCCCTCCGCTCTGTGTAAGGGAAAGAACTGCCTGTGCCCTCATCTGGTCCGAGATAATGGCCGCAGCCTTGCTCACGGCATCGGGAATACCCGGGTTGCCGACATGGACCGGGAGCGTTCTTCTCCATTGCGGATCTCCTTCTTCGGTCTTTCTGACGATCCTGGACATGGTCTCCACGGACTTGACCGGGTAGGCCCCGTTGGCTGTCTCACCGGAAAGCATCACAGCATCGGCTCCGTCGAGGACCGCATTGGCGACATCGCTCGCCTCGGCCCTGGTCGCCCTGACATTCCTGATCATTGAATCCAGCATCTGAGTGGCAACTATTACAGGCTTACCGTGGGATCTGCAGAGATCGATTATCCTTTTCTGGACCAGGGGAACCTCCTCAAGGGGTATCTCGACCCCGAGGTCGCCACGGGCCACCATCATACCGTCCACTACTTCGATTATCTCCTCAAGGTTGTCCACCGCTTCCCGGGTCTCGATCTTGGCTATTATCCCAAGGCTGCCGCCGAGGTCCTCAAGAACACGGCGCACCTCCATAATGTCCGACCGGTTCCGGACAAATGAGAGCGCGATAAGGTCCATTTCTCTTTCAAGGGCCCACCTTACATCCTCAATATCGCCCGGTGTCAGAATAGGCAGTGTCGTCTTCGCGCCTGGAACGGATACACCCTTCTTCTCGCCGAGTTTCCCCCCGACTGTTACCCTGCAGACAATATCTTTATCCGAAACGGATTCAACCGTAAGATGAAGTGTCCCGTCGTCTATGAACAGCGACTGTCCCGGGTTCACTTCAGACGGGAGCGAGGGGTAATTGATCCCTACCCTTTTATTGTCACCCTGCTCAAGATGATCGGAGGTCAGGGTGATGACCCCTCCGCTTTCAAGCACAACGGGGAGGTGGTCCTTCAGGCTTCCAGTTCTGATCTCCGGTCCTTTGGTATCGATCATGGTTCCCAGAGGACGCTTAAGTTCCTTTTCAAGTCTTCTGACCCTGTCAAGATGAAGACCGTGGGTGTTGTGATCGCCATGGCTAAAGTTCAGGCGGGCAACATCCATGCCCGCCTTTATCATCTCTTTCAGAACCTCGTAGTCTTCACATGCGGGACCCAGTGTGCAGACTATCTTAACCCGTTTCATCATTTCTCTTCCCGCTTTCCACAGAACCGTGGGCCGTCATGACCATGGCCCGCCCTCTGATCTTCATGGCCGACGTATATTCGGTGAACTGGGCTATCCAGACCTCACCGGCATCAAGCTTTTCGGAATGGGCGAATTTGGTCTCCTGCCCCCTTGTAAGACCAATTACCGAAACCCCGTTCTCCAGAGCCTTGACAACAATAAAATCGGAAAGAACTGAACGCTTGCTGCTGTCCTCTTCTCGCATTCTCTCTCCTCCTTAACCACGTCTGGAAGGGTGCTCCCTCATATTTATACCACCTCAACGCCCCCTCCGGATATCTCGAAAACCCTCCTGGCCAGATCTTCTGTCGGATCCACGTTAAGATCCCTGGCTTTCATTATGGCCCTGATCCCTTCAATCGAGACATCAACAAGGACCGATGCATCCCCCGGATGCCCCTTCAGTTCCCTGTATACGTTTTTAAGTTTGCCGTTAAGTTCCGGAGTGCCATCGGAGATCCTCAATCTCACCCATCTTTTCGCGGCGGCAGTCATCTCCTCCAGGGGAATTATCCTTTCCGCCACAAGCGACAATCCCTCCCTCGTTCTCGGGGCCCCCTTCACAAGGATCACCTTGCCCCTTTCCGGAACAGGGGCGGAAGACCAGGTCCTGGGAAAGCAGACTACTTCAATCTTTCCCGATGAGTCCTCTATCTCGAGAATACCCATACGGTCTCCCTTTCTTGTGAATTTTTCCTGGACATTCACCAGGATACCCGCGACAACGGCCGGGCAATTCTCGGATCTCCAGCACGCGAGGTCAGGTATTGTGCACGTTACGTAGGGCGAGACACTTTTTTCGTACTGCTCGAATGGGTGCCCAGATATGTAAAGTCCCGTAGCTTCTTTCTCCATCTCCATCCTGGTATGGAGATCATAGTCCTCGGAATCGACGAGAACGGGACCATCCGCTTCGATCACATCATCAAGCCCTGGAAGCTGTTGCTGCCTTGAGTCTGAGATACGCCTCTGCACAAGGTCGAACATTGCCGGAAGAGATTCCATCAGCTGTCTCCGGTTCGGGGATATGGAGTCGAATGCCCCTGCGCGGATAAGATTTTCAATTACCGCCCTTCCCACGACCCTGAGATCCACCCGATTGAGAAAATCCCACAGCGACAGGAAGGGGCCAGCCTTCCTGGCCTGCACCACCTGGTCCACCGAGGGCTGTCCCAGCTTTGATACGGCGCTCAATCCGAAAAGGATGACGCCGTCAGCAACGCTGAAGCTCGATTCGGACCTGTTAACATCGGGAGGAAGGACCTGAATACCCGAATTCCTGACGGTCCTGATATGCCCCGCAAGAACGTCAAGTTTCGAGTGAATATGGCTCGAAAGGAAGGACGCGCAGAATTCGCAGGGGTAGTGTGCTTTCAGGTATGCTGTCTGGTACGTGATCATGGCATAGGCGGCACTGTGTGATTTGTTGAAACCGTAACCGGCAAACTCCTGGACGATATCGAAGATATGCTCTGCATCGGCAGGTTTTACCCTGTTATTGACGCATCCGGCCACGAACTGTTTCCGCTGTGTTTCCATGACATCCACTTTCTTTTTACCCATGGCCCTTCTCAGGAGATCGGCCTCCCCAAGGGTGTAACCGGCAAGATTCGCCGCACACTGCATTACCTGTTCCTGGTAGAGGATCATCCCGTAGGTTTCCATGAGGATCTCTCTGAGGTCCTCATGGAGCCAGGAAATTTCCCTTCTCCCGTGTTTGCAGTCAATATACTGCTCGACCATACCGCTTCCAAGCGGACCTGGCCGGTACAGTGCCAGGACGGCAATAATGTCCTCGAAGCAGTCGGGGCGCAGTTGTTTCAGAATCTGCCTCATTCCAGATGATTCCAGCTGAAATACCCCGAGAGTGTCGGCCCTGCAGAGCATCTCGAACGTTGCGGGGTCATCTTCCGGGATAGCATACATATCCGGAGGTGTTTTTCCCCCCTTTACTATATTTTCGAGGGTCTCCTCTATCATGGAGAGGGTCCTGAGCCCGAGAAAATCCATCTTGACGAGACCGAGTTTTTCAAGGGGGTCCATGGCGTACTGTGTTACGATCTGGTCTTCACCGATCCTGCGGATCGGGACCACTTCTGTAAGGGGTTCCGGAGTGATGACTATCCCTGCTGCATGCTGTGAACAATGCCTCGCCAGACCTTCGATACTTGAGGCATAATCCAGTAGTTTCCTTATAGAGGGGTCATCCTCTTTGGCCTGTCTGAGCTCAGGCAACTGCTCCACGGCTTCTTTGATCGAGGAGGAGCCTGAAGGGACAAGTTTAGCTATCCTGTCAACATCGGGGTACTTCATATCGAGGGCCCTGCCGACATCCCTGATGGCGGCCCTGCTCTTCATTCGGTCAAAGGTGATTATCTGGGCCACATGGCTGCGGCCGTATTTCTCGACGATGATCTCAAGTACGCGGTCCCTTCCCCTGTCGGAAATATCTGTATCAATATCGGGCATGCTGATCCTTTCAGGATTGAGGAAACGCTCAAAGAGAAGCCCGTATCTCAAGGGGTCTATCTCTGTGATGCGAAGGGAATAGGCCACCAGCGAACCGGCCGCAGAACCCCTCCCGGGGCCTACAGGTATGGATTCTTCCTTTGCGGTATGGATGATATCCGAAACTATCAGAAAATAACCCGCAAAACCCATCTGGTTGATCACTTTCAGTTCATAATCAAGCCTGCCAAGGTATTCCCCGGGGACTTCCTTGCCCTTGAAACGGTTGCGGAGGCCTTCATGTGACTTGATATCGAGCTCCTCTTCAAGGGAAGAACCCTTTTTGACATCCACCCTGGGAAGACGGTATGAACCGAAAGAGAACGAAACATCGCATCTCTCTGATATTTCTACTGTATTCAGAAGAGACCGCGGAACCTCTTTTCCGAAGAGATCCCACATCTCCCCCGGAGACCTGAGGTAGAATTCATCAGCTCCGAAACGGTACCGGTTGGGGGTGTTAACCGTTGCGTTGGTCTGGACACAAAGGAGCACGTCATGCCATGAGGAATCCGCGGCTTCAAGATAATGGGCATCATTTGTGGCGATAAGGGGTATCCCTGAAGTCTCTGACATCCTTATAAGGGCCTTGTTGGCCAGGGCCTGCTCAGGCAGGCCGTTATGCATTATCTCCAGGAAGAAGTTCCCGTTCCCGAAAATATCACGATAGAGCATCGCCCTGTCCTGCGCTTCCTTCTCACAGCCTTCCAGGATAAGGCTCGGTATCTCGCCGGCAAGGCATGCCGAACTTGCTATCAGCCCTTTCGAATAGCGGGAAAGGAGATCATGATCGACCCTTGGGCGGTAATAGAATCCGTCGGTATTCGCAAGGGATACCAGTTTGACAAGGTTCTGGTAACCTTCATTGCTTTCGGCAAGAACCAGCAGATGGTAATTGCGGCCCATCCGGTCCCTCAGGGTGTGCCCCCTGGGGTCGACGTAAAGCTCACAGCCGATTATCGGCTTTATCCCTTCATCCTTGCACGCTGCGTAGAATTCTATAGCGCCGTAAAGAGCTCCGTGATCCGAGATCGATACGGCCGGGCAGCCCCACTGGGCCGCCCGCCTGGCAAGGTCGCTGCATCTGATGGCTCCGTCAAGCAGGCTGTATTCGGTATGGACGTGAAGATGGACAAACGGGTTCTCCACTATTCTACGGCAGCTCCTTCCAGAGTCTCCGGGTCCTCGGTATCGTCCTCCCTGAGAACGAGAACATCTGCGTTGAAACACCTCTGTATCTCTGACAGGCAGTCTTCCCTTCCCTTCGAGGCCCCGTTCTTCTCGCCCGGAACGGACAGATCCCTTTTTGGAGACCGCTTAGCCGGGCTTTTTGTTCCAGCCTTGGGAGGGTCTTCAGGGGCGATATCCTCCCCGGGACATGAGGGAGATGTCTCTGAAGGAGATCCTTCCACCTCAACGATCCTTTCTCCGCAAAGGATATTCATCTTCCTTTCAGCAAAAGAGGTTCTTCTGACCCTGTCAAGGTAAGAAAGATTCCTGGGGGATATGGCTGTCTCAAAACAATAACTGGAATCCTCGGGGAAGATGATCGTTACAGTGTCTCCATCCTCCCTTGCTGACGACGAAACGCAGGCACAGTACAAGGGCAGGTTGTCCGTCGACATAAGATCAACACAGCTTGCCCAGTTCGAGAGGTAACCTCCGGCTATCCCTTCCGCGGCAACTCCGGGCCTTTCGATCTCCGGGGGCTGCTCCTGTGCATGGACTGCCGGAGCGACATCGACAATGGGATCCGATCGACTCTCTACGGGAGGACTTTCCCTGGCCGCATCATGCATCGGGGGAACACCTTCACTGATCTTTACGAAAAGCCCCATAAGCATCCCCTGGGCCACCTCTGCCTTGAGCCCGAACCTTGCCCGGGGAAGGGCGCGGGAGCAGAAATCGAGGATCTTCCAGAGGTCAGGTTCACTCCAGTGAGCCGACTCTTCCCTGACGAATTCTTTCTCGTCCTTACTCAGGGGAAGGGTCCCTATCCCTTCCTCACCCCATTTAACGGCCACAAGAAGGTCCCTGAAAATGAGGAACAACCCCTCCAGCAGCCGCTCTGCGGTCAAGCCCTTTTCGAGCATTCCGCCCAGGATCTTCAATCCCTCGGCGCTCCCGGAACGGAACAGGGGAACGAGCCTTTGAAGATCGTTCCTTCCGCCACCGCCAAGGAGCCCCCTGATATCCTCCAGGGATACCGATGGAAGGCCGGTGGAAAGAGCCTGTTCAAGAAGCGAAAGGGCATCCCTTAAAGACCCGTCCGCTTCCCGGGCGATCTCCCAGAGGGCTTCATCGTCCACTGCCCCTCCCTCCAGGGAGGAGATACGGGCCAGGCATCTTACGATAGAAGAAACGGGTATCCTGTGAAAAGGAATGTGCTGGCACCTTGAACGTATGGTAGCCGGAACCTTGTGGGGTTCAGTGGTCGCGAGAATGAACACAACCGTATTCGGAGGCTCTTCCAGGGTCTTCAGCAGAGCGTTGAAGGCCGCATCGGTGAGCATATGGACCTCGTCTATGATGTACACCTTGAACTTGCCGGAAAAGGGGGAGAGGGAGACATGTTCCTTCAGTTCCCGGATCTCGTCGATCCCCCTGTTGGAAGCCCCGTCGATCTCTACAACATCGAGATCCTCCCCTGAGGCTATGGATTCACAGATCGTGCAGCTGGCGCATGGCTCCCCGTTTTCCTGCCTGTTCGGACAGTTGAGGGCCTTGGCCACGATCCTGGCAAGGGTCGTCTTGCCGCATCCGCGGGGACCGGAAAAAAGGTAGGCGTGGCTGTTCCTGCCCCCCCCTATCTCCTTTCTAAGGAGGTCCACTGCCGCCTCCTGGGCGACCACTTCTGCGAAAACACCGGGCCTGTACCTTCTGTAAAGAGATAGATGCATTTGATCCCCTCCTGCAGGCCTCCCGACTGGTGAACCGGTCAGGATCCCCCCTGCCATGAATTTCCTACCTGTGGTAATCCGCTACCGGATGGGCCGACCTGGCCCATTGCAGCGCGGCCACGATCTTCTCCCTGAGATCATCCAGGGGTGGCATCCCGGGAAGAATTTCCTCCTGGGAAACTACAGTTCCAAGACCGATCCTCAGGACTTGCTTCCCCTGAAACTCCATTATCGAGACATCATAGGGTGAGGTCTCCATCTGAAGGTGCCGATCCAGTAAACCTGCAGTCTTTTCAAGGAGACGCCTTGTACTCTCCCCTGACGGGCCATGCCAGACCGGTCTGCCATCCAGGTTGAGGTAAAGGGATCCCTCTTCCCCGGTTATGGTAGTCCTGAGGAGCCGGAGAGCTTTCTTTCTTTCCAGGGGCCAGCCATTTTCCCTGATGATGCCGATAAGGCCTTGAACCCTTTCCCGGGTTTTAGGATGGGCCGCAAAGATCCCGGGGTCAACAAAGGGGCGTTTGATCTCCTCTTCCTGCAGCCTTTCCATCACCGTCACCGCGGCTGCCGGCTCATAATCCGCCTGGAAGAGAATTTTAAGCCCTACCGTGTCGGCTTCTTTCTCAAGATCCTTGCTGTAGGAGTTCATTATCGCCACCTGTGCGAGGTTGGCAAGAATAGGGGCCGCACTCTGTCCTCCAGTCGCGATGATCACGGCCAGGGCTCCTATGGAGAGACGCTGGTTCCTTGCCGACTGGATCATACCGTGCTTTTTGTCGGTATGGACCAGTTCGTGAGCAATGACGGAAGCGAGCTCATCATCACTCCGGCAAAAATCGAGTATGCCGGTGGTCAGGTATATCCTTCCTCCAGGGAGGGCAAAGGCATTGGGTCTATCTTCATCAATAAGCCTTGCCTCGTATGGAAGGTCCCTGTCGGTGAAAGGTGAAAGCCGCGACAATATCATCGTGATCCGGGCAATCCGGACAGGATCAGTTACCCGGTCCCAGTGTTTCTCAACCTGTTCCGACACCTTGTCGGCCATCTTTATCTCCTTCTCAATCTCTCCTGCTTCTGCGAAGATCTCTGAGGCAGGAAGAATGAGAAGGAGGGACAGAACCATTAACGGGATAAGTTTAAGTTTTTTTGTTTCCATGAGCCCGCCCTTCCGGTTGCCTGTCATGGATAACAACCCCTTTTATTCTATGGCATAGACCTCCTGCCATAAAGGGTTTGATCGATCAGGAGCAGGGACCTCTCATGAAAGGGAACTCGAGGGACTGTCGAGATGCCGCATAAGTGCAAGGATCATTTCCTTCAGCAGGCCTGAGATCTCCCTGTAGCTCTCAATGCGCGAACCGAAGGGGTCGGGGACCTCGACCACCGGACCGTCGTAAAAGGGTCGGGCGGCGTCTCCCAACAGGCGGATATAATCTTTCCTGGAGGGGAAAATAGTCCTGAGAGCGCTAACATGCTCCCTGGCCATTCCGAAGAAAAGCGTTCCTGCGGGAGGTTCCCATGATCCGGCGAGCGAGGACCGATGTCTGGATATATCTATTCCATGTTCAGCCATCACCCTTATGGCCATTTCGTTGGCCGGCAGACCATCGACGGTCATGATGCCCGAAGAAAGGGCTCTCCAGGTCCCTGAAACCTCCGCCCCTTCAAGGAAGTGGTTCATGAACCCTTCCGCCATAGGGCTTCTGCAGGTATTGCCGGAACAGACGAACATGATCAACCTTGGGTTTCTTTCTATGTCAGCTCTCAATCCAGTTTGTCGATCCTTACCAGTGGGGCAAGTTTGTCGATCTCAGACCTGTCGCGGAACCCCTTCTCGACATGAAGAGAGTCCTCCCAGGCACAGGCAGTTGCGAATCGTATCGTATCCTCCGTATCCATTTTTTCTTCCCTGGCAATGATGAAACCGGCCACAAGAGCATCATCTGCCGCGAAGAGGGAGACAAGCCCCTTGCGCTCGTATTCTGCCAGGTAGATCCCCTGCGGGGAGAAGAAAACCGCACCGTATGACCTGTAGGAAACGACAGCCCATTCAACACCGAAATCGTGGACCCGTGAGACAACCTCTATCAGATTATCCAGGGATGTCAGGGACACTCCAGCAACCCTGGCCATGAATCTGTGGTCGATCCTTGCGAATGTAGGCCCCCCTTCTATCGCAGTCATAAGGGGAGGGCCAGCGGCATCAAGAAGGGTTGGTATTCCGCGAGATTTTGCCCGGTCCAGCATGTCCCTGTAGATGTCCTGCGGGACACCCGGCGGAAGCGATCCGCCCATGACGACCAGTCTCGCCCTTCCTAGCATTCTTTCGTAGTTGGCAAGGAATCTTGCCATGGCTTCCTCAGGTATATACGGGCCGCTTTCGGCGATCCCCGTCTCTACATGTCCTATTTCATCGACAATGTAGACATTCGACCTGGTGTCACCGGGGACATGGATAAAGTTGGTGGTTATCCGGAGCCTTCTGAGGGCATCCCTTATGTATTCCCCGTTGAAACCTGCAAGAAAGCCCATGGCGACGGACTGGTAGCCTGCCTGAGACAACATGTACGACACGTTGATGCCTTTTCCTCCGGGTGACCGGTCAACGTGGCTGCTCCGGAACCACCTCCCCGGGCGGAACTCCGGAACCAGGAACTCCTCATCAACCGCAGGATTCAGGGTCACAGTGACGATCATCGGCTAAATCCCCCCAAGCAAGAACAGCTAATGGACCAGACCACACGCAGCATGCGGGATCAGGAAATGAATTTTACGGCTTCATCAAGGCTGGCTATATGCTGCTGCCTGGACAGGTCGCCTTTCTTGAACTCGGCCAGGGCTGGGAGTTCTTTGATCCCGAGTTTCTCCACGATCCTTTTGTTGCGGTAACCATCAAGAAGGACCAGACGGGCATCTGTCCCCGCGAGAGCTTTCTCGATATCCGAGGCCAGCCTGGCCTGTGGTTCATCTATGCTTGAAAAGACGAAAGCCGTAACGTGTTCAGGTTCAAGAAGAAGGCCCTGAATATGAAGCTGTTCCGAGATGTATGCCGACGCTGCCATGGCAGCGGTAGCACCGTCCCCGGCGGCGGTTATAACCTGCCTGAGATACTTGTCCCTGACGTCGCCGGCAGCAAAAACGCCCTCGACGCTGGTCTCCATCCGTTCATTGGTCACTATCCATCCCCCTCCGACAGAATCCACCAGCCCCTTCATGAAGGAAACGTTGGGATCCATCCCGGCAAAGACGAACACGCCGGTTACGGGCAACTCGGTGATATCTCCGGTCCTGACGTTCTTCAGGACCAGTTTTTCGACCATGTCCTCCCCTGCGATCTCTTCCACCACGGTGTTCCATATGACATCAATCCTGGGGTTTGACATGGCCCTCTCAATAGCGACCCGGTCGGCTCTGAAGCTGTCCCGTCTGTGAATGATCGTCACTTTGGAAGCGAACTGGGTAAGGTACACAGCCTCCTCGACTGCAGTATTGCCTCCACCAATAACGGCAATCTCCTGGTCTTCGAAAAACGCACCGTCACATACGGCGCAGTAGCTTACGCCCCTTCCTGTGAACTCACCCTCACCTGGGGCCCCCAGTTTCTTGAAACTCGCGCCGGTGGCAATAATGACAGCTTCAGCCTCGATATCCCCGGAGTCGGTCTTGACTATTTTTCTGCCATTTGAAAGGTCAATACTTCTGACTTCCACATCCCGGAATTCCGCCTTGAAGTGTTCGGCATGTTTCCGGAAGGAATCGGCCAGTTCCGCCCCGCTTGCATGGATGACCCCGGTCCAGTTCTCTATCTCGTCGGTCACATTTATCTGGCCGCCGGGGATACCCTTCTCCAGAAGGAGCACATCAAGTCCCGACCTTTTGCCATAGATGGCTGACGTCAATCCTGCCGGCCCTGCTCCAATTATGACGAGTTCCCTTTTTTCCATTGGCTTGTCCCTCCCGGGGAGTTAAGGTTTTCTTTGCATGAAAGTGATTCTCATTGTATCAGAACCAGCTCCTCTTCAAAACAACTACCCTGGGAATGCCCTGTATGTCATCAACCACGGACTCGGCCGAAAACTGCTCTTCGGACAAGGCGACCAGGCGGTCGATCTGCTCCTCTCCTCCTGCCTCGAGAATAAGAACCCCACCCGATCTCAGCGACCGGGCAGCCCATTTAATGAGGGGGATGAAAAGTTCAAGCCCGTCATCCCCTCCCGCGAGCGCCTCTTCCGGCTCATAAAGGGCCACCTCAGGCATCAGGCCCTGCATCTCGCATGCCGGTATATAGGGAGGGTTGCTTATGATCATGTCCAGGGCACCGGGCTGAACAGGTATCCTGTCAAAATACCCGGCATGGCATAACAGGCACCTGCCGAGAAGCCCCGTTTCGCGAAGGTTCTTCCATGCCCATGAAAGCGCCCTGGGGCTTTTATCCACTGCAATGCACCGGCTTTCCGGGAAATCAGCAAGAACTGCTGAAGCGATACAGCCTGAGCCGGTACCCCAATCCACGAAAACATTCCCCTGAAATGAACGGCGAGCCTCGAGCACAAGAAGTTCCGTCTCCGGCCTGGGGACAAGACATCCGGGACCGACTTTGAAGGGCATTCCCATGAAACTGCATGTACCGGTAATGTACTGGAGTGGTTCCCTGGCAGTCCTTCTCAAAAGTGCTGCGTCAAGTTTTTGTGACAGTTCTTCTGGAAAGCTGCGGTCCTGGTGGGCGATCAATTCGGAGCGTTCCATCCCCGTGAGGAAGCATAACAGAAGGTCGGCCTCCAGCCATGGCCTCTCTATCCCTGCCGCGGCTATCCTGGACGCAGCCAGTCTCCGGGCTTCGCGAATGTCCAAGGCTCAGCCTTCCATGGATCTCATTTTTTCCGACTGGTCGGCCATCACAAGTGCCGATATCATCTCCTGAAGGTTGCCTTCCATCATGCTGTCAAGCCTGTAAAGGGTCAGGCCTATCCGGTGGTCGGTAACCCTGTTCTGCGGAAAGTTGTACGTCCTGATCCTCTCGGACCTGTCGCCTGTACCAACCTGCCCTTTCCTCTCCGCGGCCATCTTCTGCTGCTGTTCCCGGATCTCCATGTCGTAAAGTTTCGCTTTTAAAAAGTTCATGGCCTTCACCCGGTTTTTGAGCTGGGACCTTTCATCCTGGCAGGTGACCACGATCCCCGAAGGCAGGTGGGTGATCCTTACAGCGGAGTCGGTCATGTTGACGTGCTGGCCTCCGGCACCGCTGGCCCTGTAGGTGTCGATCCTCAGGTCTTCCTGCCTGATATCGATATCCACGTCCTCGGCCTCGGGGAGCACCGCCACTGTTGCAGTGGAGGTGTGTATCCTGCCGCTTGATTCAGTCACCGGGACCCGCTGGACCCTGTGTACGCCGCTCTCGAATTTCAACTGGCTGTAAGCCCCATGTCCGTCAACCTTGAAGACTACTTCTCTGAAGCCCCCGATACCTGTCTCGTTGCTTGTCAGGAACTCGATCTTCCACCCGTTGTTCTCGGAGAACAGGGAATACATGCGGAAAAGATCCCCGGCAAAAAGGGCGGCCTCATCACCTCCGGTCCCTGCTCTTATCTCAACGATGACGCTCTTATCGTCGTTGGGGTCCTTCGGGAGAAGTAGTATCCTCAGTTCTGATTCCAGCTTCTCGAGCCGGGGTTCAAGTTCATTCATCTCTTCGCGCGCCAGCTCGTTAAGCTCAGGGTCTCCTGAATGAAGAAGTCCCCTGGCATCCTCAAGGCGCGAAAGAGTTTTCCTGTATTCCCTGTAGGTGTTCACAACCCCGACTATCTCCGAATGCTTCTTCCCGAGCCTCTGAAGGTCTGATGGGTTCGCACCTATCGAAGGGTCGGACATTTTCCGTTCGATCTCTTCCAGGGATCTCTCCAGTTCGTCAAGCTTTCCCGATATCTCCATTTATGTCATTCACCACCGCTTGAGGCGGTCTTTCCAGCCTCCCCTTCAAGTGCAAGGTCCAGGGCTGAAATGGCCACTTCTATCTGTCCAGGATCCGGTTCCCTTGTTGTAAGGTACTGAAGCCATAAAGCCGGCGCCATGAGGGCTCTTCCGATCCTTCTGTTCCGGGAGCACCAACGAATGATCTCATAGGAAATTCCTATCACGAACGGAAGCAGCACAAGCCTTGACCCTATCCTCCAGATGATGGTGCCGTGGCCCGCGACAGCAAACACCACAACACTTACAGCCACGACAACAAGAAGAAAGGATGTACCGCACCTGGCGTGTATCCTGGAGTATCCTGATACTGTTTCCTTGTCCATCCTGGCTTCCGATTCCCAGGCGTTTATCGTCTTGTGCTCAGCGCCGTGGTAGGCAAAAACCCTTGCGATATCTTTCCAGAGACCAATTACAGCGATGTAGGCCACAAAAACAGCGGCCCTTGTCAAACCTTCAAGAATATGTCCCCAGAATTGTGTCACACCAAGATACCTTACGCCCAGGTCGGCAAGCCAGACCGGGAGAATAATGAAAAGGCCCACTACTCCCAGTATAGCAACGGCAAAAGTCGCAACGAGTTCAAGGGGACCGATCTTTTCCTCTTCACCCAGTGCGACCTGGGCAGAAAGCGAGATGGCCTTGAAGCCAGTGACAAGCATCTCCCCCATCGTGGCAAGTCCCCTGATGACAGGAAGGTTCCAGGGGAAAGAGGAGTTCCACGGCCTGGCATCCCACTTCCTGGACCATATACCGCCTTCAGGTGCCCTCACGGCGAGAGCCCAGCTTGTTGGTCCTCTCATCAGGACACCCTCTATCACTGCCTGGCCTCCTACAGGTATTTCCCTTGCAGAAAGGCAGAACACCGATGTGAGGGCATAGAGCTTCCGGAACAAAAGGGGGATCTTCAGCATCCGGACAGGACCTCTTCGACGCTGGAGAAGGGGGTTCCGCAGGGCTTGCTTTCAAAACAGCGGCCTTTGGTAACGCAATCCGGCCCGGCGACGGCAAAGAGCGCCGGTGCCTTGTCCATTGCCAGCGAGAGCATGATCCTTGCAAGGTCCCGGATCTCCCACTGTGCCCTTCGGCAAAGACGCATGGAGAAAAAGTGATGGAGTTCCCGGGCGTTCATTGTTATCACGATACGGGTGGTCCAGCCGTGAGGAAGGATGTACCTGGCATCTTCTTTGGGGACGCCCGCATCTACCATCTCCCTGTAGGATCTATGGGCCTCTTCGACTCTCCTGTTGAAGATATCGAGCATTGCCGGGTCGGAGGATATGGAAGGAGGCACGACGATCTCGGGATCCTTCATGTGCACGTAACGCTGGCTCTGCTGTGAATAACTTGCCATTCTGTGTCTGACGAGCTGATGTGAGCACACCCTGCTGATCCCGTCAACAGCGAAGGTAAAGACCGCATGCTCAAAAGGGGAGAGATGTCCCGATCTTCTCAGGTGACCGATGAAACGGGAGACATCTTCCCCCTTCATTTCTTCGGCGATCTCCATGGCAGACACATCGCTGTAGCAAAGTCTTGCTGCAGCAGCCACGGTTCTGTCGGGCTCCGGTGTGTTTGCTACAAGAAGAACGCTGATGGCCATGGGATCACCCTGGGGAAAAGATCTAGTCTTGCTGCTCTTCTTCAGCCTGTTTGCCGAATCGGGTTCCGGCATACTTCTTCTGGAATTTCTCGACCCTTCCTGCTTCGGAAACCCTTGTTCCCCGTTTGCCCGTATACACGGGATGACAGGAAGAACACACGGCGACCTTTATCTCCTCGACGGTGGAACCTGTCTCAAAGGTATTGCCGCAGGCACAGGAGACCCTGCATTTACCGTACTTGGGATGGATATCCTTTTTCATAGATCTGCACCTCCATGGATACTCTTTCTTTTAATTCCACAAGGGAGAAATGTAGCACACGGGAGAAGAAATGACAAGGATGCGAAAAGTCCTTGTGCAGCGGGTTTCAGATATGCATTACGCCCAGGCCGCAGCGTTCATGGTGAGCCACGGCATGGTAAGCCGTATCTCCCACTACAGCAACGGCTATCCAGCGCCTGTTCCTGACGATTCCTATCTTTACCCCGATGCTGGCCTCAAGCATACCCACGGATATGAACCCGTTCATGGCTTCAAAGGCGGCATGCATCAGGGCATGCATTTCATTGGAGTTCTTTCGTACGATCTCCCCGTTCAGCGCCGCCCCCACCACTGCCCTTGTGATCTTCTGGGGAAGACCTCCAGCAAGGCCGCCAACCTCTGTAGCTACTGCTTTCCATCCGAAACCGGCGATCTGATCCTTGAGCATCCGTTCCTCCTCAGGGGCTGTTGTGGATGCAAGTACCAGAGCCGACCTGCCTATCTGGCTTTCATCGGTGAGTGTAATAACAACTGAAAGCTCCATGTTCTTCTTATCTGAACCGGGATCTGGAGTTAAGGCTTTTTCAACATTACTCTCCAGAGGCCCGTTATCCTTGGAGAGGTCGCAGTCTTCGTCTGGTTCCCTTTTTTTCTCTGTTCCAAGAAGTTCCCTTAAATTCATCTGATATTTCCTCCCCAGGCTCATTGCGGACATCGGTCCACGGACATTTGTCCCGGTTAGAGTATATACTATCCAGGGAGCGAGGGCATCATCGTCATGGGAAAACTTGAACCATTCTCAAATAAAGGGTAAAATTGATGTTGAATTGTCAACTCCAATATTAAATCCAGAAAGTTTTTCAGGGAGGTGGCAGCAAGACAAAGTCTTGCAAAGTACGTTTGGCGTTAATGCCCATAATCTATAGTATCCAAAAGAGGAGGCGGTAGTTACATGAAGAAGATATTTGTTCTTGCTTTGGTTCTGGTAATGGCTCTGGCTGCAGGCGCTTCTGCGCAGACGTTCCTTTCCCTTGCAACCGGGGGGACCGGCGGCACTTACTACCCGATCGGTGGAGGTATGGCTGATGTAGTCAGCAAGGCACTCCCTGATGTCCAGATGACTGCGGAGACCGGGAATGCATCCCAGGCAAACCTCAACCTTATCGGGACCCACCAGATCGAGATGGCGCTGGTACAGAACGACGTGGCTGCTTTCGCATACGATGGCAGGTACATGTTCCAGGCGCCCTACAAGAATGTTCGTGCCATCGCTTCGCTCTACCCTGAGACGGTCCAGGCCATAGCCATGAAGAGGTCCGGAGTTAACTCCATGCGCGATCTTCCCGGCAAGAGGGTATCCGTCGGCGCACCCGGATCGGGCGTTCAGGTAGACGTGTCCCTCATCTTCAGGACACTGGGGTACAAGTACTCCGATGTTAACGCGGATTTCCTTGACTTCAACCTTACCACCGAGAGGATGAAGGACGGGCAGCTCGATGTCGGTTTCGTCGTAGCCGGATTCCCCACGGCATCGATCATGGACCTTGCCACGATGCACGATATTACCCTTATCGAGTTTGACGATGCCCTCGTGGAAGAACTCCACACCAATTATCCCTTCTTCGTCAGGGACGTAGTTCCCGCCGGAACCTACAGGGGTATCGACAAGGATGTCCAGACCGTTGCTGTTCAGGCCATGTGGGTCTGTGACGGGGACCTTCCCGAGGAACTGGTCTACAGGATCACCAAGGCTTTCTGGGAGAACATTGCCGATGTACAGAAAGTGCACGCCAAGGCTCAGCTTATCACCCTTGATACTGCCCTTAACGGTATTTCGGTGCCTGTACACCCCGGCGCTGCAAAGTACTATGCCGAGGTAGGGATGCAGGTTCCGACCTTCTAGGGACTGTAATTCAGGTCTTTCTTCAAGGCCAGGCACCGGGACATCAAAATAAAGGGCGGCACCCGAGGGTGCCGCCCTTTTTCTTCAACGAGTTTTTTTAAGTTAGGTTAGATCTTCTGTACGTTCGCTGCCTGGGGCCCCTTGGTTCCTTCGGTGATCTCGAAGGAAACTGCCTGTCCCTCTGCCAGGGATTTGAAGCCGTCGCCCTGGATGGCGCTGAAATGCACGAAAACATCCTTGCCGTCGTCGGTGGTAATGAACCCGTAACCCTTAGCGTCGTTGAACCATTTTACTGTGCCCTGTGTTGTCAAAATCCTGCCTCCCATTTCTTCTGTTACCAGAAAGTGTTTTTTGGTGACACTAGCCACCGATAGCGAACAATACGGTATCCGGGATGATTTGTCAAGTCGATGGGGTTTGACGCTCGTAACAAGTAACTCGTGACTCGGGAACACCAAAAGCATAGACGAAAATGTGCCGGATCGATAGAGCTCCGGGTACCGGGCCAACGCCTGTGACTTTACGATTCACGACTTTTGCGTCACGCCTCACACTTTTGCCCTTCCTGTTGCCTTTGCCTTTGTTTCTCCCAAAATAATGGTTCCCCTCTGCGTCCCCTGCGGTGCAATGGTCTGGTCCTGGCTTTTCCCGTTGACTATCCACGCCCTTGACTTTGGTTTTTCGTTTCACGTTTCACAAGGTGCCCCAAGCGCAACGACAGAGTAACGTTCACAGTTCACGCTTTTGACTTTGGTTTTTCGATTCACGATTCACGGTTCCTTAAAAGCTCCTCCATCTCAAGCAGGGCTGACTCCAGCAGGTCAACGAATTTGTCCATATCTTGCCTCAGGATCGTTCTGGAGGTCACATTGAAGTGGATACTCCCAGGGAAGGTAAGATATCTCACACCAAAACCCTCGTCATCGACAGTACCGAACCCCGCCAGGAATAGCCCGCCGGTTCCGGAAGTGCTTGTTGAGAGGAGATTCCTTTTCAGGGTCAGCCAGCCCGGGTCTCTGAAAAACTCCGGAAGTTCCTCTATCCCGAGGTCCTTTCCCATGTCCAGGAAAATATTGTAAAGCCCGAAAAGATGACGATCGACGCCAAGGCCTTCCCTGGCCTCCCTGGTCCTGGATACCTGCTCTTCTATGGCCTTCCTTGCCGCGTCAGCTTTCTCCCCACTGGTCGCAGAATCATCCCTCATAAGGCTGGTGAACTTGACCGATTCCCATGACACAGGCCTGACCGCTTCGGTCCTCCCGTGGAGGAACTGTCTTGTCATTACTGCCTCGTATGTGTTCACCGCGTATCCCCTAAGGTCAAAATGCGCAAGCTGAAGGGCCATCTGGATAAATGCGTCGGGAGCAACTGAAAGGCTTTTGATCCCTTCTTTTCCGAAACGATCGAATACCAGGACCCTCGCAGACGTGTCTTCATACATCCTTTTGCACTCGTAGCTGGCTTTTGTGATCATCTCATCGATAGCCGGATCGGTCCTGAACCTGAGTTCCTCCCAGGTGCATTCGTCAGATCCTGCGGATCCCTTCTGAACGCCGGGATCGTTAATAAGGGAACTGGCGAGTCTTACCATCACTGAACCATCGGTTCCCGTATGTTCCATGTTGATCGCTGTCGTCCCGTCAGGACAAACTATGAACTGCATCCCCTTGTCGAACCATCGCGACATCCCGTCCCCGAGGATCATGGTCCTGGATAATTCCTCCATGTTTTCCGGCTGCCTTTCCTCAAGGCAGAGGAGAAAAAGCGCCCTTTCGATACTTTCAAGGATATCTATGTTCTCTCCGGGGATGGCCCTGAGAAGTGCCCTTCCTTCAGCCCAGAGGTCCCTGGAGACGGCTGTCAGGAAGCCCACGGGTTCTCCGGGGCCACCCTGATATTCAACGATCTCACGGAGGGCCGAGCCTATGGCCTCATCGGGCAGGGGGGCCCCTTCATGGTCTATTACATCCAGCGCAAAGAAACGCCCATTCCTTGCCACAACGATATGTCTTTCCTCGGGAGAAGTGGGGTCTTCCCGGGAGACCGGGGTTCTGAGGGTATCCGAACCCTTGTGAGGGATCCGGCAGGAGGAGAACAATTTCCGGTACTGGATCATGCATAGGGGCCTTTTCCCGTCAGAATCGGGTTTTAGTTCCTGCCTGTCGATAAACCCCTTGAACCGGAGGGCCCCTCCGACAAGCCTGGCGGCCCTGTCAAACTGGGATTCCCCCTCCTTGAGAGGAATACGCGAGAGCATGTAGAAGATGTTGCTGTAAAGAGGAAGGGGAGACCTGCCTGAAAGGTACATCCTGTCCCAGAAAGGTTCAAGCCAGTTAGCCGTATCCTTCCTGGAGGCAAGATCTGCGAGCGCCGCCTGCAGGACCGGACCGTCACCTTCAGGTGAGCAGAAAGCCCTGGTCACCCTGGCGGTCCTCTCCATGCCTTCTGGATCAAGCAGCGGGCCTATCCATTCAAGGTACCTGCTGCACGTCTCCTCAAGATCGGGTACCGGAAGCTTCGGAAGCACCTTCTGGTTCCCGAAGGTGCTATCTGAAAAAACTGCGGTATCCTTCAAGTTGGCCATCCCCCCTGGAGGTCTGTTTACCTGCTTTTACATGTAACCCCGGTACCTTTTCCTGCGAATGGCTGAATGGACGTGATTTATCATGGTAATAAAATCGAATACTGGAAGATCGACAACTTCCTGTACTGCCGCCGCGTACGGGGGAAGGTCGCTGCATTCGAGAAGCACGGCACCGAGATCCGGGTTCTCGTCCTTCATCCTCGCGGCCACCCCGGTAACTTCCTTCTCTATCTGGTCCGAGTCCATGGTCCCCTTTTCCTCGAGGATAGAACTCCTGAACTCGTACTGATCCTCCATCCCGTAAACAGCCAGTGGAATCTCGGGAGTGATCCCGACAGATTCAAAATGTTCCGGAGTGAGACAGCTTTTGTTTGCAGTGATGATCCCGACTTTCTTCCCCGGAGGAAGCATCCTGTAAATAAAGGGGACCTGGAGAAGGCTGGAAATGAAGACAGGGATATTGACGGACTGGGCCACCTGTCTCTGGAAAAGGGCCATAAAGCCGCATGCACCTGTTATTGCTCTTACCCCTTCGGCTTCGAGTTCACGGGCCGCTTCGACAAATGGCTCAAGGAGAGAGGGGTCTCTTTCGTTGAGGAGTCTTTCTATCGAAGCACCTCTTACCTCCTTGTACCTTACCGGGAAATCATAAGTTGTCGCATTTCCCACATTTCCGGGTACACAGGGGTAACATGCATCCAGTATCAGTATGCCGATAGACTCCCCATCCCACGATCTGGTACTGCTCCTGACCTTGTAAAAAGCCATTTCACACGCTCCTCGCAATTCCGTATTTTTGCCCTCCAGGGGCTCTATTCTCAATATCTCCTCAGGTCCGGTGGGGAATTGATCATAGCAACGTGACAAAGCTGTTTAATCGGGGATCTCAACCAGAACTGTCGTGCCCGGTCTTATGCCCCAACCGGGCGGGAACCCCGGGAACCAGGGGAAAAGTTCCACAGCCCTCGGCATAGCTCCGGGAAAAACCACAAGAACGTAACACAGTCCTCGGCTGTCGATCAGGTGAGAAGCCCCGACAAGATCATGTCCCGGCGGTCTTATTCTCCTGAACCAGCCGCCAAACACGTTTTCCCACTCACCCATTGTGAAGGAACGGCTCCACCCCTGTGAAAGAATTTCATCCTTGCCTTTCGGGGGAAGCCCTCTTTGCTCTGGAGAATCGTGCCATGGATACCATTCAGGGGGATCCGACGGGACCGGGGATGAGTAAGAAATCTCTTCAAGTGTGAACCAGTTGCCGTTCACGTCGGCAAAGAACCGTTTTCCGGCTTCTTCGTCGGGAGCGACCGCTTCCCTGATCCATATTCCGTCGGAGAGGAACCAGCCTCCCCAGTGGTGTTTACCATTCTGGGCTCTATTTACTATATCGGGCGGGATAGATAGTGAAGACCATTCAGCAGGGAATGCGACACCGGCTGTAAGGAACAGAAGAACAAGAAATACAGATACCAGGACAGGAGTTCTTTTAAACACTGGAACTCACCTCCTGACTGCCTCAAAGATGAGGCTCATAAATGAAAACCTGAACAGGGATATAATACCAGATGCCGGGACAACCGGTCCTGATCGTATGAGGCAGCTACAAAGATAACAAGGGGGCTCCGTATAAAACCGGAACCCCTCTTCCATTCCATAAGTTCCCCGTTCAGCAATCGACGATCTTGCCGGGGTTGAGGATCAGGTTCGGGTCGAAAACTTTTTTTATGCCCCGTATCAGTTCTATCTGCGTTTCGTCGAGAAAATCACAAAGGTACTTTTTCCTCTTGAGGCCGATACCGTGCTCCCCCGAAAGGGTGCCGCCCAGTTCCCTGGTCGAACGGTAGAGATCCTTTCTGGCTGATCCTATGGTTTCATGCCAGTCCTCGCGCTCATCGGGGACGATCAGGTTGACGTGGATGTTGCCGTCACCTACATGGCCGTAATTGAAAGCCTCGAGAGAGTACCTGGCGCAGACTTCATCGATGGCTTTCATAAGGGCGGGGATCCCGCTGGTAGGAACAACAAGGTCCTCCTTCGTGTACCTGGTGAAAAAGACCATGATGGCCTCTGCTATATTTTTTCGGGTTTTCCAGAGATGTTCACGGAAATTTCGGTTGTCAGCCACGAAAACCTCCAGGGCTCCGTTCTCGAAACAGAAATCACCTACCTGTTCATACTGGTCCGAAAGCACTTCAGCGTCGTTGCCTTCAAGCTGGATTATAAGGTGGGCGCCTGCCTCCTGGTAGGGAAGAGGACTTCCCAGGTATCTCGAGACAATGCTGAGCGAGTTTCTGTCCATGAATTCCAGGGATGAGGGAATGATCTTGATCTCCCTCATGACCCTGGGCACGAAGGCTATGGCCTCTTCGACGGTGCGGAATGGAACCAGGAGATCTACAACCTTTTCCTGTCGGGGAACAAGTTTGAGGATCACCTTTGTAACGACCCCGAGGATGCCCTCAGAACCCACCATCAGGTGAACAAGGTCAAGACCCGTAACATCCTTGCGTCTCTTGCCCCCGAACCAGGTCACCTTGCCGGAGGGAAGAACCACCTCGAGCGCAAGTACATTGGCTCCCGTAGCGCCATACTTTATCACCTTGTTCCCCCCGGCATTTTCCGCCACATTGCCGCCAATGAAAGAGGCATCGCCGCTGCAGGGATCGCCTGCGTATTCAAGACCATGGATCGAAGCCGCCGCCTGTATCTCGGCGGTAACAACACCAGGCTCGGCCGTCAGTGAAAGGTTTTCCAGGTCTACCTCCAGTATCCGGTTCATCCTGTCAAAAGCCATAACGATACCACCGAAGGCCGGCACCGCGCCGCCCGAAAGGCCGGTCCCGGCCCCCCGAGGCGTGACGGGGATCATGTGTGTATCGGCATAAGCCAGAAGTGCCGATACATCTTCGGTGCTCTCGGGAAAAACAAGTACCTCGGCGCGGTAATCCCTGTCCCAGAACTGCTGCGCCACCTCATCTCTCGAGTAGGAGGCAAGTTTTTCAGGGTCCGCAGCCACCTTGTGGGAGCCAATAAGGCGTTCAAGATCTTTTATGTTCTCTTTTCCTACCGGAGAATAGGATGTCATCCCGAGACCTCCTTTCTGGCCATTACGGATCTGACAATCCTTGGCACTATGTCGAAAAGATCGCCGCAGAGCCCGATATCCGCCACCCGGAAGATCGGAGCTTCAGGATCCTTGTTGATCGCGACTATCAGGCCGGCCGTATGCATCCCCGCAAGGTGCTGAACAGACCCCGAGATCCCGACTGCAAAATAGACCTTGGGTGCAACCACCTTGCCGCTGAGCCCAACCTGGTGGGGATAACCGATCCACTTATGGTCAACGGCCATCCTGCTTGCGCCCACACCTCCGCCGAGCAGTTCGGCCAGATCCCTGAGAAGATGGAAATTCTCGGATCTTTTCATTCCTTTGCCCCCTGATACGATTACGTCGCGGTCCTGAATGTTAACATCGTCCCCGCTCCGCCGTTCAAGCCCAAGGGCAACAACACGGCTTTCAAAACAATGATCAGGAAGAGACATCCCGGTCACTGAACCTTTCCTTCCTGGATCCGGTTCCGGTATAGCGAAAGTACGGGGTCTTACTGTTGCCATTTGCGGACGGTGTTCAGGCGTCCTGATCGTAGCCATGATATTTCCCCCGATCGCCGGGCGAGTCTGAAGAAGCTGTCCCGTTTCCGGATCGATATCAAGACCGGTGCAGTCAGCTGTAAGGCCCGTCCTCAGCATGGCAGCAACGGCAGGCATTACAGTCCTTCCCGAGGTCGTCGCGGGAGCCAGTACTATTTCTGGTTCCAGGTCCTTTATCGTTCTGAAAAGGATCCGGGATTGCACTTCCTGATCGAAAAGACGGAGGCGGCTGTCCGAGGCGCATAAAACCCGGTCGGCACCGTAGGATACCAGCCTTTCAGGGCTGACATCAATATCGGAGTACATCAGCAGTACAGACACATCTGAGCCCAGGTCATCGGCAAGCAAACGCGCTTTGGCGGTAAGTTCAAATACCGCTGGATGGAGGTGCCCTGACCGGACCTCCCCGAGGACCAGGATCCCCTTTGAGGAGAAATGTTCTCTCATGACATCCTCCCCTTTTCTATAACTCCAAGGCTTTCCAGTTCCGCCGTCAATTCAGTTATTCCCTTTTCGATATCTTCACCCTTGAAGAGCCTGGGGTTTCTGGCAATTTGCGGGTGAAATATCTTTACGACCCTGGTGGGGGACCCTTTGAGCCCGGAATCGTCATGGGGAAGTCCAAGGAGATCCAGGCTCCAGACCGGAAGATCGGCCCTGCGGGCCTTCTTCTTCCCTGAAAGTGTCGGCATTGCGGGTTCGTTGATATCACGGAGCACTGTCAGCAGACAGGGAAGGGGCAATCTTTGTCTTTCGGTACCGTCCTCGACGGTCCGGCTCACTACGACGGACGCGTCTCCTTCAGGGTCTACCCTGCTGACATAGGTGCTGAAAGGGATACCGAGCATGACTGCTACTTCAGGACCGACCTGACCCGTCTCGCCATCGGTTGCCTTTTCCCCGGCAAGGATGATGTCATAGGGTCCGGTTTTTTCTATGGCCGCTGCAAGAGTTCGAGCCGTAGCCCATGTATCCGATGCCGCAAACCTGGGATCACTTAAAAAAATAACTTCATCGGCACCGAGAGCCAGGGCCTCGCGGAGTGCCGACTCCGCCTGGGATGGCCCCATTGAAACTGCCGTCACGCACCCCCCCATGGAAGACCTTATATCAAGACCCTGCTGAAGGGCATGAAGGTCAAGGGGGTTGATGATCGCCCCGACGCCCTCCCGGATCATGGTTCCTGTCTGCTCATCCATTCTTACGTCGTCGGTATCCGGTACCTGTTTGATGAGAACTGCGATCCTCACAACTTCACACCCTTATCTGTAAGCTCAGCCTTCTTTAACAGAAAACCGGCCCCCCGCCTGGAAGGACCGGTATCAATAGATCGACCGGGAATGGCTTCAATGAAAAATGGGGAGGCCCCATAGGGATATCCTGATAAAATGGCGTGCCCGTCGGGATTTGAACCCGAGACCTTTGGCTCCGGAGGCCAACGCTCTATCCAGCTGAGCTACGGACACGCATCCGCGGCGCTAAGGGTACCGCCCGGAACATGAGGTTGTCAAGTATATCTGTGACTCGTAACCCGTGACTCGTGACTGGTGAAAATCGAAAACGACAAACCACATGGTCCTGGCATCAGTAGGGTCAAGATCAACAACGTGAACGGTGAACGGCATGGGCAGTAGCTTGTCATTCTGAGGACCAACGGGACGTAGAATCCGGGTCAGAACCAGATCCTTACCCTGGCAAAGTACGCCGGGCAGAGCGTAAGCCTCCCCGATGCTTTTTTCGGGGGCCTTGTCGTCACTTCGTTCCTCAGGATGACAAGCATTACAGTTCACGGGGTTTTGGGTTTTCGAGTCACGAATCACAAGTCACGAGTTCCGAGTCACGCATTTACCTTCTGAAAGATACTATCGTGACCCCGTATCCCCCCTCGCCGGCATTACCAAGCCTGTAGCCGGTTACATAGGGGAGCCTGCTGCAGAGGGAGTGGACGGTCCTCCTGAGAATTCCCTCGCCTCTCCCGTGAATGATAACGACCTCACCGTAACCGGCGCGGAACGCCCTGTCGAGGTAGGTCTCCACCTCCGGGATTGCCTCGTCTACGGTCATGCCCCTCACCATGATCGACGATGGCACTCCTTTCGGGGCGGCGATATATCCTGTCGACTCCTTATCCCTGACCTTTTCGGTGATTTTTCCTTTTACCCTTGTGAGATCCTTCAGCGGGACTTCTATCTTCATAGCTCCCGCCGCCACGACGGCCTGTTCACCCTTCAATGATTCGACGACACCCTTCGCTTCTGTCCCGCCTATCCTTACCGTATCCCCCACGGCAGGGAGGCCTTCCCGCTCGGAACGTTTCTTCGCAAGGGTTTCTTCGCGTCCCGAGATATTATCCCTGATCCTGGAGACAACCTTCCTGCTCTTCTCGAATTCTCTCCTCGCAGCTGATTCAGCCGCCTTTTCCAGATTCCGGAGCATCTCTTTGGCAGCCTCTTCCGCCTCTTCCAGAACTGAGAGAGCCTTCCTGTCTGCCGAAGCAAGAACTTTTTCCTGTCGTTCGGATATGCGGTCCAGTTTCTCCTCAAGAGTTCTTTTCATGGCAGCCAGGTTCTTCCTCTCCTCCGTGATGGACTTTCCTGCTTTTTCAAGTTCGGCTTGCTTGTCGAACAGTTCCGCCATAAGTTCCTCAGCCGATCTGTTGTCACCCGAAAGCTGTTCCCTGGCTGATGTGATCACGTTGTCGGGCATCCCCAGACGCCTGGCTATCAAAAGAGCGTTGCTCTTTCCGGGTATACCCATAAGCAGCCGGTAAACGGGGGAGAAGTTTTCCGGGTCGAATTCCATTCCGGCCGTCTCCACTCCCCTTGTGCTTACCGCATAACGCTTGATGGGATTATGATGAGTCGTCGCCAGGACAAGAGAACCTTTCTGCCGGAAGAATTCAAGTATGGCTATGCCCAGGGCGGCTCCTTCCTGGGGATCGGTCCCCGCGCCAAGCTCATCAAGAAGCACAAGGCTGTTCCTGCCGGCATTGCCCATCATCGATACGATCCTTCCTACATGGGAACTGAAGGTGGAAAGGCTCTGTTCTATCCCCTGTTCATCACCGATATCGGCAGCCATGTAGTCGATCCAGCCAACCACAGACCCCTCGGAAGCTGGCACCGGAAAGCCGCAGAGGGCAAGGAAAACCGCTATGGCAACGGATTTAAGGGCAACTGTCTTCCCTCCCGTGTTGGGGCCTGTTATCACCAGTTGCCGGAATCGTTCACCGCAGTGGATATCGATGGGGACGCACTCTTTCCCGATAAGGGGGTTCCAGAGATCCTGGAAATGGAAACGGGACCTGTCATCGATCTCTGGAAGAACCCATTCAGGGTTCTCCATGATGGCTGAACAGGCATGCAGAACATCCAGTCGCGCAAGGGCGGCTTCGATATCAAGTATGTGGGGCCCTCTCTCCAGGAGCATTGCCGTAAGAGCTGAGAGGATCTTCCTTTCCTCCCGGGATTCATCTCCGCGCAGGATCTCGATCCTGTTGTTGAGGATGACTATTTCGCTGGGCTCCATGTAAACCCCTTTGCCTGATGCCGTTCTGTCCAGGGCAATCCCTTCGAACCTGCCGGAATCCTCTATTCTTACAAGAAGAGAGAACCTGCCCTTGCGGAAATGCACCACCCTGTCCTGGAGCATCGAAGCCACTGCGGGGCTTAAGGAGAGTTCCGAACATTTCGCCCTGGCCCTTCCGGCACTCTCCCTCAGGGCTAGCCTGACCCTTTCAAGGTCGGGAGAAGCATGGTCATAGAGCACCCCGTCGTCGGATATAACCTGGAGTCTCTCAAGTTCAAGGGCCAGGTCCCTTATGCCCTCGGAGATCTTCTCTATTCCCGGTATCTCGAAACGAGCTTCGCGGACGGCTTCCCTGACTTTCAGGCCAAGCCCTATCATGGTCCTGAATAGGAGGAGTTCATCGCCAGTGAGAAGGGCAGTCTCCCTGGCATTTTCCAGAAGGTGCCTGACCGGCTTTAGACCGCTGTCCCAGGGCAGGTCTCCCCTGGTATCGCGATGACGGATGTAGTATCTGAGGAGATCCTGCCTTTCCAGCGCCTCCTTGCGGGAGGATGCCGGAAGTACGCTTTTCAGAGAATCCCTGCCTGCCTCTGACCGCGTCTTTCGGGAGATCCTTTCAAGCACTCCGGGGATCTCGACGACTTCTGCAGTTCCTGGTCCTATTCTCAATTTTCGGCATCCAGGTCATCAAGGTCGCCGTTACGATCCTGCTGCAGTCCTCTTTCCCACGGAAGGGACTCAGGATCAAGAATACGGATACCCGAAAGACCTTTCTGGACAGCAGGCCATGAACGGGCGGCGATCCTCATGGCAAAACTGTCGTTCATCCAGTAGGGTGAAATAACGGAGGAAAAGGACATAAGGCCGACGTAAAGGATCATAAGAAGGGCAAAAGCTTTCACTGCCCCGGCAATTATACCGAGCCCCCTGTCAATTCCGGAAAGGTTCGTGAATTTCAGAAAAGCTTTGACGACCCGCCCTGCGTATACCCCTGCGATGAGGACCGCAATGTATATCGCCACAAGGGCCACAGCCTGGGTGGCCCCGGGCGAGAGGGGAATAAAGGGGGAAAGGAAAGACGACAATCCCGAGGACAACTTCCAGGCCAACAGGAAACCGCCTATGGTTGCAAGCAGCGATATGGCCTCACCGGAAAACCCCCTTGAGGCACCCTTTATGCAGAAAGTCACAAGGATAAGGACAAAAAGGAGGTCTGCTCCTACTGCCAGCGTCAATAAGGACCACTCTCCCCTACCATTTCCCTCATCCGGCTTTCGGCCGACTCTATCGAAAAGGCGAGCTTGAAACAAGCCAGAAGCAGCCTTTCATCCTGTTCCATAGAGGTATCCAGACCAACAAGGCTTTCCTTTGCGATCTGAAGGACCCTTTCGAAACGGGTTTCGTCAAGTCGTGTCAGGAGCGGGTAGCTTTTTTTCCCTAACGTAACGAAAACACGGCGCGGTTCATCGGACAAGTGGGGACCTCCTCTCTCCTCAGAACCTGTCCGTCAGGTCACCCTGATGGGTGTCCTTGCCGAACTGGAAAAGATCCCCGGCAGGCTCTTCATCAAGGCTTTCCCCGGTAGTGGAAATTGCCGGACCGGGCTCTTCTTCCGAGGATCCTTCGCAAAAACCGCAGGAGGATCTCATCTTCTCGAGAAGAGCTGACAGTCTCTGTTGTGTTGCCTCTCTCTCCTCGACAAACTGGGCCGCTTCCTTTTCCTTCTCATCGAGAATGCCCTGGAGGACCTCCACCTCTCCTGCCATACGGTCCCTTTCTTCCCTCAAGTTCGTCATGGTCTCCGATATCCTGTCGATAAGGCTTTCCAGGCTTTCGATCTGATTCAACACAGTCTGTTCCCTCCCTTAATTTCTATCTTGGCTTAATTTCTATCTTAACTTTATTCCCTTTTCCATGAGAAGTTCTCTAAGTCTACCGTGTGTCCGGTCTACATCCTCGTCACGCAGGGTTTTTTCCGGATCACGGTATGCGAGCGAGAATGCCAGGCTCCTCTTTCCCTCAGGTATCCCCTTCCCGGTATAGACATCAAAAAGCCGGACGTTCTCCAGGAAGGGTCCCGCCAATCCCCTGATAAGCTCCAGTATATCTGAAGCGCAGACACCTTCTTCTGCAATGAGCGAAATATCCCTGTATACCGGTGGATACTTCCGTACCTCTCCAAAAACAGCGTTGCCCCCTCTTATCAGGGGTTCCATGTCAAGTTCAAAGAGGTACATGGCTGAAGGCAACTCGAACTCTGATTCTATCTCGGGTTTAAGTTCGAGAAGGTACCCTGTGTCGTACCCGTCAACGATAGCCCTTGCTGTCTTGCCAGAATGTCCGAAGGGTTCACTCCCGGGGACAAGTTTCAGTGTCTTCCCGCGGCTCGCAAAGATAGCCATTACGTCCGATGCCACGGAATGAAGATCGTCTACTGCCTGTTCCCCCCAGGGGGACCTGGTGTCCATACCCGGGCAAACGCACCCACCCATTTTGAGGATCTCTTCCACTTCTTCTCCCTTCCCGATAAAGACCATACCAGTCTCGATCATACGGATAGGGCCGCGCCAGCCGGACCTGATGTTCTTGAGGGCCGCCTGCACAAGGCCAGGGATCAATGTAGTCCTCAGGACGGAGATGTCCACACTCAGGGGGTTCGAGAGAGCCACAGGTCTTGACCTGATATCGGTATCAGGGAACCTGAGGGCCGAGATCGATGCCGGGGAGACGAATGAGTAGGTTATGACCTCCGAATACCCCCTGGCCATAGCCGTTGATCTTACAGCCCTTTCGGCCCGCATCCTGTCGGTGATATCCCCGGTGGAGTGAAGAACCGGCGGGAGAGCTGGCTTTATCAGGTCATATCCCCTTATCCTCGCGACTTCCTCGACAAGATCCTCTTCTATGGAGATGTCGGGCCTTGCCGATGGAATTTCGTAGACCCTCTTCAAGGGGTCCGTGTCGGCTGTCGTGATCCCCAGCCGCCGGAGAATTGTTGTTGCCATGTCGAGGTCGCCTGTACTGATGATCTTTTCAAGGAGGCCCGATGAGAGTGTTACTTTCCTTGTGGCACAGCCCGGATCGCCCGAAGCGATCCATCCCCCGAAGACCCCTGCCCCCCACGAAACCATCAGGTCCATAGCTATGGCAAGGGCAGGTTCTACCTTGAAGGGGTCCACGAAACGTGCGAACCTGTAGGCGGCCTCGCTTGGGAGACCCAGCTTCCTTGACGTACGGCTTATCCTTATGCTCTGGAAATTTGCCGATTCCAGCAAAACTCTGGAAGTTGAGCCACTGATCTCGCTCTCTTCACCTCCCATTACACCCGCCAGGCCTATGGGCTTCCCGCCGCTCGTTATCAGGAGATCCGCTTCTTCAAGTATCCTTGTCTTGCCGTCAAGGGTCAGGATCATCTCGCCCTTCCTGGCGGAACGAACTGTGATCTCACTGTCAGGGAGCCCTGCAGAGTCAAAGGCGTGCAATGGCTGACCTATCAGCAGCATGACGAGGTTCGTTGCGTCCACGACATTTGATATGGGCCTCATGCCCGAAAGAAGCAGCCTTACCCTTGCTGTCACGGGCGACGGCTTTATTTGTACGTTGTCTATCGCGCCAAGGGCATAGTAGGGACAGTCCGGGTCATCCAGGGTAATGCCCCTGAAGGCCTCAAGACTTTCCGCCCTTGGGGGGATAACCGGGGCAAGCGGCTTCAATGCCGCTTCCGGGAAAACAGCCGCTACCTCCCTTGCGATACCCACCATGCTCAGGAGGTCTCCCCTGTTTGGGGTTATGGATATCTCAAGAATGGCGTCGTCAAGGCCAAGAGCCTTCCTTACGTCCTCACCTGGAGGAGTTCCGGGATCCAGGCGCAGTATCCCGAACTCATCGGCGATCTCCGGCAGGCCTATCTCTTCTGCCGATAGGACCATGCCTTCGCTGATGACCCCTTCGAAATCCCTTGTCGTTATCTCCGTGCCATTTGCAAGTATGCTTCCCGGCGGTCCCCAGGGGACGATATCCCCCTCCCTGAGATTTCTTGCCGCCGTGATACATACGGCTCTTCTGCCTCCGGAGGCATCGATCCCGAGAACGAACAGGTCCTGCCTTGAAGGATGGATCTCTATAGTGTCCACTTTCGCCGTCAGTGCACCACGGAAAAGGGGGACCGGCTCCTCGATCCCTTCGACCTCGGTCCCTGTATCGGTAAGTCTCTTCGCAAATGTTTCGATATCTACGGGAATATCCACAAGTTCCCTGAGCCAGTTAAGGGATACGAGCATTATCTGTCCCCCCCCGTCGAGTTGAGAAAAGTGAGGTCTCCTTCAAAGAAGACCCTGAGATCGTTGAGACCGTACTTGAGCATGGCGATACGGTCAAGGCCCATGCCCCATGCGAAACCGTTGTACCGGGTCGGGTCTATGCCCCCGGCCCTGAGAACATTGGGATGGGTCATTCCCAGACCTGATATCTCCAGCCAACCCGTACCCTTGCAGATACGGCAGGAGGGGTTCTTTCCTGAACATACCACGCACTCCACATCCATTTCCAGGGAAGGTTCAGTAAAGGGGAAATAACTGCCCCTGTAACGGGCGGCAAGGTTCCGGCCGAAGATCCTGTTAGCAAAAGCCTCCAGGCACCCCATCAGGTGTGCCAGTGAAATATTCTCGTCAACAAGAAGACCTTCTAGCTGGTGGAACATGGGTGAATGAGTCTGGTCGCTGTCCCTGCGGAAGGTCTTGCCGGGAACAATGATCCTGAGGGGGGCACCCCACTTCTTCATGGATCTCACTTCCACAGGGGACGTATGGGTCCTCAGAAGAAGGCTGTTCTCGAGGTAGAAGGTGTCCTGCATATCCCGGGCGGGGTGATGTGGCGGAATATTGAGACCCTCGAAGTTATGAAAATCATCCTCGACCTCGGGTCCGTATGCCACTGAAAACCCCATCGAGGCGAATATGTCTATGGCCTCCTGGGCTATCTGTGCCACCGGATGGAATGCGCCCCAGGGTCGTCCCCTTCCGGGCAGGGTAACGTCAGTCCATTCCCCTGACTCCCTTAATGCCACTTCCTTTCCTTCGCATTCTGATTCTTTTCTTGAAATATCTTCTTCCATGCTGTCCCTTAGTTCATTGAGAACCCGTCCAGCTTCTGGCCTTTCCTCAGGCGGGAGGGCACCCAGCCTTTTCAGAAGGGAGGTAACCTCCCCCTTACGGCCAAGAAAGCGGACCCTTATCTTCTGGATCTCATCCAGGTTGCCCGCTGAGGCCAGTTCACTCTCGAAAACTGAACGGATGCGTCTGACGTCTTCAGCAATGATGCCCAATCTGTTTCCCTCCCTGCCTGTATTAACGATAGATAGATAGATAAAGGCTGTCGCCATCCCTCGTGGATCATCGAGTGCCTGGGATCGGCATAAAAGTTCTTCCTGACGAAGGATCGGCATTTTTATATGATAACCTCGCCTGCCTTGTCTGGTCTATAAAATTTTTAGACGGATCTCTGAAGTAATATGACAAGGGTTCCCGCCATTTTCATTGACAGGAACCCGTGAACTCCGGTCCGCTAAACGATGTGTGGGAAAAAGTCCTTGATCCTAGTGTACGAGCGCCTCTCTGGCACGCTCGACCAGCCTGGCGAATGCGGGCATATCCTGCACAGCCAGATCGGCAAGGACTTTTCGGTTGATCTGGATATCGGCACGCTTGAGACCGTTCATAAAGGTACTGTAGGTCATGTCGTTCATTCTGGCACCCGCGCTTATACGAGTGATCCAGAGCTTCCGGAAATCCCTTTTTCTCGCTCTCCTGTCCTTGAAAGCATTGGACATCGAGTGAAGGTAAGCCTCCTGGGCCCTCCGGAATACGTTCTTTTTTCTTCCGTAATAGCCCTTTGTTGCCTCAAACAGTTTCTTTCTTTTTTGATCGCTGGCGCTTCCGCCCTTGACTCTGGGCATGACCGCTCACCTCTTTCGAATGATTATTTCCTTTAGAGAGATCCGTAAGTTATGCATAAGGCAGAAGAGTCCTCATGCGCTCTTCCAGGGAAGTGGGGATCAGCCCCTTCTGGCGAAGCCTGCGAAGCCTCGTGGCATCTTTCTTCCTCAGAAGATGTTTTCTTCCGCTCTTTTTGAAAACGAATTTGCCGGTTGCTGTTCTTGAAAACCTTTTTTTGGTCCCCGAGTGGGTCTTCATCTTTGGCATGATCCTTTTCCTCCTCTTTCCTGCAGTGGGAACAACAGGTTGGCCGTCCGACTCAGGCTTTCGCTGGTTCCTCCTTATTTATGACTTCTTTTTCATCAGATCCTTCGGCCTCAGGTTTTTTGGCCTTCTTTGGAGACTGGGGCACCGGCATGAGCATCAGCCGCATGTACCTGCCCTCCATTCGAGGAGGCATATCCACCTTGCCTATGCCCTCGCAGTCCCTGACGACTTTGTCCAGAACTTCCCGGCCTCTGTCAAGAAAGGCCATTTCCCTTCCTCGAAAGAAGACTGCCACCTTGACCCTGTAGCCGGAAAGAAGAAAGTCCTTGACGGCGCGCACCTTGAAATTGTAGTCATGAAAATCGATCTTGGGCCTCATCTTCATCTCTTTCACTACCTGGCCCTTGGTCTTCTTCCTGGCGTCCTTCTCACGCTTCTGCTGCTGGAACTTGTATTTTCCATAGTCAAGTATCCTGCAGACGGGAGGGTCGGCCTGCCCCGAAACCTCGACAAGATCCAGTTCTCTTTCCTCGGCTATCCTTAAAGCCTCGGCTATCGGGACCACTCCGACCTTGACGCCCTGGTCGTCGATGAGAAGGACTTCCTTGACCCTGATCTCCTCGTTGATGCGCGGTTCTTCGCTGTTTTTAACTATAACTCGTCACCTCCATTACAAAATTATGGCCGGACTTCTCAGCCCGGCCTCAAAAACATGATGACACGGATCACTCCCCGGTGATGATTCGCGGAGGTCCGGTCAATCTACCCTTAAACTGCCCGGTCAGGGCGTCGGCGGGTGGGAGGCTTGGCTCCTCTTTCTCAATATTCCATTTTTCGCAAAGTCCAACCTGACAAGGAATACTAGCACAAAAGAACTAACTGTTGCAAGTGTCGCGGGATCCGGTGTGTCGCCGGGATCCGGTGGTCGGATCGGGCTGCCCGGCAAGGATCGCTTCAAAATCGGAGAAGCTCATCACGCCGAGATCGCCTTCTGCACGATCCCTTACTGACAGGGTCCCGTTCTCGGCCTCCCTGCCCCCCAGAACGATCATAAAGGGGATCTTCTCCATCTGGGCATCGCGGATCTTCTTTCCGAGTTTTTCGTCCCGAAGGTCCTTCTCGACCCTGTATCCAAGACCCATCAGTTTCCTTTCCACTTCAGCCGCATATTCAACCTGGTCTTCCTTGACGGGAACGACCCTTACCTGGACAGGGGCCAGCCAGAAGGGGAATGCCCCGGCGTAATGCTCTATCAGTATGCCCAGGAACCTTTCAAGGCTTCCCAGGACCGTCCGGTGGATCATTACCGGCCTGTGCTCTTTGCCGTCAGGACCGATATAGGTCATGTCGAACTTCTCCGGCATCTGAAAATCGAGCTGTATTGTCCCGCACTGCCAGGTCCTGCCGATGCAGTCCTCCAGGTGGAAGTCTATCTTGGGACCGTAGAATGCTCCATCGCCTGGGTTGATCCTGAATTCGCTGCCGAATTCCTCCAGCGCTTCCTGGAGGGCCTTCTCGGCTTTTTCCCACATAACGGGATCACCCATGGCCTTTTCAGGTCTTGTGGACAACTCCACCCTGTATGGAAAGCCGAAGACATCCCGGTATATGAACCTTGTCAGGTCCATGATGCCGATGATCTCCTGCTTGATCTGTTCTGGGGTCACGTAGAGATGGGCGTCATCCTGTGTAAATGACCTTACCCTCATCAGACCATGGAGCACCCCCGAACGCTCATGGCGGTGAACGGTGCCAAGCTCCGCTATTCTCATCGGGAATTCGCGGTAACTCCTGATCCTGTTCTTGTAGACCAGGATGCCTCCCGGACAGTTCATGGGCTTTACCGCGAAGGGCCGTTCATCTATCTCCGTGAAGTACATGTTCTCGCGGTAGTGATCCCAGTGCCCCGACCTTATCCACAGGTCCTGGTCCAGGATCAGGGGGGTCCGGATCTCGGAGTAGCCTCTTCTGACGTGTTCAGCCCGCCAGAAATCGACCAGCCTGTTGATGACAACCATCCCCTTGGGATGAAAGAAGGGAAAACCGGGTCCTTCATTCTGGATGCTGAAAAGGTCCAGGTCCTTGCCGATCTTGCGATGGTCCCTTCTCTTGGCCTCTTCCAGCCGGTTGATGTATTTTTCAAGGGCTTCGGCCGAATCAAAAGCGGTCCCGTAGATCCTGGTAAGCATTATGTTCTTTTCGTCGCCCCTCCAGTATGCACCCGCAATGGAAAGCAGCTTGAAGTGTTTGACCCGGGATGTGGACTCCACGTGGGGACCCCGGCAAAGGTCTACAAGATCGCCCTGCCTGTAAACGGATATCACCTCGTCGGGCAGTTCAGAGATCAGTTCAAGCTTGTAGACCGCGTCTTTTTCCCTGAAAAGTCGCTCTGCCTCGGCTCTCGGAAGGAGCAGCCTCTCGACGGGGACACCCTCAGAGGATATTTTGTGCATCTCCTCTTCTATCCTTGCCAGATCTTCCTCGGTGACCTGGCCTTCTATCTCCATATCGTAGTAGAAACCGTCCTGGATCGAAGGCCCTATACCCAGCCTTGTGCCGGGGAAAAGCCTCTGGACCGCCTGGGCCATCAGGTGTGAAGCAGAATGGCGCAGCACTTCGATCCCTTCGGGGCTTGAGAATACCAGGGGTTCCACCCGGGAACCGCTTTCAGGGATCGTTGAAAGGTCATCCGGCTTGCCGTCGACAAATACAGCGACGGCCGTTTCTCCGAGTCCCCACCGGGAGAGTATCTCCCCTGCCTTCAAAGGTACTTCAGATACCAGGTCTTGTCCGTCCGGTCCAATATATTCCGGCAATGTTTCCAGCCCCCATCAATTAATTTCAGTTATTTTGCCCCGCCAGTTAACCAGTCGCAGGTGGATTGCATTTTAACAGCATCAAAACAGGAGAGTTACATCTTTCTATCATGTATATAATATACAACCCTTTTCATGAATAGCAACGTCTGTTTTTTTCTGGCAAATTTAAGTTTGTGCTTCTATAATCAGTTCAAGCCTTTCTTCACTTATTTCCTTTTGTTCACTTTTCCGTAAAGGGGGTGGAATAGGAACTTTGTTATTTTTTACGCTTTCTTACCATTGTTCTCCGCAAGTGTATCCCGTTTTCCCATCATTTTCACCAAGGAGGGATTCAAAGAATGGCCGAGAAAAAGAAAGCTGACCAGTGGGCAACCAGGTGGGGCCTCATCCTGTCGTGCATCGGAATGGCCGTAGGTACGGGCAACATCTGGAGATTCCCGCGAGTCGCCGCCTCCCAGGGCGGCGGTGCTTTTGTTATAGCATTGTTAATTGCACTTTTCCTGTGGGGTATCCCGCTTCTTATGGCCGAGGCCGTCTGGGGCAAAGTTTCCAGGATGGGCATCATAGGCTCCTTCAAGGAAATGGTCGGCCGGAAATGGACCTGGATGGGCACTGCCGTGGCTATCATAGTCCTTGGAGTTGTCTTCTACTACTCGGTGGTCGTCGGCTGGTGCATCCGTTACTTCGTGTACGCCATCACCGGGGTCATCAAACCCGGTCTCGATACCGATGCCCTGTGGGCAGCGTTCTCGACAACACCGGGAGCCATGGTCCCATGGCACATCCTGGCGACGGTCGCCGCAACCCTGATCATCTTCAAGGGTGTTGCCGAAGGGCTTGAAAAGATCAACAAGATCCTTATCCCCGCCCTCTTCGTAATGCTCGTGATCCTGGCGGTAAGGGCAAACATGCTGCCCGGCTCCGTCGAAGGTTTGAGGTTCTTCTTCGAGCCCAAGTGGGCTGACCTCCTCAAGGGCAGGGTATGGCTGGAGGCCTTTACCCAGGTCGCCTGGTCCACCGGGGCCGGCTGGGGCCTTATGCTGACCTACTTCGTCTACACAAAGAAGAACGAGGATATAGCCCTCAACTCCACAACGGTATGCTTTGCCGACACAATGGCCGGCTTGCTGGCCGGTCTGGCGGTCATACCGACCATCTTCGCCCTTTCTCCGGACCCGCAGGCGGCATTGGCCTCCGGGAACACGGGACTTTCCTTCATCCACCTGACCAGGCTCTTTACCGTGATGCCCGGGGGAGTTATCTTTGCTGCTATATTCTTCCTTGCCCTTATCTTCGCGGGCTTCAGTTCGCTGCTCTCAATGGTCGAGATGGCTCTCCGTCTCCTGATGGATGCCGGATGGCAGCGCCCCAAGGCGGCCATCGCGGCAGGGCTTGGCATCCTAGTCCTCGGTCTTCCCTCGGCACTGAGCCTCTCCTTCCTGGACAACCAGGACTGGGTCTGGGGCGTAGGCCTTCTCCTGAGCGGGCTGATCTTCTCGTTCGCTGCCATCAAGGTCGGTGTGAACAAGATCTGGGACGAGTACATTGCCCCCGATTCTGACCTCAACGCGCCCTGGATGTTCAAGCTTATCTACCTGTTCCCGCTCTGGTTCGTAATAATCTTCTGGTGGTGGATCGCCCAGGCAGCCAGCTGGTACCCGGATACATACATGAAGTGGCTCCCGATCTCGGAGTACACCTTCACTGTGGGTACCATGGTCTACCAGTGGGGCATAGTTCTGGTGGTAGCCCTCCTGACGAACAACTGGATCGCCAACAGGACCACCGTCAAGTTCGAACCTTCCGAGTAGAGGGGTTTGCACATTCCTTTTAACAACAATGAGGAAAGAATCGACTGACAGGGAGGGATTTCAATGGGTTGGCAGTTTAACATGATAGTTATTATGGCTCTGGTTTTTGGAGGCACCGGCTGGTGCGTATACAAGACCATGAAAGCCGAGGAGAAAAAGAAATAGCGTCAAGTAAAAATGAAAGAAGGGGCTGTCCGTACGGACAGCCCCTTCTTTCATTTATCTTTCCAGTCAGATGGATGCTCGATCACTTGCCTGTGCTCCCGAAACCGCCGCTGCCGCGTTCGGTCTCGGTAAGGGATTCCATTTCTTCCCATTCGATCTTCTCTACCCTGGCAAGGACCATCTGGGCTATCCTGTCCCCCCGTTCGATCCTGAAGGGTTCTTCCCCCAGGTTGACAAGAATGACCCTGATCTCGCCCCTGTAGTCGGCATCGATAGTTCCCGGGGCGTTCAGCACCGTTACTCCATGCTTCAGAGCAAGACCGCTCCTTGGCCTTACCTGGCATTCGAACCCTTCGGGTATCTCCAGCCTGATGCCCGTCCCTACCGATGTCCGGCCGCCAGGGGGTAGGGTCAGGCTCTCCGATGACCGCAGGTCCACCCCCGAAGAAAAAGGGGTGGCATACGATGGAAGAGATAACTTCTCACTCTCCCTGGCGATCCCCAGACTGATCTTTCCGGTCATGACTACCTGTCCCTGTTGCGATCGCCGGAGCCGCTTCTTCTTGGTCCATTGTAAGGTCTCCGGTCCCCTGAGGGCCTATCCCCGCCCGGCCTCGGGGCACCGCCCCTGCTGCCCCTGTCACCGCGTTCAGGGGAGGGCGGAAGCGCCTTTATCCTTGCCTCCCGCTCATCCTCAAGAAGGAAAGCGTCGGCAAACTTTCCAGCGATCTCAGGGTCGGTCTTCTTTTCAAGAACCCTTCTCCTGGAAAGGTTGATCCTGCCCATGTCGTCGATCTCCTTGACAATGACCAGGACTGAGTCTCCCGGGCTCAGAACATCGTCAACCTTGCCGACATGGGTGGTGCTTATCTCGCTCACGTGGAGAAGCCCTTCCTTGCCTGGAAGCACCTCAATGAAGGCCCCGAATGCCATAAGGCGGGTGACCTTGCCGGAGAATATCTCCCCTGCCGCAACTTCCCGGATCAGGTCGTTGATCATGGCAAGTGCCTTCTCTGCAGCCTCGGTCGTGGGAGAGGCGACGAAAACCCTGCCGTCGTCCTCAACGTCGACCTTTACCCCTGTCTGGGCAACTATATTGCGAATGGTCTTGCCGCCCGGCCCGATAATATCCCTTATCTTGTCCAGGGGCACGTTGACGGTGTATATACGGGGCGCATAGGAAGAAACCTCAATCCGTGGCTCTGTTATGGCACTTTCCATTTTATCAAGGATGAAGAGCCTTCCCCTTCTTGCCTGGTCCAGGGCGCTTTCGAGGATCGTCCGGGTGATGCCTCCGGCCTTGTTGTCCATCTGGAGTGCCGTAATGCCTTCCCTTGTGCCGGTAACCTTGAAGTCCATGTCGCCATAGTGGTCCTCGAGCCCCTGGATGTCAGTGAGAACTACCACCTTTTCCCCTTCCTTGATAAGGCCCATGGCCACACCGGCCACTGGCCTGGAGACAGGGACCCCGGCATCCATAAGGGCCAGGCTGGCCCCGCAGACCGAGGCCATAGAGCTGGAACCGTTTGATTCCAGGATGTCCGATACCACCCTGACCGCATAGGGGAAGTCCTGTTCTGCGGGAAGAAGGACCCTTACGGCCCTCTCGGCAAGGGCGCCGTGACCTATCTCGCGTCGGCCCGGCCCTCTCATGGGCCTGACCTCCCCAACCGAGAAGGGCGGGAAGTTGTAGTGAAGCATGAAGCGCTTGGACGGCTCATCGTGTTTCAGACCATCGACGAGCTGGTCATCCTCTCCGACCATTCCCAGGGTCGTTGTGACAAGGGCCTGCGTCTCCCCGCGGGTGAACAGGGCAGATCCGTGGACCCTGGGAAGGACCCCGACCTCACAGGATATCGGCCTTACTTCGTCCATAGCCCTTCCATCGGCCCTTTTGCCCTCTTCGACAATAAGTGCCCTCATGGCCTTCTTGACGATATCCTCAACTTCAGACCGGATGTAGGGTTCAGCATCGGGATACTTCTCCAGCAGTGCTTCGATAGCTTTTCCTGTCGATGCTTCTATCGCTTCACCCCTGGGCTTTTTGTCATGGATCTGGACAGCGGCATGGATCTCATCGTAAAGTTCGCTGCTGATCCAGGAATCGATCTCCGGGTATGATGGCGGTTCGGGGAGTTCCATTACCGGCTTGCCCGAAGTCTTTGCCATTTCCTTGATCTTTTCGGTTATACCCAGTATCTCCCGCTGGGCCAGTTCAAGGGCGTCGACCATTACCTGCTCCGGAACCTGCCTGGCACCGGCCTCGACCATGGTAATTCCCCCGGCATGTCCGCTTACTACCAGGTCCAGTGAGCTCTCTTTGATCATCTCTTCCGTTGGGTTGACCACAAGTTCGCCATCGACAAGGCCTATCCTGACGGCACCCACAGGGCCTGCCCATGGTATCCCCGAAAGCATCAAAGCTGCTGATGCGCCGTTTATGGCCAATATGTTCGGGGGATTGGACTGGTCCACGGAAAGGGTTGTCGCAACAACATGGATATCGTTGCGCAGGTGCCCGGGGAAGAGCGACCGGATCGACCTGTCAATTATCCTGGCCGTAAGAGTCGCTGTTTCGGAGGGCCTCCCCTCCCTTTTTATGAATCCTCCGGGGATCTTTCCCGCCGAATAGAACCTCTCCTCGTAATCCACGAGCAAGGGAAGAAAATCCAGCCCCTCCCTTGCCTTGTCAGCAATGCACGCAGTAACAAGGATAGATGTTTCTCCCATAGTCACCTGGACCGAACCGTTTGCCTGCTTGGCAAGCTTTCCCGTTTCGAAGATCAGGGAACTCTCCCCGACTTCGATAATGAATCTTTCTGGCATAATTTCTGCTTCCTCCTCTTTTTCCCCGTCTATTTATTCCATTAAAGGATATCATAAGCGCACAAAAAAGCACGAGGGCAAAAGGTCTGCCCTCGTACCAGGTGTCTGTGAAGGTCTTTCCGTTAACTGATGCTCAGTGCCTTAGTCCGAGTTTCTGGATCAGGTCGCTGTAACGGCTGAAATCTTTGTTCCTGAGATACTGCAGAAGCCTTCTCCTGCGTCCGACCATCTTCAGGAGGCCCCTCTGGGAATGATGGTCTTTCTTATGGATCTTGAGGTGTTCCGTAAGTTCCCTTATGCGGGTGGTAAGTATCGCGACCTGGACTTCCGGGGAACCGGTATCGGCATTGTGGGTCTTGAATTCCTCGATGATCCCCTGTTTCTTCTCCTTCTCAAGCACTTCTGTTCACCTCTTGACAGATATTCCCGAAACCAAGTAGCGCGTCTGTTCGCAAAACCTAGTATCGGGTTACGGAATTATAGCACCATATCCGGTCCGCAGCAAACAAATGCAAAAATGGGTGTCGCCGGACAGCGATAATGTCACCCCTTAAGGGGACAGCGAAAATGTCACCCCTCTGGTAGAGAATAGACTTTATGAAGAATGAGGGTGACATCAAGGTGAGTATCAAGCAAGCGCGCAGAGTCT
>Ga0228535_1000982_pt1 | contig 57431 bp, 56 predicted proteins | sample SJ1metagenome_FD_168457 | JGI IMG/M metagenome (GOLD analysis project Ga0228535, IMG submission 168457) | Enriched culture of PCE-dechlorinating microbial communities from Ithaca, New York, USA - SJ1 | ecosystem: Engineered > Modeled > Simulated communities (microbial... > Unclassified | place...
CCATCGTCGGGACCGGTCCCACAGCGGCCGATATCATCGCCGTCGGCATGACCTTCACCACCACGGGGGAGGACATGGCGGTCGCCGTGTTCGACGACGAGATAGCCCTCCGCGGGTATGCCTATCTGCTGGTGCACCGGGGATTCGGCACCATGGCCTCGGTCCTGTATGGCGACTTCCACCGGGAAAAAGAGAGTTTCGCGCGGATGTCGGAGTTTTTCCGGGGGAAAACCGCCATCGATATCCGGGACGAGAAACGGTTCGCAGGGTACGGGACCTTCTTTCTGCGCAACTCCCAGATCCTGCGGAAGGGCCTGTACGTGGGGGAGTCGGCCGGTTTCCAGGACTACCTGTGGGGATTCGGGATGAGGTACGCCTTGCTCTCGGGATTTCTGGCCGCCAGGAGCATCATGGAGGGGGTCGATTACGATCTCCTCTGGAAAAGGGAGCTCAAGCCGATGCTGGAGACCTCCCTGGTCAACCGCTTCCTGGTCGAGAGGTTCGGCGGCGCCGGCTACCGCTATCTCGCCCGAAAGCTGTCCTCCTCCGATCCATGCGAGTTCCTCAGAAGACACTATAACCACTCCTTCGGCAAGCACCTTCTCCTCCCCATCGCCAAACGGGCCTTCAGGAACCGGACCAGGCTCCATAACATGGCCCTCCGGCGTGACCCGTAGCAGACGTCCGGTGCCCCGAACCGGGAGTTCCGGCCGGCAGGCTCGTGAACGGACCCGCCCATACGAATGAATCTCGCCGCTATGCTGAACAAAATACCCCTTTCGAGGGATATCAGCCACCCTATCGGGGGATGGATTCCTGCTATCGAAATCTGTTACAAGATCGTATAATTGCTCGTATCACAATCGAACCGGAGTCCCCATGGAGAAGGAAAAACCCGTAACGATTTTTCTTGCCGACGATCATCCCCTGCTGCGCATGGGGCTGAGTCTGGCATTCCAGGCAAAGGACACCATCCGGGTGGTCGGAGAGGCGGACAACGGCTTTGATGCAATAGAGAAGATCAAGGCCCTGGTGCCGGATGTGGCCCTGCTGGACATCGACATGCCGGGCCTTTCGGGAAGCGCGGCCATCCGGGTCCTGAGAAAGCTTTTTCCCGACATGAAGATCCTGGCGCTTTCGACCTACAACGACGAGCAGTACATCCGGGAGGCCATGGCGGCCGGCGCCAACGGCTACATCATGAAAACAGTGGATATCGACAACCTGGTTGAAATCATCACCTGTTTTCACGAGGGACGGGAGATCGTGTCGCCCTACCTGCTGGACCTGGGGATATCGCCCCAACAGCGACCGCCGGAGGATGACGGTGCCGCCTTCGGCCTCACCAGGAGGGAAAAGCAGATCCTGAAATGCCTTGCCGAGGGGAAGGACAACAAGCAGATCTCCGCCACCCTGTATCTGAGTGTCGAAACGGTGAAGACCCACATGAAGAGCATATTCAGAAAACTGGATGCAAGGAGCCGTCTCGATGCGGTGACCAAGGCCAGGCGTCACCGGCTGCTGGAGTGAGCCGGCGTGCGTTGTCGGGCGTTCGGGACGGGCTGCGGCCCGGAGCCTTCACGGATGAAGGACGGAAAACGGAAGAAGAGAGATGAAACAGTCGCTGCAACTGCTGGATTTGATACCAAAGGAAAAGCTGGATGAAATTCTCCAGGCCGTAAACGAGGCGTGCGGGATCGGTTCCGTCATCGCCGATACCTCGGGCCGCCCCATCTCCAGCGAGTCCAACTTTTCCCGGTTCTGCAAGAACTACTGCCGCGCCACCGAGCAGGGGCGGTCCAGATGCTACATGAGCGACGCCTACGGCGGCAAAATGGCCATGAACCAGAAGGAGCCCTATGTCTACGACTGTCTCAACGCCGGACTGGTGGACTGCGCCACCCCGATCATCGTTGAGGGTCACCACCTGGGGAACCTCAACGGCGGCCAGGTCCTGGAGGAGCCGATACCGGACGATGAGGCGATTGCCCGCGCAAGGTCCATTGACATCAAGGACATAGACGGCTACCTGCAGGCCCTCAGGAAGATCCCGCGCATCAAGCGGACGAGGCTCCGGAAGATCGTGAACCTGATGTCGGTGATCACCCAGACCATCAGCGACCTGGGCTTTCAGAAGATACTGCTGGCGAAACAGTCCAAGGAGTATCTGAACAAACTGATCAACAGCGTGTCCGACTGTATAATATCCATCGACGCCGATTTCAACGTCGTCATGAGCAACGAGGTCTGCTTCGAGGTGTTCGGCTATCCGCTGGCGGAGTTCCATGGCCGTTCCTTCCTTGATTTTCTGCAAAACGGCGAGGCCATCAGTGAGTGCAAGGCCAGGCTCGACAGCGGCGCCATGGATAACTGCCGGGTCGAGCTGACCGCCCGGAGGAAGGACTCCACCACCTTTCCGGTCCAGGTCTCCATTTCCAGGGTCAATGACGAGGACGGCGGGGTGGCCGGCTACGTGGTCGTTCTCCGGGACGTCACGGAAGAGAAGCAGGCCGAGAAGATGAAGGAAGACCTGGTGGGGATGCTGACCCATGACATGAGGAACCCGATCCTGGCGATCAACAAGACCCTTGAGCTCCTCTCGACCGGCAAGCTCGGGCCCGTCAACGAGAACCAGGGCAGGATCATGAAGCTGGCCATAACGACCAACGACCAGCTGGGGAGCATGGTCAACGCCTTTCTGGACATCTTCCGCGACGACAACGGGCGCTTCGAGCTGCACAGGCACCGCTGCGAGATCAACAAGGTGATATCACTCTGCATTGAAGAGATGGCCCTTTTCCTGGAGGACAAGAAGCTTGAGGTCAGTTTCGACGCGCAGACCCCGGAGATCGAACTCCATTGCGACCTGTTCCGCATCAAGAGGACCATCGGAAACCTGCTCTCGAACGCTATCAATTACAGCGTCACAGGGGGACGGATCATGATTTCCACCCGTATCGCAGGCGGCTCCGAACCCGGCTTCGTCTCGTCCGTCCCCGAGAAGCACCGGGACCGGATCCGGGGTGACCGGGGCTACTTCCTGGCCGTCATCAGGGATACCGGTTACGGAATTCCGGAAGAACACCAGGAATCCGTCTTTGAAAAGTTCTTCACGGTCAAGACCGAGGAGGGGCTTGGACGGCGGGGGATAGGACTCGGTCTCGCCTTCTGTAAACTGGTCGCCGAGGCCCATGACGGCGTGATCTTCTGCCGGACGCCGTCCGGCTCGTCCGTCGGCGACAGGACCCCCGGGGTCGAATTCCATCTCATTCTGCCGCATCATGACGGGGACGCGCGCTGATTCTGCCGTCCCTCCTCCTTGTCCGCCAGCCGCCCGTCTCCCTTCCGTCGGCGAGAACTAACCCCGAAATACCTCATTTGAGGGAGCAATAACACCCTTTCAGGCGATGGTACCTGTTTGGACATATGTTAAAGTATAATGAGTTGTCCCGTCCCGAGGATGTCGACAGGGGCAGTGGAGGGGGTGAGACTCCCGTGGGAACGGGGAGGCAAGGGGGCGCAACCAAAAAGGGAGCAAAGGAGGAAGTATCATGGCATCGAAATCTGAGGCATTGTGCAAGAAGCGGATTGACGTAGCGGACCTGCCCGGCCCGACGGCAAGGGTGGAGGCAATCAAGGAGCGGTTCATCAAAATCACCCCCGAGATCTGCGTTGAACGTGCGCAGTTGATTACCGAATCCTATCGGGAAACTGAAGACCTGCCCCTCCACCTGCGCCGGGCCAAGGCATTTGAAAAGATCCTGCAAGGGATGACGGTTTTCATTGCGGATGGCGAGCTGGTGGTGGGGAACCAGTGCACCAAACCCCGTTCGGCGCCGGTTTACCCCGAGTTTTCCTGCAAGTGGCTGGAGGCGGAACTCGACCGGCTGGAGAAGCGGACCGGGGATGTGTTCCTTATTTCCGAAGAAAAGAAGACGATTCTGCGTGAACTGTTCCCCTACTGGGACAAGAAGACCTCCAATGAATTGGCAACGGCGATCATGACCGCCGATGCCCTGGCGGCCCAGGGGGCCGGCGTGTTCACCGTGGGCAACTATTATTTCAACGGCGTCGGCCATATCTCCGTGGACTATGCCAAGGTGCTGGCAAAGGGACTGAACGGCGTCATCGCGGATGCCAAGACCGAGCTGGCCAAGCTGGATATCGCCGACCCCGACGATCTCAAAAAAATGCACTTCCTGAACGCGGTCATCATCTCCAACGAGGCGGTCATCGCCTTTGCCGGGCGGTTCGCGGCCGAGGCCGAGAAGCTGGCGGCAAGCGAGACCGATGCCGGCCGCAAGGCCGAGCTCAAGGAAATCGCCCGGGTCTGCCGCAAGGTTCCGGCGCAGCCCGCCGGGTCTTTCCAGGAAGCGGTCCAGTCGTTCTGGTTCATCCAGCTGGTGCTGCAGATCGAGTCCAACGGACACTCCATCTCGCCCATGCGTTTCGACCAGTACATGTATCCCTACCTGCAGATGGACAGCGGCATCACCACCGAGCAGGCCCAGGAACTGCTCGACCTCCTCTACATCAAGTTCAGCGAGATCAACAAGGTGCGCGACGAAGGTTCCACCAAGGCCTTCGGCGGCTACCCCATGTTCCAGAACCTGATCGTGGGGGGTGTCGACAGCGAGGGAGAGGACGCCACCAACGAATTGTCGTTCATGTGCCTTCAGGCGACCGCCAACACCAAGCTCTACCAACCGTCCATCTCCATCCGGATCCACAGCAACACCCCGGCGGAACTGTACTGCAAGGCGGCCGAAGTGAGCCGGCTCGGCCTGGGCATGCCGGCGTACTACAACGACCGGTTCGTCATTCCGGCGCTCCTGAGTCGCGGCCTTACCCGCGAAGACGCCCGCGACTACGGCATCATCGGCTGCGTCGAGCCCCAGGTGGGCGGCAAGACCGAGGGGTGGCACGACGCCGCCTTCTTCAACATGGCCAAGGTGCTGGAACTGGCGCTCAACAACGGCGTGGACGCCCTTACCGGCAGACAGCTCGGTCCCAAAACCGGCGACCTGGCTTCCTTCACCTCTTTTGAGGACGTCATGAAGGCGTACAAGACGCAGATGGAATACTTCGTCAAGCTGCTGGTGATCTCTGACAACGCGGTGGACATAGCCCACGGCCAGCGCACTCCGCTGCCCTTCCTCTCTTCCCTGGTCGACGACTGCCTGGCCAAGGGAAAATCGCTCCAGGAAGGCGGCGCCCACTACAACTTCACCGGACCCCAAGGCGTGGGCGTGGGCAACGTGGGCGACTCCCTGACCGCGATCAAGAAGCTGGTGTTCGAGGACAAGGCCGTCACCCTTGCCGATCTCAAGAAGGGCCTGGAGACCGACTTTACCGGCGTGGAGATGGAAAGCCTGCGGCAGATGCTGCTGAATCGCGCACCCAAGTACGGCAATGACGACGAATACGCCGACCTGGTAGCCCACGAAGGCGCGCTCATTTACTGCCGGGAAGTGGAGAAGTACACCAACCCGCGCGGCGGCAGATTCCAGCCGGGTCTCTACCCGGTCTCGGCCAACGTTCCCCTCGGCACGGTGGTAGGCGCGACCCCGGACGGCCGCAAATCCGGCACTCCCCTGGCCGACGGCGTATCCCCGGTTTCCGGAGTGGACCAGTCCGGCCCGACCGCGTCCGTCAAGTCGGTTGCCCGTCTCGACCACGTCATCGCCTCCAACGGGACCCTGCTCAACATGAAGTTCCATCCCAGCGCCCTGAAGGACGACCGCGGCATCCAGAACCTGGTGGGGGTGACGGAAACCTTCTTCAACGGCGGCGGCACCCACATCCAGTACAACGTGATCAGCCGCGACACGCTGCTCGACGCCCAGAAGAACCCGGACAAGTATCAGGGGATGGTGGTGCGCGTGGCGGGCTACAGCGCCTTCTTCACCTCGCTCGACAAGGCCATCCAGGACGACATCATCGCCCGCACCGAACATGTGTTTTAACTGGGAACCACGGTATATTCGGATACGCCAATGAGTTGGTCACAACGATACCAGATTTATAATCCCGCTGACGGGAAGCGGCCGGAACCGACCGGTCTGGTCAGCGATTTCCAGAGATTCTCCGTTCATGACGGTCCCGGCATCCGGACCATCGTCTTCCTGAAGGGGTGCCCGTTGCGCTGCGCCTGGTGCGCGAACCCGGAGACCATTTCTCCCCGTCCCGAGATCATGCTGATCCCGCATAACTGCATAGGGTGCGGCAAGTGCTATGATGTGTGCCCCAAAGGCTGCTTCGGTGAAAGAGCGGAGCGCGTGAGCAAGATAGACCGCGACACCTGTCTTTTGCCCGAATGCGGCAAATGTCAGCATGTATGCTACGCAAACGCCATCAACATCAGTGGTCGTTACCTGACGGTGGAAGAGGTCATGGAGGTCGTGGAACGGGACCGCGAGTTCTACGATCGGACCGGTGGGGGGGTTACCTTCTCCGGGGGCGAGCCCTTTGCCCAGCCGGATTTTCTCCTGAAGCTGGCGTACAGGGCAAAGACGGCGAACCTGCATACGGCGGTCGAAACCTGCGGCCAGGCGAAATGGGACGTTCTCGGCCCGATCCTTGAGTATCTCGATTTGGTGCTGTTCGACCTCAAGCACATGGATCCGGGCAAGCACCTCCAGGGAACAGGGGTCTCCAACGAATTGATAGTGAAAAATCTTATGCACATAGGCTCCTCGGGGACACCGGTCCGTGCCCGTCTCCCCCTGGTGCCGGGCTTCAACGACACCGTCGACAACGTCCGGGCGACCGCTGCGTTCGTGGCAGGGCTTTCCAGCCTGGAGGCCCTGGACATCCTTCCCTATCACCGCATGGGCGAACCCAAATGGCGTCACCTGGACCGTGAGTACCGGCTGCACGGCGTGCATCCTCCGGACCGGGAACGGGTATACGAACTGGCCGAAATCGCGCGGAGCTACGGTATAGAAGTAACCGTAGGAGGGTGACGGCCGCCTGTGCCGCGGGGCTGCCGTACCCCATGTCCAGTTTGCTGCGGAAATAACGGACCAATGCCGGCGCGTACGGCCCGGCGATCTCATCTGATCGCCGGGCCGTTTTTTATGGCAGAACACGGTCATGCGACGAATTTAATGCTCAAGCCGCGGCGGGATCTGCCGATAAGATTCGCAACTGAGAGGTTTCTGATATCTGAAATTCAATCACTGTATTGCGGAGGCTGTTCAATGAGAATCAGAACGAAGTTGGTCGGGATGAACGTTGTTTTGCTGGTTGTGACCATAACAGCCATCACCACCCTGTGTCTCCGGGAGTTCAGCCAGGAGCTTCGGCGGCAGGCCATTCTCTCCCAGGAAAGCAGGATGAAGACCTTTCGGGACCTCCTCACCCGGAAGGGGAGCGGATTCCAGATTGTCGGCGGCAACCTGATGGTGGGGAATTACGTGATAAACGGCAACTACGAGCTGCCGGATCGCCTCAAGGAGCTGTGCGGCGGCACCGCCACCATCTTCATGGGGGACCTGAGGATCTCTACCAACATAACCAAGGAGGACGGTTCCCGCGCCGTAGGCACCAGGCTCCAGGGGGAGGCCCATGATGCGGTCATCAATCAGGGCGTACCGTATCGGGGAGAGGCGGACGTCCTCGGCGTTCCCTATTTCACCGCCTATGACCCCATCAAGGACGCCCGAGGGGCTACTATCGGCGCCCTGTATGTGGGGGTCAAACAGAGCGAATTCCTTGCCCAGTACGATCGGCTGCGGCTGCTCATCATAGGGCTGGCGCTCGCCCTGGTGGTTGCGGCGGTGTTCGTGAACCGGGGATTCATCCACCGGCTGTTCGTTCCGCTGAACCGGATGCACGACGTCCTTATCAACGCCCAGGAGAGCGGCGATCTGACCCAGCGGCTCGACTACCTGAAAAAGGACGAGGTGGGGGAGATGTGTCACGCCTTCAACGATTTCATCGACAAGCTCAACGGTATACTCGCCACCATCTCCCAGTCTGCCGAGAAGCTTACCGCTTCGGGAGGGATCCTGTCGGCCACCTCCGAGATGATGGCTTCCAATTCGGATCACATCGCCTCACAGACGGCCACCGTGGCCGTGGCGAGCGAGGAGATGGCCGCCACCTCCAACGACGTGGCCCAGAACTGCGCCCTGGCGGCGGACGCTTCCCACCGGGCCAACGAATCGGCGCTGACCGGCTCCTCCGTGGTCCAGGAGACCATCGCGGTGATGAACTGTATCTCCGAGCGGGTCAAGGAATCGGCGCAGACCGTTGACGGCCTGGGCGCCCAGTCCGACCAGATAGGCGAGATCGTTGGCACCATCGAGGACATCGCGGACCAGACCAACCTCCTGGCCCTCAACGCCGCCATTGAGGCGGCCAGGGCCGGGGAGCAGGGCCGGGGTTTCGCGGTGGTCGCGGACGAGGTGCGCGCACTTGCGGAGCGCACCACCAAGGCGACCAAGGAGATAGGCGCCATGATCAAGTCCATCCAGCAGCAGACCCGCGAGGCGGTCTCCTCCATGGAGGACGGGGTGAGGGAGGTGGAACGGGGGACCAGCGAGGCCGCCAAGTCGGGACAGGCCCTGGAAGACATCCTGGAGCAGATCAACGCGGTCAGCATGCAGGTGAACCAGATAGCAACCGCCACCGAGGAGCAGACCGGCACCACCAACGAGATCAGCCACAACATCCAGCAGATTACCGAAGTGTTCCAGGGGACCGCGGAGGTGGCCAAAGACTCGGCCAGCGCGGCTTCGGAACTGGTGGATCTGGCGGAAGAGCTGAAGAGGATGGTCGGGCGGTTCACCCTGGCCGCCTGATACGGCCCACGCACCCGGTAAGGTCGCGCCCCCGTCAACCGCTCAGGCTGTTGGCGGGGACGTCGGTTTTGATGCCCGCTTCCGATCAGCGTCCGGCCGCTTCCCCCCACAACTCACCGAGACGCTTGTCCCTGCCGCAACTGTAGCGATAGTATTTATAGCGGATGGGGTTTTTCCGGTAGTAGTTCTGGTGGTATTCCTCGGCCGGATAGAATTCGCCCGCCGCCACGATTTCCGTAACGATCGGTTCCCTGAACCGCTTGGTCCTTTCAATCCGCTGCCTGGATTCGAGCGCCAGCTTCCGCTGGTTCTCGTCGTGGTAGAATATGGCGCTCCGGTACTGGTTGCCGATGTCGCAGAACTGCCGGTCCTTCACGGTCGGATCGATATTGTGCCAGAACACCTCAAGCAGACGCGCATAGCCGACCTTTGCCGGGTCGTACACCACCCGGACCGATTCGGCATGGCCGGTCACCCCGGAAGAGACCTGTTCGTAGGTCGGATTCCTGGCAGTTCCCCCGGTATAGCCGGCAGTGGTGGACACCACTCCGTTCAGCCTGTCGAACGGCGGTTCCATGCACCAGAAACACCCCCCGGCAAAGGTGGCGGTCTCCAGCCGCGGGCCGGACGTCCGTCCGTCTGGTCCGGCCGCCACAGCCGGAAGCGCGGCAAGCAGGATAAGCATGAGGGAGCTTGCCAGCGACCCCATGGATAGTTTGCGGCTTTTCTTCATGTGGTCCTCCGGATGGGAAGTCATTGCCCTTGACATATATATTACCACCTGAAGGGCATATTTCAGAATCACCGCGTCCACCCCCGCCCTTTATCCCTTCGTCTTTTGCCCTGTTCTTTACGCCACCCCCGAGCGCGGCACGACCATTGGCGGCAGAATCGTCACCAGCTCGTCCTTCACCATGAATATGCCGGATATCTCCAGGATTGCCGTGGTGACCATGGCCGCCACGGCGTTCCCGTCCATGGTCCCGCCCGCGCAGAGAAACTGGGTCTGGCAGTAGAAAACGGCGCCGTCGTCATGGACCAGGATCCTTCCGGCCCTCAGGTTCGAGCTCTGGTATTTCATGAAGAACGCGCCGACCGGTTCGAGCTGCCTGTCGGAGAGTTCCACCGCCATGACCGTGGCTGAGAACTGGACGGTCCTGGCGTCGCTTCCGGGGATGCTGATGGCGCACGAGACCAGCCGGTTGGGCATCTCTGCAACCTCGGGGGTCGGGATCAGCAGCGAAAACCGGACAGACCCGGAGGACGACGCCTCGTAGCGGATCTGTTTTGCCTCCAGGTATTCCTTGACGGCGTCCAGTGCGGGCTTCACGGTCTTTCCTCCTCAGGGTTTCGTGGCGGAACCGGCGCGAAGTAGCCGATAACCAGCAGAAGCACCCCGACAACCACGAAGGAGACGATCCTTGCGACGGTGCCGGTGCCGGACAGATCGACGATGAACAGCTTGAGCACCACCGCCCCGAGCAGGGCCGTGCCGGTAAACCAGACGGGACGGCCGCCCGACCTGGCTGCGTACAGCATGGCGCAGAGCGCGAGCAGGCTCCAGAAGATGGAGAGGGTGGCCTGGAGCAGCAGGGAATGGTGCAGGTCCGGAAGCGAAAACGTCACCCCGCCCCAGTGATGGACGGTCCTGACCACCACCCCGTTCAGCCAGAGGAACACCGTGGCGGCAAAGGCGGACAGAAACGCTCTCCGGCCCGCCGGTCCGTCGAACGGGTCCGGCAACCTCAAGCGAAGACGCCGTTCCAGCAGCGCTAGGGAGACCAGCACGAAGCCGGTGGTCAGGTCGAGCGGGTTGAGAACCGGGAGGTACCGCATGGGTGCCGGGTCGCCGCTGGAGGAGAGGTTCGCGTACAGGAGCCAGAGCCAGGCAAACAGCGCCGGGGGACCCGAACCCAGAGTAAGGTAGGCGTCCTGGTGGCGCGCGGTCGGCCATGACAGCCGCTCGCCCGGGCCTGAAACCAGCAGCACGCAGCACGCCGGCACCAGCCCGAGAGCGGCCAGCGGCCATACCGGCGAGGCTGGAGGCCACTGGCCGAGCCGCCATGCGGCCTCCAGCGTGATGACTCCCGTCAGGAGCCAGAGCGTTGCGGCGTGCAGGGCGCCCAGGAGCCGCGGATCCCTGTCGTCGTTGCGGTAGAGGAGCAGGTAGCAGACGAAGAAGGCCGCCGGCCACCCGAACCATCCTCCTTCGGCAAGCGGGTTGATCCCATCTCCGGCCAGGGCCAGGGCGCAGAGGTACAGCATCGGCGCTAGCGCCAGCGCAGGCCAGGCCATGGCAGGCCAGGCGAGCCGTTTCCCGGCCAGGTCGCAGGCAAGGGAGGAGAGGGGGAGAAACCACAGGACCGCGCCGACCGTCCAGTCAGCCGCCACGTGCCGCCCAATCTCGTTGAGCCCGCCGGAAAGCCACCAGAGCAGCCCCCATCCCAGGAGCAGGTGGCCGAAAACAACCTCCACCCGGGAAACCTCATCCCGGTGGCGCCAGAGGCACCAGGCCGAAAACAGTCCGGTCAGGGCCATCAGGCCGTATCCCAGGAACAGGCCGTTCAGTACCGGCAGCGTGCCGGCGGAGACATGGAGATCCGCGAGAAAGGATATCCCTCCCCCGAACTGGAGCAGAATGCCGAAGGCCCGGGCCGTACGGCGACCCTGCCGAATCCCGGCCCAGAGGATGGCGGCCCCTTCCAGTGCCCATGCGGCTGCGGTCCACCTGCTATCCAGGGCGAGCGGTATGGCCAGGGTGCCGAAAACGACGCCGAAGGCGAAGAACGCCTCGGCCAGAGTCCTCAGGCAGTGGAGCCTCTTCCTGAACAGCAGCATCGCCAGGGCGATGTAGAACAGCCCCAGAACCAGGGCGCTCCAGGCGAGGCCGAACCGATAGGGCTCAACCAGCATGGCCTGAAGGGCGAACGAGACCACCGGCGTGCCGAAGACCAGGGTAGCGTCCAGGTATCCCTTCAGGTCGGGGGGCTGGCGCAGGGCGAACAACACGGCAATACAGGTGTATACGAGGAAGAACAGCACCAGGAAGGGTTCGGTTGAGGAGAAATATTCAGGACGATACCAGCGCCATCCCCAGGAAAGGCCGATGACGAAGGTGAAGGCGAACCCGACCAGGTTGAGGATTCGCCACGCCCGGAACCAGGAAATGCCGGCTATACCGAGGTTCAGCAGGCTATAGTAGCTGAACAGGGCCACGTGGCTGCCGGCCCCGGTGGAGGCCAGCACCGGAGCCAGGAACCCGCCCGAGGCCCCGAGCACCGCCAGGGAACGGGAGTCCTGGAAAACCGCCAGGAGCGACGACAGCACTGCCACTGCCACCAGGAACGAAAAAGCCGTGAACGGAGTGAGGAGGCCGTACAGGCGGAAGGCCGCAAAAATGGTGAGGTAGAGAACGCCCGCTCCTCCCCCCTGCAGGGCATGCGCATAGGCCGGTTTGCCGTGTCTCAGCCTCCAGCCAACGGCAAGCAGGAGGAGCCCACCCAGGGCCGCGCCGGTCAGTCGGAGCTCGATGGGGAGCAGGTCCCGCTCGGCAGCGTATTTCACCAGGAACGAGACCCCGAAAAACAGCACCACGATGCCGGTCCTCACCAGCAGGCTTCCGCCCGAGAGGAACCTGTTCAGCGAATCGGGGATGGAACGGCCGGACCTCTGTCCGGCGTCGCCGGGAGGATTGGCCTGGGTCGGTGTCCCGGGGACGTCCTCGATCCATTCCGGTTGCCACTCCTGGAATGCGGGGGCTTCGGGAGGAGCGGCCGAGCCGGTCCCGACCGTTTCAGATGCGCCGGGAGTGAGGTCGGGGAGCGGGGCCTCTTCCCCGCCGTGCTGCTCAACGGCGGTTTCGACGGAGGGGAGGGTAAGCCGGCTACGCAGCCCCTCCACGTCCCTTTCCAGCAGGGAAAGCCTTTTCCTGAGGGAGAGCGTTTCCCAGAGCCCGTAACCGAGCAGAGCCCCCATCGCCGCACCGGCGAATCCGGCGAACAGTGCGCCGCCGAGGGCGCCGAACAGTATGGCAAGGACAATCATGAAGATAAACAGTTACCGGCCCGGCTGCCCGGAATCGTAGGATTCACCACCACATTCCCTCCTTTGGAGCCTGCCCGCGACTCATATGAGATCTTTCCAGCCCCTGTTCCGCAATTCCTTCTTGAGCGCCACAAGCTCCTGTCTCAATTTGAGAAACTCGGTCGCACTCGGCAGCTCCTTGAGCCGGTAGCGGAGCATTGTGTATTCTCCGTGCAGATCGGTGAGACGTCTCTCCAATTCGGCGTTTCTGCTCCGCAACTCTTCGTTCTGCCGCTCAAGTTCCCGGAGTTCTTTCCGCAATTTGGCGAATACATCCATTGCCACGGTCTTCATGATTCCGCACCCCCTCGGGGCGGCTTTCCGCTCCCGCGCGTTCACTTCCAATCTAGTAAATGAGCGATCTTTTGTCAAGATTGCCATTTTATGAATAATTGGTATAATTTCGCCATGTTAGAAAGGAGGGTCCCATGAAGGAGGCACTGTTCTGCAGGAAGGCCGATCAGGGGAAGGTGAAGTGCGGCCTCTGCAGGTTCCACTGCCTGATACCCGACGGGCACCGGGGGATCTGCGGGGTGCGGGAAAACATGGGGGGTATCCTCTATTCCCTGGTTTACGGGAAGGCGATCGCAGAACAGGTCGATCCGATCGAGAAAAAGCCCCTGTTCCATTTCCTTCCCGGGAGCCTTTCCTTCTCCGTTGCCACGGTAGGGTGCAACTTCAGGTGCCGCCACTGCCAGAACTACACCATCTCACAGGCAGCCGTCCAGGGGAGGCCCATCATGGGAAGCGATCTGCCGCCCGAGGAGATCGTGGCAAAGGCGGTAGCTCTTGGGTGCCGCTCCATATCCTACACCTATACCGAACCGACCGTTTTTTTCGAGTACGCCTACGACACCGCCGTGCTGGCCCATCGGGCCGGCCTGAAGAACGTCTTCGTCACCAACGGTTACATAACCCCCGAGGCGCTGGCATTCATAAGGCCCTACCTGGACGCAGCCAACATAGACCTGAAGGGTTTTACCGAACAGTTCTACCGGGAGTTCGTAAAGGCGTCGCTCTCCGAGGTGCTCGACTGCATCAGGGAGTACAAGAGACTCGGTATCTGGATCGAGATCACGACCCTTATCATTCCCGGGCTCAACGATTCCGACGAGGAGCTTACCGCCATGGCCCGTTTCATCGCCGACGAACTCGGTCCCGGCACTCCCTGGCACGTGAGCCGCTTCCATCCGACCCACCGGCTCACCGATCGGCCGGCGACCCCGGCTGCAACCCTCAGAAAGGCCCGCCAGGCAGGTCTTGCCGCCGGACTGCTCCATGTCTACGAGGGGAACGTCCCGGGTGAGGGGGGAGAGAACACCGTCTGCCCCGGCTGCGGGGAGCGGGTCATCACCCGCTACGGGTTCTCCATCGAGGCATCGACCGTCCGGGACGGCTGCTGTCCGTCATGTGGCCGCGTTCTTGAAGGGATCTGGGGGTAGGCCGGATTTTCCTGAAGGACCAGCAACGGACCGGCGGCAGGGGCATATTTGTATACAACAGTAAAATTTTAAATAAATCGGGTTTAATTGTCCGTGAATTTTTTTTCAAGCCGATTTATCCGACAGCACGTTTCATCCGGTGATGCCTGTTCATAACTTTTCCTTATACGGTTCAATTTCGTGCAATAGCCAACGTAACCTGCCGATATTGCTGGCTACTGTATAACATATTGAAATCATTGAAAATATTTTCATGACCATAAATTGTGCATTTTGCAAGTACCCACCTGAAAATTAGTGGTTTGCGGACCTGCCAACAGATTTTTCAACAGCTTTTCAACAGCGGTTGTTGAGATCGTGTGAAATTGTCTCAGACCGGAAATATCTTGCGAATACATTGATGGACCCTGTCGCCGCTTTTCTGCGCCGGTGGACGGCAGGCCGCTCCGCGTTGCCGGTCCCGGCTCTGCCTCGCTAGCCGAGCCGGGCGGTATGCTCATAATGGTTGCCCGGGCCGGCCGAAAATGGTATAGATGTCCTCTGTCACTACCACCGTTTCGAGGTCTTTTTGAAGGTATCACTCCCGCGCCGGCTCTGGGTCACGTTTTCCGCCAACGTCATCGGCATCTACGCATCCTTCCTCAACCGTTTCAGCATCAGCGGCGACGAGGGAATCCCCCACACGGGCGGGGTCCTGCTCGCCTCCAACCACATCTCGGCATACGACACGATTTTCCTCCCCTGGGCCGTTCTGCGCAGGTCTCCCCTGCAGATGGTGTGGGCGCCGGCCAAGGAGGAACTGTTCGCCAAGCCTTTCCAACGCTGGCTCTACGGTTCCTGGGGCGCCTTTCCGGTCAGGCGGGGCCGCGACGTACGGGCAGGAAAGGTGCTCAACGACCTGCTGGCGGACCAGAAGGTGATGCTCTTCCCCGAGGGGACCAGGAACCGTGATGGTGTGCTGGGGAAGGGAAACCGCGGCGTGGGCAAGATTATCTACGACACCAGGCCCGCCGTGATCCCCACCGCCCTCATCGGCCTCAACCGCTGGAAATTCCCCGGCTTCGGCCAGAAGGGGAAGGCCGTGTTCGGCGCGCCCATCGACTTCGGCGACCTCTACCTGCGCGACGACTGCAAGGAGACCCACGTGCTGATTACCGAGCGGGTGATGGACGGGATAGCCGATCTCCTCAAACGGGAAGGAGCGTTTGTCGGGTGAAAGTCGAGATCTTCTGTGACGGGGCCTGCAGCGGCAACCCCGGGCCTGGAGGCTTCGGCTGCATCCTTCGCTCCGGCGACAGGGAGAAGGAGTTGTCCGGCGCCGACCCCGATACCACCAACAACCGCATGGAGCTGACCGCGGCCATCACCGCCCTGGAGAGCCTGAAGCGTCCCTGTGACGTGGTCCTGACCACCGATTCCCAGTACCTGGTGAAGGGGATGACCGAATGGATGCCGGGCTGGATCAGGCGCGGCTGGAAAAACAGCAAGAAAGAAGATGTCCTCAACCGCGACCTCTGGGAACGCCTGCTGGAGCTGACCCGGGTCCACCGGGTCCACTGGACCTGGATCCGGGGGCATAACGGACATCCGGAAAACGAGCGCTGCGATGCCCTGGCCCGGGCCGCCATCCGGGATATGCAGCGGGCGGAGAAATAGGAAAACGTTGAACCGGTTCGTCATCGAGGTCTCCGAAGGGGAGATAAGAAGGGAAAAGGAAAAGGGGAGGGAACTGCGCCGGACCCGCTGGTGGAAGAACCGCGTGGCCCGGGGCCGCTGCCACTACTGCGGCGGTACCTTCTCCCCGTCGGAACTGACCATGGACCATCTCGTCCCCATCATACGCGGCGGCAAGAGCACCCGCGGCAACGTGGTCCCGGCCTGCAAGGAGTGCAACAGCAGGAAGAAATACCTGTTGCCGCTCGAATGGGAGGAATATCTGGACTCGGTGAAGGAGGATAAATGACGTTCCAGGCCCCCTGCGGGGTGACCACGGTAATCTACGATTGCGACGGGGTGATCTTCGAGTCGTTCGAGGCCAACTTCGCCTTCTATTCCAAGGTGCTTGAGCACTTCGGCAAGCCGCCCCTGGACAAGGGGGATGCCGAGACCATGCGGCTGCTCCACACCTACGCCAGCAGGGACGTGCTGGCGACCCTGTTCGCCGGGGACAGCCGGGAAGAGGAGGCACTCCGTTTCTCCGCCACCATCGACTACCGGGAGCTCCTGCCGTTCATGCGCCTGGAGGAGGGGTTCGTCGAAACCCTGGAGCAGTTGCGGGGGAGGGTCAACCTGGCCGTCTGCACCAACCGCTCCACCTCCGTGGAGATGCTGCTGGAAGATTTCCGTCTGGCTCCGTACTTCAGCTATGTCATGACCGCGCTGAAGGTCACCAACCCCAAGCCTCACCCCGAGCCGCTGCTGAAGATCCTTGACCACTACCGTATCGGTCCGCAACAGGCGCTGTTCGTGGGAGATTCGGACCTGGACCGGCGGGCCGCGGAGGCGGCCGGTATCCCGTTCGTGGCCTACAAGTCCGATCTCCCCTGTTTGGCCCGGATCGACCGCCATCCCGAGATTCTGAAGCTGCTGAAATCCAACGCGGGGGACGGAAATCCGCAACCGGGGGAATACCTATGATCAAGAGCATGACCGGATACGGCAAGGCCGAATTCGTTCTGGAGCATGGAAAGATTACCGTGGAGATGCGTTCGGTGAACCACCGTTACGGCGAGATCTCAATCAAGCTCCCGCGGACCCTGATCCGTTTCGAGAACGACGTGCGCAAGGCCGTGGCGGAGCGCCTCAAGCGGGGCAAGATAGACGTCTTCATCCAGACCGAGGCATCCCCTGACGGGAGCCCGCCGGTGGTCAACATCCCCCTGGCAAAGGCCTACTACAAGGCCTTCTCTTCATTGAGGGAGGATCTCGGCATCGAAGAACCGGTCCAACTGTCGCTCATCGTTGCCCAGAAGGATGTGCTGGCCGTACCGGAAAACGACGCTGCGGCTGAAGGTATGCTCGAAGGTCTCCTGGCAACGGTGGCGAATGCGGTGGACAACATGGAGGCCATGCGTATCAGGGAGGGAAAGGAGCTCGTCGACGATCTGGCGCGGAGGAGGGGGAATCTCTCTGTCCTGATGGACCGGGTGGCAGCCCGGGCGCCCACGGTTCCGCTCGAATACCTGGACAAGCTCACCGCGCGTCTGGCCCAGTTCGGCTCCGACAGGTTGCTCGATGAAGCCCGCTTTGCCCAGGAAGTCGCCCTCATGGCCGAACGCTGCGACATCACCGAGGAGCTGGTTCGTTTCGGCAGTCACCTGGTCCAGTTCGACGCCGCCCTGGAAACGGCCGAGCCGGTGGGGAGGAAGCTCGATTTCCTGCTCCAGGAGATGGGGCGGGAGGTGAACACCATTGGCTCCAAGGCCAATGACGGCGAGATCACCTCCTGTGTGGTCGAATTGAAGGCGGAGCTGGAAAAGATCCGCGAGCAGGTCCAGAATATCGAATGACGGGGGCCGGGTCGGGACTCCCCCAAGGCCCCTCGTAATCGGTGGCCGGACTTCACCGAAGCAATCGCGGTCTTGCCGGAAACGGCGTATCCCCCCGAATTCGCGGTGGTTCCGTACGAGAGGCTTCGTATAAGCCCCACCCCGGCCCTTTGAGGTACTCCAATGGAAAGAGAAGGAATTCTGTACATCATATCGGCGCCGTCCGGAGCGGGAAAAACCTCCTTATGCAATGAATTAATTGACATTTTTCCCGATTTGCGGCATTCTGTCAGCTACACCACGCGCGCGGCCAGGCCAGGCGAGCAACATGGGAAGGACTACTTCTTCGTTTCGGAGCAGGAGTTCGAAAGCATGGTCGCCGGCGGGGGGTTCGCCGAGTGGGCCCGGGTACACGGCAATTTCTACGGCACCGCGGTCAAGACCCTTGAGGAATACCGCTCCCAGGGGATCGACGTGGTGCTTGACATCGATTGCCAGGGCGCCAGGCAGCTCAAGTCCCGCTACAGCGATGCGGTCTATACCTTTATCCTTCCCCCCGATTACCGGGAGCTCAGGAGGAGGCTGAAAGGGCGCAACTCCGATACGGCCGAGGTCATTGAACAACGGTTGCAGGTCGCCGTGGACGAGGTGAAGGAGTCGGCCTGGTACGACTACCTGGTGGTCAACGACGACTTTTCCCGCGCCCTCGAAGCGCTGAAATCCATCATTATCGCGGAACAGTGCAGGACCCGCAGGGTCCTGCCGTCCGTTTCCAGGGTTTTCGACATATAGTACGTGCGGCCGCGGTTTCCGAGGGGACCCGTATCGCCGCATCCGAAAGGAGTATCGTTTTATGGCAAGGGTCACCGTTGAAGATTGTCTGAAGAATGTTGACAACAGGTTTCTGCTGGTTATGCTGGCCTCCAAGAGGGTCAAGCAGCTCTACAAGGGATCGAAGCCCCTCATCGAGAACAGGGGGCACAACAAGAACGTGGTCATCGCGCTGCGCGAGGTGGCTTCGGGCAAACTCCAGTACGAAATGACGTCCCGAAGAAGCCGCTAATCCCAAGCTTCGAGAGGGGCGGGCCGGAAGGCACCGCCCCTTTCTTGATCCGCGTTTCACCCGTGCCCCCTTTCACGGCATCGTCGCCCGCATCCGGTCCGGCTCTTTATGATCAGGCTAAACGACATCCTGGACAAGGTAAGCTCTTACAATCCCGGCGCCGACCTTGACGTCATACGGAAGGCCTACGTCTTTTCCGCCAAGGTCCACCAGGGACAGATCCGCCTTTCCGGGGAGCCCTATCTGATCCACCCCATGGAGGTCGCCGCAATCCTGGCCGAGCTCAGGCTCGACGTCCAGACCGTGGCGACCGGCCTGCTCCACGATACCCTCGAAGATACCCTGACTACCTACGAAGAACTCCAGAACATCTTCGGCGTCGAGATCGCCAACCTGGTGGACGGGGTCACCAAGATCAGCAAGATCCACTTCAAGACCAAGGAGGAGAGCCAGGCCGAGAACTTCCGCAAGATGCTCCTGGCCATGGCCAACGACATCCGCGTGCTGCTGGTGAAGCTGGCCGACCGTCTCCACAACCTGCGCACCCTCCAGTACCAACCGGAAACCAAGCAGCGGAGCATCGCCAAGGAGACCCTCGACATCTACGCCCCCATGGCCAACCGGCTCGGAATCTCCTGGATCAAGAGCGAGCTGGAAGACCTCGCGTTCCGCTACCTGAACCCTCAGCTTTACTACGATCTCGCTTCCAAGGTGGCCGTGAAGAAGAAGGAGCGGGAGAGCTACGTGGAGGAGGCCAAGGAGATCATAGTCCGGAAGCTCCAGGAGCACGGTATACAGGGGGACGTCTCGGGGAGGAGCAAGCACCTCTACTCCATCCACCGCAAGATGGAGAGCCGCAACGTGGATATCGACGAGATCTACGACCTGCTGGCCATCCGGGTCATGGTGGAGGACATCCGGGCCTGCTACGAGGTGCTCGGCATCATCCATTCCACCTGGAAGCCGATCCCGGGCCGCTTCAAGGACTACGTCGCCATGCCCAAGAGCAACATGTATCAGTCGCTCCATACCACGGTGATCGGTCCGTTCGGCGAGCGGATGGAGGTGCAGATCCGGACCTCGGAGATGCACCGGGTGGCCGAGGCGGGGATCGCGGCCCACTGGAAGTACAAGGAGGGGAAGGGGTACGACGACCGGGACATGAAACGCTTCGCCTGGCTCAGGCAGCTCCTGGAGTGGCAGCAGGAGCTGCAGGATTCCCAGGAGTTCATGAACACCGTCAAGGTCGAGCTGTTTCCGGAAGAGGTCTACGTGTTCACCCCCAAGGGGGACGTGAAGGGCTTTCCCAAGGGGGCGACTCCCATCGACTTCGCCTACAGCGTCCACACCGACATCGGCCACCGCTGCGTCGGCGCCAAGGTCAACGGCAAACTGGTACCGCTGAAGTACGAGATGAAGACCGGCGACATCATCGAGGTGGTCACTTCCCCCCACCACACCCCCAGCAAGGACTGGCTGAAGATCGTCAAGAGCACCCGGGCGCGCAACAAGATCCGGGCCTGGATAAAGACCGAGGAGCGGAAGCGGAGCATCGTGCTCGGGCGCGAGATCTGTGAAAAGGAGTTCCGCCGCTACAGCCTCAATGTCGGCAAGCTGCAGAAGGGCGGCGAGCTGAAAAGGGTCGCGACCGAGTTCGGGTTCGTGGGCGAGGAGGACCTGCTGGCCGCTGTCGGCTACGGCAAGCTCTCCTGCAACCAGATCCTCGGCAAGCTCCTGTCCGAAGAGAAGCTGGCGGAAACCAGGGAACAGAAGGAAACCAGGATCTCCAAGGTCATCGGCAGGCTGACCAAAAAGTCGACCAGCTCCATCCAGATAAACGGCGTGGACGACGTCATGGTTCGGTTCGGCAAGTGCTGCAACCCGGTGCCGGGCGACGAGGTGGTCGGGTTCATCACCCGCGGCAGGGGGGTGACGATACATACGGCCGACTGCCCCTTTGCCCTGGAGAGCGACCCGGAGCGCCGCATCGACGTTACCTGGAACCGGGACAAGCGGACCGCCCTGCCGGTCAAGATCCGGGTCAGCTGTCACGACCAGAAGGGGATCCTGGCAAACATCGCCCAGGTCATCGCCAACTGTGAGGCGAACATCTCCAGCGCCTCGGTGCAGAGCACCGTGGACAAGAAGGGGATCAACACGTTCGAGATCGAAGTGACTGACCTGGAGCACCTGAACCGGGTGCTGAGCAGCATCATGAAGGTGAGCGGGGTCATCAAGGTGGAGAGGCTGAAAGGGTAGTTTCTATTCGGAAAGGGCGCTTTTTGACTCGGCAGTTTGCCTCGCCCTTCGGGCAGCCTTCACTGTCCAATTTGCAAGCAAATTGTCGCCCTGGCTGTGTCAATCCGCGGGCTTGCTTGTGCGACGTACGACGTGGACGCCTCCGCGCAATCCCTTGATTTTGTCAGCCTTCGCTGTCAACTTTTCGGGGAAAAGTTTCTTGCCAGGACAAAAAAACCCCGCTTTCCGAATCAGAAACCAATAGTTTCTCCTTCGGAGTTTCCCGATGGAAAATGATTAGTGAAGGGGGAGAAATGCTTATGAGGAAAGAGATTATAGCGACGGAAAGCGCGCCCAAGGCGATAGGACCCTATTCCCAGGGGGTGGCTGCCGGCGGGTTCGTCTTCTTCTCCGGGCAGATACCGCTCGACCCGGCTACCGGCGAGATAAAGGGCGAGGTGGCGGAGCAGGCGGAGCAGGTGATGGAGAACATCGCGGCCGTGCTGGATGCGGCCGGCCTGGGGTTCGGCAACGTGGTCAAGACCACCATATTCCTGACCAGGATGGGAGACTTTTCCGTGGTGAACGAGATTTACGGCAGGCGTTTCCCACAGGAGCCGCCCGCCCGTTCCACCGTCGAGGTGAAGGGACTGCCGCGTGGGGCACTGCTGGAAATCGAGGTGGTCGCCTTCCGTGGGTAGTAAAAAGCCGCGACGTTCTCACGTCCGCGGCTTTTTTCCGAGCGGCGCGGGAGCCGGAGACCGGGCCGTGCAGCCCCGCTACCGGTTATCGAGCGAAGTTACAGCGCCTTTACCACGTGACCGGAGCGGATGCAGCGCGTGCAGACCTTGATGGTCGAAACGGTCCCGCCGCGAACCGCCTTGACCTTCTGCAGGTTCGGATACCAGGTCTTGGAAGACTTGTTATTGGCATGGCTCACGTTGTTTCCGGTGCTGGGTCCTTTGCCGCATATTGCGCAGACTTTCGACATTGTTCAATCCTCCTTCGTTTGCTGAAGCGTTTTTCTATAACAGATGGAGCCGGGATTTGCAAGTTAAATTTGGGCGGCTTCCATCCGGAAAGCGCGGACAGGGGACGGGTCGGAACTTCCCCGAAGCCCCTCGTAATCGGTCACCATTCATCGCCCGGATTATATACTCTGCTGAATTCAGGCGCTTTCTCGTGAGGTCACTCGATTGCACTGAAGCCGTACGGGAGGCTCCGTGAAAGCCCCGACCCGTCCTTCATAACGTCTTTCCCGGGTTTACGAATGGAAACTTATATGGACGGGAAGCCGGTACGGTTTCCCGAGAGAAGGAACACCCATAATGCTGATGATTAAAGGCTTCCTGGCCATGCTGCTTATTCTGTTCTGTCTGGTGGCGATCCTGTTTGTCGATTTTGCCTACCAGACCTACACCATGAAGCCGCGGGACATTGCCACCGACGCCATCGTGGTCCTTGCCGGAGGACGGGGACGGATCGAGGAAGGGATCCGGCTGTACCGGTCCCACCGCTCCCGCCTCCTCTTCCTGGTCGGCGTAGACCCGTCGGTGCGCAAGAGCGACCTGTTCAGGGAGAAAAAGGGGGAACGGGACGGGGAGGAGGTGTTCCTTGAAAAGGCGTCCAGAAATACGCTGGAGAACGCGCTCTATTCCCGTGACCTCATCGCCCGGCGTAACGTCCGTTCCATCACGCTTATCACCTCACGCTATCACATGATGCGCGCCATCCTCATCTTTCGTTCCACACTGCCGAAGGATATCGCCGTGTATCCCTGTCCGGTGGACAGCAGAAACCTCAGGGAGAAGTGGTGGTCTCACGGCGGGAGCTCCCGCCTGCTGCTGGGCGAGTTCTACAAGTATTGCCTGTTCAGGGCCTTCTTCCTGTTCGCGCCCGGGGAGCTGAGGCCGGTGAGGGGAGTATAGAAAACGCGAAAAGGCCCGGGAAGCGATATCCCGGGCCTTTTCGCATCACGCTCGTGCAAGCGGAAAAAGGTCCTACTCTCCCTTTTCCTCGATCCTCGGGAAGAGCGGTTCCGCCTTCGCTGTCTTCGTTCCCGGCCGCAGGCCGCCCCAGGCAATTCCCCGCTCGGAGACCGGCTCCTCCCACCCCAGGTAGGACAGCCCCTTGCGGCAGGTGTCTGGCATGAAGGGGAAGAGCAGGTGGAATACGACCCGCTGGGACTCCAGGATGCAGTACATGACCGTGGCGAGCCTGCCGCGCTGTGCCGGATCCTTGGCCAGGGTCCAGGGCGCGGTCTCGTCGATGTACTTGTTGCCGGCCGATATCACCTCCCAGATGACCTGGAGAGCCTTGCTGAACGCCAGGTCATCCAGGCAGGAGTCCAGCAGGCCGGCCAGGGTTTCGGTCTTCTCCCGGTACGCCAGGTCCGTACCGGTGAACTCCCCTGGTTCCTCCACCACACCGCCGAAATACTTGTTCATCATGGCAGTGGACCGGTTCAGCAGGTTCCCCAGGTCGTTGGCCAGGTCCGAGTTGATCCGGTGGACCATGGCCGCATGGGAGAAGTCGCCGTCCAGCCCGAAGGGGACTTCGCGCATCAGAAAGTAGCGCACCGCGTCGACTCCGTACCTGTCGATGAGCATGTTGGGCTCCACCACGTTCTGGAGGCTCTTGCTCATCTTCTGTCCTTCGACGGTCCACCAGCCGTGGGCGAACACCTTGCGGGGGATGGGGAGTCCGGCCGCCATCAGGAAGGTGGGCCAGTAGACGGCGTGGAACCTGAGGATGTCCTTGCCGATCAGGTGGACGTCTGCCGGCCAGAAGTCGGTGAAGTCGGCGGTCTCGTCCGGGTAGCCGAGGGCGGTGATGTAGTTGGCCAGGGCGTCGAACCAGACGTAGATGACGTGCTTCTCGTTGCCCGGCACCGGGATCCCCCAGGTGAACGAGGTCCGGGAGACGGACAGGTCGCGCAGCCCCTCCCTGACGAAGGAGATGATCTCGTTGCGCCGGCTCTTGGGCTGGATAAAGTCGGGGTTGGCCTCGATGTGCGCCAGCAGGGCGTCCTGGTACTTGCTCATGCGGAAAAAGTAGGATTCCTCCTTGAGTTTTTCCGTGGGCCGGTTGCAGTCGGGGCACTTGAAGTCGATGAGCTGGGTCTCGGTCCAGAAGGTCTCGCACGGGGTGCAGTACCAGTCCTCGTACTCTCCCAGGTAGATGTCCCCCTTTGCCATGACCCGGGAGAAGAGCTCGGAGACCCCCTTTTTGTGCCGCTCCTGGGTGGTCCGGATGAAATCGGTGAAGTCGATGCCCAGCTTCTCCCAGAGGGACTGGAACCGTTTCACCACCCGGTCCGCCAGCTCCAGCGGGGTCTCGCCCGTCGCGTTGGCCGCCTTTTCCACCTTCTGGCCGTGCTCGTCGGTGCCGGTGAGAAAAAAGACTTTATCGCCCTTCAGTTTCCGGTAGCGGGTGAGGACGTCGGCCGCCAGCGTGGTGTAGGCGTGCCCCAGGTGGGGGACGTCGTTCACGTAGTAAATGGGGGTCGTCACGTAAAAGTTTCGGCTCATTTCTTCTCCTTTTTTTCCCCGGATTCCTGGCGCCCTCTGCCCGATGGGTGCGATTCCTGGCGCTGCTGTCCCCGCTGTTGTTTCCGCTGCTTTGACTCGGAGCCGTCCCCGGCAGGTTTCTTGTGCCGGTCCGAGGTGTTTTCCTGCGTTATTTCGGAGCCCGGTACGACGACCTCGTGGGCGTCGTCGGTCCTGACCGTCACCGTGCCGTCCAGGATGTTCAGCTTGACCACCTCTCCCTCGACCTGGCCGCACCTGACCCGCTTGCCGCACTTGGGGAGGCACTTGCGGAGCGTGCAGTAGGTTTCGAACTCGTAGGACAGACAGCAGAGCAGTCTGCCGCACTGACCCGAGATCTTGGTCGGGTTCAGGGCCAGGTTCTGCTCCTTTGCCATCTTGACCGAAACCGGCTCGAACTCGCGCAGGAACGACGCACAGCAGAGCTCCCTGCCGCAGATCCCGATGCCCCCCACCATTCCGGCCTCGTCCCTGACCCCGATCTGCCGCATCTCTATCCGGGTGTGGAACGCGTGGGCCAGGTCCTTGACCAGCTCGCGGAAATCGATCCTGCCGTCGGCCGTGAAGTAGAAAATGGCCTTGCTGCCGTCGAACAGGTACTCGACCTTGACCAGCTTCATCTCCATGCCGCGCTCCTTGATCCTCCGGAGACAGAAGGCAAAGGCCTCTTTCTCCTTGGCGCGGTTTCTCTCGGCCGATTCCAGGTCTTCGGGCCGGACCTTGCGCAGCACCGGCTTGATCCCCTCGGGAAGCTCCCGGTCGTCCACTTCCAGCGGCCCCTTGACCACGAGGCCGATGCTCTTTCCACGCTCGGTCTCCACAATGACCCGTTCGTCTTTCCGTATATCGAGATCGCCGGCGATGAAGTCGTACAGCTTGCCGGCGGTCTGAAACTGCAGTTTCACGATTCTTGCCACTAACTTCCTCCGGGGGTAGCCCCCATTTATGTTAAGGTCACAAAACTCATCCGTCCGCCAGCTCCATGAACAGGACCTCGGCGGCCAGCCGCGGGTTTGCGTTTCTCGCCAGGGCCTGGCGGACCCGCGAAATCCGGTCGAGCTTTTCCACGGTCTGTTCGGGGGTGCTCCGTTCCGCCGCCCTGTGCAGCAGCGGCAGCAGGTCACTGTTGGTAACCCCCCGGCTCCCCGTTCCCACCAGCAGGACGTCGCGCCAGAAGAGCTGCAGCAGCTCGACCATCTCGATGGCGCTCTCCTTGTCACGGGCCAGCTCCTCGGCGGCGGAGAACAGGGGTATGATGTCCTTGCTGGAGAGGGAGCAGATCCGCTCCAGCAGGAGCCTGCGCGATTGCAGCCGATCCCCGGCCAGCGCCTCCCGGGCCTTCTCCAGGCTTCCGCCGGCCAGGGCGGCCGCGATGCGCGCCTCTTCCTCCTCCGCGCCACTCTCCCTGAGATGGGCCGACAGGGTCTCCGACGGGAGCGGCGGGAAGCGGAGCTGCTGGCAGCGGGAGATGATGGTCGGCAGGATCCCCTCCAGGTGAGTGGTCAGGAGCAGCAGGAGCGCGTCGCCCGGGGGCTCCTCCAGGGTCTTGAGGAAGGCGTTGGCCGCCGCCGGGTTCATCCGTTCCGCCTCCTCGATGATGCACGCCTTCTTGCGCGCCTCGAAGGGGCGGTAGGAGAGGTCTTTCTGCAGTTCCCTGATCTGGTCGATCTTGATGAAGGCGCCGTCGGGTCTCACAACGTGCAGATCGGGATGCCGCTCTCCGGCCACCTTGCGGCACGACGGACAGTCGCCGCATCCCCCGCCGGTCCCGCAGAACACTGCCTCCACCATGGCCAGGGCGGTCTCCTTCATGCCGCAGCCGTCCACGCCGTGGAACAGGTAGGCGTGCGATATCCTGTCGGCCGCCAGGGAGCGCCTGAGAATGGCGATAACCCGATCGTGGCCGATGACTTGCGAGAAGGGCATGGTCTAACCCCTCGGTATCCTGGTGATAACCGTTTCCGTCACGGCCGCGGCCGTCTCCTCGATGCCGCGGGTTCCGTCCAATACCACGAAGCGTTCCGGCTCGGCTGCGGCCAGGCGGAGATAGCCCCGGCGTACCATGCGATGAAAGGCGATCGATTCCTGTTCGAACCGCTCCTCCCTCACCCCACCCTCTGCCGAGTTGATCCGTGCCATTGCACGGGACAGGCCCACTTCCTCGGGGCAGTCGAGCAGGATGGTCAGGTCCGGGCTGAACCCGCCGGTGGCCAGACGGTTCAGCCTGTCTATCAGGTCCAGGTCCAGGGATCGTCCATAGCCCTGGTAGGCGGCGGTAGCGTCCGTGAAGCGGTCGCAGATCACGATCTTGCCCGAGTCCAGGGCCGGCCGGATGACCTCCTCCACGTGCTGGGCACGGGCGGCCGCGTAGAGGAGGAGCTCGGCCAGGGGCACAAGGGCGCGGTTTTCGGCATCCAGCAGGATGGCGCGGATCTGTTCGGCAATAGCGCACCCCCCCGGCTCCCGCGTAACGACCACCGGATAGCCCCGTTCCGCAAGGGTCTCGGCCAGGCGCGCTTCCTGGGTGGTCTTGCCGCACCCCTCGATCCCCTCGAATGTAATGAAAAAGGCCATGCACGGCGCTCCGGAACAGGTGTTTGAAGAAACAATGAATTATAGGGAAGGGTCATGAATTAATCAAGATAAAAACCCGGTCAAAGCACGGCCCCAAGCGCAGTTTACGGTATGAAAACAGATTAGAAGCGTTGACACCGGCCGGCGGGGAAGGTAAGAAATACAGAGAGTGTGTAGTTAAAGAAATCAGGAGGCAGCCATGAAAACCACCACTCTGACCCTACCCGAGCTTGCCGCCATCGCCGGCACCCGCGTCGCCCTGGGAGCCGGAGCGGCCCTGCTGCTGGCCGGTCGGCTCAGCAGGAAACAGCGCACTGCGGCGGGCTGGCCCCTGTTTCTCATCGGCGCGGCATCCACCGTCCCCCTGGCGCTGCTGGTGCTGGGTCGGCGCGGGAAGGGGCGCTGAGACGTGATGGACGATCTCGTGCGCTGTCCCTGGGTAGATCCCGGCAAGCCCGACTATGTGGCCTACCACGATACCGAGTGGGGAGTGCCGGTGCGCGACGACCGGACCATGTTCGAGTTCCTCACCCTGGAGGCGGCCCAGGCCGGGCTCTCCTGGTACACCATCCTCCGCAGACGGGAGGGGTACCGCCGCGCCTTCGAGGGGTTCGACCCCGAAAAGGTGGCCCGGTTCGACGAGACCAGGCAGGCCCTCCTGCTTGCGGACGCCTCCATCATCCGCAACCGGGCCAAGATTGCCTCGGCCATAAACAACGCCCGCGCCTTTCTCCGCGTTCGGGAGGAGTTCGGCAGCTTCTGCGACTATATCTGGCGCTTCGTGGACGGCCGGCCCAGGGTCAACGTCATCCATACCCTGGCCGATTATCCGACCACCTCGCCGGAGGCCGAACTCCTCTCCCGGGACCTCAGGCAGCGGGGCTTCACGTTCATGGGGCCGACCATAGTCTATGCCCACATGCAGGCCACCGGGCTGGTCAACGACCACAGCGTCGACTGCTTCCGCCGACAGGAAATTATCGCCGCCGGATGATGAAGCCTTTGCCACGGAGATGAATCCCATGCCCAGAATATTCTCCCTGACACTGCTGACCGTGCTGCTGTCCGTCTGCCCAGCCCTCGGGCAGCCGCCCGAGGTTGCGGATATCCCCGTCGATTATGAGATCGCGGACGTGCGGAACCTGCCCCAGCACTTCGGCGGCATCCGGCTCCGTCCCGGCAGCGCTCCGGATGCCGCCTGCCGACAGTCCTTTCTGAACGAATTCCTTATGCATTACTATTCTCCCTGGACGGGGGACGCGCCGCTCTCCGATCTCGCCAGGACCGTGACGACCATGAGAGAGCACGCCCAGCGAGAATGGTACGGCGAGAACAAGCGAAAGGTCCCAGGCAAGGACCTGGAACAACTGCTGGCCAACTGCGACCTGGATCGCTTCCCTTCCATGAAGCAGGCGGCACTGGCCATCGTCCCCACCTCCCTGAGGGTGCTCCCCACATCGAGACCGTTTTTGGTAAAGTCTGACGACTTTCCCTTCGACAGGCTCCAGAATGCCGGACTCAAACTGAACGAGCCCGTCAGGGTGCTGCATGTTTCCCGGGACGGCATCTGGGTCTTTGCCGAGACCGCCGATGCCAACGGCTGGGTTCAGCAGCGTGATATCGCGTACGTTGATGAAGGCCTGGCAGCCAGGTGGATGGGAAAGCCGCTGCTGGTAATCGTAAAGGATTTCACCACGATTCGGGAGGGGGAGGGGCTGGTGCCTCAACCGGCCAGATTCGGCACGCTGTTGCCGATCATCGGGGAGGACAGGGACGGCTTTGTGGTATCGGTTGCAGCTGCTTCCGGAAGCCGTGAGGCGCGGGAGGTCTTAGCAAGGCTACCGAAGGCTGCGGTGAGGAGGTTCCCGCTGGAGTTCGACGGAGAGAACATCGCCCTGGTCGGTAATGAGTTGATCGGCATATCGTACGGCTGGGGGGAGCTGTACCAGGGGAGGGACTGTTCCGCGCTGCTGCGGGATTTCTATATGCCGTTCGGCATCAGGCTGCCGAGAGGCTCCTACAACCAGATCACCTCCGGGAAAAGGATCTCTCTCTCCAGACTGGATCCGTCCGAAAAGGAACGTTTTATTATGGAAAACGGCGTGCCGTTCCTGACCCTGCTCCATCTGAACGGCCATATCATGCTGTACGTCGGAAGCCTGAACGAAAGGCCGCTGGTGTTTCACGCCCTGTGGGGCGTCAGCGTAAAAAAAGCTGACAGCGGCAGCGTCAGGCAGGTGGTCGGCAAATCCATCATCAGCACCCTGACGCCAGGCGCCGAGCTTCCACTGGCCACCGGACCGCTCCTGGACAAGCTGGGGAGCATGCTCATCCTGACCGACCGGTGCTCCTCCCCGACACCCCGTGAACCGCCGGTCAGGGAAACCGTGCCCGAGCTCCCCGGAGACGGCCGGGATTCTCGTTGACAGTACGATATCGCCCATGTATCAGTGTGAGTCGTTGCCACCTGAACCCGTGGCGCCTTCGCGCCATCGCCTGCGCGGAACACCTCGGTTTTCTGCATTCCCGCGGGATGAGGCAGTCCGACGAAGTTGATCCGGCGTAGCAGGTGTGAAACAGCCGTCGGCGACGATGAAGCCCCGGCATTCTGCTCGTCTCGGCGTTCAGGCGTCACGGGTTCAGGTTGTCACAATTGCGGCATAATGGGAGTCATTGCATGCTGATGCGGAAAGAGAGAAGCGAGATAGTCCGTTTCGGGAACAGGATGCTGGCCGCCGGGCTTACCACCGGTACGGGCGGCAATTTGAGCATCGTCAGTCGCGAGCAGGGACTGATCGCCATCAGTCCGAGCGGCATCGAATATGCCGGGATGGAGCCCGCCGACGTCCCGCTGGTCGATGGAGACGGCGCGCGAGTTGATGGAGAGCGGAAGCCCTCCAGTGAGCTGGATTTCCATCTGGCCCTCTACCGGAAGCGGCCCGATGTCCGGGCCGTGGTCCACACCCACTCGGTCTACGCCACCACCATGGCCTGCCTCAACTGGGAGATCCCGGCTGTCCACTACCTGGTGGCATTTTCCGGGCTCAAGGTGCCCCTGGCCCCCTACGCCACCTTCGGTACTCCGGAGCTGGCGGCCAACGTGGCCGGGACAATCGGCAACTGCAACGCGGTGCTGCTTGCCAACCACGGCCTGGTGACCGTGGGCCCCGACCTGGCCGCCGCCTTTAACGTGGCAGAGGAGATCGAACTGGTGGCCCGGATCTACTACCAGGCCAAATGCATCGGCGATCCGGTCATCCTGCCGGACGACGAGATGGAGCGGGTGGTGGAGAAATTCGCCGTGTACGGCAGGAAGGGGCGGGCCTGAGAGGACCGGCATGGAGACGACCGCTGATTGCCGGATGGTGCCCGAGGATTCGGAGCTTCTCCTTACTTCCTTATTTTACGAGCTCTATCCCGGGGATTGAGGGTTTTCCGCGACTGGGTCATCTCGAAGAGAACGCAATAATTGCGCAGACTGAATCCGTTCGGCGAAGCCGTGTTGTCGCTGTCGGTCAGGGCACCGCCGCCGGCCGGATTTCCGGCATACGTCCGATACCCGTACCTGACACGGACCTTCCCTCGGAGCTGACGGGCGGGTCGCAGAACCACCTCCTCATCCCGCAAGGAGATCGATTTCAGATTTACTCTCCCTGCTTTGTCAGACAGTTCGAATCCGCGATCAGGGGCGGTTATGGTTCGGTCCCACCTTAGCGGTCGCACCGGGACATGAAACGCTATCACCACGTCACCGTCCTCCTTCCTGACGGACTTCGGCGAAAGCGGCACCCATTTCCTTCCGGTCCCGGACATGCGCCTCATGACCTTTCCCATCATCTCGCCGAGCATCTCGTACCCCGCATTCGTGAAATGCAGACCCAGCTTCCCCTTTACCAGAGGAAACTGGTAGGTGGGCCCGGCAAGGACGATAGTGGGGTTGAGCCGGCTCATGAGCCACTGGCTTTGTTTAACCTGCCACAAATGGTTCCAGCTTTTCGTCATCGAGTAATACCCCGGCCCGCTGGAAACCTGGCTGATGACCAACCGCACAGGTTCCTTCTGGGCGGTGATCTCGGGGATGTCCCTGTTCAGGCTTGCCGCATAGTCGTTCAGATTCTCATGGTACGAAGACGCTACCTTGAGAGCCGCGTCGCTCTCTCCATGGATGAACGCCAGATAGGGCACGATGAGGGTGGCCCCGGCCCTGGCGGCGGCGTCCTTTACCAGGGAAACGGTTTTCAGGATATCTTCGTAGCTTCCGGTGCTCCCTCCCTTCATGAGGGCCGAGAACCGCATTCCACCGATGCCGTGGCTGGAAAACACATAGGCGCGTCTGCCGTTTTTCGAGGTCGCCTTCCCCTCGAACATCCTTCCCATGGCCGTGACGTGAGACTCTTTCCTGTATGGATCGACGGCCGAAATGGTCGGCTCCGAAAGTCCGGTCATTTTCCGTCCGCCCTGGATTGCGAACAGATTTCCGTGGGCCGGCGGAGCAGGCTTGACCGGCCCGCTGCCGGCGCCTATGGAGTTGGATTGACCGGAGGAGGGGATCAGGTAAACCGTTCCCCCTTTCATTATCGGAAACTCTTCCGCGGGCCGGACGTCCTTGGACAGGACTGTTTCGAGGTTTTCGGTTCCGGACGTGGCACCGCCCGGCCCGTCGTCGTCCCCGAAACCTCCGAAAGCGGCTATACCGGCCGCAACGCAGAAAACCAGCGTAAAAATCACCAGGGATGCGATCCTCTTCTTCGATGCCGGAGAGGCGGATGCGGATTGTGACCACCTTTTTCGAAGCTGAGACAGGATCATTTAGCTGTTCTTGAGGTGAGACTTGCCCGTGGGCTTGTATTGAAGTTGTACCGCCGGCTCTATGAGCTGAGGCAATCTATGCCTTTTCATTGTAAAGTTGTGTAAAAAGATTTGGTAAGATGTAAAAACCGCTAGGGGGCGACATTCTATTAACAAATTTGGTACAAATTTGGGCCAACGTGGCCAGGGCAATCGGCAACTGCAATGCGGTGCTGCTGGCCAACCACGGCCTGGTGACCGTGGGACCCGACCTGGCCGCCGCCTTTAACGTGGCGGATGAGATCGAACTGGTGGCCCGGATCTACTATCAGGCCAAATGCATCGGCGAACCGGTCACCCTGCCGGACGACGAGATGGAGCGGGTGGTGGAGAAATTCGTCGTGTACGGCAGGAGGGGGGACCTCAGTTCCTCATGACGTACTCTTTGACGCCGAAGCGGTACAGCAACTGCTGCAGGGCGTCGGGTGGGAGTTCAAATCCGTACGGCCAGCCCGGATTCAGCGCGAATCCCACGTTATCATGGGCACGCTGTAGGAACCATGCGGTGTCGACAACGACCGCACAGGGATAGCCAGGATACCTGGCTAGAGCCTCCTGGGCCCGTTCAATGCTGCTGAAGGCGACGAGCACGTTGAAATTCATGGGGGAGCTGATTGCAAGCGGTTTGAAGTTGGTGTCGGGTATGGTAATGTCCACATCCCGGTCGGCGAGTATGATCACCTGCGAATCGAATAGTATCTCAAGAAAATCCACGATTCTGATTTCTTTCCGGTACACGGCCAACAGCTTCTCTTCAAGGGAGTTGTTCGGCTTAAACTCATTCATCATGGACAGTTTTCCTTTCGGCTGGGATGCCGCACACAGGCATTGTCCGTTTGAACATCCGGACGCTTTCCACTATGGCTCGGCTTCTATAACGAATGCCGGCTACTATGTTGAGGGAAGCGTTACATGTCAAGACAAAAATCGGCTCGTCGGGAACTGTCGGATACTCGATTCCCTTCCAGAGACATCCGCGGCGAATCGAAAACGGCGGCTCCGCAAAGATCCTATTCCGGGCCGGGCGACGAAACGGCCCGCGCCCCACGTGGGCAACCTCAACTTCCCTCAGGACCAGACGCTTCTATCCTCCCAACCGTATTGATAAAATCGGTATAGTCCGTTATACTCCAAAATTCCCATGAACAATGCCCGTAACTATTCCACATAACGAAAGAAACACTTTTATTTATGCAACCGGACAGAGAACATGCCCTTGGACGACTGGAGACCGCCATCGGTTACCGGTTCGGCAACCGGGAGCTGCTGAACGAAGCCCTGACCCACCGCTCTTTCCTGAACGAGGCCAAGGGCGCGCCGGTACGCGACAACCAGCGGCTGGAGTTCTTCGGCGATGCGGTGCTCGGCTTCCTGGTGAGCCGCAGGCTCATGGACCTCCTGCCGGCAAGCTGCGAGGGGAGCCTGTCGCGCATGCGGGCTTCGCTGGTGGACGAGGATACCCTCTCAAGTCTGGCGGAGCGGATCGATCTCGGAGATTTTCTGGTCATGGGCCGCGGCGAGGAGAAGACCGGCGGCCGCAGGAAGAAATCGGTGCTGGCCGATGCCTTCGAGGCACTTGTGGCCGCGGTCTACCTGGACGGTGGTGTGGACCGGGCGGCCGGGCTGGTGGAAGGTTTCTTCGGTCCCCTGCTGAGTGAAGCAGTCCGGGACGACGAGGGGAGGGACTACAAGACCCGCCTTCAGGTGCTGGCCCAAGCGGCCTACGGCGTTGCCCCCCACTACGTGGTGGAGCGGGTCGCGGGGCCGGACCACGAGCGGTCCTACACCGTGACGGCCCGCGTCGGTGAGGAGGCTTTCGGCAGGGGGACCGGCAGGAGCAAGAAGGAGGCGGAGCAGGCCGCGGCCAGGGAAGCCCTGGAGCGGCTGGAACAGGGCACTGAGGCACCATGAAGGTGACCATCGTCCCCTTCTTCATCTCTCACTGGGGCTGCCCCCACCGCTGCGTGTTCTGCGACCAGCGGAAGGTGGCGGGCGCCGAGGACGTGCTCCCTGCCCCAGCCGAAATTCTCGACAGGGTGGCCGCCTATCGCCGTTCCAGCGGCAGCGGGTCCGTGGAGGTGGCGTTCTATGGCGGGAGCTTCACCGGCCTGCCGCGGGGAGAGCAGGAGCTGCTCCTGAAGCCGCTGCAGCCGCTCCTCGCCTCGGGCGAGGTCTCCGGGGTCCGGGTATCCACCCGGCCGGACAGCGTGGACAACCGTTGCGCGGCGTTTCTCGGGAGAATGGGTGTGGCTACCGTGGAGCTGGGGGTCCAGTCCCTGGACGACCGGGTGCTCGAACTGGCGGGGCGGGGGCATTCGGCAGCCCACGTTGCCGCGGCGGTCTCAGAGTTGAAGGGAGAGGGTATCCGGGTGGGGCTGCAGCTCATGCCGGGGCTGCCGGGAGACTCGGCCGAGACCTCCCTTGCCTCGCTGGCCGGCACGCTGGCACTCGCTCCGGATTTCATGCGCATCTACCCCACCGTGGTCCTGGTCGGCACCCGGCTGGCCGAGCTGTTCGCCGCCGGCTCCTACCGGCCTCTGACCCTGCAACAGGCAGTGGCTCTGTGCAAGGTCATGCTCCACCGGGCCATGCTGGCCCGGGTGCCGGTGATCCGCATGGGGCTCCAGCCCACGGAAGACCTGGGGCAGGGAGGGGCGGTGGTTGCCGGCCCCTACCACCCGGCCTTCCGCCAGTTGGTGGAGGCGGAGCTCCGCTACGACCTGCTGGTCCGCCTGGCCGCCGAGGTGCCCCGTGACGGTGCCGCAGTGGAGGTCTCCTGCTCACCAGACCGGGTCTCCGACGTGGTGGGTCAGCGGCGTTCCAACCTGAAGCGGCTGCTGAGGGAGCAGGGAGTCCGGGTCAGCGCGGTCCGGGGTGATCCGCTCCTTTCCTCGCCTGATATGGCCGTTGCCGGCCCTCATGGGGTGCGAAGCGGCAACATTCTTACTGATCTGAAGTACAGTGACAAGGATATCAATTATGTCTGACAAGCCGTTCCGTTCCGGGTTCGTGGCCATCATCGGCCGGCCCAACGTGGGGAAATCGACCCTGCTCAACCGGATGCTGGGGGAGAAGGTGGTGATCACCTCCGACAAGCCCCAGACCACCCGCAACCGGGTCCAGGGTATCCTCAACCGACTGGGCACCCAGATCGTCTTCATCGACACTCCCGGGATCCATCAGGCCCGCTCCCGGCTCAACCGCTCCATGATGGAGGCGGCGCTCTCTTCGGTCAAGGGGGTGGACGCCGTGCTGCTGATGGTGGACGCGTCGCACCTTTCAGGCGGGAGGGACGATCTCGTCATGGAGGTGCTCGGCCAGGTTGAGGTCCCGGTTATCCTGGTCGTCAACAAGATCGATCTGGTGGAGAAGGAGAGGCTCCTCCAGGGAATTGCGGCGTACGCCGGGCTCCACCCCTTCAGGGAGATCGTCCCCATCTCGGCGACCACGGGAGACGGCGTGGAGCTCCTGGTGGATCTCGTCGCCGGGCTCCTCCCCGAGGGGGTCCCCTATTTTCCGGATGACATCCTCACCGACCTGCCGGAACGCTTCGTCGTGGCCGAGATGATCCGGGAGAAGGTGTTCCGTCTGACCAGGGACGAGATCCCCTATTCGGTTGCGGTCACGATCGAGAGTTTCAAGGAGCGGCCCGACGGCTTGGTTTCCATAGCAGCGAACATCCTGGTGGAAAAGGACTCCCAGAAGGGGATCATCATCGGCAGGAAAGGGGATATGCTGAAGCGGATCGGCACCCAGGCCAGGAAGGACATCGAGCGGCTGCTGGACGCCCGGGTGTTCCTGGAGCTGTTCGTCAAGGTGAGCAGGGACTGGCGCGAGGACCGGCGGATGCTGAAGGAGCTGGGGTACGAATGAAACCGATAGTGGCTATAGTCGGCCGGCCCAACGTGGGGAAATCGACCCTGTTCAACCGGCTGCTGGGGAGGCGCAAGGCCATCGTGGACGATATACCGGGGGTGACCAGGGACCGGAACTACGGGGAGGTGGACCGCTTCCCGGTCCCCTTCACCCTGATCGACACCGGCGGGTTCGAGCCGGCCAGCGAGGACCGGCTGCTGCAGCAGATGCGGGAGCAGTCGCAGCTGGCCATGGAAGAGGCCGACGTTATCCTGTTCGTCATGGATGCCCGGGAGGGTCTGACACCGGCGGACAGCGAGGTGGGCGAAATGCTCCGCCGGGTCGACAAGCCGGTGTTCTATCTGCTGAACAAGGTGGAAGGTGAGCAACAGGAGGCGGACGCCGGAGAGTTCTACGCCTTGGGGGTGGACCGTCTATTCACCATATCGGCCGAGCACAACCGCGGCATCAACGACCTCATGGAGGAGGTGATAGCGGCCTTCCCCAGGGGCGCCGTTGCCGAAGACGAGGAGGACGTGACCCGTATTGCCGTGGTGGGCCGGCCCAACGTGGGGAAATCCTCGCTGGTGAACCGGCTGCTGGGCTATGAGCGGGTGGTGGCCAATCCAGTGCCGGGCACCACCCGGGACTCGGTGGACACCTACTTCAATTGCAACAGAAAGCGCTTCATGCTGATCGACACCGCCGGTATCCGGCGCAAGGGGAGGATCAGTCTGAAGATCGAGAAGTACAGCGCCGTGGACGCCCTCCGCAGCATCGAACGGGCCCACGTGGTGCTGCTGGTCCTCAATGCCGAGGAGGGGATAACCGAACAGGACGCCCGCATCGCCGGGTATGCCTGCGAGGCCGGCAGGGCCTGCGTCATCGTGGTCAACAAGTGGGACGTCCCCAAGAAAGACAACTCCAGCGTTGGGAGATTCGTCGATCTGGTCCGTACCCGGCTCACCCATCTCTCCTACGCTCCCATCCTGTTCGTCTCGGCCCTCTCGGGTCAGCGCACCGGCAGGATCATGGCGGCCGTGGAGGAGGTGATGGAGCAGTACTCCCGGCGGGTCGGCACGGCGGACCTGAACAGGGTGTTCAAGGAGGCGGTGAACGCCCACCACCATCCACTGTTCCAGGGGAGGAGGGTAAAGTTCTACTATGCGACCCAGGTGGGGACCCGTCCCCCCTCCTTTGCCGTGTTCACCAACTGCCCCGAGGGGATCCAGGACTCCTATGAGCGCTATCTGGCCAACAGGATGAGGGAAGCCTTCGGTTTCTCCGGTACTCCGCTCCGTTTTCTGTTCAGGGGAAGGGATCGTTGACCGGGGTGCAAATCTCTTTACTTGCACCGGAGTATGGTTTATGCTTGCCCTGCCTTTCCCGGAGCCGCGAGGCCGGGGTTTCACCACACGAGATTCCATCCGTCCGAAGGTTTTTGAACGCATGACCGTGACGCATGTTCCAATATGCAGGACCCTCGCAGTCGTCCCCGGAGCCGGTCTGTTCCGTCCCCTGACGTTACAGGACAATGGAGACTCGTCCCTATGAGCCTCGTAGGCAACCTGGAAGACCTGGGCCTCGGAGAAATACTCCAGATTGTGAGCCTCAGCAGGAAGTCGGGGGTGCTTTCCCTCTACAGCAAGGGACGGGAGGGGGAGATCGTGTTCCGCCAGGGACAGGTCATCCGCGCAATCATCGACGGCCGGCATCCCCACCTCGGCCAACTCCTTCTGAACAAGCGAATAATAGAGGAGCCGATGCTCCGGCAGGCCCTCGCCATCCAGGCGGACGAAGGGTGCAGGGAGCGGCTCGGCGACATCCTGGCGCAGCGGTTCTCCGTCCGGCTTGACCTGATCGAGGAGATCGTCCGCGAACGGATTGAGAGCGTGGTCTACGAAATGTTCACCTGGGACGAGGGGTCGTTCGACTTCGAGCTCAGGGACAGCGTGGACGCGTTGGAGGAGCCGCGGCACGACCCGGTGCAGTACCTGCTGGAGCGGGGGGTGAACCCCCAGTTCCTGGCCATGGAGGGGTCGCGGATCCTGGACGAGGCGCGTCACCGGGGCGGTGCCCCGGACGAGGGGGAGCGGGCCGGGGAGATCTCCGCCCTGACCGACAGCTGCGACCTGGCATTCGACCTGATGCAGTCCGGACCCGCACCGGCGGAGGCGCCCGCCGGGGAACGCCTGGCGGTGCTGGTGGACGACGACGAGGAGGTGAGGGGCGCCCTGGCCTCGCTCCTTGCCGGATGGGGATACACGGTCCACGACTTTTCCAGGACCGAAGACACCCTGATAAAGATCGACTTTCTCTATCGCGACGGCTTCCGTCCCCTGGTCCTGGTGGACCTGATCATGCCGAGGATGGACGGTTCCGGGATCCTGGGCGGACTTGAGCTCATCGAGCTCATCAAGGACAACTTCCCCGATCTCGGCGTACTGGTGCTGGCTGACCACAGGACCAGCGGCGCCGAGCAGAAGGTTCGGGATCACGGTTACCCGTTCATGCTCAAGCCCCGCAGGGGGGAGATTTCCGATGCAGGGGCATTCGGCTCGTTCTCGGAAAGGCTCAGGTCGGTGCTCATAGGCGCCGGTCAGATGGTTGGGGCCGCTCCGGCCCGGGAGACCGTCAACCTTGGGGACGAGCTGTTCCGGGAGATCGGCGAGGACTTCGTGCCGGTCAGCGTCACGGTCGGGGTGGAGCCGGGCGTCTCACTGCTCCGGAGCATGCTGGAGGAGTTGAACAACCCTTCCCTGGAGGGGGAGGTCATCCTGCTGGTGCTCCGGTTCGCCGCCGAATTCATGAATCGCGCCGTGGTGTTCACCATCGGGAATAACGGGATCATGGGGCTCGGCCAGTTCGGCATCATCGATCCGGACGGCCAGGCCGACGCCAGGGTGCGCGATCTCCAGATCCCCGTTGACGCCGATCACCTCTTCAGCCGGGTAATCGAAACGAAGATGGCGCTGAAGCAGTCTCCCGGCGTCACCGAATGGAACCGGCACCTCCTTGGGCAGCTGGGGGGCGGGACCCCGGTGGAGACGTTCGTCGGCCCTCTGATCAGCGAGGGGAAGGTGGTGGCGCTCCTGTACGGCGACAACCTCCCTGAACCGCGCCCCATCGGCGACACGGACACCCTGGAGATATTCCTTTCCCAGGCCGGGCTGGCCATGGAGAAGGCGCGGCTGCAACGAAAGCTTACCGAAAGAGCCCGGGAGGGAAAGTGAAGAAGATACTCATAACCGAAGACTCCCATGCCATGAGATCTTTCCTTGCCGCCGCCATAGAGGCCATGGAGGGATATGCCGTGGTCGAAGCGAACAGCGGTTTCGACGCTCTGCGGCTCCTCCCCAGGGAGAAGGTGGATCTGATCATCACCGATATCAACATGCCCGACATCAACGGCCTGGAGCTCATCAGCTACGTCAGGAACAACCCCAATTACGCCGCCATTCCCCTTTTCATCATATCCACCGAAAGCAGCGAGAAGGACCGCGAGCGGGGGCTGGCCCTCGGCGCCGACGAGTATCTGGTGAAGCCTTTTGATCCGGAACGCCTGCAGGAGCTGATACTGGAATACATCGGATGACGACCCTGGTCCGGGGGATGCTGGCCAGCGTTTCCGGAGGCCGCGCCATACGGACGGAAAGGGAGCCATGACGGATTATCGAGAACCCCTGGGCAGGGCGGCCAAGGATTTTCTGGCCGAGGCCGAGGAGATACTGGAGCAGCTGGGCGGTGATCTGCTGGCACTGGGAGAATCCGCGGACCGCGATGAATACGACCCGGAGACGGTGAACTCCATCTTCCGCAGCGCCCACTCCCTCAAGGGGCTTGCGGGCATGTTCGGCTTTTCCGAGACAGCCGAGCTGGCCCATCACCTGGAAAGCCTGCTGGACTGTCTGCGCCTCGGCAGGATCGCTCTGGACGCCCACTCGCTGTCGGTGCTGTTCGACGCGGTCGATGTCCTCGGTGCCGTGGTCCGGGGGGTGGGGTCCCCCGGCACCGCGCCACCGGAGCTTTCCCCGGTTCTGGAGCGGATTGGCGCCTGCGTCTCCGGTGCACGCAAGGAATCGACCGCTTCCTCGCCGGCGGAACTGGGGATATCGGACAAGATCCTCCGGTCCCTGACCGAATACGAGGAACACCGCCTCAGGGAGAACATCGGCAAGGGGAGGGGTCTCTACCTTTTCCACGCCTCCTATTCCCTGGACAGCTTCGACCGGGAACTGGGCGAGCTGATCGACCTGCTGAAAGGGAACGGGGAGGTGATAAGCACCCTCCCGAGCGCGGAAGGAGATCGGGGAAACCGGATAGCCTTCGACATCCTGTTCGGGACGTCCGGGGGAGGCGATGTCCTTTCCGGCCTCGACGGCCTCGAAGGGGTCTCTGCTGCGCGGCTCGGCGCTCCGCCGGCGAAGGAGGACCCTCCCGTCCCCGAACCTCCGCCCCCTCTCCGCCCCGAAGAGGCGGCGCCGGCGGACGGGGAGGGGCAGGCGCGGTCGGCCCGGAGCGTCTCCAAAACCATGCGGGTGGACATCGTCAAGCTCGACGAACTGATGAACATCGTCGGCGAGCTGATCCTTTCCCACGGCACCATCGCCGCCGTAACCGACCGGATGCGGAGCCAGGGCTTCTCCGGACTCTCGGTCGAGCTCGGCAAGGCGGCCAAGGGGATGGAGCGGAAGCTGAACGAGCTCCAGAAGCGGGTCATGGAGGTCCGCATGGTTCCCGTGGGACAGCTGTTCGAGAAGATGTCCCGCATCGTCCGGAAGATATCCCGGGAACAGGGAAAGAGGATCGACCTGAGGCTGTCCGGAACCGACACCGAGCTGGACAAGATGATCGTGGAGGACATCACCGACCCCCTGATGCACATCATCCGCAACGCCCTAGATCACGGCATCGAGCCGCCCGCCGAGAGAAGGGCGCTCGGCAAGGATGAAACGGGCGTGATCCGGCTTTCCTCCTCCCAGAAGGGGAATTACGTGGTCATCGAGGTGGAGGATGACGGCAGGGGATTCGACCTGGACAAGATCACCGGAAAGGCCGTGGATCTGGGGCTCATCGCCGGCGAGGAAGGCCTTTCGCCCAAGGATATCCTCGATATGATCTTTCTTCCCGGGTTCTCCACCGCCGACCGGGTGAGCGACGTGTCCGGCCGCGGCGTCGGGATGGACGTGGTGAAGAACAACATCTCCGCCATATCCGGCACGGTGGAGATCCAAAGCGAACAGGGCGTCGGGAGCCGGGTGATCATCACCCTCCCCATCACTCTCGCCATCATCAAGGCCCTGCTGATCGGGACTTCGGGCCGCACCTACGGAATCCCGGTCACCTACGTCAGGGAGACCATCTCCCTCGAAGAGACCGAGATCCGGACCGTGGAACAGAAAGAGGTCATCCAGCTGCGCGAATCCACCCTTCCGCTCCTGCACCTGGAGCGATTGTTCGCGATCGGGGAGGTCCCGGCCGGAGGAGGCTCCCACGCGGTCGTGGCCGGGGATGGCGACAGGCGGGTCGGTATCGTGGTGGACGAACTCCTGGGCCAGCAGGACATCGTCATCAAGTCCCTGGGCGAGACCTTCAAGGGAGTGAAGGGGATAGCGGGCGCCGCGGACCTGGGAGACCAGCGCACCATTCTGGTCCTGGACATGGGGGGCATCATCGCCGAGGCCACGAGAGGCGGGGCATAGGATGTACAAGGGGTTCTACGGTCTGAAAGAGAAACCGTTCAGCAAGACCCCGGACCCCCGCTTCCTGTTTCCCAGCAGGGTCCACGAGGAGGCCCTGGCCCGGCTCCAGTACGCCGTGGAGGAGCGGGAGCTGGCCCTGCTGACCGGGGGCATCGGGAGTGGCAAGACCACCCTTTCCCGCGCCCTGATGGACAGCATGGGGGACGCCTGCCGGTTCTGCTTCATCGTCAACCCGATAGTGACCCCGCTGGAATTCCTGCGCATCCTGGCCAGGAATCTGGGTATGAATGCGCCACCGACCGCCAAGGACGACCTGCTCAAGGAGCTGACCGAGGAGCTCTACCGCTGCCACGGCCAGGGGATTGTTCCGGTGATCGTCATCGACGAGGCCCAGATGATCCCGGGCCGCGAGGTGTTCGACGAGATCCGTCTGCTGACCAACTTCCAACTGGACGACAGCAACCTGGTCTCGGTGATCCTCATGGGACAACCGGAGTTGCGGGAGCGGCTGGCCGGGCCAATCTACGAGCCGCTGCGGCAGCGTATCGGCATCCGTTACCATCTCGACCCCCTGGATCTGGAGGAGACCCTGGAGTACCTGGATTTCAGGCTCGCCGTGGCAGGGGGGAAGCCGGGCATCTTCCTGCCCGACGCCGTTCTCAGGATCTTCGAGCTTTCCGGAGGAGTGCCCCGGAGGATCAACACCATTGCCACCAACGCGCTGCTGGAAGGTTTCGCCAGGGACGCTGCCATGATCGACGCAGGCATAATCGACACGTTGCTCGTTGAACTGGACGCATAGGAACGGGGGCCGTCCATGAATCTTGCCGAGATACGGAAAAAGGCACAACGTGCTAGGGTGGACGAGGTCGCGCCCGCGGCTGAAGCTGCCTGCTCCGCGCCGTCCTGTCCGGCCGTACCGGAGCATGACGCGCCGCCTCCGGAGGAACCTCAGGCGACAGTCGAGCGTGTGACCGGGGAGAACCCTGCGTGCCCCGCAGAGGAGCCGCTGGCTTCCGTCTCGAGGGACGGGCCGGTCGCGCCGTTCGACCCGCTGTCGGTCATCCTGGCGGGGCGCAGCGCCGCTGGAGCGGCCGCCGGCACCGGTGACTTCCCCGGGTCATCCCGCGAAGAGGCCGCCGATTTCCTGAAATACCTACGCTTCAGGGTGGCCGACGAGGATTACGGGGTCAGCCTGCTGGAGATACGGGAAATCATCAAGCCGAGACCGGTGACCGAGGTTCCGGGAATGTCGGCCTTCGTCCTGGGGGTCATCTCCCTCAGAGGGACCATCGTACCGGTGCTGGACCTGCGGCTCCGGCTGGGCCTGGCGATCGGTGAGCCGTGTGGACGCGAACGGATCGTCATAGCCAGGAAAGGGGAGGGGATGTGCGGACTCCTGGTGGACGAGGTGTTTCAGGTCCTGGGACTGTCCGGCTCGGAGGTCGGCAAGGCGCCGCCTGTCCTGGAGGGGATAGATCGCGAGTTCGTCAGGGGTATCGGACGCCATGGCGAACGGATGCTGATCATTCTCGACCTGGAGAAGGTGATGGACGTATCGCTCAGGTAAGCGCTCGACTGGGAGGGGGCTCCGGTTGGACAGGGAGATTCGGGAAATCAAGGTGGTCTGCTTCAGGCTCGGCAAGGACGCCTATGCGCTGGACATCATGCGGGTGAGGGAGATCCTCAAGCCGCAGAGGCTGTCGGGGCTGCCGGTCGCTCCTTCCTTTGTGGAAGGGGTGATAAATCTCCGGGGTTCGGTCATACCGGTGGTGGATCTGCGCAAGAGGTTCGGCATCGTCGAACCGGAGGCGTCGTCGTCGAACAGACTGCTCATAACCGTGATTGACCGGCATTCGGTGGGGCTCATGGTGGATTCGGTCAGTGAGGTGGTATCCATCCCTGTGCGGGATCTGCGCCCCCCTCCCGCCCTGGTCAAGACCGCCGGCTACCGCTACCTCATCGGGGTCTGTCTGGTGAAGGACGCCATGCTCCTGCTGGTAAATCCGGACACGATCCTCGCGGACTCCGAGTCCGAGGAGCTGGGGGAGCTCCGCGCTGCCGCGCGCGACCACTGACAGGATGTAGGAAAGGAGTTCCATGCTGGTTGGTTGTCCCGAATGCAAGGCCAGGTACCGGCTCGACGAGTCCAGGGTCAGGGCCGAGGGCATCATTCTCCACTGCGGCAAGTGCCGGGCCTTTTTCCGCCTTGCCGGAAAGGCGCCGCCCTCGCCGCCGGGTCCGGGAGCCGGAGCCCTCAGCCTGGACGGAACTCCCGTGACGGTGCTGGTGGCCAACGAGAGCCCCGCTTTCTGCGCGGCGGTCGAGCGGACCCTCGCCTTGGAACCGTTCCGGGTCATCTGCAGTCACGACGGCAGGGAAACCATGGATCTGATCGAGAAATACCTTCCCGACGTGGTCCTGCTGGATGTGGCGCTTCCGACCATGTACGGCTTCGAGATCTGCGAGCAGGTCCGCGACAACCCGGCTCTCTCCCCGGTCAGGACGATCCTGATCGCGTCCATCTACGACAAGACCCGCTACAAAAGGGCGCCGCAGTCGCTCTACGGCGCCGACGACTACATAGAGAAGCATCACATACCGGACTCGCTGGCTGCCAAGATATACCGGCTGGTTTTCGGCCAGCAGGCGGTGGAGGCGGATTCCGGAGAAGGTGCCGAGCCCGAGGACGAAATCTGCGGGGCGGCGGCAGGGGACGGGTCTCCGGCGGATGCGGCGACCCGGGAGGACGTCCGCGAGGAGATCCGCCTCGATGAAGAGTCGAAGACCAGCGTCCGGGATGACCCGGACCTGGCGGAGGCCCATGAAAAGGCCCGCAGACTGGCCAGGATCATCGTTACGGATATAGCGCTCTACAACCAGAAAAAGGTGGAAGAGGGGATCCTGGCCGGAGCGTTCCGGGAGCTGTTCAGCGAGGAGATACGGGAGGGACGGCTGCTGTTCGACCGGCGCGTGCCGGAGGAGGTCAGGGAAGGCACCTCTTACCTGGAGGACGCCTTCGAGGAATTCATCAGCAGGAAGAGCATCGAGCTCTCGGCGCAGGAAGGCGAGCGATCGGCAAACGGATAGTTTTCCGGTTTTCCGCAATTCCGCCGTCAATCGGGGAGGTTACAGTACAATGGGTGAACAGCGACCATCCGGCAACCAGGTCATTTCCCGGCAGGGACTCTCCTCGCCTGACGAGGAAATCCGCCGTTCGGCCGTAACCGCCCTGACTGGGGGACCGCTGTCGGAGACATGGGCGTTCCTGCTGGAGGCCATGGGCGACCGGAGCTGGAGGGTCAGGAAGGAGGCGGTGGAGATCTTCCTCGCCTCTCCCGGCGCGGGGGATTACGCCGAGGAGCTGTTCGGGCTGCTCCGCTCTCAGGACAACGCGGGCCTGCGCAACTCGTCGGTGGAGGTCCTGGTCAGACTGGGCGGGAAGGCGATCCCGATCCTCGAGTCCCATGCCGGCGACGGGGATTGCGATGTGCGCAAGTTCGTGGTCGACATCCTGGGAGGCATCGGCAACGTCTCCTCGCTGCCGCTGCTCATCAAGGCCCTGGATGACCACGATCCGAACGTGCGTGCGTCAGCGGCGGAGAACCTGGGAAGGATCGGCCATGCACGGGCGCTGCAGCCCCTGCTCGACGCGCTGGCAAGGCCGGAGCTCACGCTGAGGCATACCATCCTGGATGCCCTGGCACTGACCGGCGGGCCCGTTCCGGCCGCGACGGTGGCGTCGTACCTTGAAGAAGGACTGCTGAAAAAGGCCGTTTACCGTTGTCTCGGCGCCGCTGGAGGCGCCGACGCGGCGCCTCTCCTGGTAAAGGGTCTGGAAGAGCCTGCCGCCGGCGTCCGCGAGGCGGCGGTAAAGGCCGTCATGGCGCTCCGGGAGAGGAATCCCGGATCCCGCGCCAGGGAGGAGATTGACAGGCTGCTGGCCGGGCTTGCGGGCTCAACCGTAGTGGACGGACTCCTCGCGTCCGGCCCTTGCCCGGACTTGCCGGTCCGGCGTGCCCTTGTCCGCATGCTGGGTATCATCGGAGATTCCCGTGCGGCCGGGTACGTCCTGCGGGCCTGCGGGAACGACGGCCTTTTCCAGGACTGCCTCGCGGCCCTGCGGAACATGGAGACGGATACAGGCTCCCTGTTCGAAGCGGAGTTCGCCGTGGCCGACGATACGGAAAAGGCCAGCATACTCCGTATCTGCGGGGAGATGGAGGCGCCTTGCGCTCTCCCGCTGATTGTGAAGGGGATGAGCCATTCAGCCCCGCGGGTGCGGGGGGCCGCGGTCCGTACCGCCGGCAGGACCGGCAGCGCCGGGCTGGTGACCGAGGTCGCGGCCCTGCTGAACGACCTCGACCAGGACGTCCGGACCGCTGCGCTGGAGGCCCTGGCGCTCCTTTCCAGGGTCGCGTCCTCCGAGGTGGCCGATATCGCCGCCGGCCTGTCCGCGGCATCCGAACCCGACACTAGAAGGGTTGCCGCCTTCCTCTGCGGCATGCTCCGCGACGGCGAGCGTCTGGCACTGCTCATGAAGGACGAGGACGATCTGGTCCGAAGGACCGCGGTCCAGGGGATGGCCCTGGTGGAGGGGGAGGACGCGGTGCACCACCTGATCCTGTCGCTCACCGACGAGATATCCGAGGTCCGCATCGCCGCCGCCACGGCCCTTGGAGAGACCGGCAGGGAAGACGCCCTGGAGCCGCTGGCGCTGGTTGCGCGGGACGAGGATTCATGGGTACGCTGCGCCGCTCTCCGGAGCCTGGGGAGGATCGGCGGTCCGGGCGCCATGGATGTCATCGAAAGATCCCTGGACGACTCGGACGGACTGGTTTCCCTGGCGGCGCTGGACGCCCTGGCCCGCATAGAGGGTGAGAGGGCACTGGAGCTGACACGTCGGGCAACCGCCAGCCATGATGACGAAGTGGTCAAGGCGGCCATATCCATCCTGGCCGAGCGTGGCGACCACTGGCTGGACGGGCGGGCGGAGGCGTTGCTGCGGCATCCCCACTGGGACGTGAGAAACGTGGTGGTCAGGTTTCTTGCCGAGCACCGCGGGGAGGGGGCGTTCCCGGTCCTGCGGCGCGCCCTGGAGACGGAGAGCGATGATCTGGTCAGGGCACGGATTGTCGAGATACTGGAAAGTCTCGCATGATATTCGGGACGGAACCTGAAGCACGCATGTCCGAGGAGGAGTTCCGTCTCATACGGGACCTGATCCACGGCCACTGCGGCATCTTTTTTGACGTCGACTCCAAGTTCCTGCTGGAGAAGCGGCTTGTCCGGAGGCTTTCCGTCCATCAGCTGCCGGGTTTCAGAGAGTATTACCACTTTCTCAAGTACAGCCGCGTACGGGACCAGGAGTTCTCGGACATCATGGATGTCCTGACCACCAACGAGACCTATTTCTTCCGCGAAGAGTTCCAGTTGAAGGCCTTTGCCGGGGAGATCCTGCCCGAGCTGAAGACCCTGAAGGAGAAGAAAGGGGACCGGACCCTGCGTATCTGGAGCGCCGGCTGCTCCACCGGAGAGGAGCCCTACACCATTGCCATGCTGATCCTGGAGGCAGGCTGTTTCCAGGGGTGGAAGGTGGAGATCGTGGGGACCGACATCAGCCAGCGTGTCCTGCAGCATGCACGCAAGGGTATGTACGGCAAGTCCTCTTTCAGGACCACCGAAGAGGGGAGGGTCCTGCGGTTTTTCAAGGAGCAGGACGGACTCTACCGGATCAACGACCAGGTAAGAGGGTTGGTCACCATCAGCCATCTTAACCTTTTTGACGAAAGCCGCATGATACTGTTGGGCAAGATGGATGTGATCTTCTGTCGTAATGTTATTATTTACTTCGACCAGGTTGCCAAGAAAAGGGTGGTCGAATCCTTTTACCGCTCGCTCAGGGAGGGGGGATATCTCCTGCTGGGACACGCGGAGTCGCTTCTCAACACCACTACCGCCTTTTCCCTGAAACACCTGAAAAACGACATGGTATACCAGAAACCGTATGCTGGGGTCTCCGCGGGGAGTGGAGAGTGAAAAAACTCAGGGTTCTGGTAATCGACGATTCAGCCTTCAACCGGAGGACCATATCCAGGATGCTGGAAGGGCTTCCCGAGGTGGAGGTGGCGGGCTACGCCGTGGACGGGGAGGAGGGGATCCGCCGGGTCCTGGAGCTGAAACCGGACCTGGTCACCCTTGACCTGGAGATGCCGCGCATGGACGGATTCACCTTCCTGCGCATCATCATGAGCAACCGTCCGACCCCGGTTATCGTGGTAAGCTCCATGGGAGGAGACGAGCGGGTCTTCAAGGCCCTGGAGCTGGGGGCGGTCGATTTTATCCTGAAGCCTACGGCCGAGGCCTCCGACGAGCTGATAAAAATCCGGAAAGACCTGCACGAGAAGGTGCGGGGAGTGTTCAACCTGAACATGTCCTCGGTCAGCAGGCGGGGCATGCTCCTGGCGCAGGAGGGGGCCGGCGGGCCGCCGGCCAGGCCGAAGGAGCTGTTTGCCCGGAGGAAGCGGGCCGGCGGAGTCGCCACGGTGGTCGCCATCGGGGCCTCTACCGGCGGGCCCCCGGCCCTGCAAAGCATTTTCAGCGCGTTTCCCGAGGATCTCCCTTTTTCGCTGGTGGTTTCCCAGCACATGCCCCCCGGCTTTACCCGGACCTTTGCCGAGCGACTCAACCGGACCTCGGCCTTTGAGGTGACGGAGGCCCGCGACGGGGATCCGGTGCGGGCCGGGTGCGCCCTGATTGCGCCGGGCGGAAGGAACATGGTGTTTCAGCGCACCGACGGCGAGGTGACGGTCCGACTGCTCGACCCGGAGCCGGGGGAGAACTACCTCCCTTCGGTGGACAGGATGTTCCGGTCGGGCGCCGAGGTCTTCGGTCCGCAGCTGCTCGGGGTGGTTCTGACCGGCATGGGGAATGACGGGAGCCTGGGGGTCAGGGCCATCAAAGGTTCGGGCGGTCAGGTGCTGTCGGAGGCCGAGGAGTCCGCGGTGATCTTCGGCATGCCGCGGGCCGCCATGGCCACCGGTATGGTTGACGCGGTTGTTCCGCTCGACCGGATGTCGGACGAGATACTGGTGCGGTGCGGATATTAAGAACGGCATGAAGACGGGATGCGATCCCGGAATGCTTATTGACGAACAAGCTCTAAAGGGAGAGAAACTGGGAGGACACGCCATGGCGAGTGAAGATGATAAAGGTGTTTCCGGCAGGGCCGAGGAGTTTCTGCAGCTGTTCAAGAAGGGGGCTGAATTCACCCAGGAGCTCCTGAAGGAGAACGAGCGGCTCCGCTTTCTGCTCCTGCAGATGGAGGACGGCCTGCGAAACAGGGGGGTCGAGAGCGTCGTCTCGGACCAGAACCGGAAGCTTGCCGAGAGGATCGCCCTGCTGGAAAAGGAGAAACAGGAGATCCTGGAACGCATAGCCCAGGTGGAACGGGAGAACCGGGACTTTGCCGAACGCTACGTGGAGATCGAGAGTGAAAACAACAACCTCGCCAACCTCTACATCGCCAGCTACCAGCTCCACTCCACCCTCGATTTCCCCGAGGTGCTGCAGATCATCATCGAGATAATCATCAACCTGATCGGCGCCGAGGAGTTCGCCATCATGCTTCTGGACGAGAAGACCAACGAGCTGAACGCCGTGGCGACCGAAGGGGTTGAGCGACAGGAAATCCCGTCTGTCAAGCTCGGAAACGGCATCATCGGTTCGGTGGCCAAGACCGGCGATAATTTTTTCGTTGACGACGTGACCACTTACAGCCGCGATTTCCTGAACCCCATGGTATGCATCCCTCTCAAGATCAAGGAGCACGTCATCGGGGTGATAGTCATCTACAAGCTGCTTGTCCAGAAAAAGACCTTCGCGCCTGTGGACTACGAGCTGTTCACCCTCCTGGCGGGCCACGCGGCCACCGCCATCTTCAGCTCCAAGCTCTACTCCGAGTCCGAACGGAAACTCTCGACGATTCAGGGCTTCATAGACCTGCTCACCAAGTAGACAACCCTGTGGAGGACATGACGTCATGCCTGAACACAAAATTCTGATTATCGAGGATTCACCTACCATGAGGCAGCTGATCTCGTTTGCTCTCAAAAGGCTCCAGGGGGTCCGGGTGGTCGAGGCCAGCGACGGGGTCGACGGGTTGAAGAAGCTTTCCTCGGAGAAATTCGACCTGATCCTGACCGACATAAACATGCCGATCATGGACGGTCTGAAGCTGGTGAGTCTGGTGCGGAACGACGCCAACTACCGTACCACTCCGATTGTGGTGATCACCACGGAGGGCGCCCAGGAGGACCGTGAGCGCGCCCTGGCCCTCGGCGCCAACGACTACATCACCAAGCCGATCCAGGCCAACAGGATCCTCGACCTGGCGCGCTCCCTCTTGAATCCCGCCTGAGGAGAGAATGGGAATGGCTTGTGGGCTCCCCCTTTTGCAGATAAGAGGGAGGGAGTTATGAAGCAGAGAGTAACCCCTCCCGGCCCCCATGAGGAAGGGGAGGGGTAAGAAATGAATATAGATTACTGATATACAGATCCCTTCATACATGGGGGGACTGTTACAGGAAACGACCCGGAGGTAGACGATAGTGGAGGAACGTTACAACCCTAAAGAGGTGGAAGAGAAGTGGCAGCGGTTCTGGGAGGACGAGGCGGTTTTCCGGGCGACCCGGAATAAGCATAAAGAGAAGTACTACCTGCTGGAGATGTTCCCCTACCCGTCGGGGCGCATCCACATGGGGCACGTGCGCAACTATTCCATCGGCGACGTAATTGCCCGCTTCATGCGGATGCGGGGCCGCAACGTGCTCCACCCCATGGGATGGGACGCCTTCGGCATGCCGGCGGAGAACGCGGCCATACAGCACAAGAGCCACCCGGCCGCGTGGACCTACGAGAACATCGAGTACATGCGCGGCCAGTTGAAGAAGCTGGGCTTCTCCTACGACTGGGACCGGGAACTGGCCACCTGCCATGTGGGCTACTATCGCTGGGAGCAGCTCATTTTCCTCCGGATGCTGGAAAAGGGGCTGGCGTACAAGAAGAATTCCTTCGTGAACTGGTGCCCCAAGTGCGAGACGGTCCTTGCCAACGAGCAGGTGGAGGACGGCTGTTGCTGGCGCTGCGACAGCCCGGTGGAGCAGAAGGAGCTGGACCAGTGGTTCTTCCGTATCACCGATTACGCCGAGGAGCTGCTGGCTTACACCGACAAGCTCCCGGGCTGGCCGGAGCGGGTCCTCACCATGCAGCGCAACTGGATCGGCAAGAGCTTCGGCTGCGAGATAGATTTCAAGGTAGAGGGAAGCGACGAGGTAATCAGGGTATTCACCACCCGTCAGGACACCCTGTTCGGGGCCACCTTCATGTCCCTGGCGCCGGAGCATCCCCTGTCCCTGTCCCTCACCACGCCGGACAGGCGGGAGGAGGTGGCCGCGTTCATCGACAAGGTGAAACGGACCGAAAAGGAGCAGCGGACCGCCGAGGGGCTCGAAAAGGAAGGGGTCTTCACCGGCTCCCACTGCGTCAACCCGGTGACAGGCAGGCGCATGCCGGTATACCTGGCCAACTTCGTGCTGCCGGAATACGGCACCGGCGCGGTCATGGCGGTTCCGACCCACGACCAGCGCGATTTCGAGTTCGCCAGGAAATACGGCCTCCAGTTGCAGGTGGTCATCCAGCCCGGGGGGGAGACCCTGGACCCGGCAACCATGACCGCCGCGTTCACCGAGGAGGGGGTCATGGTGAACTCCGGCGCCTTCGACGGGCTGTACAGCAGCGAGGCCAAGGAGAAGATCGCCGACCACCTGGAACAGGAAGGGATCGGCAGGAAAACCGTCAACTACCGGCTGCGCGACTGGGGGATCTCCCGCCAGCGTTACTGGGGCAACCCGATCCCGATCATATACTGCGAGACCTGCGGCGCAGTGCCGGTGCCGGAAAAGGACCTGCCGGTGCTCCTCCCCATGGACGCGGTCTTCACGGGAGAGGGGGGGAACCCCCTGGCCAAGATCCCGTCGTTCGTAAACGTTGCCTGCCCGGTCTGCGGCGCGCCCTCACGGCGGGAGACCGACACCATGGACACCTTCGTGGAGTCCTCCTGGTATTTCCTCCGCTATTGCTGCCCGCGGTTCGAAGGAGCTCCCCTGGACCGGGAGGAGACCGAATACTGGATGTCGGTGGACCAGTACATCGGCGGGATCGAGCACGCCGTGCTCCACCTCCTCTATGCCCGCTTTTTCACCAAGGCCCTGCGGGACCTGGGTTTCGTGGACATCGACGAGCCGTTCGTCAATCTCCTGACCCAGGGGATGGTGATCAAGGACGGGGCCAAGATGAGCAAGTCCAAGGGAAACGTGGTGGACCCGAACGCGCTCATCGAGACATTCGGCGCCGACACCGCCCGGCTGTTCTCCCTGTTCGCGGCCCCGCCGGAGAAGGATCTGGACTGGAGCGATCAGGGGGTGGAGGGGAGCTACCGCTTCCTGAACCGGGTCTGGAAACTGGTGTACGAGCTGGCAGCGGTGCGGGGGGCGGGAGCCGTCACGGCCGATTCCCTCAACTCCGAAGGAGTCAGGCTGCGGCGGGTGGTCCACAAGACCATCAGGAAGGTCACCGAGGACATCGAGGAACGGTTCCACTTCAATACCGCCATCGCCGCCATCATGGAGCTGGTCAACGCCGCATCGGCCTCCGAGGCCAGGAACGACCCGGCCTGCGCTCCGGTGCTCAGGGAGGCGCTGGAGAGCGTGGTGCTGCTGCTGGCCCCCTTTGTCCCGCACGCGGCCGAGGAGCTGTGGGAAGGTCTCGGCCACAGCGGCGGGATCGATGCGGCGTCCTGGCCGGTCCACGACCCGGCCGCGGAAGAGGAGGAGGAGTTGACCATCGTGGTGCAGGTCAACGGCAAGCTGCGCGGGAAGGTCACCGTGGCTGCCGGCGCCGGCGAGGAGGAGGTGCGCACAGCAGCCCTTGCCGACGACAAGGTGAAGGGCCACATCGGGGGGAAGGCGGTGCGGAAGATTATCTATGTCCCCGGCAAGCTGCTGAACATCGTTGTCGGGTGAAAACCGCCCCGGCTCGGCCGGGGCAGGGGGGCTTCGTGCGTTCAACGTTTCTTTTTCTCATCTTGCTCATATGCTGTTCCTTTGCCGTCGGGTGCGGTTATCGGCCGGTTGCGCGCGACGTACAGGCCCGCTTCGGCGAAGGGGAGACCATAAGCATCCCCATTTTTGCCAACAAGACCTATAAGCCGAACCTGGAGAATATCCTGCTCAACGATCTGATAGACGAATTCGCCAAAAGGAGGGGCCTCAGGGTCAAGGAGATGGACTCCTCGGACTATACCCTGGGCGGCGAGGTCCTCACCTACGGCAAGGTCGCCGTCTCCTATACCGGCTTTGACATCGTCAGGGAGTACCGGGCCACCATAACCGTAACCGCCACCCTGCGGAAGAACAGCACCCATCGTGTCGTTTGGCGGGGGACCCTTTCCTGGAGCCAGGACTTTCCCGCCAGTTCGGACATAGCCATCCAGCAGAACAGCGAGGACGCCGCCATCCAGGAGATCAGCCGTCGCCTGGCCCAGCAGATCTACCTGAAGATCATCGAAGACTTCTGACCCGGTACCCCATGAAACCCAAGGAATTCACCACCGCAATCGACAGGGGCGAGATCCGGCCCCTTTACTACCTCTACGGAGACGAGCCGTATCTTATGGAGGTGGCGGTCCGGCGGCTGGTGGAACGCCTGGTTACCCCGGACATGCGGGACTTCAACCTGAATGTATTCTACGGAACCGAATGTCGGGGAGGGGAGATCGCCGAAGCGGCCGCAACCCTCCCCATGTTCGCCCCCTGGCGGGTGGTGTTGGTGAAAAAGGCCGACGCCCTGCCCGCGGCCGCCCTCGAACTCCTGCTCTCCTACCTGCAGAGCCCCTCACCCTCGACCTGCCTGGCCTTCCTGGGCGAAAAGATCGATCAGAGGAAAAAATTCTTCACGGAGTTCAGAAAGCACGGGGAGCTGGTGGAATTCAAGCGTCCCTACGAGAACCAGCTTCCCGCCTTCATCCGCAACGAGGCATCCGCCAGGGGGAAGGGGATCGAGCCTGCCGCGGCCGAGATGCTGGTCTATCTGGTCGGCAACAACCTGCAGGAGCTGGTCTCGGAGCTGGAGAAGGCCGTGCTCTATGTCGGTGGGCGCGACCGGATCGCGGTGGCCGACATCCGCGCGGTGGTTTCCGACACTAGGGTGAACAGCGTGTTCGAGCTGGCTGACTCTCTGGGGGACAAAAATATCGACCGGGCGCTCCGGAGCCTGGAAACCCTGCTCCGGGGGGGCGAGGCCCCTCTCCTGGTCCTGGCAATGATTACCCGTCACTATCGTCAGCTATGGAAGGTGCGGGAACTGCTGGACCGGAAGACCCCTCAGCCGGAGATAGGGAAGGCGACCGGCATAGCCCCGTATTTTCTCCAGGGGGTCATCCGGCAGGCAGGGAACTATCACGTCAGGGAACTGAAAGGAATTTTCGCAAGGCTGTTCGAGATCGATCTGGCCATGAAGAGCGGTCGTGGCAGGCCGGATGTGCTGCTGGAGACGTTCGTCATGGAGGTGTGCGGACGGGGCGGGTGAGGGGTAAAGGCATTACGGAAGGCGCTGTTCGATAGATATGGCAAAGGGACCCCGAGTACGAGGTCCCTTTGTTTTGCACCGATCCCGCGAGCGACGGTCTCATTTGAGACTTCATGCCGCGGCTGCTGCGTTTCATTTTCCGAACCTAGCTAGCCGAGGGTGTTGACCAGTCTGCTCAGGCGCGAGACGTTACGTGAGGCATTGGCCCTGTGGATGACGCCCTTGGATGCGGCAGAGTCGATGACCGGTATGGCGGCTTCCAGGGACTCCTTCGCCAGGTTGGTGTCGTTTGCCGCAACCGCCTCGCGGACGCGCTTTATGAAGGTCCGCAGAGTGGAGCGGACGTGCTTGTTTCTGGCGGTTTTCTTCTTGTTCTGCTTGATCCTCTTCAGGGCCGACTTGTGATGAGCCAAACTGCACCTCCCGAATATATGCAACGTTTTTCTGTGGGTATTTGAAAGGTAATATTTCTATCACCGTGGTGCAGGGCTGTCAAGGAAAAAGTGCCTTCCGGCCGACCGTGCCGATGATTGCGAAAGTATCCGGTTCTCGCTGAAATACGCGGCAGAGGCCGGGTTGGAAATCCCCCGAAGCGACTCTCATGGGAAAAAACCGCTTTGTCCTTTCGCCCCCAGGTGTTACATTCTCCGGGCGGAAAGGAAATACAGCGGAATAAGGGAGAAGGGAAGCGAGGTTCCATGAAATACGCGAGCGGACAGATTGGCAGGGTATTCGTCGTACGTTTCGAGGATGGGGACGATGTGCTTGGCGGGCTGGTGGATCTGGCAAAGAAGGAGGGGCTCAGAAGCGCGGCCTTTCATCTGGTGGGAGGCATGCGGAAGGGGAGGTTCGTTACCGGGCCGGAGAAGGAGGAGATGCCGCCGGTGCCCATATGGCGAAGCCTCTGTGAAAGCCATGAAGTGACCGGGTTCGGGACCATATTCCGGGAGGGGGAGGAGCCGAAGGTCCATTTCCACGGCGCGTTCGGCAAGCGGGACGCGGTCCGGGTGGGCTGCCTGAGGGAGGACGCGGAAACGTTCCTGGTCCTTGAGGCGGTCGTCATGGAGCTGACCGGTATCGACGCGGTACGTGAGCGGGATCAGCAGTCGGGGATGGTGCTGCTGAAGCTGTGAATGGGTAGGGGGCTGCTCACGATCCTTTTCATACGGGGTGCAAGGGCCGGGAAAGTCCCATTCCGGCCCTGTATGGCATTTTCCCAGAAGGGATTATTTCCTGCCTCCCGCGGGCGGCTTGCCGATGTATTTCTCGATCAGGGGGATGTTGGCGCCGTTGACGAACTTTCCGTTCACCCAGAAGGTCGGGGTGCTGTTGACCTCCAGCTTGTCCGCCACCGCTCGCTGGGCCTGGAGCCTTCCCTTGTCGTCGTATTTCCTGTCCAGGACGTCCCGCTTGGAATCCAGCTGGCCGGAATACACCTCGAACAGTGCCTTTTCAGTGTCGTCGGCCGACAGGACGTAGGTTGCCTTCTTGACCGCGTCGGGGTGTATGTCGAGCGGTTTGAAAAAGATGTAGCGGGTTACGTCGTGCCTGGATTCCCAATAGGCGTGCATCTTTCTGCAGAAGGAGCAGTCGGGGTCGGTCACCTCGATGACGGTGTTCCGGCCGTTTCCCACCTTTATGGCCTTTTTCAGGTCATCGCGGGTCAGCAGCTTGAAGCGCTCGGCAGCCATCTTCTCCTGGGTAAGGCTTCTTCCTTCGTTGTTCACGATGTCGCCGATGAAGAGATAGCAGGTCTTGGGGTGGAAATAGATTATTTTCCCGTCGGTGGCTACCTCGTAGAGGCCGTCGATGTCGGTCTTGCCGATCGAGGTGTACTTCAGCTTGGGAAACAGCTTCTTCAGTACCTCCTGCGGCTGCGGATCGGCCTTTTTTGGGGGCGCGGCCGCAACCGGGGCGGTTGAGATGAAGACGGTCATGAAAACGAGGGCCAACCACTTTGTCCTGGTCATGGTGTTCCTTTCCTGTGGCGTTGCTGCTCAGCTGTCCAGCCTGCCTACCTGATGTGAAAATCCGCGAACTCGCCGGTAAATTCCATCTGGTCAACGATGACCTGTTCAACCACGGCGCGGCGGGGTCCGGTGCGGCACCGGTCGATGAGCGCCCGCACGTCGCTGTCCTCCCCTTCGAAGCACCCCTGCACGTCGCCGTTGGGGAGGTTCCTGACCCAGCCGGTCACATTGCGCCCCACGGCCTCCTGGACGGTATAATAGCGGAAGGATACCCCCTGCACCAGTCCTTTTACCGTTACCATGGCACGTATCTTCACGTCGATCCTCCCTCCAGCATTCCGGCGAACTCGTCCTCGTCGATAATGGTGACGCCGAGTGCCCTGGCCTTGTCCAGCTTTGAACCGGCCTCTGTTCCCGCCACCACGTAGTCGGTCTTTCTGGAGACCGAGCCCGCGGCATGACCACCCTCCCGCTCGATCAGGCGGGCGGCCTCGTCCCGGGTGAAACGCCTCAAGGCCCCGGTGAAGACAAAGGTCTTGCCGGTGAACCTCCCCCCCAGGCGTTTCTCTTCGGCTAGCGGACATACCCCGGCCGCGAGCAGACGACTGATTACCTCCAGGTTCCGCTGGTTGCCGAAAAAGGTCGTGACGCTCCTGGCGACTTCCGGGCCTATCTCCCTGATGGTGAGCAGTTCCTCTTCGCCGGCCTTTTCCAGGTCCCTGATGCTTCCGAAGGCCTCGGCCAGGAGCTTGGCGGTATGCTCGCCCACGTGACGTATGCCCAGCGCGAAGATGAAACGCGACAGCTCGCGCCGCTTGCTCTGCTCGATGGCGTTGAGAAGGTTTTCGGCCAGCTTGTCCCCCATCCGCTCGAAGCGCATGAAATCGTCCCTGGTGAGGGAGTAGAGGTCGGCCACGTCCTTCACCAGCCCCAGCCGCAGGAGCTGCTCCACGTACCTGACCCCCATCCCCTCGATATCCATGGCGTTGCGCGAGGCGAAGTGGATGATGGATTCGCGGATCTGGGCCGGGCAGGAAAGACCCAGGCAGCGGACCGCCACCTCTCCCGGGAACCTGACCGTCTCGGAGCCGCATTCGGGGCAGCTGGCGGGGATGGGGACGGCTTTTTCGACCCCGGTCCGCTTGTCGGTCAGTACCCGAACCACCGC
>Ga0228535_1000983_pt1 | contig 57403 bp, 51 predicted proteins | sample SJ1metagenome_FD_168457 | JGI IMG/M metagenome (GOLD analysis project Ga0228535, IMG submission 168457) | Enriched culture of PCE-dechlorinating microbial communities from Ithaca, New York, USA - SJ1 | ecosystem: Engineered > Modeled > Simulated communities (microbial... > Unclassified | place...
TATACTGAACGATCCGGCATTCAGGAAAGTCGTCTCGGACTATCTCGCCCAGCAGGTCTACGACTCGATCCGGGGAAAGATGGGGCTGGCGGAAGCGAAAGAGAAGGCTCATGTCTGACAGAGAAGTGATCCGCGCCTACAGCGACGCGTGGCCCGAGCAATTCAGGATAATCGCGTCGTATCTGGAAGGCCACTTGCAAACCTATAAATCCATAGAACACGTCGGCAGCACCTCAATCCCGGGCATGGATGGAAAGTCCATTATTGACATCGATATAGAAATTGAAACGGCGGACGATTTTACCGCGATAAGGGAAGAGCTCGTGCGCATAGGGTATGTCTACGCGGGAAATCAGGGAATCGAAGGCCGGGAGGTGTTCAAAAGGAGCGGGCAGGAAAGTGGCATTTTGGACACCATTCCTCATCATCTGTATGTCTGCCCGAGTGATAGCGAAGAATTCAGGCGCCATATAAAGTTCCGCGATACCCTGCGGAAAAACAAAGAATTGTGCGATGAGTACAACAAAATAAAGCATGAAATAATCCAAAAAGTGGGAAAATATAATCGACAGGCCTACGTGGACATGAAGGAAAGAGAATACCAGGCCTTTTTTGAAAAAGTACTCAAGACATGAGGAGCGGCCCAATGGACCAGCGGCCGGGGCCGGCTGTTTGGCAGCTTATGTTTGACAGCTCATATACGAAAACTGTCGTCGCCTTCTCAATCATTTAATCCTTTCCCGCGAAGAATCAGCGGCGCGCACTTTTCGATCCTGGACTCGCGGGTCCTGGCCTGCTTCGGCGCGGAAAAATAGAGGAGGTAGGCTCTTCGACGTCCCGGGGTCAGTGCGTCGAAGGCGGTTTTCAGCCCGGGTGTCGCGTCCAGCTTCCTATGAAATTCTTCGGGAATCGTGAAGTCCTCGGTCTTTTTGAATTCCACCTTGGCGCCCGATTGCTCCACTTCGATGGCCTCGCGGATATACGCCTCCAGAATGGGTTCTTTCTCGACTATTTCCCGGGGCCCGGTGAAGCGAATCTGATGGCTCGCCTGCACGTTTTCCGACTGCTTAATCAGAATGCCCTCGGGGTCCTTCAACAGGGCCCTGTCGTATGTCGTATGTACCGAGGTGTCCTGCTCAGCGCGCGCCGGATTACCGCGATATCGCGGATTTCGCTCTGAAAAGCAACCAGAAAGCATGCTCTAGAATCGCCGATTCGCGGTCATAAAGGAAGATCTCCGCCGGCTCCATGGCCTTCCGCCATAGCGCGTCGTATCCATCAATTCCCAAATAACACGCTGAAAAATAGATCCACTTCAGATTTCCCTTTGGAAACGACGCGAACTGCTCGAAAGTATAGGGCCGCAGCGGTCTGGTAGTGTACACCTTTCCGTCGTCGCCGTGCGACAGCACCGCGACATAGCTCGCGGCCGCGAGGCTCGCCGCCAAAGTCTTTTCCTCAAGGGGGAGCGCCGCGACCTGAATGTGCCGCGGCCGCAGCTCAAGCGCGAGCGGAGTCGCCAGTTCCCTCACCATCCATTCGCTCATGGAGCCTCTGTCGTACAGAATGGTCATGTCAGCCGGCCCATCGTTCCGCAGAGGATTCGCCACGAACATGAGGAGCGTGTTTATAAGCGCGGCGCCGCACAGCACGCCGATAAGGCCGTTGATTGCGACGCAGAGGTAATTCGACCGTGAGAATAAACCATAGAGTTTTCCCCCGCGCCGCGCGGAGGGATACATGGCGCTCACCATAATCCACACGACGCACGCGATTGGAATGGATATCATAAGCCAAGGATATATCCGGGAATACAAGGCACAGATTCCGGACGAACAGCCAAGAATGATGAGGCTTTGCTTAATCAAAAACAGAAGTAAAAGGACAAACGCGCAGCACGACAGCTCCGAGAACGCCAGCTTCCAGTGCCCGCGATTGTTTCGTTTATTCCGATGGTCATCCATATCGTGCAGTATGACAGAACGAGTCGCCCGCAGAAAAGTCGGGGCCGCCCAAAACTGTCTTTGGCTCGCGGCCACAGCCCTCAAGGTCCCTTGAGTATTGTCGTGCAGAGATTAACTTTGCGCCACGCTGCCCGTATGGTATACTATTCCTGCGTTGTGAAATAACGATGGTAAAAACTGAAGGGAACAATGGAACAGACTGCAACAGGAAACCTTTTCTTTGAGCATCCCATCCTCAACTCTCCCTACGAATACCCCGACAGGAAAGGTAACCTCGTGCTCGGCTCGTGGGCTTCTTCACACCACTAAGGCAAAGATGCCGCCAGACGTGTCGCCCGATCGGTCGGAGTGTATGGCGTCACGACGAGATGTGCTTCACCCGGGTTGCTCCCTGCGGGAGCCAGGGGGCTGAGACTCACCCGGGAGAAGTTCCCTTTAGGGAAAATCAGATTGGTGGATACCCTCTCACCGCCATCGATGAACATCTGCCAGACGCTTTGATCGTACCAGATCGACAGGCTTTGCGCCGCCGACGCCGGCAGTGCAATTCGCTGGACTTCTTTGACGCCAGGCAAGAAATGCGTGCCCACGGCGCTTCGGTCCAGGGTGAGCTCGGCACCGTCGCAGGTGCCGGCGAGGCAAATCGACAGACGGTCACCCTCATCGCTCTCGAATTCGAGGAGGAATGAATCGAGGCCATGCGATATGAGTGAAATCTCGAAAGGGCCATTGGGAAGCCCGGCTTCAACACGCGCGGTGAGCGGACCGCAGAAGAGTATTTTCGGGGGCTTCGCGTAGGGTGCAATTTCTTCAACCGGATGCTGGACGATGACGGCTGAACCATTCCGGCGCTCCACGCTCAGCTCACGGGGAAGCGAGAGTATGCCGCGCCAGAAACCGTCCGTGGAAATCTTGCCCGAATAGAGGGAATTGCTCACCCAGGAAATGAGGACGATACGGTCTGAGCCGGGCAGGTACCACGACTGGCTCGCATAGCAGTCCTGGCCGTAGTCGAGCCACTCAAAGCGGCCACGCTCGAGAGCTTCAAAAGCGGTTCCATCGAAATGTCCGGGCACGAGCACTTCGCCCGACCCGCCCATAGGGTTGCCGTTCGAGACTGAAAGCTTAAGCAGCCACAGATCGCGCTGCTCCCGGCCCGGCCATGGTCCCGGGACATGCAGAAGGTCCGGGCATTCCCAGATACAGTCCTCCGGCCCCACCTCTCCGATGCCAAATTCGCTCAAGCGCTGCCAATCCCTCAAATTATCGCTTCCATAGAAGAAGACACGGTCGCCGCCCGACAGGACCATGATCCACTTTCCTGTCTGTCTGGAGCGCAGGACCTTCGGGTCGCGGAAGTCGACGATGCCAGGGTTCTTCAGGATCGGATTGCCTGCGTACTTCGTCCAGGTCCTGCCTCTGTCGCGGCTGTAGGCGAGACACTGTTCCTGTTCGTTGCGGTCGGTGCCGGCGACCCGCCTGAAAGCCGTGTAGAAGGCAATAAGGCCCGCGCCTCCATCGAAGAAGCCGCTGTCGTCATCCTCGTCGACTACGGCGCTTCCCGAAAAGATCATTCCCTTTTCGTCCGGACGCAGGGCGATACCGAGCTCCTGCCATTCCACCATGTCTGTGCTGACCGCGTGGCCCCAATGCATGGGGCCCCATTCGATGCCATAAGGATAATACTGAAAGAAGAGGTGGTACTCTCCCGCGAAGAAGACAAGGCCATTCGGATCGTTGAGCCATCCACGAGTGACTGAAAAGGAGAGCCTGGGCCGGCAAGAGATCGGTTTCACTGTCGACACTTTGAATCGTCCCTACTTAATTGCGCCAGCGATGATGCCCTTGAGGATGAACCGCTGCGAGAACATATACATAATGATCACAGGGACCATGGTCATCACGAGGGAGGCGAGGAGGCACCCGTAGTTCACGGTGTAGGTACCGTAGAAATAGTATGTGGACAGGGGCAGGGTGCGGCTCGCCTGGTTGAGAAGGACCAGAGAGGGCAGGAGAAAATCGTTCCATATCCAGAGGACATCGAGGATTACGACCGTCATGATCACCGGCTGGAGCAGGGGCAGGATGATCTTGAAAAAGACGGCATACCTGCCGCAGCCATCGATAATCGCAGCCTCCTCGAGTTCACGGGGAATGACTTTGATGAACCCGTGGAAAAGAAAGATAGCGAAGGGAGCCCCGAAGCCGATGTACATGAAGACGAGAACCCAGCGGTTGTTCAGCATCCCTATTGAGCCATAGATCTTCAGAAGGGGGATCATGATAGCCTGGAATGGGATGATCATGGCGGCCACCATCGTCAGATACAGAAAAGTGCTGAGTTTGGTCTTATTGCGGACCAGGTAGTGTGCGCACATGGAGCTCAGCAAGACGATAGCCGCCACACTCGCTGTCGTGATGATGAGCGAATTGCCGAAGGCCCGCATAAATTTCATCTTTTCAAAGGCCATGCGGTAGTTCTCCCAATAGATGCTGGAAGGCGGGGCTATCGGCGAGGAGATAACCTCCGTGTCGCGCTTGAGCGAATTGAGGACCACCATGAAAAAAGGAAACATGTACAGAATGAAGAGGACGAGGAGGAACAGGGTCTTTATGGCTGAGGCCACCCTGGCCGGCGCAAACCCGACTTTGCGTGTGCTCACATCTCCACCTCTTTTCTCTTGCCGAAATAGACCTGCGCAAGGCTGACTCCGGCAACAACGAAAAACAGAAAGATGGCCTCGGCCTGGCCTGGTCCGTATTGGCGGGACAGAAAGGCCGTCTGATAGACGTTCATGGAAATGAGGGTTGTGCTCCTGTAAGGGCCTCCGTTCGTCAGCGACAGGTTGAGATCGTAGACCATAAAGCAGCGCTGAATAGTCAGGAAAAAACAGACAATGACCGATGGCCGTATCAGAGGAAGGATGATCCTTCTCAGTTTGGCCCATGACCCCGCGCCCTCGATGGAGGCGGCTTCAAGCAGTTCACCGGGGACGCTCACGAGGCCGGCAATGTAGATGACCATCATATAGCCCGAGTACTGCCAGACTGTGACGATGACCAGCGCCCAGAATGCCTTGTTCGGGTCCGAGAGCCAGGACGTGGAGAAGAGCGTCCATCCCATCGCTCTGCCTATCTGGGGAAATACCCGAGAGAAAATGAACTGCCAGACAAAACCGAGGACGATACCTCCTATCAGGTTCGGAGTGAAGAAACCCGCCCTGAAGAAGCCGCTGGCCTTAACGCCACTTGTGAGGATATACGCGAGAAAAAATGCCACGGCGTTGGTGAGAAATACCCCGACAATGGCGTAGCGCAGAGTCAGCCAAAGCGAAGTCCAGAAGACCGGGTCGAAGAGAGCTATCCTGTAGTTTTGGAATCCGACGAAGGCGAAGCTGTTGGCCTGGCCATCCCAGTCTGTAAACGTCAAGAAGATGCCATACAGAAAGGGAAGGACCATGACGACCGTGAAAATCAGTGTCGTCGGCCCCGCAAACATGAAAAAAGTCCCTATTCTCTCCCCCAACTTCCTGTGTCGGACCATGGCTCCCGCTTCCTTCCGCTGTCCGGCCCGGGACGGGAATTACAGCCCGCCCCGGGGCACCGAACAGCCTGATTTTATAGCATGATTTTATTTCGTCGACTTCCAGAAGTCGTTGATCTCTGCATACAGTCTGCGCCGGTCGATTTTGCCGGCCAAATACTTCTGCATCGAAGCACCGACCTTGGACCAGTGATCGGGAGCCGGTATGCTCACCCAGAAAAGAGTATTCTTCTGGGCGACATAGGCACGGATGGACTCGGAGAGCGGATGAGGGGTTGTGGGAGACAGCATGATATTCCTGAAGGCGGGGATGATACTGCAGGTATTGACGAGGGCGTTCTGCCCACTCTTGCTGTAGACCAGCCAATCGAGGAATGCGCGCGCGGCTGCCTGCTGCTCGGGAGTGTTCTGCATTTTGTCGATTCCGATGTACTTGGTGACCCCGACAGGAATCCCGGAGTTGTCAAAGTCCGATGCGTTGTTGCTTAAGGGTACGGGGATGAAGCCAAAACCGTTCTGGTCGGAGGCAAAGCTGCTCAACGCAGGCCAGGCCCAGTCGCCCATAAAGTAGAAACCGACCTTGCCGCGGCCCAGAAGCGCCGGACATTCGTCCAGGGTGATGGCCAGAGGGTCGGACTTACCTGCATTGTACTTCTTCATGACATCGAAGGTGTCGAGAAGACCGACGAAAGCCTTGTTCTTCGAAACGTCGGCCCTGCCCGCCTTGAGATCGGCGATGAAACTCTCGAGGCCGGCCTGGTTCCTGGCGGTGACCGAATAGGCGACACCCAGAAAATGGGCGGCAAGCGACCAATCCATGGGCGCGATGATCAGCGCGTCGACGCCGCTGGCCTGAATTTTTTGGAAAGCCTCCTCCAAAGCCGCGGTCGTGTGAATCTTCGTCGGATCGACACCCGCTTTGGCCAGGACAGCCTTGTTGTAGATCAGACCGTAGCCTTCGACCGTCAACGGGAAGGCCATGATGGCGCCGCTCTTGGTCTTCACGGCCTCGAAATCGTCGGTGCTGTCTTTCACCCATTTCTCGTTCCTCAGATCCAGAAACTTCTCGGCAAAGAGAGGAATATCGGCAGGATCCATCATCGCGAGGCTGGGGGCGTTCCCGGATGCGTAGAGCGTCGACAGAGCCTGAAATGGACTTTCGCTGGCCTGTACCGGCTGAATCTCAAGCGTGATGCCAGCGCTTTCGGCCGAAAAGACCTTGGCCACGTCTTCGAGCTGGGCCTGAATCTCGGCCTTCGTGTTGAGCAGCGTGATATGGACATCGGCAAAGGCAGAAAACGAGAAAAGAGAAAGAATAAGAAGCATTGCAACTACTCTTTTTCTTGTCATAGCGACCTCCTGATTGAACTCATTATAGGGGAGCATTCTGGATATGTCAACCGATTATCCGATAACCGGTTGACATATCCAGCTTGTTTTGCATTTTCTTTTACGATATTATATGCGAATATGGCTCATACACCAAAGATAAACGATGTGGCCGCGCGGGCCGGCGTCACCGTAACGACCGTATCCCGGTTCCTCAACAAACGGGGATACATGAGTGAAACTACGCGAAAAAATATCGAGCGGGCAATGGAGGAGTTGGGATATGTCCCAAACGAAATCGCCAGATCGCTCTACCGCCAAAAATCGAACATCATCGGCCTCATCATACCGACCGCGAGTCACCCCTTCTTCGGCGAGATGACTTCCTCGATCGAGCGCTACGCCTATGAGGCAGGATACAGAATACTTCTGTGCAACTCCCGTATGGACAAAGACAAAGAGAGAGGCTACATCGAAATGCTGCGACGCAACAAAGTCGACGGCATCATCATGGCGAGCCATACTCTCGAAGTAGACGAATACCGCAATCTGGGCATGGCGATAGTCACGATGGACAGGAAAATAGGCGATACCATTCCCTATGTCACTTCGGATAACTACATGGGAGGGTATCTCGCCACACGACACCTCCTCGACAGGGGCTGCCGGAAACTCGCCTATTTCAGCGGAAACCTCAGCCTCGACCTTCTGCCGAACAAACGCTGCGAAGCCTTCCTCGCCGAGACCAGAGCTGCAGGAGTAGAATCGATCGTGATCCAGACCGGTCTCGATGTCTTTGACTTTTCACAATACAAGACCATTGTCAACGACCTCTTCGAGAAACACCCCGATGTGGATGGAGTCTTCGTGAGCGACATCGAGGCGGCCCATGTCTTCCAGGCCTGCGCGCGCCTCGGCAAGCGCGTGCCTCAGGATCTCAAAGTCGTCGGCTACGACGATATTTCCATCGCTTCCCTCCTCGTCCCCTGCCTCACGACCGTCCACCAGCCGATAGACGAAATGGCAAAAAAAGCCGTGGACATACTCCTTGCCGAGATCGCCGAAGCCCCGGTCCAGATCGCCAACGTAATGCCCGTCTCACTCGTGGAGAGGGAGAGCACGTAAGGGCCGCACAAGGTCCAGCGACGTATCACAATATTATTCTCTTAAATATTGCCTTATGGTTCTGATTGCAGGATAATATGCACACAAGCACAAGCGTAAAAAGACCAGAGGGCACAGATGCCAAATCCTTTTTTCGAACGCCCGATCCTGAACTCACCCTACAAATATCCCAAACGCCACTGGGAACTCGACCAAGATGGCCAACCGACCCAGAAAATCATCGAGGCACGGCGCAGGGCCGAGTTCATCACACCGATTCCCAAGCCGCGCAAGAGGAGAGGCGCGTCTGAGCAGCCTCAGCTTATCTTCGACGAGGGCAAGGGCCTGTCCACCGAGAAGCAACAGTACGATCCCACCGCAGTGATCAACCAGGTGCGCAGCCACGTGGACGAGTGGCGGTCTCTGCCCGACAAGAACGACTGGCACGTGACACCCGAGACGGCACGCCTCCTCGAACATTGGCGCCACCATCAGTTTTCGGGCCTCAAGCCCTTTTTCTGCCAGATCGAGGCGGTCGAGACCGCCATCTGGCTCACCGAGGTAGCTCCGACGCTGAGGAAGACCGGCGACACCTTCCTTGAATATCTCGCAGCGGCCAACGAGGACGCGAACCCCGGTCTGCCCCGCCTGGCCCTCAAGCTGGCGACGGGCGCCGGCAAGACGACCGTCATGGCCATGATCATCGCATGGCAAACCATCAACGCCGTGCGACATCCCCAGAGCAGGCGCTTCACCCGGGGTTTTCTCGTCGTGACGCCGGGCATCACCATCCGCGACCGGCTCCGTGTCCTCAAGCCAAACGACCCCGACAGCTACTACGCCAGCCGGGAACTCGTACCCTCCGACATGCTTCCCGATCTCGACAAGGCCAAGATCGTCATCACGAACTACCACGCCTTCATTCCCAGGGAGCGCATGGAGGTCTCGAAGGGGGGCCGCTCGCTGCTCCAGGGGACGGGCGCGCCCCTCCAGACACTCGAGACAGAGGGCCAGGTGCTCCAGCGTGTCATGCCGGAACTCATGGGGCTCAGGAACATCATCGCGATCAACGACGAGGCCCACCACTGCTACCGCGAGAAGCCCGACGGCGAGGCGAAACTCTCCGCCGACGAAAAAAAGGAAGCCGAAGAGCACAACAAGGCCGCGCGGGTGTGGATATCGGGCCTCGAGAATGTGAACCGGAAAATCGGGCTCGCACGCGTGTTCGATCTCTCGGCGACGCCTTTTTTCTTAAGCGGCTCGGGCTACGCCGAAGGCACCCTTTTCCCTTGGACGATGTGCGACTTTTCGCTGATGGACGCCATCGAGTGCGGCATCGTCAAGTTGCCGCGCGTGCCGGTCGCCGACAACATCCCCGGCGGGGATATGCCCAAATTCCGCAACCTCTGGGAGCATATCCGGACCCGCATGCCCAAAAAAGGCCGCGGAAACGCCGGCCAGCTCGACCCCCTAAGCATTCCGGTGGAACTCCAGACCGCCCTCGAGGCGCTCTATGGTCACTACAGGAAGACCTTCGACCTCTGGGAGGCTGCGGGCATCGGAGTGCCGCCATGCTTCATCATCGTCTGCAACAACACCTCTACGTCCAAACTCGTGTACGACTATGTCTCGGGTTTCTGGCACGAGACCGGAGACGGCAGAAAACTGTTCGAGAACGGCCGCCTGCCGCTTTTCCGCAACTACGCCGAGGACGGAGCGCCGATAGGCCGGCCCCACACGCTCCTCATCGACTCCGAGCAGCTCGAGTCCGGCGACGCGCTCGAAAAGAATTTCCGGGATGCCGCCTCGGACGAAATCGACCGCTTCCGCCGCGAGATCGTGGAGCGCACCGGCGACATCCGGCAGGCCGAGAACATCACCGACCAGGACATTCTGCGCGAAGTCATGAACACCGTAGGCAAGCCCGACCGTCTGGGCGATTCGATACGCTGCGTGGTCTCCGTCGCAATGCTCACCGAAGGCTGGGATGCGAACACCGTCACGCACGTGCTGGGCGTGCGGGCCTTCGGCACCCAGCTTCTCTGCGAGCAGGTCATCGGCCGCGCCCTTCGCCGGCAGTCCTACGAGATGGACGAGGACGGCCACTTCTGCGTGGAGTACGCCGACGTGCTCGGCATACCCTTCGACTTCACGGCCAAGCCGGTAATCGCGCCGCCCCAGCCTCCCCGCCCGGTGGTCCATGTGCGCGCGGTCAGCCCCGAGCGGGACTCGCTCGAAATACTCTTTCCGCGGGTGCAGGGATACCGCGTCGAGCTGCCCGAAGAGCGGCTCGGCGCCACATTCAACGAGGATTCCGTGCTCGAACTCACACCTGAGCTTGTGGGGCCATCCGTCACCCGCAACTCGGGCATCATTGGTGAGGCCATAGACCTCCGCCTCGACCACCTCGAAAAGGTGCGCGAGCCCACGATTCTCTTCAAGCTCACCCAGAGGCTCATCGAGACCAAGTGGCGCGACCCGGACGAGGAACCGAAACTCTACCTCTTCGGTCAGCTCAAGCGCATCGCCAAACAGTGGTTCGACACCTGCCTCATCTGCTCGGGTGGCACCTTCCCTGCGCAGCTTCTGTATCAGGAGCTCGCCGACATGGCCTGCGAACGCATCACGGCAGGGATTTCGAGAGCGTTCGCGGGCGAGCGTCCGGTCAAGGCGGTGCTCGATCCCTACAACCCGACGGGCTCGACCATCCACGTGAACTTCACCACGACCAAGCGCCTGCACTGGGAAACCGACGCGCGGCGCTGTCACATAAACTGGATTATCCTCGATTCCGACTGGGAGGCCGAATTCTGCCGCGTCGCCGAGGCCCACCCGAAGGTCCTCGCCTACGTCAAGAACCAGAACCTGGGCTTCGAGGTGCCCTACCGCTACGGCTCGGAGACGAGGACCTACCTGCCCGACTTCATCGTCCTTCTCGACGACGGTCACGGCGCGGACGATCCCCTGCACCTCGTCGTCGAAATCAAAGGGTACAGACGCGAAGACGCCAAGGAAAAGAAATCCACGATGGAGAACTACTGGATTCCCGGCGTGAACAACCTGAAAAGCTACGGACGCTGGGCCTTCGCCGAGTTCACCGACGCCTACCGGATGGAGGCGGATTTTGAGGCAAAGGCGGGCGAAGCGTTTTTGGCCATGATGGACGGGGCGGTCTTACAAGGAGGCAAAAAGTGAAGGTTTACGCAATCGTGCGCAATTCTGCGCAATCTTACGCAATTCAGGTGCATAAAACGTGCAAACCGGTGCAAAACATAAATATATAACTAATGTTATAAAAAAGGATTAACGATAATGAACCGGTGCAAAAATGCGCAATTATTGAAAAGGATATAGCAATGGCGAACCATACGTCGAAGAAATCTGTTGAGACCTTCAGGCACGGTGAGGCGACACGCACGAACATACCGACCGCGGAGTATCAGTCCGTAATGAACGAGAAGGAGGAAACGCCGCTCCGCGTCGCGTACGAGCGCCGGAACCGCGACCTCGACCCGCAACTCGTGTGGCGGGGCAAGGATTCGCAGGACTGGTCGGACCTCGTGGTCAGCGCGCCGCCGCTCTACATCCAGGAGAAAATTCACCCGAAGGTGCTTATCGACGACCTCATGCGCAGGACAGAGGAAGCGAAAAAGTCGGAAGACTCCCAGCCCGAGCTCTTTTCGGACTTCAACGGGCTCGTGGACGATAACGCACGCACCGAGTTCTACCAGCACGAGGGTCACTGGACCAACCGCATGATCCTCGGCGACTCGCTGCAGGTCATGGCCTCGCTCGCCGAGCGCGAAGGCCTGCGCGGCAAGGTGCAGTGCATCTATATGGACCCGCCCTATGGCATCAAGTTCAACTCGAACTTCCAGTGGTCCACCACGAGCCGCGACGTGAAGGACGGCAACCCCGACCATATCACGCGCGAACCCGAGCAGGTGAAGGCCTTCCGCGACACCTGGCGTGACGGCATCCACTCCTATCTCACTTATCTGCGCGACCGCCTGACAGTGGCGCGCGATCTCCTTACGGATTCGGGTTCGATCTTCGTGCAGATCGGCGATGAGAATGTGCACCGCGTGCGCTGTCTGATGGATGAGGTGTTTGGAGAGGAGAATTGTATTTCTGTTATACATTTTGTAACAACAAGTGGAAAAGGATCTGATTACTTAGATTCTATTGGAGATTTTATTCTTTGGTATTCAAAAAATTTAAAGACAGTCAAATATAGACAACTCTACCAAAACCGTTCAAAAGATACATTAGATAATGCTTACCCATGGATTGAATTAGTATCTGGAGAATCTCGAAGACTATCACAAGAAGAGAAAAATAACATTTCATCAATTCTCAAAAAAGCAAGACGTTATAGTACTAATAGTCTCTTTTCAGCAGGAAATACAAAAGAAGGGTCTAGTGAAATTATTTTTCACGGACATAAATTTTTACCACCAGATCGAGCACATTGGAAAACTCATTTACTTGGGATGGAAGTTTTAAATAAAGCAAATCGTCTACAAGCCGTAGGAAATACTCTGACTTACAAACGATATCATGATGATTTTAATGTTGTATCTTTTTCTAATTTTTGGACTGATACTATGGTAAGTACCTTTGCTGCTCAGAAAATGTACGTGGTACAAACTGCTCCTCTAGTCATTCAGCGTTGCCTCCTCATGACCACCGACCCCGGCGACCTCGTCCTCGACCCCACCTGCGGCTCGGGCACGACTGCGTATGTGGCTGAGCAGTGGGGCAGGCGCTGGATCACCATCGATACGTCGCGCGTGGCGCTCGCGCTCGCCAGGGCGAGGATCATGGGCGCAAGGTACCCCTACTACCTCCTCGTGGACAGTCGGGAAGGACAGTTCAAGGAGGCCGAAATAAAGGGCGAAGCCCCGTCGAGCCAGCCCGTATTCGGCAACCTCCGACGCGGCTTCGTCTACGAGCGCGTGCCGCACATCACGCTCAAATCGATCGCGAACAACGCGGAAATCGATGTGATCTGGGACAAGTACCAGAAGACGCTCGAACCGTTGCGGACCGAGCTCAATTCGCTCCTCGGGAAAGGCTGGGAGGAATGGGAAATCCCGCGCGAGTCCGACGCGTCATGGTCTGCTGCCGCCAAAGAAGCCCACAGAAAATGGTGGGAATCGCGCATCGCGCGTCAGAAGGAAATCGACGCATCGATCGCGGCCAAGGCGGAGTTCGAATATCTCTACGACAAGCCCTACGACGACAGGAAAAAGGTCCGCGTGGCGGGGCCCTTCACTGTGGAGAGCCTGTCGCCGCACCGCGTGCTCGGCGTGGACGAGAATGGTGAATTCATCGATACCTCATCCGAGGCCGAGCCGGGCTATGGCGAAACGCGCGATTTCACCCAGATGATCCTCGAAAACCTGAAGGTCGCGGGCGTCCAGCAGGCGCACGTGGATGACAAGATTGTCTTTACCTCGCTCACGCCCTGGCCAGGGGACCTCATCTGCGCGGAAGGGCGCTACATTGAGGGTGGATCACCGGCCAGTGATGACGGGAGCGTGAAGTCCGAAAAGCGCGCCGCAATCTTCGTAGGCCCCGAATTCGGCACTGTGTCGCGTCCCGACCTCGTGGCCGCGGCCCGCGAGGCTGGCGACGCCGGCTTCGACATCCTCATCACCTGCGCCTTCAACTACGACGCCCACTCCACAGAATTTTCCAGGCTGGGGCGCATCCAGGTACTCAAGGCCCGCATGAACGCCGACCTGCACATGGCAGACGACCTCCGCAACAACGGCAAAGGCAATCTCTTCGTCATCTTCGGCGAACCCGACGTAGAAATCTTACCTGCCCCCGATGATCAGATCCGCGTCAGAGTGAAAGGCGTGGACGTCTTTCACCCCAACACCGGCGAAGTCCGTTCCGACGGCCCCGAAGGCATCGCCTGCTGGTTCATCGACACCGACTACAACGAAGAAAGCTTCTTCGTCCGCCAGGCCTACTTCCTCGGTGCCAACGACCCCTACACCGCCCTCAAAACCAGCCTCCGCGCCGAAGTCAACGAAGACGCCTGGTCCACCTTGCGCAGCGACACCTCCCGTCCCTTCGCAAAACCCGCCTCCGGCCGCATCGCGGTGAAGGTGATCAACCACCTTGGAGATGAGGCGATGAAGGTGTTTAGAGTGTGAAAAATTTTACGAGAATTAGTGTACAGAGAGTGTCCAATATGAATTCTGTCTATGCTTTCTTTATGGGTCTATCATCTAAGAATTGAAGTTGTTTTATAGAGCAAACCGAGGAGTGAATATGAAAGATGAGAATCCCCAACGAATTCTCGGGCATCTACAACAATGCTTATCGAGTGATAAAAGACCGCTAAGTTTGTTTTTGGGTGCTGGTTGCCCCCTCGCTATAAAGGCAACAGAAGGAGAGGTCGCTCCGCTAATTCCCGATATCACTGGAATAACGCAGATTGTACAGGAAAAGTTATCTGCTTGTCCGGAATGTAGTCCTTCCCTCCAAGTACTGGAAAATAATTTTCGAACGGACGGGAAAGACTACTTTTCCGTTGAAGATATGCTTACCCAAATTCGTTCTCTTCGTGCTGTTGCAGGCAAGGCTGAGGTTCGTGGACTATCTGCAGAGCATCTCGACAAGTTGGATAAGGAAATATGTGAGATAATATACGAATTAGTTGATAAAACTCTCCCAAATTTTAAAACCCCATATCATGATGTAGCATCTTGGGTGGATTCTATACGAAGAGAGAACCCGATAGAAGTATTTACAACGAACTATGATTTACTCATGGAACAAGCTTTTGAAAATGCTAAGGTGCCATATTTTGATGGATTTGCAGGTGTACGTGAGCCTTTTTTTGACCTTAGAGCAATGGAAGAAGATGTGCTTCCTCCTCGGTGGGCTCGCCTGTGGAAGCTTCATGGATCTATAAACTGGTATCAAGCCGATGATAAAGGAGTGTTTCGGGGTAACGCAAAATCCGACCGTGGTTTGAAACGAGTAATTCATCCATCTCACCTAAAATACCAGGAAAGCAGAAGATTACCCTACTTAGCAATGTTGGATCGCTTGAGGGCTTTTCTCAAACATCCAACTGCAACTTTACTAACATGTGGTTATTCATATCGTGACGAGCATATCAATGAGATAATTATACAGGGGCTTGAGTATACTAAAACCGCTGTGGCATTTGCTTTGCTCCATGGAAATATTGGAGATTATTCAAATGCTACTTCATTGGCTTTTAAAAACTCGAATTTAAACCTTTTAGCTCGTGATGGGGCTGTGATTGGTGGCCAGATGGTAACGTGGCAAGAGCGAGATGTCGATTCTGATACAGAAGATTTAAGTGAATGGGTAACTTGGAAGCAGATTGATTCAGCGGGGACTTGTCACAAGGAAAGAGCAGAATTATTGCTTGGCGACTTTAAGGTCTTTGGAAGCTTTTTACAAGAACTTAGTGGAAATCTAAAAAGATCCCTGGAGTAAAAAATGCCAGCCAATCCAGCATATCTTGGTACTGTTCAGGATGTTCAAGGTGCGACGATAAGTATCGCTTTGAATAAAGATACTGTGTCCGGTCTTTCTTTTATTGACGGCCATGGTTATCGCATAGGGCAAATTGGAAGTATCGTTCGTGTTTCTGTAGGATTCACAGATCTTTTTGGGATTGTTTCTCATGTCGGTGCAGGTGCAGTTCCTGAATCTTTAATCGATAATCAACCCTATGGTTACCGATGGCTTAAAGTCCAGCTTATTGGCGAAGGGCAGAGATCTGGCACTTTTAAGAGAGGAATATCACAGTATCCAACAATCGGTGATGAAGCTTATCTTGTCACTGAGCAGGATTTAATCGGGATTTATGGCCGACCGGATTCCCCCAATTTTGTATGTATTGGGAATTTAGCTAGTGCAGAATCAATTCCAGCTCTTATAGATATTAACAGACTTATTACGCGTCATAGCGCAATTCTTGGGACAACAGGATCAGGTAAATCAACGACAGTATCGAGTCTGCTTAGATCATTATCTGATCCCAGCATATATCCGTCTGCCCGAATAATAGTCTTTGATATCCATGGTGAATATCAGTCAGCGCTGAATGACCGTGCAACTGTTTTTAAGGTAAATGCAGATAACACCCATGGCGAGGAACAATTGTACATTCCGTATTGGGCATTAAGTTTTGATGAGCTTATGCGAATAACTCCATTTCATGGAATAAATGACACAGATCGGGCGGCATTAGTTGAAAAAATAAAAAGCCTAAAGGTGTCATCTCTTCATAGTAAGGCCAGAGAGGGGGTGACTGACGATACGTTAACAGTGGATACACCTATTCCTTTCAGTATTCACCGGCTTTGGTATGAGCTTTATCGATTAGTGTGTTCTACTCACACAGCGCAAGCGAATGGACAAAACGAAACAACTGAGGCTATTGAGCATGGATCGGATGATCAACCTTTACTCGGCGATATAATGAAAGTAATGCCTCCAAAATATAGACCTATTACTCAGGGAGGTACTAATCGTGTTTTTTTGAGTTCCGTGCCATTGAATATTCGTAGGCAAGTTGTGGCGATGGAATCGCTTCTTCGAGATTCGAGGTATGATTTCCTATTCAGGCCCGGGCCGTGGTGCCCAAATCCAACACAAGACAATCTCGATGCACAGCCAGAGAAAGACTTAGATGCATTATTGAAATCATGGATAGGTGGTGATAGACCAATTTCTATTTTTGATCTTTCTGGTGTCCCAGTCTCGATCTTAACCGATTTGATTGGAGTTCTAATTCGGCTTCTCTTTGATGCTCTATTCTGGGCTCGTTGTTTACCTGAGGGAGGTAGAAGCAGACCTCTTTTATTTGTATTAGAAGAGGCCCATGCGTATTTGAATACCGGTAATGAAGGTTCTGCTTCAATTGCTGTTCGTCGTATTGTAAAAGAAGGACGCAAATACGGTTTAGGTGCAATGATTATAAGTCAGCGACCAGCAGAAATCGATCCAACAATTCTTTCACAATGTGGTACAATATTTGCGTTACGTTTAGCCAACTCTACTGATAGGTCTCATGTCACGAGTACGGTAAGCGATAATTTAGAAGGGCTCTTTAGCATGTTGCCTACTCTACGTACTGGTGAGGCGATTATTGTTGGGGAATCAGTGCATCTTCCCTTGAGAGTTATAATTGATGCATCAATAAAGAGTCGTAGACCTGATAGCCATGATCCAAAAATATATGATCCCGATGCTCTGGAAGGGTGGAACAGAAAAATCGATCAAGAAAATTATACTAATGTTCTTGTGAAATGGAGAAAGGAAGACCCAAGGAGCTAGCAATCGTTAAGGAGGAGTTTGTATGTATCGAACACCTGTAAGTTCCACAAATGTTGCGTCAGTAGGGTATGACCAAGCATCAATGGTTTTGGAAGTTGAGTATTTAAACAGTCTAATTTATCAGTACTTTGATGTTCCGGAAACTGTATACAATGGCTTAATGAGTGCCGCTTCGGTAGGTGGGTATTTAAGTCAATATATTAAGGGGAACTATCGATATACTAGGCTTTAGCTTTTCAGCATTCCCAATCACGAATGCATAATGCGTTCTACCAGCCTATATACTGTCGTATTGCCAATGGTATGCGGCCAGTCGGTACATGGTGGATTATCACGATTTCTTGCGCGGCGAATGGCTTCGTAGATTCTTTCCCACGTAAACTTTCGCTCATCTATGTGTTTGTTGTAGCCGGGAAGATACCGCTCGAGTCGATCCGTGCACTCGCGAGATGAGCCAATATTGTCGCCGTCTTCAAAATGGAGCAGAAGCCAATATTCAAATTTCGGGTTGCTGAGCGCAAGTCCGTAATGATCGCCTTTCTGCGACCATAAAAATAGCGTGGCAAGCTGTGACTCAGTCCATCCATCGCGGTCCACGACAAGCCACGCCTCATCGGATTCAGAGAAAGAAGCATCTTCGAGAAAAGCCTGCATTCGCTTCAGGACATGAGAAGGTGCGCTTTTTTTGTCATTCTTGAGGCATTTTTATGTGTACCACCGATTCCCGTCTGTTGAATAGGCCAAAATATTGTAACTCTGTCTCCTTGCCTTCGACCCCTATAATGAACAATTTGCGATACCGACGTTCACCAAGCGGCCTCTGGAATTTTCGGCGTCCTTGAGCCATTAAGTACCACCTCCAGATGCCGGTTTCCCACAATTTTTCACCATTGGTCCCAAAAATTTGAGGTGTGGGATTCCACCCAATCTACCCTGGAGATAGCTTTTGCGTATATCTTTGTCATACCGAACATCCTTGTACTCGCTGAACGGCGTGAGACTCGAAGATCCAGCGCCATCGCGTTCGGCAACCCACATTTCATCCCTTCGCAGCAGGTCCTGGTCCATCAACAGAGCATCTTGCGTAGTGAACAAGAGCTGCGTCCGTGTTTCGGCAGAACATGTAGAGAGATATCCTTCCAGTAGCTGGCGGGTGAGCAAGGTATGCAGACTTCGATCAAGCTCATCGATCACATAGGTTTTTCTTGACTTCCCTGATGCCAAATCGAGAAATGCCGGCAACAGATCGATTATCCTCTGCGAGCCATCTGATTCCTGCCGTATTTCAAAGCTTGTTTCCGAGCCATCCGATCTTGCATGGTAGGCTACCAGCCTTTTTGCGAGCAGCTCACCGTTTTTGCAGCTGATAATAAGTCGCTCGCTTGCAGGGTATCCTGTCAGGCGAACGGTCATTCCCTCTTTGATCTGTTCCTTTAATTTTGTTTTTAGATCTGGAGGGAGCGGTACATTGGCAAGGGGGATTTCCACGCTGCCTAAGTGCGAAATGCCGGTATCGAGAAGAGGAAGCATCTCGTTCATCGGAGTAAATAGAGGATTATCCTGACCAAAGAATTGTTCAAAGGGTTCAAACCTTGAATCAGGCGCAATCAATTCCAGAGAGTTATTGAACCAATCAAAGACTGGTTTGAAGACTTCTATTTTCTGCGACACTGAGTTAGTCAAAAAAAGTTGATTATCCTGGGTCCCCGCAAATGCATATTTAAGTTCTGGCATCTTTGCCAGAGATTCATTCAGTTCCCAGTCAGCTCTATGGCGGTCATAAAGTACTTGTTCACTGGTACTCGTGATCATAACGAGTTTTTCCTCAAGCACCGCATTGCGGGTCACCGTGAAACTGAATTCATACATTATTTCATTGATCAACAACAGGAAGGAAAAACGGGAAGGCTGAATAGATGCTTTTGTATCCAGACGAAAGGGTTCTACCGGGATCAGGCCGCCTAGTGGAGTGCCTTTGGTAATGAGCTTTTTGGCAAAACTCAGCGCCTCGAAGAAATTCGTCTTGCCTGATGCGTTGCCGCCATATATGGCCGCGACAGGAAGTATTCTTGTCTGATATTTATGAAGTTTGGGTACTCGTTCTCCATGCTGACGCTCTTTGCTCGCTATCATAGAAAAAGTAGCTTTGTTCCGAAAGGACATCCAGTTTTCTATAGATGCGCCGACCAACATAAATTTCGCTCCTATGTTAAAAAATCTCTTAATATAAAAGTATAATACTTTTATAATGGTAATATGTCAAGTTAAAAGAGATATTTTCTCATTAGTTTGTATAATCGCCGATGATTCCTTTGGCGTTGGGACCAGAGGTTGCAATTGCCCACATCGTAGATCTTCTGGAAAAGAACGACGCCTTTGATGAATTTTTAGGACTTTGCAACGGCAACCCTCGCCTTCCCAACAAGGAATACCATGAATTGCTAAAAACATGGCGGCTTCATCTGAACAACAGAACGACTAGGAGGGGAAGGTCCAGATAAACAGTCTGGTGGAAAACCCTCTATTTCAAATCGGGCAATGTCTTTTGTGCAAAAAGAGAAGCCATGTCACAACACACTTTCAAAATACTGTGGTGTGTTGTATCATGTACTATTATGATCCGGAAGACTGAGCAAAAAGTCCTTTCCTTCATAGCCGCAGAGGGTGGCTATGCGAGGGCCGGGGCGCTGCGGGATGAGGGCATTCATTCAAGTCAGCTTTCTGATCTTGTGGAATCGGGCGCTCTCGTTCGCCTCAAGCGCGGCCTCTACGCCCTCGCTGAGGGGCCAGAGCGCTCCGAATTTGTCGATATTCAGAAAGCTATCCCTGGTGGGATTTTCTGTCTTGGTACGGCGCTTTCGATACATGGAATTGGTACCTGGGAACCGCCAGAGATTCAGCTCGCCATCCGCCGCGATTACCGCGTAACTATCCCGGATTTTCCTCCGATCAGGCTATTCTCATTCTCGGGGGCCCGGTTCGGGCTGGGAATCATCGAAAAGACTACTGAAGTGGGCATCGTTAGGGTCTACGACCGCGAGAAGACCATCTGCGACGTCGTCCGCTTCCGGAACGCCCTTGGCATGGATATCGCGATGGAAGCACTTCGTGAATATCTAAAAGAACATAGCAGAAATATCCCTCAGCTGCTGGAATATTCGAAACTTCTCCGCATGGAAGGCTCGATCCGCGGCTATCTCGAGGCGCTCTCGTGACGGGGAGAGAAGCTTCCGTCAGGGCGCGACTCAAGGCAGTGGCCGCCGCTTGTCTTACTATCATGTTTTTACGATGTCTTTGTTTTGCAAATTGTCAATGCCACTGACAATTTGCATGGACGGCCCTGATCTCATCAGATATCCTGTTGTGAGCATCTGAAAAATCTTTAGCCCTTAAGTCTATTCAAACACTAGAATTTTGGTGGACAAATAAAGTTTTATAATATATATTTGTAAACACAAGGAGGAATTTTCATGTCTTCACCTTTTGGCCAGAGGCTCAAGGCGGCCAGGGTCATGGCGGGGCTGTCCATGGACGGTCTCGTCAAGCGGATGAGGGGCAGAATATCCAAACAGGCCATAAGCAAGTATGAAAACGGCCTCATGATGCCCGACAGCCCCGTACTCATTGCCCTCGCCGAAGCGCTCGGCGTCGGAGTGGACTATTTTTTCTCGGAAAACAGGCTTGTGGTTGAAGGCATCAATTTCAGGAAAAGAGCCTCGCTTGGCAAAAAACGCATGGACTCACTTCTCGCCAAGGTGAACGATGGCCTTGAACGTTATATCGAGCTTGAATCGTTTTACCCTGATACTCCAGTATTCAGTAATCCATTTGAAAGCCGGACTATATCGTGCAGAGGGGATATCGAGTCCGCTTCCTTTTCCTTACGACAGGCATGGGGTGCGGGAGAGGATGCCCCGGTCGCTAATGTCGTGGATCTGCTTGAAGAACACGGCATAAAGATAATGGAATTCGCGGAAGACGACTCCTTCGACGAACTCTCAGGACTCGTCAATGATAATCTCTTTATCGTGCTGAACGCGAACATGCCCGCCGACAGGAAGCGCCTCACTGCGCTCCATGAACTGGCACACCTCTGCCTCAGCTTCAATCCCTCCCTGGGCGAGTCTGAAAAGGAAAAACTCTGTCATTCCTTTGGCGGAGCATTCCTGTTGCCTGAAAACGTTCTTGAACGCGAGCTCGGGACCAAACGTTCCGAAATTTCGCTGTTCGAGCTTGCCTCTCTGAAAAAACAGTATGGCATCTCCATGCAGGCAATCATGCACCGTGCCGTATCCTGCGGCATCATAAGCCAATATTCGTATGAACATTTCAGCATGATGGTCAGCGCCAAAGGGTGGCGGAAAGTTGAACCTGTTTCCTACCCTGTACCGGAAGAGCCGCAGCGTTTCAAACAACTCCTCCACAGAGCGCTGTCAGAAAATCTCGTCTCTGTCTCAAAAGCAGCATATCTCGGCGGAATGTCGATTGGCGAGCTGCAGCACGAGCAGGCACTGGAAGATGCGCTTTCTCATTCATGATGCGAGTGTTCTCATCGATCTCATCAACGGCAAACTTTTGGAAAAAGCCCTCGATCTGTTATACACAATGGCAACAACCGATTTTGTCCGTTACGAGATTTATGATCCGGAACAACATGCCGCTGTTGAACGCTGCATTTCATGTGGAAGTCTTCAGCTGCTGATTGTTCTGTAATCTTCAATGCCGACTTATTCAGAGAAGTAATTGTCTCTGGCGATAAAAAGCTTCGAAAGGCCGCGCAAACGAAGAAACTTGAAGTTCATGGGACTCTGTGGATCATAGACCAGCTCGCGCAAAACAATTTGATTGGACCTGCCGAGGCCAAAGAAAGCTTTGTATTGATGATGCAGAAAAATCCCAGACTGCCCACGGTGCACTGCGATGCATACTTGAAAAATGGAAGAATATAGAATAACAAAAGAAGAGATATGAGGCAGGTGCGTCGTATGGAAACAAGTATTCGAAATGAGACCGAATCCGACTACAGAAGGGTCGAAGAAATCACCAGGGAAGCGTTCTGGAATCTGTATGTCCCCGGATGCGACGAACACTATCTCGCGCATGTCATGCGCGCGCATAGAGACTTCATCAAGGACCTTGACTATGTCGTCCTGGTCGACGGGGAGCTCGTGGGCAATATCATGTTTGCGAGATCGTCTGTCGTCAATGAGAAGAACGCGGCAGTAGAAGTACTCACCTTCGGACCGGTGAGCGTGCTTCCCGAGTACCAGAAAAAGGGAATAGGATCATCGCTGATACGGCACGCGATGCGGCGGGCGGGCGAAATGGGGTACACAGCCGTCATAATATATGGCAATCCCAAGAACTACTGCCGGCATGGTTTCAAGAGCTCAAAGGATTACGGCATTTCGGCGGCGGATGGGAAATATCCTTTCAGCCTGCTCACGCTTGAGCTCGTAAAAGGGACGTTCGCGGATCATTCCTGGCGATTTTTCGAGAGCGACGTGTACAATATCGATGAACATGAGGCGGAAGAATTCGACAGGACATTCGGGCATAAGGAAAAAGGCTATCGATATACGCAGGTTGAGTTCTCCATAGCGCGCAGGGCGTATATCGAGTAAGCCTACCGCCGTATTGACCATTCTCGCGGTCACCTCAACGAATGGCAGTCCCCGAGGGGACTGATGATTACGTTGGGTTCGCGGCGGATCGCCCTGTTTCCGCGCGCGCATTCCCTCTCCTATAAAAATCATCGGACAGGATGATGCTCAGGCTGAGAAGAATGATGAAGACCGCGCACACGATCACCATCGTCTGGATACGGATGACATCGGCCAATGGCCCGAAGATGGCCATGCCGAGAGGCATGAAGCCGGTGAACATCAGGTTGACGAGGCTGAAGACCCTGCCCGTCATGGACGGATCGGTTTTTTCCTGAACCAGGGTAAAAACCGCGGTCTGGGCGGCCGGTATCGTCATGCCGATAAGAAACATGAGCCCGACAAAAAGCCAGAACGCCTCGGCGAACCCGACGGCGAGAGAGGCCGCTCCATAGACCATCATTCCCAGGAACAGCGTCGTATTCCGGTTTTTGAAACCTCCTGTCGCGCCGAGCAGCAGCCCTCCGATGAAGGCCCCCGCAAAGCCGACAGTCTCATTGATCGTCAGAAACATCACGCTGTCGCCGAAAGTCCTCTTGATCATGAGTGCCGTCAGAAACCCCGAGGGAACACACAGGAAAATGTACGCGCCGTAGGTGGCGAGCAACCTCCTGAGGAACTTGTGATTCCATGTGAACATGAGGCCTTCCTTCATTTCCGCGAATACGGATGTCGGCTCTGCTCTTTCCATTGTCCGGTGCCTCGGGATTTTTATCAGGACCAATATGCCGATGCCGAGAATCGCGGTGATCACGTCGATGAACAGAATGTCGTAGATCGGGCCGAACGACATGATGGCGCCGGCGGCAATGGGAGCGACAAACTGGACCGCCGACTGGATGCTCCCGTTGATGCCGTTTACCCGCGCCAGCCTGTCTTCGGGGACGAGCTGCGGAATGACCGCGTTGACGGCGGGAGTCTGTATGCCGCCGCCCAGGGAGCGGATGGCCGCGACAATGACGATGGCCGGCAGAGCGACCTCGCCCGCAGTCCCCGACATCATGAACAGTGCGAGCAGGAGCGTCGTCACGGCGATGACCGCGTCGGAGGCTATGATGAGATGTTTTCTGTTGTAACGGTCGGCCCAGACCCCGCCGAACAGGGACATGAGCATCTGCGGCAGGAATGCCGCCAGCGTCAGAACGGTGACCCAGGCGCCCGATGAAGTTTTCAGCGTCACATGCCAGATCATGGCCATCTGCACAATCTGCGACCCGAAGAGCGAGATGCCCTGACCGGCCAAAAATGCCGCAGCCTTCCGCCGCCATCTCGTTTCCTGTGTATTTTCAGAACGCATTTAAATTCCTCCGGGGGAGGAGCATAGCGCCTAAATTTCAGGTGGTGGTTTACTGGAGGGTTCGATTTTTACGATTCCATGATGCGCGAGAGTAACCAATCTTTAAAAGTGGCTTATTTGCAATGTTTTTCAGGGCCGCCTGGTTCACAAGCGCGGGCACGCATGCGTGCCCGCCCCGGGCCTTTCCTGAGCATGTCCACCATTTCCGACGCGTCCTGCTCGGCCATGGCCAGCGCGCTGATGTAGCGATCGGCGGCGCGAACGATGTCTTCCTCTTCGCCGGGCGTATCGATCGCCTCGCGGATATTCATGTCTCCCTGATCCAGGCGATTCAGCATGCGCAGAATGGACATCATGGAGTAGTGCGCGTTTCTGAGGATGCCGATGATTTTCAGCCGGTTCATCTCTCCGGGCCGGTATTGCCTGCGTCCGCCGGATGCCTTTGGCACCCGGATCAGGCCATTCCTTTCCCAATCGCGCAGAACGTCTACCGTGACGCCGAGGGCTCCGGCCGTGTCATGTCTGCCGCTAAACACAGGGGGTTCGTCGGGCGTACCTATGTCGCCGAGGATGTTCTGCGCAATGAGGATCGCTTCTTCGGCCTTTGCCTGTTCTTCCCGGAGATGTTCCCGGTACTGCTCCGCGCGCCGATATGCCTCTCCGGCATCGCCCGCGGCCGCCGTCTTTACGATTTCATAGGCCTCCCGTCTGAGCCTGTCGCTGATGATCTCCGCGCGGAACGCGGCGCGCAGGAGCCGAAGCTGCGCGAGATGTCTGTCGTCGAAAACACGATAGCCGTTCTTAGCCCTCGGTACCGTGGGGATCAACTCCATCTCTTCGTAGAACCGTACCGTGTTCGGATGGACGCCGATCAAAGCCGCTATCTGGGCTGTGGAATAGGTTTTCAAGAGGCACCCGTCCCCATCTTCCCTCTTGCGAAACCTTCCAGAAATTGCGCGACTGCCGCGCCGTCCGGCGGACAGCCTTTGACCGAAGCGAGCGCGCCGCGGGCGCACGCCCCGCAGCCGATGCCTTCGTACCGCTGTCCGCGGAAGCCTCTCCCGACGGCGATGCGCGACTCTGTCATGTCGGCGAGCGCGGCGTCGAGTTTTTTCAAAAGGCCCCTCTCCTCCATGCGGGCCAGGCCGTGCACAAGCGCCGCGCAGCAGGCCGAGCATGCCGAACGCTCGTCGATGCGGGCCGCCAGGGCTTTCACGCGTCCCGAGCGCGGAGCCGCGGCGGGAGCCGCTTCCTTGTCGCCCAGCTCGGTGATGCGCGCCGCCTCGAGATTGGCCGAACCGACTCCATATTGTTCGGCCAGCCCAATATACGCCACTTCCGAGGGCTCGTGGCCCAAGAGCCTGCATGCATAGGCGTCCAGGAGCACCGGATCGAGACCGGCCACGAGGCGGTTCATCGGCACGGGGTTGCCTCCCTCCTCGAAATCGAGGTCGCCGCAGATCGCGTCCGCGAGGATGAATCCCGGCCTGAGCACACGGTTCAGCCTGGCGATAGGCTCATGCAGGCCCAGTTCGTGGAACCTCCTCTTTTCGTCGTCGGGCATGCAGCCCTTGAGGTTCTTGAGGGCGCAGGTGACTGTCGTCTGGCAATGGCCCTTGACGACTGGCAGGTTGATGATGAAATCGGCGGCCATCGCCTGATCGCACACCGCGACCTTCAGTCCGCCTCCCGCGTCGTAGCGTTTCCATGAATCCAGTTGAAGGTCGATGAGGGAAACTCCAAGTTCGGCGGAGATTTCCCTGTAGCCGGCCGCCGTGAAGGCCTTGGCCGTGCTGTCCCCCACCCAGGAACCTTCCATGATCGAGATGCGCTCGTAGCCCTTCTCGCGCAGATACTCGACGGCGGCTCTCACGATCTCGGGATGTGTCGTCGCTCCCGACGACGCGGGTTTGGACACGACAAGATTGGGTTTGAGGGCAATGCTCGCTCCCGGCTCTATCAGCGTCTCAATTCTGGCGGCCGCGAGGGCCTCGCGCGCCATGATGGCCGGATCACCGCCATGCACCACGATGAGTTCGTTCTTCAGCATACGGGAAGGCTAGCAGAAAGCGTGCGGTCCATGAAGGCCCTGTGGTGCCCGACACGAGCGGCGAAGTCATCGATGGCCTGGAGCCCTGCTCGTCAGGGAAAGACCGAAGAGAATCTTCTTGTTATAATATGGTGGATGCAATATACTGTTATTCTTAATTCCAGACTAACGGAGGTACCCTCATGATAGGAACCAATGAGCTACTCATTATCGCTTTGGTGATCCTGGTCCTTTTCGGTGCGAGCGCAATCCCGAAATTCGCGCGTTCGCTCGGCCAGGCCAAAAAGGAATTCGACAAAGGATCCAAGGAAGGCTTCGAAAATAAGGACGACGAAAAGAAGAACACCGCCTCTTCGGAGGATAGCAAGAAAAGCGCGTCCTGATCCGTCAAAATGACAAAAAAAGACCCCAATCCCGACAAGGAGATGACGATCCTCGACCACATCACCGAGCTCAGGAATCGTGTCCTTGTCTCTCTCCTCTTCTTCGTCATCGGCACGGTTGTCGCCTTCATTTTCTACGGGAAGCTGATCGCCCTCTTCACCGTGCAGTTCGATTCGGTCAAGAGCGGCCTGGATATGACGCTGTTCGCGAATTCCATCGCCGAAGGATTCCTCGTTCAGCTGAAGACGGCCGCGATTTTCGGCCTCATCTTCTCCCTGCCCGTCCATGTGATCAACATCGTGCAGTTCGTGTTTCCCGGAATCGACCAGAAATACCACAAGATCATTGTCGCCGGACTCCTAGCCAGCTTCTTCCTCGCCGCGTTCGGCGCCTATCTGGCCTATTTCCGGATCATCCCGTTCTCGATCCGTTTTCTCACCAACAACATCTTCATCCCGAACCGTGTGGGCGTTCTGCTCAACTATCAGCAGAGCATCGGCTACGTCCTCTCCTTCCTTCTGTGGACGATCATCACCTTTCAGGCGCCCCTCGTGCTCGAAATTCTTCTGGCCCTGAACGTCCTCCAGAGGAAAGCGGTGCTCAAGGCAAGCCGCTACGTGATTGTGGGCATCGTCGTCCTTGCGGCCGTCATCACTCCATCCGTGGACCCGGTGAGCCAGCTCGCCATCGCGGCTCCCCTCGTCGCGCTCTATTTTCTTGCGATTCTCGTGGCGAAAATATTCAAATGGGGGGAAGCCTGATGTTCGGTATCGGATGGTCGGAGCTCGCCGTCATTCTCTGCGTCGCCATCATCTTCATCCAGCCCCGCGATCTCCCCAAGCTGTTCAGAAAACTCGGAAAGCTCTACGCGCAGGTGAAGAAGGCCTATGCAGAGATTACCGCCACAAAGGACCAGTTCGTGAAGGATATAGAAGAGGCAGCCGCTCTTGAGGAGGAGAAGGAAAAGACATCTTCCTCCGGCGATGCCGCCACCGCGCCAGCGTCAGTGTCTTCTTCCGGCAGTGCCGCCACACCCGAACCAGAACCTCAGAATGTGGGCAAGCCGGAAGAAACGAATGCCCAGGCCGCCATCTCCGCTGAACAAACTCCGTCAGACCCGGACACATCCAGCCCGCCGGAAGCCGGCCCCATCGACTGACGACCGGCGCGACGAACGCACATAGACAAAACGGCTTATCGGCCGCGCAGTCATCAAGACAGACAAGCCTGGCTGTAACCGAAATGGTTTATCGACCGTAGCCGCTATCTAAAAGAGCAAGGCGTGACATTGTCGGCCAGCTCTCCGAAATAATTGAAATCTCTCCTGTTCTTAAAGCTCTCCTCATATTTCACTGGAATTATGTGTTCATCCTAATTATCTCAAGGAGGAACTCATGAAAAACCGTTCCAGGCTCATCACCCTGATACTGGCTCTTTTCCTGACCATCGGCGCCGCCTTTGGACAGGGCGCCCAGGCCAAGTATGTATTCCTGTTCATCGGCGACGGCATGGCCCTCGCCCAGGTAAGCGCGGCCGAAATCTATACCAGGGCTCTCGTCGGCAGGGAACCCGGATTCAACAGACTCGGCTTCACCCAGTTCCCCGCTCAGGGAATCGCCACCACCTACGACTCCAGCTCCATCATCACCGACTCCGCCTCCGCGATAACCGCCATCGCGACGGGCAACAAGACTCTCAGCGGAGTCATCAACATGGATGTCGGCAAGACGAAAAAGTTCAAGACGATAGCCGAATACGCCAAGGATAACGGAATGAAGGTGGGCGTGGTGACGACGGTCTCCCTCGACCATGCGACCCCCGCCGGTTACTACGCAAAGGTTCCCTCCCGCAGCGACTACTACGATATCAGCCTCCAGCTGGTAGCCTCGGGCTTCGATTACTTCGGCGGCGGCGGTTTCCTTCAGCCCAAGGGCAAGAACGGCGACAAGCCCGACATCATCGACCTCGCCAAGAAGAACGGCTATACCTTCGTGAACAGCGTCGCCGCTTTCCGGGCCCTCACTCCCTCGGCCGGCAAGGTCCTCGCGGTCAACCCCACGCTCCAGGATTCCATGGCCATGCCCTACGAAATCGACCGCGATTCCAGGGATCTCTCCCTGGCGGACTACGTCTCGAAGGGCATCGAATTCCTCGACAATCCCAGGGGCTTCTTCTTTGCCGTTGAGGGGGGCAAAATCGACTGGGCCTGCCACGCCAACGACGCGGCCGCATCGATCAACGACACGCTTGCCCTCGACAGGGCAATCACGCGAGCCGTGGAATTCCAAAAAAAGCATCCCGAGGAGACCCTCATCATCGTAACGGGCGATCACGAGACGGGCGGCATGAGCATCGGGTTCGCGGGCACCCAGTACTCCACCTTCTTCGAAAAGGTATTCCTCCAGCAGGGCTCGTATGTGGCCTTCAATGACAATGTCCTTACACCCTACAAGAAGCGGAGCACTCTGGCCACGGCCAAACTCAACGACCTTCTGCCCACGATCAAGGACTTCTTCGGCATCGACTACGAGAAACTGGAGGACGCGTCCAAGGAAATGCTCCAGCGTTCTTTCGTCCGCTCGATGAAGGGCGAAGTGGAACGCGCGCCGCAGGAGAGCGTCTACCAGCTCTACGGCGGCTATGAACCCCTCACCGTCACTCTCACCCACCTCGCCAATCAGGCCGCGGGCATAGGCTGGACCACCTATTCGCACACGGGCGTTCCCGTTCCGGTCTACGCTCTCGGATCCAATCAGGTGCTCTTCAATGGATATTACGACAACACCGACCTGTTCTACAAAATGGCGACGGCCATGGGAATAAAAGTCCCTGTCGCCGCAGTGGCCTTAAAATGATCGCCTAAGTCCGACACCGAAAATCGAGCGCAATATAAGAAAGATTTAAAGAATCGCAGGGCCCGGGCCTTTTCGATAGAAGAGGAAGAAAACCATGAAACTGTGGAAGACGATTCTGGATTATTTCCTCTCCACCTGGAGAGGACCACGGTGGGCGGATATCGCCTTCACCATCGTCGCCCTGGTCGCCACCATCATTCTGGCCGTCATACCCACCGGGTACGAGAAAAAAAGCGATACGGCGCTGCGGGTCAAGGTTCTCGTGCTCAGCACCCAGGACGAAGAGGTGCACAATTACGGCGTCGTGATGCAGGGAGAGCAGACCGCCAGAGTTCGCGTCCTGGGAGGGAAATACCTCGGCCAGGAGCTCGAGGCTGTCAATATTCTCTATGGAAAGCCCGAGATGGACAAAATGTACAGACCGGGCGACCGCGTTCTCGCGGTCATCGACCTGGCCGAGAATGGGGGAAAACCGGTCGCGGTCACCCTCACCAACCACTATCGGCTGGACTGGGAATTCGGGCTGATCGCCGTCTTTTTCTTCCTTCTCCTCCTCTTCGGCGGATGGACCGGGCTGAAGAGCGGGGTATCCTTCGCCTTCTCGGCCATCGCCATATGGAAGCTCCTCATTCCCGCCCTGCTCGCGGGGACTTCCCCCATCGTCGCCAGCCTGGGCACCGTGACTATCCTCACGGCCGTCATCGTCTTCCTTGTGGCCGGCTTCACGAGGACAGGGCTCGCCGCCTTCCTCGGCAGTCTCCTGGGGATGGCCGCGAGCGCCATTCTGGCCCTGCTGGTCTCGGGGCCCTACAACCTGAACGGGTCGGTGCGCCCCTTCTCCGAAACCCTCAGATTCGGGGGCTTCGAGCATCTCGATATCACCCAGCTCTTCCTCGCCGGGACTATCCTGGCTTCCTCCGGCGCGCTGATGGACCTCGCCATCGACATTTCCGCCGCACTCGAGGAAGTCCATATCAAAAGGCCCGATCTTTCGTTCAAGGCTCTCGCCCTCTCGGGGCTGTCGGTAAGCAGGAAAGTCACGAGCACCATGTTCACGACGCTCATCCTCGCGTACACGGGCAGCTACACGAGCCTTCTCATGGTCTTCATGGCCCAGGGTGTGCCCATGGCGAATTTTTTCAATATCTCTTATGTGTCGAGCGAAATATTCCAGACGATGATCGGCACCTTCGGCCTTCTCTCCATAGCCCCTCTCACGGCGCTGATCGGCGCGGCCCTCTTCACAAGAAAGAAAAATTCCATGGCAAAAGACGAAACCATTGTGGAATACCGGCGTCTGGAGAAAGAGGGTGCCCTACATCTTGAAAGTAAGCCCGATACCTGATTTCGGGGCAAACTGCCTAAAATCGGAAAGTTAAGACAGTCTTCCCGGTCCGAACGCGGAGTCTCTCATTCGGCCCGCGGATACTCGGTGCAAAGAAGAAAAAGTGGGGCGGCATCTTCCTCGATGCTGGGAAACCGTCCGATCGGCTCAAGGAACCTGTTGTCCGTCTTGTCGTCGTTGCACTGGGAGACTTCGCCCGTCAGGACTGGGCCGCAGCCTTTTTCTCCCCAAAAAGAGTGATAGAGGCGCTGCGTCAGTGTGATGCTCTCTCCGGGCCGGAGGCGCACCGTGGTGCCCGCGGGGAGAGTCTGCCGGCGGCCGTCCATCGAAACGGAGACAGGCGTGCCGGCCAGCTTTTCGTCGTCGTCCGCGTTGTAAAGCCGGACCATCAGGTTGCCGCCGCCGCGATTGATGATGTCTTCCATCTTCGACCAGTGGAAATGCATGGGGGTGACCTGCTCCTCGCGGACGATCATGATTTTTTCCGCGTAGGTCTTTTTGTAGCGCGCGTCGTCGATGCTTCCGTTCCGGAGCGTAATGAGGAGAAGCCCCGTTCCGAAAAAATCGCCGGAGCCAAAATCGGTGATGTCCCATCCGAGCATGGTGTCGCGTATCTCATCGTACTCCGCGCCCCTGTTCTTCCAGTCCTCCGGCGACCACAGAACGAATGGCGGCACCGAAAAGCCCTGGGCGTCGAGAAAAGCGAGGGCGTCGCGCATGATCGCATTTATTTTCGACCGTTTCATTTTTTGCTCCCAAAACACAATTCGTTTCCACGAAAGACTGTCGCGGCGACGCGGGGCGCCGCCTCTTCTCCCTCCCCGTCAGGCAGGGGTCATCGACCGATATTTTTCCATGGTTATGAGCCCTTTGGGAACCCCTCCCGAAAGAGCGGTTTCCATGTCGGACAGAATCAGTTCGGCCATCTTCCGCCGCCAGTACACGGAGGTCCCCGCGCAGTGCGGCGTGGCGATGACGTTCGGCAGAGAGCGGAGGACGCTGTCCGAAGGCAGAGGTTCCTCGCGGAACACATCGAGGACTGCCGCGATGCGGCCGGTCTTCAGCTCGTCGATCAGCGCGTCTTCGTCGACGACCGCCCCGCGCGCGGTATTCATGAGGATAGCCCCGTCCCTCAGTCTGGAAAGCCTCTCCCTGTTCATGAAACCCCGCGTCGCTTCGCTCAGGGTCATGTGCAGGGAGACCACGTCGCAGGAGAGAACTTCCTCCTCGGAGGATAGCGCGAATCCGCCCCTGGCCGCAACTTCCGGCGAACAGTGGGATGAGCACACGAGTACCTTCACATCGAAGGGCTTGAGCAGGTCGATAAAGATCTGGGCAGTGGCGCCGTATCCGAAGAGCCCAATTCGACATCCGTTTATCCCGTCCACCACATCATTGTTTCCCTGCCATCCCCCCGACCGCATGTTGGCCAGGGTCCGGCAGATATTCCACCGGGCCATGAGTAGTGTCATGAGGCAGTATTCGCCTACGGAGCGCGCGAGCGCGAGATTTGCGTTGGTAAGGACGATTCCCCGGGAAAAGAAATCCTCGTCGACCAGCCATCGAACCGTGCCCGCACAGTGGCCCACGAAGCGCAGGCGGTCGGCGTTTTCCAGCACGAGCGGCGACAGCTTGGGCGATCCCCATCCCGTGATGCAGGCGTCCTTGCCGCGGATCGCCAGCGCGAATTCCTTCTCCGTCAGCTCGCGACCGAGCGCATTCCACTCCACATCGGCGAAGGACGCGATTTTTTCGCGGAAATCGCTTCCAAACATGTGAGCCTTGAGAACTCCGTCCGGAATGGTGATGAGTACGCGGGGCCTAGCACACATGAGCAACACCTATGGTATACGGTTCGATGATCTCGTCGATCACTCGCTTTTGCGCCTGAGTGAGGGGCTCCACCGGCAGCGACACTGTCCCGTCGCCGAAACCGAAGCGCGCCGCGAGATATTTCATCGCCGCGAGCCAAGATTTCCCGGCGAACAGAGTTTTCCGAACGCGCCATATCTCTTTCTGCAGCTCTCCCGCCTTTGCCACGTCGCGTTTCTGGCAGGCCTTGTAGAGGTCGATAAATAAGGTAGGGAAGAAGTTCGCGAGGCCGGGGACGCAGCCGTCGGCACCGAACATCATGGCCGCCGCGCACAGCTCCTCCGCGCCGTTGAAAAGGCTCACCTTCGTTCCCTCAAGGTGATAAACATCGCGCTGCAGCTGCTCGAAGTCGGCGCAACTGTTCTTGTACGCGATGACATTGTCGATCTCGGCGATCCTGCGGATCGTGGCGGGAAGTATGTTCGAATGTGTCATCGGGGGAATATTGTAGACAATCACGTCGTTGCCCGTCGCCGCGCACACCGCGTCGTAGTGTCTGACGATTTCATCCTGGCAGGTATTCTGCAGATAGAACGTGGGGGCCACCACGAATTTTTCGATACCCAGAGGCTCGAGGGCATGGAGGCGCTCGATGACTCTCGCCGTGCTCGGCTCGATGACTCCGCAGAGCAGGGGGACTCGGCCGCCTATGATTCGTTTCGTCTCCACCGCGAGCCGGTCGCATGTCGCCGGCGTGACGTTCATAGCCTCGCCCGAGCTGCCGAGTATGAATATACCGTCTACTCCACGCGCTATAAGGAACTCGATCAGTTTTTCCAGCGCGTCGGTATCGAGGCTGTAATCGCTCTTCAGCGGCGTTACGAGCGGCGGAATGATGCCGGAAAGTTTTCTCCCCGAAATATTGTTCGTGTTCATGTCGTATCTCCTCAGTAGTTGAATCACAAAAGCACACCCTGGTTCTTGAGTGTTTCGCGGAGCAGGCCGGGATCAAGGTCTCTCGGTGCTTTGCCGCCGCTCGCGGAAAGCGCGGCCGCGGTTCCCGCCGCTTCGCCGATGGCGGAACAGATCGGCATTATCCGTATCGACGCCATGGCCTGGCGCGTCGCGGAAATGGAACGCCCCGCCACCAGAAGGTTCTCCGCCCACAGGGGAACCAGACAGCGGTAGGGAATATAGTAGGGGCCTTCGATAAACTCGAATGACCAGCCCATGTCCTTTCCCGAGTGGACATCCGTGTGGCCCCACTTGGTGCGGACGACCGCGTCGGGAAAGCGGGTCCCGGACTTGATGTCGTCGATAGTCAAAGTGTATTCGCCGCGGATGCGCCGCGATTCGCGCACGCCGATCTGCGTCGCGCTCTGCATTATGAAAGCATCCCGACAGCCTGGAATGTATTTTTTGATGAAACGGAATATTTCCTGTAAATACCGACGTTCCACGATTTCGAGTTTCGTCAGGTCGCCGGCGTCCACGGGATTCATGCCGGGCAGACGGATGGCGTTGACGTGAAAACTGCCTTCGAGAGGCAGCACCACCATGCCGACTCCCGATTCGGGGAGGGGAATGGTCAGATCGCCGGCCTGCCGCGCCTCGCGTATGAGTGAGTAGAACCCCTGGACAATCGATGTCTTCCGCGCGTCGCGTATGTATTTTCCCTGGCGGGGGTGCATGCCCAGCTCCCCGGGGTTCTCCTCGAGATAGCCGTACAGCTGCTCCATGCGCACGCCGCCGATGTTGAAGCAGAGCGTGGACGACATGCACCCGCCTTCCTCCCTGGTCGCCATGTCGAATGGCACTCCCGCCTGACAGGCCACATCCGCGTCGCCCGTGGCGTCGACCACCACGTCGGCGTCGAATCTCTGCTCCCCGGATTTGTTGCACGCGACTATTCCCGTCACGCGGCCCTCGCGGACGTATGTCTTTCCGACCCAGGAGTGAAAAAGGAGGTCGACCTTGCTGGAAAGCAGCAAATCAAGGGCCACGTTTTTGAACTCCTCCGCGTCGATGCCGCAGCCGCCCTGCCAGAACCTGAAGGGCATTTCGACGCCTTCCATGTCGAACTCTTTCACGGCCCCGCGCTCGGCGAGACGGTCGTAGAGCTCCCGCGCGATTCCCGAGGCCTCGATCTGTTTGATGGGATCATAGTGCGCGACAAGGCCTGCGGTGAGCATGCCGCCGACAAAGCCATAGCGCTCGACCAGCAGGGTGGAAGCGCCCGCACGAGCGGCGGCGAGCGCGGCGGCTATTCCCGCGGCCCCTCCGCCCGCGACGATCACGTTGTATTTCATTGTCTTTCCTTCTTTTTTCGGCCACAGCCCGCGGGTCTGTCAGAGGCTTACCGCGGCGCCTTTCTTCGCGGAGGCCAGGGCCGCCTCCAGAATTCTCTGGGAGCGCAGCGCGTCCTCGAGTGTGGCGCCGCCGGCTTCCTCGCCCGCGACCGCCCGGAGAACGTCCGTCATCTCCTGCTCAAACGCGTTCACCTCGGCAGGCACGAACGACTCCACTCTGGCCGGCGAGAACACCGCGACAGAGCCGTTGCGCTTGCCCGCCACATATCCCTTTTCGCCGATGAACTGGAACACGAAATCGTGTTTCCCCCTGATCGGCGGGAAGCCCGGCATGTAGCCGCCCACGATGAGCGCCTTTCGCCCCTCGGCGTAGTCGAGCTCGACCGTGGACTTGTCCTCGCCGCTCTTCCCAAGCTCGTAACTGCTCGTCATCCGGACCGAACGCGGAAGTCTGCCGAACAGCCAGCCGGCGATGTCGAAGGAGTGGATGAGCAGTTCGGTGGTCACACCGATGTCCATATACCAGGGCGGCTCAGAACTGGGTTGAAAGTGGCTGATGAAGACATATCGAAGGGCGCCTATCTCGCCGGACCGGACAACCTCCGCCGCCGCGGCGTACACGCTCTCGTAGCGCATCTTGAAGCCGATCCTGAAGACCACGCCCGCATCGGAAACGGCCTTCGCCGCCACGTGCGCCTCGTTCATGTCGACGACAAAAGGCTTTTCGCACACGATGGCACACTTTTTGGCGCAGGCGCGAAGGATGGCGTCCAGGTGACCGGCCGCGGGAGTGCAGATCGAAACGATGTCCGGGGAATGCGCCCCGAGCAGCTCGCCGAACCCCGAGTATGCCGCGCAGCCAAAACGGCGCGCGAGCTCTTCGGCCCGCGCATAATCGCGGTCGCAGACTGCCGCCACCTCGACGCCCTTCGCCTTGTACGCGGCCGCGTGGGTGGAACCCATGACACCGCAGCCGGCGATTGCAGCTTTCATGTTCAGACTCCTTATCTTCAACTCTCAGCCCTTCACGGCTCCCGCCGTGAGGCCGGAAACGATGTGCTTCGAAAAACACAGGAAAAAGATCAGCGAAGGCACGACCAGCATGGCCGACCAGGCGAGTACGGGGCCCCACTCCATCATCTCTCCGCCCTTCACGGAATAGAGGGCGACCGGAAGCGTCTTGGTAACGTCGGAATTCGCCAGGACAAAGGCGTACAGGAACTCGTTCCACGAATTGATGAACGTGAAGGTCGCCGCCGTGACCACGGCAGGCATTGCGAGCGGAAGGATGATCTGGGTGAAGACGCGAAGATTGCTCGCGCCGTCCACCTTCGCCGCCTCCTCGATGTCCTTGGGAATAGTCTTGAAATAGCTGACAAGCATCCACGCCGAAAACGGAAAGGAAAAGGTTATGTACGTCAGGATGAGACCGAAATGAGTGTTCGCCAGTCCGATCCCGTTCACGATCTGAAACAGAGGAATGATCAGAATGATCGGCGGAAACATGTAGGCCACGAGAATGGCCTTCGAAAACAGATTCTTGCCGCGGTATCCGCCCCGCGTGATGCTGTAGGCGGCCATGCAGCCGATCGCCACACTGAGGAGCGTCGACCCGAGGGCTGTGATGATGCTGTTCCGGAAATATTGAAAGAACTTGGAGTAGTTCAGCACCTTCTGAAACCACTCGAGGGTGAAGGTCTTGGGCAAGAGGAGCGGGGGTCTCGCGAACAGCTCGCTGTAGGGCCGGAGCGCTGAAGAGAGGAGATGGAAGAAGGGAAAAACGGCCACCACGAATATTATGACCACGACAAGATAGCAGACCGCCTTCCCGGCAATCCTCGAGATGGTCATGGACTTTGTCATTCATCCGCCTCCTGGTCGTTGATTTTGAACAGCTTGAAGTAGAGCGCGATGAACAGGGAGACGAAAACCAGCAGCAGAATGGTTATCGCCGAGCCTCTTCCCATGGCCATTCGTTTCCATGCCGTAAAATACGCGTAGATGGGGACCGTCTGGCTGGAGATGTTCGGCCCTCCCCCCGTCGTCAGGAAAATGAAATCGTAGTTGTTGAACACCCATATGGTCCTGAGAATCAGGAGAACGCCGATGATGCGCTTGAGCCCCGGAAACACGATGTAGCGGAGCTCCTGAAAGAAATTGACGCCTTCGATTTTGCCCACTTCGTAGTATTCGACGGGAATGGTCTGCAGCCCCGCACAAAAGGACAGCATGATGAAGGGAAAACCGAACCATATGTTCATCGCGATGACCGAGGCCAGGGCGGTGGATTTCATGCTGAACCAGGGGATCGGATCGCTGATGATCCCGATTTTCATCAGGATGAAATTGAGGATGCCGAAGGAAGGATCGAGCATCCAGGTCCACAGGAAGGTGAGGGCAATCGAGGGGAATGTCCAGGGGATGAGGAACGCGGTTCTGAAGAAGGTGCGCCCCTTCGTTATCCGCTGCAGGGCCAGCGCCGAGATAAAACCGAACACGAATTGGCCGAGTATCGAAAAGAAGGTGTAGACGAGACTGTTCAAAAGACTGACCCAGAACTCGCTTCCCTGAAGCACCGTTGTGTAGTTTTTCAGGCCGACGAACTTGTTCGCGCTCATCGTGAGCATCGAAAGGTTCGTCATGCTGTTGTACAGGGTTAGGAGCGCGGGATAGGCGACGAGAAGCGCCAGGCAGATCAGGGCGGGAACAATGAAGAGCTGCGCGAGATGATCGTCCAGATATTTGAGGAGTCCCCTCTTGCCAATTTTATTGCCTTGTCCGTTTTTCATTGTTGCTGTCTATACTTCCTTTCATTTGACTGAGTGCGGTCGCGCGGTCCCGACGTCCCTCGCGGAGGAACCTCCGGGCGGGCGCGACACCGGCCCACCCGTCCGGAGAAAAACAATTTAGGAAAAACGAGGAACGGCTCACTTCCAGCCGAGCACCTCTTTCTGTTCGTCCACCGCCGCCTGCATCTTGCGCGCGCAGTCCGCGACCGCTTTTTCGACCGACACGCCGTTCGTGATGATCTGATGGAACATCTCTTCCACATAGCCGCTGGTGGCCACCGAGGCGAAGGGGTTGACGCCGTACTCGAAACCGATGGACCATCCGCGCCCTATGCCTTTATTCTGCAGCTCGACGCATTTTTTGACGAGTGGGTCCTTGAGCCTCTCGTCTTTCCAGTATGAGCTGGTCGGCGCGATGATGCTCTTCAGAGTGGGATTCATTCCGGGAAGGATCGATTTCAGGAAATACACGTAATTGTCTTCTTCAAAGAGGAAGGCGACAAACTTATTCGCGGTGGCGATATTCGGCGTATTGCCGATGACAATCGGGAAGGTCGTGATGTACCAGGACGGCGGTTCCGCCACATCGAGGTTCGCGGCGACCTGGGGCGCGTTGAGCACCGCGTTGTTGATCGTGAAGGCGCTGTCGATGGTCATGAGCGTGGCGCCGGTATTGAGCAGGGTGAACTGGTCGTTGATCATGTAATCCATCGCGTTCGGCATCGAGCCCACCTTGTACATGTCGATGAGGAACTTCACCGCTTTGATCGTCTCTGGAGAGTTGAATACTATATTGAAGTCCTTGTCGAAATACCGGGCGCCGACGGTCCGCATGAAGATGTCGAGCATGAAGGCCGAACCGTAGTCGGACTTGTTGAACAGCTGCTGGAAAGCGTAGTGGGGCGGATCGTTGATGGCCTTGCTGACATTCAGGTAATCCTGCATCGTTAGCGGAGGGGTCTGCGACTTCTTCGCCAGGGCGTCCTTGCGGTAGATGAGGAGCCGCGAGTGGGCATAGTGCGGAACGCCTATGTAGTTGCCCTTGTAGTACTGCTCCTTGAGCGCGCCTTCGAGAAATTTGTCGGAGCCGCCGATCAGCTTGATGGCGTCGTTGGCGGGAACCGTGGCGTGGGCGAAATACATGGAAGTCGCCTGATCGGGCAGGCAGATCATGACGTCGGGCATCGCCTTCGCCGCGAAGGCGGCCCGCCACTTTTCAGCCTGATTGGGCCAGGTGACGACTTCGTACTCGACCTTGATGCCGGTCTTTTCGGTAAAGCGGCGACCGATCTCGTTCATGGCGTCGATCCGCGCCTTCTGGCTGTAGCCGTGCCACACCCTGAGCACCAACGTGGACGAACTTGCGCCACTGCTCTGGGCAAACGACAGAGTAATGGCGAGCATCAACATAAGAACGATAATCACTCTTCTTTTCATTGTGCAATCCTCCTTGAAATAACACGTGATATATCTAAATAGATATCATAACCTTCATTTTTTCATCTGTCAACCAAAATCTTTCAGTGCCCTATGGGTTTTTACAGTGTCACTCCCAAGATATAAGAAGGCAAGAAATCGCCTCCTTGAAATAAATCACTTGATATATCATGCCACATCGAGTATCCTCAAGAGTATGGAAGCATCCAAAAATACTGCTGTCGAACCCAAAAACCTCTCAAAACACTCACTCTCGCAATATATCTACGATCGCCTTTTGGACAAGTTTCAGCAAAACGAACTTGTTCCCGGAAATATTCTGAACCGGCGTGAAATAGCCCAAGAGTTCGGTGTAAGCGTGGCGCCCGTCCTGGAGGCCCTGCTTCAGCTGGAGATGGAAGGTTTCGTCGAGAGCATACCGCGCAAGGGGACAATAGTCAAACCGATCCGCGAAGAAGACGTATTCGGCCAGCTGATGCTCAGGGAGGCTGTGGAGTGTCAGGCGGCCCTCCTTTACTGCGGCGAAAAAGTGCGGGCAAGACGAAATGAACTGTCCATACTGGCCGAAAAACTTGAGCAGTCCGAACCCGATGCCCCCAATCACTGGCAGGAAGACATCATCTTCCACCGCACCCTCGTCGCGCTGTCGGAATGTCCCGCCCTCGTCAGGGAGTACGACAGGCTGATTCACCTGAGCAATTTCTACCAGATGAACCGTATTCTGGTTCCCATGGATTATATGGAACGACGCAACCATCTCGAACTGATCGCGCAACTCGAAATCGACGATCCCGATCACGCGATGAAGGCGATCAGAGAGCATCTCAGGAGCGGCAAACAGCATCTTTTCAAGGACCGTATATGAAAGCCGCCGGACATATAGAGGAGAAATCAGTATGAAAAAAACCATCCGGGCTGTTCTTCTCATCTTTTCACTGGCCTTTTTTCTCTCATCCTGCGCAACCACAAAGCATTTTACGGTACAGATCGACAGTATCGGCAACGATATCTATCAGGAACAGAAGACGTACATCGCCGTTCCCACCGATAAAGATGTAAGCGCCGATGACCTGCGGTTCAAAGAATATGCCGGATATATCAGAAAGATCCTCGCCCCAAAAGGGTATATAGAGGTCAATTCCTCGGAGGATGCCAATATCATAGTGTACCTTACCTATGGCGTTGGCGATCCTGAACTGCATACGTATGCCTACAGCCTGCCTGTATATGGCCAGGTCGGGATCACTGTTTCTCCGGGGCCAGCCCCGGGGCATCCCGGCCAGCCCCCACGCAAACCGCCCTTTGAACATTTCAGCCCAATATTCGGAATAGTCGGGACAAAAACAGAATATCAGACCGTCACAACGTACTTCAGGTACTGTAAAATTGAGGCTTTCGATCTCAGTCTCTACAGGACAACAAACACGGAAAAGCAGCTGTGGTCGACCATTATTACGAGCCGGGGAGAAAGCGATGACTTGCGCATGGTGATGCCGTACATGATCGCGGCGGCCGAGCAATACATCGGTGTCGACACAGGCAGAAAAGTGGAAGTCGTCATCGACGAAAAGGACGAGAGGGCCTCGTATCTGAAGAGATAGATTCGAAAAGTTCCAGGCGATACGGCGCGATCACATTTTCTCTCTTATTTCGCCAATTTTAGCGAGATATAAGCATATTCTCAATTTATTCGCCATATAATGCGAATTATGACACTTTGAGAGAATTGTCATGGAACTGAACAATATATTGACAGACGTCGCAGGCTAGTGACTCTCTCCCTGCGCAGTGCGGCGCGTCTTCGTCGACGACCGCGCCGTGGGATGAACCGTATTCTGGTCCGCGACGAAAGCGATCAGAGAACATCTTCGGAGCGGTAAGCAGCATCTCTTTAAGGATCGCATCCATTAGATCAAAGAAAGCCCCCTTATCCAATGGCCGAGGATGGTGTCCATCTCCTCGTTCATGAGAGAGTCGGGCTTCTTCAGCTCCGGATGTGAGTCGTACCACGCGAGCGAACGGCGGATGCCCTCCCTGAATGATATACGCGGCCTGAATTCCGGCACGAAGCGCCGGATCTTCGAATTGTCGAAGAGGACGCTGACCGCCTTGTCTCCGAGAAGGCCCGCGCCTCGCTCGGGGTTGATCCTGGCGATATAATCCGAGGGGATATGCACGATTCTTGGGCCGACGCCGAGCGCCTCGCCGAGGATCGTGTGGATCGCGTCCCAGGTGAGGTGTTCGTCCGAAGTGATGTGAAAGGCCTCCGAAAGCGCGGCGGGGTTGCCGAGGAGCCCGATAAGGCCCGTGGCAAAGTCGGAAGCATGGGTGAGTGTCCAGAGGGACTGACCGTCGCCCGGAACAACGACTTCCATTCCATGCAGCATGCGCCAGGCCAACCCATAGCTCGCCGAACCGAAACAGCCCGGAATCCATCCGTTGTCGTAGGTATGGGAGGGACGGACGATGGTGTAGGGAAAAGACCGCGATCCGGGCCCGTCGGTCAGTACTCTCTCGCAGGCGGCCTTCAGTCGCGAATACTCCCAGAAGGGATTCTCGAGCGGGGTATCCTCGGTGATCACCGGCGTAACGGAAGGTTTCTGATACGCCGAACAGGTGCTTATAAACACATACTGATCCGTGACGCCGCCGAAGACTCTGATATCGGCCTCGACATGCTCCGGCCGGAATGCCAGGAACTGGACGACACTGTCGAAGCGCAAGCCTCCCATGGCGGCCCGGACAGCCTGGCTGTCCCTGATATCGGCCCTGAGGACCTTCACCTCCGGCCTTTCCCTTTCCGGTCTGTTTCCCCTATTGAGATGAAAGACCTCGAAACCTTTCCGCAGCGCCCGATCAGTGCAGGCTGCCGAGATGTTGCCGGTTCCTCCCACGAAGATCACGCGCATGGACTCACCTCGTTTTCATTCAGATTTTTGTTGACAACTGACGTCTTACAACGTAAGATTAAAGAGAACCCTCCGGTTTTGTCAAGAATAATTGCATGGGAGAGTAAGGATGTTCGAATTCATCCCCGAAGAAATTGCCGAAAAAAAGCACCGCGTCAGGACTTTGATGGAAGAACTCAAGCTGGACGCCATCTACCTCAAGAAAAGTTCGAATTTTGCCTGGGTGACGGGAGGCGGCTACAATATCGTGGGCATGGCGACTGAGATGGGTGTCGCAGGTGTCCTTATCAACGCCGACCGCGAGTATATTGTATGCAGCAATATCGAGGCGCCCAGGATGGAAAAAGAGGAGCGTCTGACTGAGCAGGGATATACCATCACCGCTTTCCCCTGGAACGAAGATCGGGAAGCATCGATCGTGCAGTCGCTTGCCGGCGGAAGCCTCGGTGCGGATCATGCGTTCCCCGGCGCCACCGATATATCCGCCAGGCTAAACCCTCTGCGTTACTCGCTGACGTCCTGGGAAGTCGAGCGGTACCGGCGCCAGGCGCTGGACACGGCCCGGATCGCGGAGGAGACGGCGCTGACCATCAGGCCGGGCGATGAGGAGAGGGCGGTGATTGGCCGGCTTTCGGAGCGGCTGTGGAGTTCCGGCATGGATTTTATCGTGGCATTCTGCGCCGCGGACGAACGGATCGCCCTCTTCAGACATCCTGTCGCCACGGACAAAAGAATCAAAAAACGGGCGATGATAAGCGTCAACTCGAGAAAACGCGGCCTCATCGTCTCCATCACCCGCTTTGTGCAGTTCGGGAAAGTGCCCGCCGAATTCCAAAAGCTCTACGAGGATACGGTCTATGTCGACACGGCGATGATGGCGACTACGATACCCGGCTCGCGCGCGTCGGACGTCTATGCCGCCGCCCTGCGCGCCTACGCCGAAAAGGGCTATCCCGAAGAGTACAGGCTTCACCATCAGGGTGGCGCCATCGGCTATATCGGGCGGGACTACAGGGTAACCGCGCGGACAAGGGACATCATTCAGGAAAACCAGGCCTTCACCTGGAATCCCTCCATAACGGGGGCGAAGAGCGAGGACACGATGCTCGCCACAAAAGCGGGCCCCGTCGTCCTCTCCGAGCCCGCCCTGTTCCCCGTAATGATAGTCGAAAGAAACGGCTACCGGTTCCGCAGGCCGGGAATCATGGAACTGTAGGGCAGAACGTTTCGCCCTTGGAATACAATATAAGGAGGAGGTCTTAAATGATGAAAATGAGGAAATCGGTACTCTTCATTGCCGCGCTTTTCCTTCTCGCTTCGCTGTGCGCCGGAGCGCAGACAAAGAGAAAATTCCCCGAACGGGAGATCGAGATCATGGTGCCCTGGTCGGCGGGAGGGGCTACTGACCTTATGGTTCGCATCTTCTCGCCGGTCATCCAGAAATATCTGGGCGTCCCCATCCTCGTCACCAACAAGCCGGGCGGGGCGGCGGTTCCGGGCTATGTCGAGGCCATGACGAAGAAGCCCGACGGCTATTATCTCGTCGCCTGGGCGACACCCTCCATCACCATCACGCACATGCAGAAGACACCCTACGACGCCAACAGTTTCGAACCCATACTGAACGTCGTGATGGCGCCCGTCTGGTTCCTGGCCCCGGCATCTTCGCCGTATAATACCCTGAAGGATTTGGTGGAAGACGCGACAAAGAGGCCCGGAAGGATCAACCTCGGCAACGCGGGCGCGGGCGGCGGGACGCACATGATCGCCCTGGCCTTTGAGTCCTCAGCCGGCGTTAAGTTCAACCACGTGCCTTACTCGGGCGGAGCTCCGGCGGTCACGGCGGCGGTCGCCGGCCAGGTGGATGTGATCACCTGCGGGCCTCCCGAGGGCGTACCGCAGCTCGAGGCCGGCCAGCTGAAATGCCTGGGCGTCTTTTCGGAAAAACGCCTCGCGGAATTCCCCGATTATCCGACGGCCATGGAGCTCGGCTACGATTTCGCCATGGGACAGTGGCGCGGGCTCGCGGCGCCGAAGGGAACCGATCCGGCGCGGATCAAAATCCTCCACGACGCCTTCAAGGCGGCGATGGCGGACCCTGAGTTTATCAAGCTCGCCGCGCAATCGGGGCTTCTTCTCGACTACCGCAATACCGAGGATTTCAGGAAGCTTATACAGAAGGAAGACGCCTACTACATGAAAATCGTGAAAGAGAACAAATTGGGCAGTAAATATTGAGACTTGGCCGTGACCGGCAGGCGCGGGCCTGCCGGTCACGAGACCCAAGGTAAACCTTTTCCAGACGCTCAAGGAACCGGAGGTTTTCACCACCATGGGCAAGATCGATATCGTGTGCGGCCTTATCGCCGGGGCTCTCGCCATTCTCTTTTTTATCGGGACTCTCTCCTTCCCCACATCGAGCATCGGCATCAATCCCAGGGTATACCCCTTTGTCGTCATTTTCTCCACGTTTGCGCTTTCCGCGACGCTGGTGGCCCAGGGTTTCCTGAAACAGAAGCGGACAAAGAACCCTCCCGCGAAAACCTTGCCGCGCGGGACGACGGCGCTGAAACTCATCGCTCTGGCCGCCGGGATGCTGATCTATGTCTTTGCCCTTGAACCATTGGGCTACATCGTCGTCACGCCCCTCCTGATGGCGCTGACGATGCTGCTCTTCGGCGAACGCAGGCCGCTCAAGATCGTCGCCGTGTCGGCACTGGTATCGATTGCCCTGTACTGGGTCTTCCGGACCGTCTTCCGCGTGCCCCTGCCGCGCTCGGTCATCTGGTGAGAGGAGGTCTTCCATGGCGGGAATAATCAACGCGCTGGTCTATGTCCTCGGCAATCTGCACTTCCTCATCATCGGTGTCGCAGCCGGAATCATCGTCGGCGCGATTCCCGGGCTGTCGGGCTCGACGGGCATCATTTTGATGCTGCCTTTCCTCATCTACATAGATCCTCCGTCGGCGCTCATCATGATGAGCGGCCTCTTCTGCGGATCGATGTTCGGAGGCTCCATCGCGAGTATTCTGGTTTCGACGCCCGGTACCCCTTCGGCGGCCGCGACCGTTCTGGACGGCTATCCGCTCGCGAAAAAGGGGCAGGCGGGCAAGGCCATGGGTACCGCCCTGGTAGCTTCGACAATGGGCGGCATCTTCTCCACGCTCTGCCTCATCTTCCTCGCACCTCAGCTTGCGAAGATCGCCCTGAAATTCGGCCCCTCCGAATATTTCGCTCTCATGATCTTCGGCCTCACCATCATGGCGAGCGTCTCTTCCTCATCCCTCACGAAAGGCCTGCTCTCGGGTTTTCTGGGACTTCTCCTCTCGATGGTCGGACTGAATCCTACGTTGGGCACGGAGCGCTTCACCTTCGGCGTTACCCGATTCCTCACGGGCTTCTCCATGATGCCCGTACTCATCGGACTCTTCGCCATTTCCGAAGTCCTGACTCAACTGGAACTCTTCAGCGAAGGCAAGATCATCCAGCTTTCGAAAAAACACAAGATTGGATCCATCATGCCCACGCGGAAGGAGATGAAGGGGCTTTGGAAGGTCATACTCGGCTCTTCCGTCCTCGGAACGATCATCGGAATCATCCCGGCGACCGGAGGCGCCATCGCCTCATTCATGGCCTACAACGAGGCCAAGCGGTTCTCGAAAGACCCGGAGTCCTTTGGCAAAGGCGCGCTCGCGGGCGTGGCGGCACCGGAAGCGGCCAACAACGCCACGACGGGCGGCGCGATGATTCCCCTCCTCACCCTGGGGATCCCCGGCGATGTCGTGACCTCTGTCATGCTGGGTGCCCTCATGATCATCGGGGTTCAGCCGGGACCTCTCCTTTTCTCCCAGTCACCCCAGATCGTCACCGATCTCTTTGTCGGTTTCATGCTCGCGCAGTTCCTCATGTTGGTTCTGGGGTACCTGAGCATCCGCGCATCGAACCTCATTCTCAGGGTGCCTCTCGGCGTCCTCTATCCCGTGATCCTCTGCCTCTGCCTTCTGGGCGCCTATTCCCTGGGCAACAGCGTCTATGACGTGGGGCTCGCCTTCGTGTTCGGGATCGTCGGCTATTTCATGAAGAAATACGGTTTTTCGGCGCCTTCGGTGATACTGGGCCTCATTCTGGGACCGATCGCCGAGCAGGAACTCGGCAAGGCGCTGATCATCTCACACGGGGACTGGACGGTGCTGGTGCGCTCACCCCTCTCGCTCATGTTCTATGCCTTCGCTCTGGCGTCTCTGGCCTATTCGCTCGGGATATTCAAAAAAAAGAAAAAGACGGCCTGATCTACACCCTAGAAGCCTGCTTCGCAATGGTCCGCCTGTAGCTCGCCTCGAGATGACTCTGCATCGCGTCGTAGGACCTCTCCGGATCGCGGGCGGCGATCGCTTCATAGATGACTTTATGCTCCTCAAAGGCGTGGCGATGGTCCTCGCTTGTCCGGGGGGCATCCCGGTACGTCTTCACGATCGATTCCATGATGATGGGGATGATGCGCATGATGACGGGGTTTCTCGTCGCCTCGGCGATGCTCCTGTGGAAATCGAGTTCTGTGTGTATTTCCACCTTGTGCTGGTAGACGACTTCCTCCATCGCCCGGACGCTTGCCGCTATCTTCGCGATGTCGTTGTCGTCCGCCTTCTGCGCGGCGAGGCGGGCGGCGCCGGGCTCTATGATGAGGCGTGCCTCGATGAGGGTGAGACGGAGGTTGGGCGTAGTGATGAAGTCCAGCCCCAGAGGATCTTCCGCGATGCCGGGTTCCTGCGAAACATAGGTGCCTTTGCCCCGGCGGATCTCAATGATGCCCTGCGAGACGAGCGCCTTGACCGCCTCCCTGACGGTCGGGCGGGAAACGGAGAAGAGAGCGCAGAGCTCGAGCTCGTTGGGAAGTTTCTCTCCCGGCTTCAGTTTCTCGTCGCGGATGAGTTCCTTGATGTGGGAAGCAACCTCCTGCGACCGCTGTTTTTCAGACGACAGGTTCGTATACATAATTCCTCATTCTATGATTATTATACTGCTGACGGAAGAATCAACAAGCCTTATGGAAAAGCACTGGACTTCCTCGCCTCTATATCCGTTTTTCGCGGTCATAGGGGAGTCCCAGCTCGGCGGGACCCTTGATGGCAGAGCTCCGCGTAAACGCCAGAACAACAATCACCAGCACATAGGGAAACATAACCGCAAATTCGTAGGGAAACTTGATCCCCAGGACCTGAATCGAGAGCTGCAGAGATTGCGCTATGCTGAACAAAAGACTTCCTCCGAGAATCCGGTAGGGGTCCCAACCGCCGAAGTAAACGAGGGCAACCGCGATGAAACCGCGCCCCGCGACGATATCGTCGGCGAACATTTTGGCCTGGCCAAGGGAAAGATAAGCCCCCGCAATGCCGGCGAATAAACCACCCACCGCCAGCGCCTGGTATCTCGTGCGCTGTACGTTTATGGCCATTGTATCGGCCGGGCGGGGAGAGGTGCCCACGGCACGCACCTTGAGGCCCCAGGGGGTCTTGAAGAGGATATAGTGGCTCAGGGGGACAAAAAGAAAGGCGATGTAGGCCAGTATGTTCATATTGAAAAAGACGGGACCAATGAACGGAATTTTCGACAGAAAAGGAATCGGACAGTTGGGAAGTCCGGGAGCCCCTGCCACTCCTCCAACGAAGTGTCTGAAAAGCGTGCCCGCCGTGCCTGTGCCGAGCATCTGCAGGCCAATGCCCGCAATCCCCTGCGGGGCATGAAAGGTGACGGTGACAAGTGCAAACAGCAAACCGAAAAGGGCCCCGGCGACTCCGGCCACAATTATTCCCATGAGGTTCGCATAGGGTGTCATGGCGGTATTCTGAAGATAGTACGCACATATAAAGCCCAGGAAGGCTCCCATCGACATGATACCTTCGCATCCGAGATTGAAGATGCCGGCTCTCTGGTTAAACATTTCGCCCAGCGACGCCAAAAGAAGCGATACCGAGAAAGGAATGCCGATAGAGAGAATATTGAGAACAATATTGAATAGTGTCATCGCTTCGCCTCGACTTTCCCGCTTTCTTCATCCCCTGCTCTCTGTCCGCCAGGATGGCCCCTGAAGCGCAAAAACCGGCGCGCGAACTTTTCCCTGGCATAGGGATCGTTGATGACCATCTTCGCCGAAATGATGCTCAATATGACCGCGCCCTGAAGGACAGACACCATATTGGCCGGAATCGACATAATGCGCTGAGTCATGTCGGTACCGACAAGCAGAACACCGAAGAACAGGGCGGCGGGGATGATTCCTCCAGGATGTAGACCTCCGAAAAGGGCGACGACGATGCCGGAAAAACCATAGCCGGAAGAAATGCCTTCTATGGCCCTGCGGTGAACGGCCGTCACTTCGACCGCCCCCGCCAGGCCGGCGAAGGCGCCCGCCAGAACCATGGCGAAAAAAAGAGCGGACTCAACATTGATGCCTCCGTAGCGCGCGGCTTTTGCGCTGGCGCCGGCCGCCCGCAGCTTGAAGCCCGAGGTCGTGCGCCACAGGAGGATATAGACAAAAATCGCCAGGACAACGGCCAGCACGATACCCCAATGCAGCCTGGTCCCGGGTATGATTCTGTCGATCCACGCGCTTTTCGGCAGGCGCACCGACTGTGGAGTGCCTGAACCTGTCTGCAGTTCGGCCGGATCGATCATCGGTCCCCGAAGAAGATAGCCATAGAGCTGTGCGGCGATATAGTTGAGCATCACGGTGGACAGGATTTCGTTTACTCCGAGCTTCGCCCTGAGATACCCGGCGATCGAGGCCCACAGCGCTCCTCCCGCGGCACCCGCCAGAAGAACCAGAGGCACAAGAATGCCCTTGGGCAAATCCGGCCACGCCAGGGCCACGGCGGTCGCCGAAATGATCCCCATCTGAATCTGGCCTTCGGCGCCGATGTTTAAAATGCCCGCACGAAATGATATTGCGATTCCGAGCGCCACGAGTATAAGAGGCACCGTCCTCACGAGGACTTCCGTGATGCCAAAGAGGTCCTTCAGCGGCTCAGTCAGTATGACCTTGTAAGTCTGAATTACATTGGCCCCGAGGATAGTCAGGACAATAGCGCCGATTCCCACGGCTGCGAGCACGGCGACAAACGATACCAGAAAGACGTACGCCACTCGCGCCGATGTTTTCATACCTTCACCCTGGCCTCCGGCCGAATGCCCGCCATCAAAAGGCCGAGCGCGGGCCGTGTCGCGTCGCGGCCCGCCAGCGTATCGAGTATCTTCCCCTTGAAGATGACGGCAATCCGGTCACAAAGATTCATGAGCTCATCGAGTTCCTCCGAGATCAGAAAAATCGCGACACCCTTTGCGCGCAGCTCGAGAAGGCGTGTATGGATGAACCCCTCGGCTCCCATGTCCAGACCGCGGGTCGGATAGACCGCAATCAGGGCCTTCGGCTCCCTGGCGAGTTCCCGCGCCAGGATTACTTTCTGGATGTTCCCTCCTGAAAGGGAACCCGTCGCGCTGTTTACCGATGAACACCGGATGTCGAACCGTTTCTGAAGCAAGGCTGCGTTCTGTTCTTCTTTCCGGGATTTTATGAATACTCCGCGCGAAAACCCGGGAGAGGCAAAATCCTTCAGAATCAAATTTTCCTTGACAGAAAAGGACGACACGATTCCTTCGTTGTTGCGGTCCTCGGGAATGTAACCGAGCCCCGCATCGATTATCTCGCGGGGACTGCGATTGGTCAGATCTGTACCCATGAGGGATATCCTGCCCTTCTCGACCCTGCGCAGCCCCGCAAGCGCATCGGCGAGTTCCTTCTGCCCGTTGCCGGAAACCCCCGCCAGGCCGAGAATTTCGCCCGACCGGACCGAAAAGCCAAGGCCGTCGAGCGCGAGAAATCCCCGGTCGGATTTCACTTTGAGGTCCTGCACAACGAGACTCTCTTCGCCGCAGCCATCGACGCACTCATTCCACGGAAGGACGACCTCGTGTCCCGTCATCAGGGCGGCCAGGCCAGCCGCCGTCTGCCCCGCCGTTGTTCCCTTGAACACGATTCTGCCGTGGCGCAGGATCGCCACCTTGTCCGAAAGAGCCGTCACCTCGGCCAGCTTGTGACTGATGAAAATAATCGACATGTCCGAGGCCATCCGCCGGAGAAGGACGATGAGTTCATCTGTTTCCTGAGGCGTGAGGGCGCTTGTCGGTTCATCGAGAATGAGAAAACGCGCGCCGAAGCAAAGTGTCTTTATGAGCTCGACGCGCTGCTGCTCGCCGACGGAAAGTTGCCAGACATAGGCATCGGGCTGGACAGGAAGGTTGTAACGTTCGGAAATCTCGGTGATGCGCTTTTCGACGCCTGGAAGATCGAGCCGGAAATATTTATGACTCTCCTTAAGACCGAGAGCGATGTTTTCCGCGACGGTCATGTTCGGCACGAGCATGAAATGCTGATGGACCATCCCAATGCCTGCGGCAAAGGCGTCGGCCGGCACCCTGAACCGCACCGGCCGGCCATTGATGAAAATCTTGCCCTCATCGGGCTGATACAGTCCCATGAGTATATTCATGAGCGTGGTTTTGCCCGCGCCATTTTCACCCACTAAAGCCAGTATCTCATTTTCACCTACTGCAAGATCTATGGAATCACAGGCCACAATGCCGGGAAAACGCTTGGTTATCCCTTCAGCCCTCAGTTCCCTGATCTTCTCACTTGTCGGGCCCATTCATCTTATTTCACACTCTGCCAATCGATGGAGAGCTTGCCGGAAGAAATATCGGCCTTGGCCTTTTCGGCGGCCTTGCGGACATCGGCGGTAAGAATGGGGCCGATCTTGTCGTTGAACTGATAGATGAAACCCTTGTTGGCGAAATTGAGGGGAATGCATTCACCGCCAAGGACGCCGGCCTGTCTCTTGTCGATGAGATTCTCCACGACAGCCTCGTACGCATAGCTTGCCGCCGCAATGACCTTGTAGCCTTCGGGGATACCCAGCTGGGCGGTGTCCTGGCCTACCCACCAAATCGCCTTGTCCTTGTATTCGGCCACTGCCCGCAACGCCCCGAGCGCCTGCTGCGCCGAACCGGTGAGGACATCGGCGCCCGCCTTTATCTGCGTATGCGCAAGCTCCGCAGCCTTGACATAATCACCAAAACTCCCGGTATAGGCAACCTGTACCTGAGCTTTGGGGTTCACCGAACGGACGCCCAGAACGAAGCCGCGGTTATAGCGGGCGGCATCGCCGCCATCGACAGGACCCACGAGGCCGATGATATTCGTTTTCGTCACAAGACCGGCGATGACGCCATTGATGTAGCCGGTCTCCTCGCTCTCGGGCATATAGGTGAACACATTCTTGGGGCCGATTTCACCCGATGTCCCGAAGGCGAACGTGGTCTTGGGGAATTCCTCGGCCATCTCGAGCATCAGATTCTTGTACTGGGCTCCATGCCCGATGATTATATCGTAACCTTTGGCGACATACTGGCGGGCCGCAGAACCGGCATCGACCGGCTTCATCTTTTCACTGTAGCTATACTCTACAAGGGAAGAACCATATTTCTTCTGTACCGCCATGATGGCATCGTGCATCGACTGACACCAGCCTTTGTCATCCACCGTCGATTCGACGATCATGGCGATTTTTATCTTGCTTTTGGGTGCCGCATACACCGACCCAAAAACGACACAAAGCGCAAGTATCACACACACACTACGTTTCATTGGTTTCCTCCTCGAGAAAAGGCTGAAAACGATTGAATCGACTATATCACGGCCCCCTGGGCCGAGCAAGAACTTATCCGCTGCCATGGCGGCGAGTTCCCGCATACTACAAAAAGAGACACAACATAATCTTGCTCTTGTTTTTCCGCTCCTTCCCGAAGTATCCTGACGGTATGCCCCCGAAAAACGACATTGAATCCGGCAAGCTGAAAATCGGCGACAACTGGAACGTCATAAGTATCATCGCGCTTTCGCAGAACAACCCGCTCAAAGCCATCGCGGAGTTCGTGGAGAACTCCATCGATGCCGGCGCCAAGAATGTGACCATTATCCGTGGCAAACAGAAAAACGACCACTATATAAAAGTCATCGACGACGGCTGCGGTATAAAGGATTTCCGCTATGTGGCGACGCACGTCGGTGATTCCATAAAGCGGGAACTCAAGCGCAAGGGAAACACCGATCTCCAGGGGGAATTCGGGATAGGTCTGCTTTCGTTCTGGACGGTGGGAGAAACCTGTACGCTTACCTCGACGGGGGAGGACGGCGTGGTGCGGAGCATGCGGCTCGTGAAAGGCAACCCTTCCTACGCGATACGCGAAACAGGAACGCTTTTCGGAAGGCAGGGGACGGAACTCACCATAAGCTCTGTCCTGGCGGGTGTGCGCTCTCTTTCCGGCGACAAGATACAGAACTTCCTCGCCTCCGAACTCCGCGACCGCATAACGAAGAGCAGCGTGCGAATCCGCATCATCGATCATGCGTCGCGGCGGGAGCTCGTGGTCGAACCTCGCAAGTTCAAAGGCAGACTCCTCCATCAGCTTCCCGAAGTACACTGCCCTTTCGGCGAAATCTATCTGGAACTCTATATGGCCGAATCGCCGCAGGACGCGGTGGTCGGACTGCAAAAACGAGGTACGCGCGTGCTTCCCGACATATCCAGTCTCGACTGTTTCTCGCATCCACCCTGGGACACTCGGCAGATTGAAGGGCTCATCGATGTGCCATTTCTCCAGCTTACGCCGGGAACACGGGACGGAGTCGTCCAAGACGAAGCGTATAATTCCTTCTGCGTCGCCATCGCTCCCATCGAAGAAGCGCTGAACGGACTCCTTGAAGAACAGCGGCGCGCGGAGGAAGAAGAGGCGAGCAGACAAGTGCTGCATCGTGTAACGCGCGCCTTCCGCGAAGCCTTTCTTCATTTGCCGACCGAGGATTACAGCTGGCTCGCGGCCAGAACCAGTGATGCAAGAAGGAGCGCCAAAGCCGGGCCCCGAGGAGTGGAGGGTATGGGGGTAGACGCGGCAGACTCCGGTAACGTAGAGGGGCAGACGCCCTCCGGGGCAAGCGAAGAGCCCACCGGAAGTTCCGGGATGGATGCTTCATTGGGCGAATACATCCCGGAACCTCTTGAGAAAAAGAGGTTGCAAAAAGAATTTTTTGAGTATGCCGGGCCGCTCTACAAGCTCACTATCTTCCCGGCTTCCTCGGTGATCGGTGTCGGGGATCGGAAAAAGCTCAGGGCCGTGGCGCGGGACCGCTCGGGACGCATGGTTGAGGGCGATATCTCCTTCGTGTGGCATATTGCCGAAGGTGGCGGTTCGCTTGAAGGCGTCGACTCGGTATATGCCGAATACACGGCGCCGGAGGAACCCTGTGTCGCCACGATCGAAGTGAGGGCGATCCAGGGGGAAACAGTTGTGGCGGCGAGCGCCCTTGTGACGGTCACGGCGAACCTTGTCAAGCGACCAATGGGAATGGAAGGAGCAATGCGCCGGGGGCTTCCCGGCTACAGCTACCAGAAAGCGCCTGGCCAGCTATGGCGCTCCAAATATGATGTAGCCCAATCGGTCATTTTCATCAACAATGCCCACGCGGATTTTATCTACGCATCGCGTCAGCCTATGACGAAGCTCCGCTATATAACCCGCCTGTTCGCCAAGGAACTCGTGCTCGCCAATTTCCCGGAGGCGACGAAAGAGGAAATTCTCGAACGCCTGGTTGAACTCACCCTCTATACAGAAGAGAATCTTAAATAAGGACGCACAAGCGCCAGCACAGAACGCCTAAGCGATCTGGCGCAAGTCCGCCGTTCTGTCTTTTTTCGCCAATTTTGACGAAATATACTTTTATTACGATATAACTCGCGCTATAATACGAATTATGGAAACTCTCTGGAGATTATTATGAAGCTGGACACCTCATTGACAGACTCGGCGGTACTGGAAGAGCTGGGGAAGCGTCTTGCGCGCGCCAGGATTTCCTCATCGCTCACTCAGGCTGAACTGGCTGATCGCGCGGCCGTGGGCAAACGCACAGTAGAGCGCATTGAGACAGGCAAATCGGTCCAGCTGGTCAGTCTGATAAGAGTCCTGCGCGTCCTGGACCTCCTTGAGGCCTTCGATGCGATAGGGCCTGAAGAAGGACCAAGTCCAATGGAGATGCTCGAGCGGCGAGGAAAGATTCGGCGGCGCGTTTCTTCCCGCTCATCCCGGAAGTCCGGCGTATCTGGCCCGACTCCCACATCCTGGCACTGGGGTGACGGGCGATGAGTTCCCTCGCTGAAGTTCGGCTCTGGGGCACCAGAATAGGCGCAGTCTCTCTGCAGGATGGCGAGGATGTCGCCGATTTTCAGTACAGCGACGAGTTTCTGGGAAGCGGCATCGAGCTCTCGCCGCTCGTCATGCCTTTGTCCGGCCGCGTGTACCGGTTCCCCGCGCTCCCGCGCGGCACCTTCCACGGTCTGCCGGGGCTGCTGGCCGATTCCCTGCCCGACCGGTTCGGCAACGCGCTGATCGACGCATGGCTTGCGAGGCAGGGAAGAAGACCCGATTCTTTCAATGCGGTGGAACGGCTTTGCTACACCGGGAAACGGGGCATGGGCGCTCTGGAATTCGTGCCTTCCACAGGGCCTGAGGCAAGGCAGACACAGCGGATCGAAGTGGAAAACCTCGTGAGGCTCGCATCGCAGGTGCTGCAGGAGAGGGAGGAGCTGCGCGTCTCGCTCTCCGGCAACACCGACAGCAGCGCCGGCCGCGCCGAAGCTTCGGAGGGGGGCGCCAAAAGCGACGATGACAAAGCCCTGCTCCAGATTCTGCGCGTGGGGACATCGGCCGGCGGGGCGCGGGCCAAGGCGGTCATCGCGTGGAACCCGCGGACGAACGAAGTGCGCTCGGGCCAACTCGATGCTCCTCCCGGATTCGAGCACTGGCTCATCAAATTCGATGGAGTTTCGTCCAACCGGGACAAGGAGCTGGACGACCCCAAGGGCTTCTGCACCGTGGAGTACGCATACCATCTCATGGCGCGGGCGGCGGGTATCGTCATGACCGAATGCCGGCTTCTCGAAGAACACGGCCGCAGGCACTTCATGACGCGGCGCTTCGACAGAACCGCGGATGGTCAAAAAATCCACATGCAGAGTCTCGGCGCGCTTGCGCACTTCGACTACAATACGGCGGGCGCCTACAGCTATGAACAGGCTTTCGCCACGATACGGGCGCTGGGAGCGGCAACGGACGATATGGGACAGCAGTACCGGAGGATGGTGTTCAACATCATGGCCCGCAACCAGGATGACCATGTGAAGAACATCTCGTTTCTGATGGACCGAAGCGGACGGTGGATGCTCGCACCGGCCTACGATCTGACCTTCAGCTACAGGCCTTCCGGCGTATGGACAGGCACGCATCAGATGACGGTGAATGGCCGGCGCGATGGCTTTGCCTGGAACGACCTCAAGACGGCCGCCGGTGTCGCAGGCCTCAAGCGGGGAAGGGCCGAGGATATAGCCCGCGAGGTCCACGGTGTCGTCGTCCGCTGGCCGGAGTTCGCCGACGCGGCGGGCGTTGTGCCCGCCCAGAGAGATGCCATTCTCGCCAACCTCCGGCTGTCCGGGGAGCTGTTACCGTGAAGAAAAGCAGAGAAAATGCAGACTCGGGCGCGGCGCGCGCAAGCCTTACAAAACGGCCTGGCACGGGAGTGGCGCAGGCCGGCATGTCAACGCCCACCGGCAGAGAGCCCGTCGTCGAAGTGCTTATAAGGGGCGCCCCTTCTGTCGGCATACATGGAGGCTCTGCAGCCAGCGAGGCGCCCATACGCGTCGCCCCGCCTGTCGTCGAGGTCGCCGAAATTCTCGTGCGGCGCTACGGGACCTGGCCCGATGAAAGCGCAGGACCGGTCATAGACCAGCTCGTGTGGTTTCTCCTGAGCACGCGGACCACGGTCGAAAACTGCGATGCGGCCTATGCTGCCCTGCGCGGTGGTTTTTCCGGCTGGGACGAGGTGGCCGAAGTCAGAGAGGAGGCGCTCTATGGCCCTCTGCGCCCCGCCGGCCTCTACCGCGCCAGGGCCAAAAACCTGCATGCGGCTCTGTCGGCCATACGGGAGCACTTCGGTTCCGCCAGTCTCGAGCCACTGCGCCTCTGGTCCGACAGCGAGTGCGAGACTTTTCTGCTCGGCCTCCCTGGCGTGGGGCTCAAGGTGACGAGGTGCGTCATGTCCTTTGGTCTGGGGAGGCCGGTGCTGGCGGTCGATACTCACATCTGGCGCGTGACGCGGCGCCTCGGCTGGCACTCTTTTCCGGGCGGAGCACCTTCGCGCCGCGGGGCCGACCACCTCAACGCGCTCATGCCCGCGGGACTCGATGTTCTCTCGCTGCACGTCGACCTCATCCGTCTGGGCCGAGAGTTCTGCCCGTCGGGCACACCTCGCTGCGGGACATGCCCCCTTGGAGCGATATGTACGACGGCCGGGACGGAGGCTTCGGGAGCCCGGTGTGCGCCCGACGAATAGCTCGACCAATCCCGTAGTTTCAAAAGATCCCGGCCTGGACTATAGTACAAGTACGGAGAAAACTATGGAGAGTGTAAAACATATAGCGCTCGTCGCCCACGACAATGAGAAACGCGGACTTGCTGAGTGGGTGGAGTACAACTGGAAGACTCTCATCAAACACGAGCTCATATCGACCGGCACCACGGGGCGCCTCATCGAAGAGACTATAACAGCCAAGGCGGATGGCGTCCGCCCGGAGAGTCTCCACCTCACCCTCCTGAAGTCGGGGCCCCTGGGCGGGGATCAGCAGATCGGCGCCTTCATCGCCGAGGGGAAAATCGACATCATGATCTTTTTCTGGGACCCGATGTCGCCTCACCCCCACGATGTCGACGTCAAGGCTCTCCTGAGAGTCGCCGTGCTCTACAACATTCCCATGGCCTGCAACCGGTCGACCGCCGACTTTCTCATCTCGAGCCCTCTCTTCGGGGAGAGCTACGAACCTCAGGTCAAGGACTACGGAGACTATCTCGCCAGGCCGCTCGGCTGAGAGAGGCAGTTTCAAACGATGCGTATCATCGCCGAGCGTATCATCGCTGATCTCCACATCCACTCGCACTACTCGCGCGCCACGAGTCCCAAACTCACGCTGCCCTATCTGGAGCGCTGGGCGCGCATCAAGGGAATAGATCTCGTCGGCACGGGCGACTGCACGCACCCGGCCTGGCTCGCCGAGCTCAGGGAAGCGCTTGAGCCGGCCGAAGAGGGCTTTTTCAAATTCAAACCAGCGCTGCAGCGCG
>Ga0228535_1000986_pt1 | contig 57305 bp, 55 predicted proteins | sample SJ1metagenome_FD_168457 | JGI IMG/M metagenome (GOLD analysis project Ga0228535, IMG submission 168457) | Enriched culture of PCE-dechlorinating microbial communities from Ithaca, New York, USA - SJ1 | ecosystem: Engineered > Modeled > Simulated communities (microbial... > Unclassified | place...
GTCCAGCTGCTCGGGGTGATCGAACTCCTTGGAGAGCGTCGCCGAGTCGAAGTCCCCTGGCATCGCGGCGAGGAGCTCCAGGCTATGCTCCAGCTGCTCTGGGGAATACGGCTCTGCGAACCGCTCCATCTTCCCCTCTGGGGGCAGGACCACCTTGATCTCCCCCACCGGATGCTCCCCGTACCTGTTACACCGGCCGAACCTTTGCACCAGTGAGGACCACGGCGCAAGCTCCGTGACCATCCTTCCGGCCGAGAGGTCCACCCCCGCCTCGATCACCTGCGTGGATACGACGATGGCGCCCTTGCCCCCCTCGGTCCTGAGCTTTGCCAGGTCCTCCACCCGCCTCATCAGCGCCTCCTTGTCCCCAGGACGGAACTGGGAGTGCAGGAGCACCACCTCCGGCCCTTTCTTGGACGCTAGCGCTTTGTAGAGTTCTTTAGCCCTCCTCACCGTGTTGACCACCACCAGGGTGAGGTGGCCATCGTGGAACTCCGTGATCTCGGCCGCCAGTCCCTTAGGGTCGTCCATGGGCGCGCGGGCGGGTGCCAGATGCTTCCTGGCGTGCAAGCGCTTGGCCACGGCCTCGGAGCTTTCATCCGTCGCGTCGAGCCCTGCCGCTTTGAGGACCGAGCCCGCGGGGAAGTCGATGGTCCTGAGCCAATCAGGTTTTATCGTTGCGCTCATCCATAGGGTGTGCGTGGGACCGTATGTCCCAAGGGCCTTCCTTAGCCAGCAGAGCTGGGCGGTGGTATGGAGGCCTACCCCCATCAACTGAGGCTCGTCTATCACCCAGGTGCAATCGTTGTTGAGGAGGCCGAAATGCAGGGGCCAGCGATATCTGGACATGGCATACCCCCGGTTCAGGGCCCTTGAGAGAAGCATATCCTGCGTGCCAATGATGATCTGGTCCTCCTCCACGTTGGTGTCCCAGTCCTTCCAGACCTCCCCCCCGAGGACCTTCACCACGCGGATGCCCGGCCCCGGGGTGGGGGAGGTCTCCAATAGGCCCAACCGCTCCAGCCAGAGGGTGACCTTCGTTTGGGTCTGCTCGACCAGGGCCCTCATGGGAAGGCAGTAGACAAGGCGGCGGGACGTCGAGTCCCGTATCGTCTGGTCTGCATATCTCCGTCGCCACACCCATGCGAGAACGGCACACTCGGTCTTCCCCATGCCCGTCGGGGCCTCGATCAGGTCTGGAAGGGCGTCCCCCTTTGCCACCCTGCTCTGGTAGGGATAGGGCTCGTGCCTTGTAGCATCCTTAAAAACGGTCTCGAACGATCTGCGATCTGGGGCAACTTGGTCCATCTCGACTCCCTTTGACGAATTCCGTTCGAGACTATAATTTTTATTGCAAACGGTTTATTTATTTATAATACTAAATAAAATAATTGCATGCACAAAAAAAATGCTGAGCTAGGCCATGCGCCGCCCTGCGCCTCATCCCCGCTCAAAATGGAACGCCCCCGTTCCCTCCAAGGGCACCCCTCTTGGTCAAGAGGATGGGCTGATGACCGTTCATCAATACCGTGGACCGAGACCGACCGCATCGGTAGGCCCGAATGAAGCGCCCTCCCGGGCACATGGCCTTGATCTAGTGCCCTGCCTTGGATACATGTTCACCCCTGCGGACCCTCTTGATGGCGGACCAACCCTCCGCAGGGAGGGTTGCACAGGGAATGTGGTCTGGAACGGAATGATGGCCCAATATGAGGATGGGGTCAGTCCCATTCCACCCAAGCATCGGGCGTGCATTTCCCGTCTATATGCGAGATGATGAGCAATCTGTAGAGCTGATCGTAACCGTAGTACACCGCCACCCCGTTCGGGGGGCCCACCACGCCCCAGAGGGAGTCGCCCCTGTCCACCATGGCAACGGGCTTCCAGGAACCGCTGCCGGGATCGTAGTAATAAACGTCCACATCGCCCTTGTCGATGCCCTCGCATTCCAGGGAGAACATGGTCCGGACCCCGCCCTCGCTGCGAAGGCCCTGGACCCAGATCCCGATGTCGTATTCGCCGCCGACGTTCAGCGTCGCCAGGAGGGGCGAACGCTCCTCCTCCCCTCCGAGCCCGCCGATGGCCACGGCCACCAGGCGAACGTCGGCGACGGGCTCCTCCGCCTCCGGGGCGAGGCGGTCGTGCAGCGCCCCCGCGGCGAGGTAGGCCGTGGAGACGAGCATGATCATGATCGCCAATGCCAGGAGCGCCGAGCGGACGCGGGGCTGCATCGCACCATCACCTTGGGACAGATGGCCATCCGGCGGATATATCGGTTTGCCCCGGCGTCAGGGGATGAAACTCAGGGTGAGCCGCAGGGCCTCCTCGGTCGCCTGCGCCTTCACCCGTTCCCGGTCCCCGTCGAAGACCATCCTGAACGCCGCCCTCTCCCCCTTCCGGGCGATGGCTATGAAGACGAGCCCGACGGGCTTCTCCGGCGTCCCGCCCCCCGGGCCGGCGATGCCGGTGACCGCGACGCCCATGTCCGCCCCGAACGCCTTGGCGACGCCCGCGGCCATCTCCCTGGCGCACTCCTCGCTGACCGCCCCGGACGCCTTCAGGGTGGAGGGCGAGACCCCCAGGAGGCCGACCTTGGAGGCGTTGCTGTACGCCACCACGCCGCCCATGAAGCGCTCCGAGGAGCCTGGGACGTCGGTCAGGCGGTCGCATATGCGCCCGCCGGTGCACGACTCGGCGATGGCGATGGTGAGCCCGGCCCCCCTGAGCCCGTCCAGCACCTCGACCTCAAGCATCCGGCTCCCCCTTCCCGGCGAGGTCCCGGAGGCGCCTGACGCCGTCGATCGAGTCGATGACCTCCGCGACCGCCCGGGGCACGTACCCGCGCCAGTCGTCCCCAGCGACCATGCGCCTGCGGATCTCCGTCCCCGAGTACTGGGAGCGGTTGAACATCGGGGAGGCCGACACCTCGTACCCTGCCTCCCTGAACAGCCTCTTGGTCAGCGGGTTGTTCGTGTACACGCGCTCGAACGGGGGGACCATCGAGCGCACGTGCGACACCCAGATGCCGTACTGGTTGATGTCGACGATGGGCACGAGGAAGAAGTCCCGGATGCCGTCCTCCCGCAGGGCGCGGGAGATCATGAGGTGCCGCTCGCCGGCGGTGAAGGGGTTGTCGAGGGTGTGTGAGATCTGCGCGCTCCCGATGCCGATGATGAGTTCGTCGCATTCCCTGGCGATCTTCCGCACCACCTCCAGGTGCCCGAGGTGGAAGGGCTGGAACCGCCCGATCAGCAGGCCGTCCACGCGCTTGGGGTCGCTCATAGCGCCCCTTCAATCCGGTTCAGGTGATAAAATCCTTGTCATTGGGAAGGGGGGAGGAAAGGGTGCAGAGGGATAGGTGCTGGCTTACTAAATGGGGATAGGGGAAAGTGGAAAAGGGGGAAAGGGGTTGGGGAGGGCGTTCAAGGGGCGGCCGGCTTGGCCGCGGGCTTCAGGGCGCTCCGCTCCACGAGCGCGGCGAGCTTCCTCAGCAGGCCGTCCTTCTTGCTCCCGCTCACCAGGGCGTGGGAGAGCACCTCACCCATGTTCGTCACCGGCACGATCTCGATCTTGCCGATGTAGCGCTCCTCCAGCACCACGTCGTACTGGTTCGCCTTGGGGATGAGCACCTTCTTCAGCCCGGACTCCGCGGCGGCCTCGATCTTGGCCGTCACGCCGCCGACCGGGAGCACCTGGCCCCGGACGCTCAGCGAGCCGGTCATGGCCACCGACTGGTCCACCGGCACCTCCTCCAGGGCGGAGATCACCGCCGTGGCGATGGAGATGGAGGCGGAGTCGCCCTCCACGCCATCGTACGTCCCTATGAACTGCACGTGCACGTCGTGGTTGGTGATGTCCTCGCCCGTGTACTTCTTTATTATGGCGGAGACGTTCTGCACCGCCTCCTTGGCGATCTCCCCGAGCTTGCCCGTCGCGATTATCTGCCCGCCGTTCTTCGTCTGCGCCGGGGTGACCTCGGCCACGATCGGGAGCACGATGCCGGACAGCTCCGACATGCTGGACTGGGAGTTCATCGCCGCGAGGCCGTTCACCACGCCGACGGCGCCCCCCTCCGTGGTGAAGGTGGGGTACAGCTTGTGCGCCTGGATGTAGCGGTCCACGATCTGCTGCTCCAGGGAGCGCGCCACCTTCTTGGCCTTGATCACGTGCTCCTGGGTGACGATCGGGGCCGACTCCTCGCGGGCCATGTCCCCGGCCACCCGGATGAGGCCGCCCAGTTCGCGCAGGCGGAGGGTCAGCTGCCCGCGCCTGCCGGCGCGCCGCTGCGCCTCCTTGATGATCTCCATGACCGCCCTCCTGTCGAAGTGGGGGATCTTCTTGTCCTTGGCGACCTCCTGGGCCACGAAGCGCACCAGCTTGGTGCGGTTCTCGTCCGTGTCGTCCATGGTGGAGCGCATGTACACCTCGTACCCGTACCCGCGGATGCGGGAGCGGAGGGCGGGGTGCATCCCCTGGATCGCGTCCATGTTCCCCGCGCACACTAGGATGAAGTCGCAGGGGACCGGCTCTGACTTCACCATCGCCCCCGAACTCCTCTCGGACTGCCCGGTGATGCTGAACTTGCCCTCCTGCAGCGCGGTGAGGAGCGACTGCTGGGACTCCATCCTCAGCATGTTGATCTCGTCGACGAAGAGGACGCCCTTGGACGCCTTGTGGATGGCGCCGACCTCCAGCCGCTCGTGGGCAGGGGTCTCCAGGCCGCCCGACTGGAACGGGTCGTGCTTGACATCCCCCAGCAGCGCGCCGGCGTGGGCGCCGGTGGCGTCGATGAACGGGATGGTGGCCCCCTCCTCGTGGGAGATCAGCAGCTTGGGGATCATGTAGTTCTCCTGCCGCTGCCCGACGTAGCGGGTGGCGAAGAAGATCATCGCCGCGGCCATGATGCCGAACAGCAGGATCATCGGGTCCGGGGTCTGGATGTAGAGGATGATGCTGAGGACCACCACCATCATGACAATGGCGGTGACCATCGAGGCCTTCTGGGACTTCTTGGCGAGGGCCTCCCGCTTCTGGGCGGCGACGATCTCCTTGCCCTTCCCGGCGGGCACCGTCCGGATACGCGGCTCGTTCGGGTCCTCTGGATTGTGATAGGCGATGACGTCCTGCAGCTCGTCCTTGGGCAGGTATTCCGTCATGGCCTTGGCGAGCATCGACTTGCCCGTCCCCGGCTCCCCGATGAGCATCACGTGGCGCTTCTGCTCCGCGGCCTTGCGCACGACCTCGACCGCGGAATCCTGGCCGATGACCTGGTCGGACAGCTTCTCCGGGATCTTGATGTCGGCGGTGGTCGTGAACGCCTGGCCCTCAATCCAGGTCTCCACGTCAGGGATCTCCGCCGACCGTTCATCTCCTTCTTCTGCCATGCTTCACCTTATGCTCAGGTCGAACCCATGCAGGGACTGCTAAATAAAGCTATTCCTCTGGAACAGCGGAACCTGCAACAGGCCAGCTTAACACTCCGTTCATAATTAGGCGTTCCGTGCCCTTTAAATGTTCGCCCCCGGTATCGCGCGATCGGGCGGCCGGGGGCATCCCGGTCATTTTCCTTCTTTTCCCCTTCTTCAAGGAGGGGCGGGCGCGGCGGCCGGCCCGGACGCTGGCATCGCTTCAGCATCGATCACTGATGACCGTTCATATGCCAGTTGTCATTTTTCAGCTGTTATCAGTGATAACTATAAATAGTTATCACTTAATCATAATAATCAAGATATGAATACTTCGATAGATGAATACATTAGAAAAGGCCTAGGACTTCCGGAGAAGGGTCAAGCCAGGCGTATCGACCTAGACGAGTCTGACCTAGCCCCGGACCTGGCCATTGAAACGCCTGAGGGCCTGATCGTCGCAATGGTCGAGAACCGAGCCGATGTTCCATCCCTGTCCAGACTTTGTCTCGCCTCCCAATTGCTGAGAGGGACCGAGGGGAGGGTGATTCCGGTGATGGCCGCCAAGAGCTTCAGCGATAGGACGAAGGTTATCGCGGAAAGGGCTGGCATCCGAACGGTCACTTTACCGAGGTCTGTACAGCTGGATAGGCGGCCGCGGGAAGGGAAGGGCCCGACGCCCAAGCTTACCTCGGCCAAGGCCTGGCGGGTAGTGGCAACGCTGATCGGGCAGCCTTCTGCATCCATAAGAAGCATCGCCTTGAAAGCAGGGGTCTCCTATGGGTGGGCACATGCTGTGTGCATGCACCTGTTGGACACCGACCTTGCCCGAAGGAAAGGGAACCGTGTGGTCTTGGAGGATGTCGACCGATTGCTGAGCGGCGCGGCCTGGGAGAGGCCGCTCAAGGCATTGATGGTGGACGAGTTCAGGACCGACATGGACGATGTGTTCGGAGCGGCAAGGGAGATCAGCGGGATGCTGAACGATAATAAGCAGCGCCACGCCTTCGCTGGTTACTTGGCCGGCGCATTATACACAGGTCATGCGGTCCGTTTCGATATGGTGCAGCTGTACATCCCCATGGCAGAGGCTTCGACCTTGCGGGAGATCTATTCCAATGACATGGGGGGAGGGATCACCGTTCAGGTATTGGTGCCCGATCGCGATGTGTACTCGGATTCGCGCAGGATAGAGGGCATTCAGACCGTTTCCCCTGCTCAGGCGTTGCTCGACCTGGCCGGGGTGGGGGCTGGGGCTTTGGATATGAGCAAGGCCTTAGTGAGGAGCTATGCCGACCTATGATCCTTTACCTGTGATCGGCGCCTCTTTGGACGAGCTGCGCTTCATCGCGAGCCTTGTCATTCAGTATGAACAGCAGGATAGCCCCCGGACCGTGCTGATCGGGGGATGGGCGGTCCATTCCTACAATGCCTGGTACGGGTCCATTGATATCGATCTTATAACCGACGCCAAAGGGAAAAAGAGGCTTATAGACCGCCTTGTCAATGAGAGAGGCTTCGAACGGTTCAGGATGGATGATGACCTCAGAGGCCTTCGTAAGAACGTAGCGAACGATCAACGGGTCATCATTGATCTGGGAACGAGGGGTAAGCACGATCCGTTCGAAGGCACGGGATATTATCTTGATTACACTCTTCTTGATGGGAACGTTGAATGGAGGGAGGTGACGCGTGGTGCCGTGCTTCCCGTTCCAGAGAGAACGACCCTTCTGGTCCTCAAGGCCAAGGCCGCCTGGGACCGGAACTATCGTTTGAGGAACGGCACCTCTCCAGACAGCGCATGGGAGTGGGGGAAGCTGCACAAGGACCGTGGGGACATCCTGGCCCTTTTGGACCCGACCAAAGGAGGTAAGGACGTGCGCATCGACCGGCTCGCCAAGCTCTTGGAAGGATGGCCGTTCCTTTGGGAATGTATTGTTGGAGCCCTTCGGGACCCCGCCGCCGTCCGGTCCTATGGATGGCTGACCGCGAAGGAGGCTGAGGGGCTTGCGACCGGGCTGGGAGGGCTGCTGGGAAGATGATGCCGAGGCCGGAGAGGAGGCCCATCGGCCCCGCTGATCGCCCGGGCCCGATTGAAAATCGTAATAACCAGGGAGCGCATCCCCTATCACCCATGTCCGACTGGAGGAGCGAGCTGCCGCGGGGCGCGATCGAGGTGCTGGAGGAGGACGGCATAACGACGCTCTACCCCCCGCAGGAGAGGGCGGTGCCCCTGGCGCTGCAGGGGAAGAGCCTCGTGCTCGCCGTGCCCACGGCCTCCGGGAAGTCGCTGGTTGCCTATCTTGCCGCGGTGAAGCGCGCGCTGCACGAGGGCGGCAAGGTCCTCTATATCGTCCCGCTGCGAGCCCTGGCGTCCGAGAAGCTCGAGGACCTCCGGCGGTTCGAGCGCCTGGGCGTCCGGGTCGGCATGTCCATAGGCGACTACGACGAGACGGACCGGGCGATCGATCAGCTGGACATCCTGGTTGCCACCTCGGAGAAGGCGGACGCGCTCATGCGCCACCGGCCCGAGTGGGTGCGCTCCCTCGGCCTCGTCATCGCGGACGAGGTGCACCTGATGAACGACCCGGAGCGGGGGCCGACGCTCGAGGTAACGCTGACGAAGCTCCGCATGCTCAACCCCGGGCTGCAGGTGATCGCCCTCTCGGCCACCGTCGGCAACAGCAGGGAGATGGCCGAGTGGCTGGGGGCGGAGCACATCGCCATGGACTGGCGGCCGGTGAGGCTGAAGGAGGGGGTGCTCCTCGGGGACACCATCGAGTTCACGGACGGCACGGAGCGCACGGTCCGGCCGCTGGACGACCAGGTGTGGTCCCTGGTGAAGGACACGCTGGACGAGGGCGGCCAGGCGCTGGTGTTCGTGAACACCCGGAGGTCCACCGAGACCCTTGCGGCCAAGTTCTCCCGGCTGAGCAAGGGGACGGCCGCCGACATGGGGAAGGAGCTTGACGAGGCCTTCCAGGACGACCACACCTCCCTCGGCTCCGCGCTCAAGGACTGCATCCGGCACGGGATGGCGTTCCACAGCGCCGCGCTGAGCAACGAGCAGCGGCGGACGGTCGAGCGCCTCTTCAAGGCCGGGAAGATAAGGTGCATCGTCGCCACCCCGACCCTGGCCGCGGGGATCAACCTCCCGGCGCGGCGCGTGGTCGTGCGGGACGTGAACCGCTTCGACGACGGGGGCTGGGTGCCGCTGCCGGTGATGGAGGTCAAGCAGATGTGCGGCCGCGCCGGCCGGCCCAGGTACGATCCCTACGGGGAGGCGGTGCTCATCGCCCGCACGGCGGAGCAGAGCCGCATGCTCTTCGAGAACTACCTCCTGAGCGGGCCGGAGGACGTCGAGTCCAAGGTGGGGAACGAACGGGTGCTGCGGGGGCACATCCTGGCGCTGATCGCGACGGGGACGGCGGCCTCGCGCGCCGGGATCATCGCCTTCCTCCGGAGGACGTTCTACTGCCACCAGCGCGGGGAGGGGGGGCTGGAGGAGACGGTCGAGGGCATCGTCCGCTTCCTCTACGAGGAGGGCATGGTCCGCTGCCCGGGGACGGAGCTTCTGGTGGCGGGGCAGGACGCGCCGCTGAGCGCCACGTTCTTCGGGCGGCGCGTCTCCGACCTGTACATCGACCCCGTGTCCGCCGTCCAGCTCAGGGACGCGCTGCTGGCGTACGTCCCCGGCAGGAAGGAGCTGGGCTTCCTCCATGCCGTGTGCTCCACCCCGGACATGCTGACCCTCTATCTCAAGCGGGACGAGCACGAGCCCTTGGCCGAAACGGCGCTCCAGAGGAGGGACGAACTCCTCTTCGCCGTCCCGGAGGAGGGCTCCCCGGACCACGAGTACTTCCTGTCGGAGCTGAAGACCGCGCTCGCCCTGGAGGCCTGGACGCAGGAGGGGGACGAGGAGGAGGTGCTCCGGGCCTTCGGTATCGGCCCGGGGGACCTGCACAACAAGGTGGAGGTGGGGGAATGGCTGCTCTACTCCATGCGGGAGCTGAGCAACATCTTCAACAAGGACTGCTATCCCCTGCTCACGAAGCTGATGGCCCGCATGCGGTACGGCGTCAAAGAGGAGCTGCTGGAGCTTGTGGAGCTGAAGGGGGTCGGCCGGGTCCGCGCCCGCTCCCTCTACAAACGCGGGTACACCTCCTGGGAGAGGCTCAGGGAGGCCCCCGCGCGGGACATCGCGAAGGTCATCGGCATCGGGGACGCCCTGGCGGAGAGGATAAAGCGGCAGGTGGACCCCGCGTTCGTTCCCGAGGAGGGACACCAGGAATGCGCCGAGGAGAGGCCTGAGGGCGCCCCGAGGCAGGGGCAGACCAGCCTGCTCGATTTTTAAGATGGATATCCAACGTCCCGGCCTCTATCGGGTCCCTAGGCCCGGCCCTCTGGGCCCGCCCCGGGGCTTCGGAGCACATAGAGGTGGGCGATGCCGAGCGTCAGGGACGCCATCTCGGCCACCTCGAGGCCGGCCTCCGTGAAGAGGGCGAGCATCGACCGGGGGGAGGGGAACCGCTGGATCGAATCGCTCAGGTACTGGTAGGCGGCGCGGTTGCCCGATCGCAGCCCCCCGACGAAGGGCAGGACCCTGGTCAGGTACAGGAGGTAGGCCTGCCGCACCAGGGGATAGGGCGGAAGGGAGAACTCCAGGACCACCAGCGTGCCGTGCGGACGGAGCACGCGCCTCACCTCCCGGAGGAAAGCGGGGATGTCGGCCATGTTCCTTATGCCGAACGCCGTCATGGCCTTGCCGAAGGCGGCGTCCGGGAAGGGCATGCGCAGGGCGTCCCCCTGCACAGCCATATAGGTCGGACCGCACTTCCTCACCGCCTCCCGCAGCATGTTGCCGGAGAGGTCCAGGCCGAGGACTGCGCACCCGGAGGCGGCGTGGGCGAGCAAGGCCATGTCCCCCGTGCCCGAGGCGATGTCCAGGACCATGTCCTCCTTGCGGAGGGAGAGGGAGCGCAACGCCCTCTTCCTCCACCGCACGTCGATGGCCATGGACAGCATGTGGTTCAGCAGGTCGTAGCTGGGGGCGATGGCGTCGAACATGCGCCCGATGGCCCGCGGCGCCTTCTCCAGCTCCGCGGCCGCGCCCTTCGGGACGCCTCCGCCCCCCGCTCCCGCAGGGGTCAGAGGGCCGCGGTCAGGCATATCCCCACGACCACGAGCGCCTGGGTGGCGAGCACCACCAGGACGTTGCTCTGCTGCCCCCGGACGAACGCCTCCCGGCCCTCCGGGCCCTTGAAGGCGGCCGAGGCCGCCCTGTACGCCAGGGGGACTGTCAGCAGGTCGAGGACGGAGAGCGCCGGGATCTCCCCGAGCAGGGCGAAGAGGAGGAGGATGCCGTACACGGCCCCGTTGGCCAGGACGTAGAGCCAGGCTGCCCTCCCCGTGCCCAGGGAGAGGACCAGGTTCCTCCGTCCGCCGATGCGGTCCGCCTCCATGTCGGGGAACTCGTTCAGGAGGAGGAGGTTGAAGGTGAGCAGGCCCGCCGCGCTGGCCAGGACCACCGCGCCCGAGGAGAGGGAGACGGTCTGCACCAGGTAGGCCCCCAGGACCGGCAGGACGCCGAGGCCGAGGCCGGCCGAGACCTCCCCGAGCATGTTCCGCGCGAAGAGCTGCGTGTAGAAGAGGGCGAAGCCCATGCCCAGCAGGAGCACCGGGAGCAGGGCCCAGGACACCGTCGCCACGAGGTACATCCCTATCATAAATCCAAGGACGGCGGTGCCGATGGCCATGGCCAACACCTGCCGCCGGCTCACCAGCCCGGCCTGGATCATGCCGGTGCCGCCGTTGAAGGGGCTGCGCATCGTCTGGGCGCGGTCGATCCCGTACACGTCGTCGTAGTAGTCGTTCAGGGTGTTCACGGTGACGTGCAGGAGCACCAGGACCGCCGTGAACATCCCGAAGGTGAGCGCATCGAAGCTGCCGTCGTGGTAGGCGAGCGCGCCGCCGACGAGCGACAGGACCACGGGGAGGAGGAGGTACTGCGCGCGGACCTCCATCGCCCAATGCTTGAGGGCCATCGGCCTCCCGAACGGGCCTCCTGAGAATCAACCTTTCGTTTTCCGGGCTTGTGCCCAGTTAATTGATTGGTCCGCCCTTTCGGTCCGTGGGAGCCCTTGCAGGACGATGCGCATGGGGCCCCCGATCGGTCCTTGGTCTGAATGGCACATCCTGCGGGCCGATCCATCCTTGATCTGGACACAGGCCGTCCATGGATGCGGATGGAAAGGGGATGTCATAGGGGGCTGATGTTGAGTTCCTCGATGTTGACGACCTGTTTCTTCTCTACGGATGCGCTCACGATCTCGAGCATCTTTCGGACGTTGGTCGGAACGTTCTCTTCGCGGATCGTCATACTGGACGCCCTCTTGCATTTGATGTATTCATCGGCGAAGGACCTCGTGATCGATTGGACCTTCTCGAAGTTGATCACCACCATATCGGCTCTGCTCGACTCGATGAACTCGAAGAACCGAGAGGCGCCGTTCCTAGTGGCCAAATCCTCGGAAAGGTGATCCCCTATATCGAACTCCATCTCATTGTAGATGCTCATATATGTTAACCTCCTTCGCTGGGTAGGGCGATCGGACACTAATGCCGGTTCCATTTAATTTATACTTTTCTCTAAGCATATAACCTTTCGGTCCATTTCCATCAATGTGGAGAATACCACTCCTGGAAACAAGACTGATCTCAGCCATTAATCCTTTAATCGAGATCTCCACATTGTGCTGAAGACCATATCCTCTCCCCTCCATCTTCTTTGACGATAGCCCGTTGACGGCCATGGCTATGGCCTCGACATCATTTTTAAAGTTCATCCCTGCGGAGGATAGGCTTCCGGGGATGGTCATTCCATCGTCATAGAAACTGAACTCGACGAAGCCTTTTCCTGGGTATTTCTGGGCCATAATATATGCATGATGGAAATGAGAATGTTCGTAAATGTTGGCCACGAATTCGCCCACCACATATTTAAATGCACATTCACCACCATATTCTCGCCCGTCGTTATTCAATCGATACAGTCTTTGAAGCACGGGGCTTAGATCCCTTTCATCCGAGGGAAGGGCGACTATTGGCACGTAGGTGCTTCCAAGAGGGGTGTTATCGGAGCCGCGGGTGATCATCGCCGCGATATAACCTGCTACATTGGGATCAGATGGAGGGATAAAAGGAGCGTCGGGATCGTTAGCAACCAGGCCAACGCATGGTAGTAAGGTACTGGGGTAGATCCATCCGATGTTACCGAGATCGATCGTGCCGGTTTCGTAGTATTTGGTCTGAATACGCGCATATTCAAGATAGCCTTCGACCAATGCAGGCGGATATGACACGGATTCGGCCATATTGCGAGGGAGGAAAGAACTTCCATGCATATTATAAGGTTTCAACCAATATCATCATGGATCGGGACATGAAATTACCTGGTCCATCACTTTCAAGGGATTCGAAAGGTGGGTAGTTCGTTGCGGCCTATTAGGAACGGATCATGATCGGCAATATACCCACAAGAACAGGGGATTAGGTATTGGATCAATGCGAAACGGAAGGTTGGCCAATGGCAGGAGGTGCGAGGAGAACCGTATTCATAATATTACGATCTGGATGATTATGATTCGTTGATATGCCCACCTTCACCATGTTAGCTGGAGAGCGCATCGGGAACTGGAGTGAGGCGGGTCATGACGATGGCCGACATCGTTCCGGGATGCTAGAAGGCGCCCGCGTTCCCCATGAAGGGGGCGTAACCGGTTAATCCGGAGGCTGTGCTTACCTGGACGGTCCCCTTGGAGGATCGTTCTATGGCCCATTGCCTTGCTGGAAAGTCCTGATCGATCGCGGGCGATCGTTTTCTATTCGATCCTGAGAGCGAGGGAATAAAAGCTGAGGAGGTCCTCGCCATCAATGCTTTTCTCTCAATAGGCTTCCGGCCTTCGCTATCGGGAAGGCCCTTCGCATTCCCACCGCCCCGTCAGAAGTCGGTTATCGCCCGGGTGACGTAGAACGTCCCCTCCTTGAAGTAGAAGGAGAAGTAGCTGCTGCTGTGGTCCGTCTCGCGCATCTTGACCACGCGGAGCCGCCGCTGCACCTCGATCTCCCCGACCTCCACCATCCGGAGGTGGATGATGCCGTCCGCCAGGAAGTCCGTGTCCCCGGAGCCGTAGTACTGGTACTGCCCCACGGGCATCTCGGCGATCATGAACGTCGTCACCTCCGTGGAGCGCAGCCATTCGAACAGCCGGAAGATCTCCTCGCGCGGCTGCTCGAACTTCGCGATCAGCTCCAGGGCGCCGAGGGAATCGATCACCAGCACGTCGTAGTCGATGCGCTTCTTGCTCTCCTCCACGGCGAAGCGAAAGGTGTCGAACCATCCGCCCGACTGCGCCTGCAGCCGGATCTCGCCGAGGTCCAGGACCTCGACCAGCCCGCCGGGGTCCCCGGGCATACGGAGGTACTCCATCTGCCGCATCAGGGAGGGCTTGTTCTGCTCCAGGGAGATGTACAGCCCCCTGATGCCCTCCTTCACCGCGTTCATGTGCAGGATGTAGTACGCGAGCGAGGACTTCATCGTCCCGGCGGCGCCGGAGACCATGATGATGTTGCCCTTCGGGATCCCGCCGGACAGGTTCTCGTCCAGGCCGTTGACGAACGTCCTGACCCTGGCTCTCTCCATTTGCCTCCCGTACGCCTATGGCCGTCCGAGCATTTATAGTGATGGCACCGGCCCCTGGGAGATGGCCTTCCGCACCGCCTCCGCCGTCGCCTCCGTCGCGATAGGCCTCCCGCATTGCGCCATAACGGCATCGGGGTCCTTGAGCACGTGCCCGGTGCACACGCAGACGACCCTTTCCCGCCGGGACACCTTCCCTTCGTCCAGCAGCCTCCTCAGCCCGGCCACGGAGGCGGCCGAGGCCGGCTCCACGCCTATGCCCTCGCGCCGGCCGAGCAGGAGCTGGGCATCGAGGATCTCCCGGTCCGAGACGGCGGTCATGCAGCCGCCCGTGTCATACACCGCCCGGAGCGCCTTCCTGCCGGAGGCGGGGTTGCCGATGCGGATCGCGGTGGCGATCGTCTCCGGCCCCTCCACCGGGACGAAGTTGTCGCTCCCCCGGTTGAAGGCCATGACCAGCGGCGCCGAGCCCCCGGCCTGCACGCCGGTGAGCATCGGGAGCTCGTCTATCCAGCCCAGGGACTGCCACTCCTTGAGCGCCTTGTACGCCGCCCAGATGTTCGCCGCGTTGCCCACCGGGTAGATGATCCTGTCCGGCAGCCGGAGGTCCAGCTGGTCCAGGACCTCGAAGGCCAGGGTCTTCTGCCCCTCGGGGCGGAAGGGGTTGACGGAGTTCAGCATGTACAGGTCCCCGGCATGCGCCAGCTCGCGGACCACCCGGAGGGCGTCGTCGAAGTTGCCGTCGACCGTGACGACCTTGGCGCCGAAGAACATGGCCTGGGCCAGCTTGCCCAGCGCCACCTTCCCCGACGGGAGGACGACGACGCATCCCAGCCCGGCCTTGGCCGCGTAGGCCGCCAGGGAGGCCGAGGTGTTCCCGGTGGACGCGCACCCGACGACCCTGCAGCCCAGCTCCAGCGCCCTGGTGACGCCTACGGTCATCCCGCGGTCCTTGAACGAGCCGGTCGGGTTCGCCCCCTCGAACTTGACGTGCACCTCGCGCACCCCGAGCTCATCGGCGAGCCTCCCGCAGTCGTACAGCGGCGTGCCGCCCTCCTGCAGCGTGACCGGCTCGCTCTGGACGGGGAGGAAGTGCCCGTACCGCCAGACCCCAAGGGGCCGGGACCTCAGGTCCCGGAGAGAGGTGCCCTCCAGGGAGGAGAGGTCCATGTCCACGGTCAGCGCGCCCTGGCAGGCAGGGCAGGCGTCCAGGAAGGGGTCCTCGACCTCGCGCCCGCACTCCCAGCACCGGACGGCGTACCTCATTCCTGCACCCTCTCGCACCCCGTGCCCCAGGTGGTGACCCAGCAGAAGCACTCGACGCCGTGGGCCCCATAGAAGTCCTGCACCGCCCGCGCGATCCCGAGGCCGTCCACCTTTTCGCGGTCGTAGAAGGCGGCGACGCACGGCCCGGAGCCGCCGAGGAAGGAGGCGAGGGCGCCCGCGTCCACCGCCGCGCGCTCCGCCTCCCTCAGGAAGGGGACGAGCGGGGCCCTCGCCGGCTCAACGATGACGTCGTCGATCGCCCGTGCGATGAGGGAGAGGTCCCCGAGGGCCATCCCGGCCACCAGCGCGGAGGCGTGCCCGACCTGATGCACCACGTCCGTCATCGGCACCTTCTGCGGGACCTTCTTGCGCGCCTCCCGCGTCGGCACGGCGAACTCCGGGAGGCACGCCACTATGCCCAGGGCCTTCGGCGGCTCCAGGCGCACGACGTCCATCGGCTCGTAGGAGCGGATGATGGTGAAGCCGCCCATGAGCGCCGGGGCGGCGTTGTCCGCGTGCCTGCTGCCGGAGGACGCCTCCTCGCCGAAGGAGGCGCAGCAGATAAGCTGGTTCATGTTCAATTGGTTTTCAAGCAGAAGGTTGGCGGCGAAGGCCCCCCCGGCCGCGGAGGCGCCCGAGGAGCCCATGCCGGAGGCGGGGCGGATGCCCTTGTCTATCCGCATCGCGAGCCCGAAGTCCGCTTTCGCCATCTCCAGCACCTTGCCCGCCGCGACGGCCGCGGTGTTCTTGGTGTTGTCCAGGGTGACCGCGTACGCCCCGACGCCGGTGATCGCCTCCACGCGGACCCCCGGCTCGTCCGTCCTGCGGACCTCGATGCGGTCGCTCGGCTCCGCGAGGGCGATCCCGAAGACGTCGAACCCGGGGCCGACGTTGGCTATGGTGGAGGGCGCTCGTACGATCACGTGGTCAGGGGACATTGTAACGCTCCTTTCAAAGGCTGGTCGACACCCCATGGCCTGCCCTCGTTTAAAGGTTTTCAGCGCCACGCCCTTTCCGCTCGATGCGCCCGCCGGGAGAATGCTTTATCCCCCCTTCCTCATTGGAGGGGGCATGAAGGTCCGATGCGCCGGGGCTAGGCTGAAGGAGGGCGGGGGCGCCCCGCTCCTCGAACGGGCCTCGGCCCTGGGGGCGGACGTGGTCCTGATGGACGCCGACAAGGTGTGCGGCGTGGACCATCTTCTTTCCGCCGCGTTCCATGCGAGGCGCGCGTTCGAGCGGGGGACCGCCTCCTGCAACACATTGGGGATGGAGGTCATTTTGTACGCCTCCGGGGAGCGGCAGATCACCAAGGCGAAGAGGAAGATGGGGCTGGGCCCGGGGACGGAGCGGGTGGCGCTCGTGCTCCTGGACGAGGAGGGGGACATGGACCGATTGATCAAGGCCATGGGGCTGGAGCGGGACGACGCGCTCCTCGCCTGCACCCGGGCGAAAGGGGAGGCGTTCGGCATCTCCCCGCGGGAGCTGGAGACCGTGGGCGAGGGGCGGCTGCAGGACCTTGTCCTGGAGAAGGTGGCGTTCGTGGACCTCCTGAAGCGGTGAGGGGCGGGCAAACAATTTAACCCTGGCCATCCCATATTCCCTGGTCAGGGCCGAAGGGAGAATGGACGCGTGCAGGGCGATTTCGTAAGGCAGCTTCAATTGGCCAAGCAGCTGGAGCAGATGGCCAAGGAGGCGGCCCGGGGGCGCGAGGCGGCGGAAACGAAGATAGCGGAGGCGGCCGCCCTCCTGGCCAAGGTCAAGGGGATGGACGCCGCCGCGGCGGAGACGGAGAGGCTCCTGACCCTGGCGGACCAGAGCTATAAGGAAAAGGAGTACAAGGAGGCGCTGGCGTACGCCACGAAGAGCGTGGAGGCGTCCGTCCGGGCCCGGAGGGAGCGGCTGCAGGGGATGCTGCGCGAAGCGTCCGCGCTCCTGGAGCGCGTGGCCCCGCTGGGGAGGGCGGACGAGGGGACGCTCAGGGCGATCGCGGGGGCGGCGGAGGCCATCGATGCGGGGGACCTCGACCGCGCGCTCGAGCTGAGCAGGGAGGCCTGGGACGCGGCGGAGCGCGCCGCGAACCGCGTGCTCTCGGACGCCTTCGGGCGGGTGCAGTCCTCCCTGCTCTTCGCCGAGGGGCTGGAGCTCAAGGTGGAAAAGCAGCGGGCCGCCCTGCGCGGGTGCCGCGAGGCCCTCGAGGCGGGGAACGTGGCCAAGACGGTCGACCTCATCCTCTCCCTGACCGAGGCGCTGAGGGCGCTTGCCCTGGGCAGGTTCGCGGAGCGGGCGGGGAGGGCGGAGGCGGCGTTCGCCCTCGAGGACAGGTTCCCGATGGAGCTCGCGGAGGCGAAGGAGCGCCTCGCCAAGGGGAGGGAACTCATGGCCTCGGGAAGCGTGGAGGAGGCGTTCGCCGCCCTGGACGCGGCGGAGGGCGCGTTCTCCAGCGCGTTCAGCAAGGCCGTTGGAAGAAGGGCGAGGGAGCTGAGGGAGCGGGCCGAGCGGGTATCCTGGCTCCGGAAGGTGGACCTGGGCGACCTCGAGGGGAGGGCGAGGCGGCTGGAGCTGGAGGAAAGCTATCCCGAGGCGGTCGCGGTGCTGGAGGAGGGGCGGGAGAAGGTCCGGGCGGTGGAGCGGGAGGTCCTCCTGCGCCGCTTGGCCGCCTTGCAGCCCCGGCTCAGGCTGGCGCACATGACGCGCCGGGACGTCTCCGCGGCGCTGCGGCGCATGGAGGAGGCGCGGGAGGCCCTGCGGAGGGACGAGCCCGAGGCCGCGTTCGCGCTGGTGGAGGAGGCGTCCGCCCTGGTGGAGGAAGGGCTGCAGGGCTACGCCGAGGTGGAGGCGGAGCTCCTGAGCGTCCAGGAGCTCCGTTCGCGGTGCGACGGCCTCGGCCTAGCCTGCGCCGAGGGGGACAAACTTATGACGTCCGCGAAGCGCCTCGTCCTTCGCGGGGAGTTCGCCCAGGCGGCGGAGGCGCTGCGGGGGGCGCAGCGCGCGCACCGTCTCACCCTGGAGACGCACTTCGCCACCGGCATCATGCGGCTGGAGATGCAGCTGGCCACCGCGATCCGGCTGGGGGCGGAGGTGGCGGCGGAGAGCGCCGCCCTGGAGGCGCTGACGGCTAAGGTCAGGAAGGGGGACTTCGAGCTCGTCCACGGCTCCCTGGTGACCATCGCCGAGGCGGTGGAGGAGCGGACGCGGGCGGCGGTGGGCGAGCGCCTCGCCGAGGCGGAGGCGTTCATAGCCCGGTGCGCCCCCGGGCCCGGGACCGACAGGGCGAGGGCGGCCCTGGCGGAGGCGAGGGGGCGCCTGGCGCGGAAGGAGTACGAGGGGGCGCACGCCCTCGCCGGGGAGCTGATGGAAAGGCTGATGGCCGAGCGCCGGGAGGGCCTGGACCGCTCGCTCGGCGAAGGGAGGGAGCTCCTGGAGATGGCCAAGCGGCTGGGGGCGGACAGCGTCATCCTCCGGGACAAGCTGCAGCGCGCCGAGGAGCTCAGGGCCCTGGGCCGGACGGACGAGGCCGCGGCGCTCGCGGAGGAGGTGCGCGGCTACGGCCGCGGGATCGTCTCCTCGGAGATCGACCAGAGGCTGACCGGGATCGTCCGGCGGATGGCGCTTGCGCGCAGGGAGGGCGTGGAGGTCGGGGGCCCGGAGCGCATGGCCGAGCAGGCCTCGGGCGCCCTGCAGCACGGGGACCTGGGGCAGGCGTTCGAGCTCGCCCTCGCCGCGAAGAACGCGCTGGACGAGGTCGTCGGGACGCACAGGCGGCTGAGGGCGCGCCTGGAGGAGGGGAAGCGGGTCCTGGCCGAGGGCAGGCGGGCGGGCGTGGACATGGCCGAGGCCAGGGGGATGATGGAGAGGGCGGAGGCGCTCCTCGGCGCCGGGGACCTCAAGGGGGCGACGGAGGAGCTGGACCGGGCCAGCGTTTTAGTCCGAACGAGGGCCCCGGACCTCCTCCTCGAATACAGGCTCAGGGAGATGACTGAACTCGCCCGCCTGCGGGAGCGGCTGGGACGGAAGGGGGGCGAGGCCGAGCTGGCGCGGCTCGGCCCCCTCGACGCCGCGCACCTGCAGGGGTCCCTGGAGGCGCTTGCCCGGCTCAGGGAGGAATGGAGGCGGGAGGTCGCCGAGGCCCTGCGCGCCGCGCTCGACGATCGCCAGCGGGAGGTGGAACGGGCGACGGCGAGGGGGTACGGCGTCGGGCCCGCGCAGCAGATGGTGCTGCAGGGCAGGGCGGCGCTCGACGAGGGGCGCCTCGAGGAGGCGGCGCGCGCCCTGGACGTGGTCCGGACGGAGCTTGACGAGGGGCTGCAGGCCGACCGGCGGCTGAGCGAGACGCTCGCGGCCCTGGAGGACGCGGTCGGGCAGCTGACCGAGCTCAAGGCGGACGCGAGGGACGCGACGGCCCTGCTGGAGCAGGCCAAGGCCCTGCGGAGGGGCGGGGACGTGGCGCGCGCGGAGGAGCATGCCCGGAGGGGGCTGGAGCGCGCGGACGGCATCGCCGCCCTGCTGGTGGGGCAGCTCGCGGCCTTCGCCGGCGGCCTGACGCCGGATAGGGAGGAATGGGAGGACCTGCGCCCCGCCCGCAAGCTGCATGAGGACATGGAGGCGGCGCTCCGCGCCCGGCGCTACCGGCACGCGCACCTCCTGGCGCGGTCGTTCCGCGAGGAGCTGGAGCGGACGCTGCAGGACAAGGCGCAGGCCGAGGACGCGGTCCGCGAGTTCGAGGCGCGCCTGGAGGAGGAGGCGAAGGCGGGGCTGAGGCCTCCGGCGCTGGAGAGGACGCTGGAGCGCGCCAAGGCGCTCCTGGCGCAGGGGCGCTTCGTCCAGGCGATGGGGACGGTGGCGGCCGCCGGGGACGAGCTCCGGGCGCTCTCGGAGATGTACGAGGCCCGGCTGAAGGAGTACAACGAGCTGCGGGAGGCGCTCAACTCCCTGGAGGTGCTCGACGAGCGGAAGGACCACATCGAGGGGCTGCTCGAGCAGGGCCTTTCGTCCCTGAGGGAGCTGCGGTTCGACTCGGCCTCCCTGTCCCTCCGAAGGGCGCGGAACGCGCTGAACGAGTTCCTGGCCACCAGGACGAGCGAGCTGCTCTGGGAGTTCACCCCGCTGCACGACCTGATGAAGCGGTTCAAGGCGCAGAAACGGTTCGCGGCGGAGGTCGCGGAGATCGAGCGGACGACCGTGGACGGCATCGACCCGCGCGCCCTGAACCGGCTGAGCAGGAACGTGGAGCTGGTTAGGGCCGGGCTGGGGGACATCTTCCAGGAGCAGCGGGAGAAGGCCCGGCGCGCGATCGAGCGGGCCGCCAGCGCGGGGAAGGAGACGGGGCGGGCCTGGGAGGTCTGGACGGAGGCGGAGGCGCAGGCCGGGAAGGGGGACCTCTGGGGCGCGTTCACCTCCCTCGAGGCGGCGGTGAACGCCATCGGGAGGAAGGCGGGGGAGGCCCCGGATCAGCTCTCCAGGCAGGTGGCCGAGGTGCTCGAGCGGGCGGGCCGGGAGCGGGTCCGGCTCCCGGAGACGGAGCGGGCGTACGCGGAGGCGCTGCAGGCGGGGCGGGACGGCGGGGCCGACGCGGAACTCCTGAGGAAAGCGCTCGAGACCTCTAGGAACGAGGTGAGGGCGACCTATCCCCGCATCGCCGTCGACGCGGAGCTTGCCGGGGACGCGAAGGAGGGGAGGCCGATGGACGTGCTCCTCCGCGTGACGAACACGGGGGAGCACGCGGCGCGGGCGGTCCGCGTGTTCCTCTTCGGGGACGCGGAGGTGCGCGGGATGCTCGAGGCGGAGACGCTCGCGCCCGGGGAGAGCGCCGAGGGGCGCATCACCGTCATCCCGAACCGCGTCGGCATCCTATCCTTGGGGATATCCGTTAAATGCAGGCCCCTGCTGACGGACGAGGACGTGCTCTACGACAGCAAGCTCGACCTGGACGTTAAGTAAGAGAGAATTCTAATCATCCTCCTTACTGAGGCGCCTGTTCACAACATCCAATTTTTTCAGAGTGATTTTCTTCTTGTGGTCATTGAATGTGATCTCGAACTCGTCAAAGAAGCCTGCCCTGCCCAAGAGAGGTGGCAACTGTAGGTCTTCTTTCAGTATGACTTTGACATCAACGGTCATTGTGTAATGCTCATGACCTTTTTGGATGGATATGTTCACCCTAGAGGTGATGGAATCTACCGTTCCCCCGATCCCATAGGATTTCTCCCGTTTCCCTCCCAGATCCAAACCGAGCACCTCGGCCATCTCCTTTGAGATAGCTGACGCATCGGCGCCTGAATCCAGAAGGGCGAGAGTTTCGAAGGAGACGTCACCGTTGGAGAGAGTGACGGGTACCATTGGCCTTTTCTTCCTGACCCCTTCAGGATTGGCCACCTCCTTGTACTTGAAGCTCAGTACCATTGGATCACAAGATCATTGTGTCTGGAGTAGGGATCATGGCGATGAATGGCTTCGACCGACCGCATTTGACCTTCGCCAATTGATAGACGTCCTTGAATGAGGATGAGTGTGCAATGACCTTCTCATCACATATGGCGACCCATTGTCCCGCGTAAGGGCTAACGTCCATGCTCATGAAGTAATCGTAATTGGTGGTCATGTCATTCCCGGCATCGGATTTGCGATGTTGAGTAATAAACATTATCGCTACAAGCATCCGTCGGTCCGGTCGCTTACGCTTTATTAGGAATAGATATAGACGCACAAGTTTAATTTTTTCAAAGGAAAAATATGTTCAGTGCAAATTTTCGAGAATACCTCTGCTGACGGACGAGGACGTGCTCTACGACAGCAAGCTCGACCTGGACGTTAAATGAAGGACGTTTAATGAATCATCTTATTGTTTTTTAAAATCGTCCTAGAAGAAGACGATATTTACTTATTACTGTCCTGATATAGGACGATCATATGAAAATTGAGGAGGTGGCCGAGGAGTGGACAACATATGCGTTGGGAAAGGATCTCGTCCAGAGGGATCTGCCGGCCGACGCGGTGCTGAGGTCCTCCGACACCAAGGTTGCGGTGATCAGCGGAGTGCGCAGATGTGGCAAGTCAAGCTTCCTGATGCTGCTGACGCAGCGGCTACGTTTAGAGGGGGAAAAGGTCTGCTACGTCAATCTCGAGGATCCCAGGTTCATCGGCGAACCGGAGGTCATGGACCGCCTGCTGGGATGGTTCGGTGAAAAGGGGTACATGCTCTTGGACGAGGTGACGGCGATCCCGGGATGGGACGGGTGGCTGTTCCGGGTGCACGAACTTCTGAAGGGGAAGCTCCGCCTGATCGTCTCATCCTCCAAGCGCAGCGTGCGTTCGCCCTCTTGCCCTTTGAGGGGAAGATGCGTTTACTACGACCTGTTCCCCCTCTCCTTCTCCGAGAGGTTGTCGTTCCTGGGCGTGCACCCTGGCAGCACCGTCGTTCAGAGGGGGGCGGTCGAGGATCAGCTCGAAATGCACCTAAGGTACGGTGGGTTCCCGGAGGTGGTACTGCAGGACGATCCCTCCGAAAGGACCCGTACCTTGCTCTCCTACCACCGGGAGATAGTTGGGTTGGACATAGCGGCCGAGACGGGGATGGACCGTTCCCTGGTCGATCTTTTCAGCAAGTACCTGCTGAGGTCGCCTTACTTTTCCGCAACCGCCTGCACCAATTACCTCAAAGGGCTGGGATACAAGGTCGGGAAGGACAAGGTCCTGGAGTTGGAACGGGCGGCGGCCGACAGCATGCTTTTCCACTTCCTCAGCGTCCGCTCGTCAAGCGTCAAGGACATGGCGCAGCAGCCGCGGAAGGTCTATGCGGGGGATATGGGACTTCATTTGGTGGGAGGGGCGGGAGACCGGGGAAGGATGATGGAGAACCTGGTCTGCCTGGAGCTGCTTCGGCGGCTGGAGCCGGGGGAGGGGCTATTCTACTGGAAGGACACTGCCGGAGCGGAGGTGGATTTCCTGCTGGCCTCGGGACCGAGAGCGACGTCGGCGATACAGGTGTGCCACGATCCAAGCGAGCGCGGAACCTTGGGTCGGGAGTTGCGCGGGCTGAGACATTGTTCGGAAGGTATGCGACCGGAACGCTGCATGATGATCACAGGTGACGTCTCGGCCTTCTATGAATTGGACGGTATGACCGTGGAAGCGGTCCCGTTGAAGGAGTGGCTGCTGCAGGAGGCGGCCGCAGGAGAGAGGGCGATCCGGCCGGTGCTGAAGGTCGCCAGAAGGGGACGGCCGCCGAAACGCGTTCCATGAACGCCCCATCGGTTCAGCTTGCCCCGGTTCAGGAACCGCGCCGGGGCGTCGTGCACCACGCTGAACGAGTACACCTCCCCCTTCCCGGACAATTGGACCTCCTGCATCTTGCCGATAGACCGTCGATGGCACTCCGGGCACACGGAGCGCTCCTGGAACGATATTCTTGCCGCAGCGCTTCGCCGCCCTGATAGAGAAGCGCGATCATGTCGAGACTGTGCTCAGAATGATCGGGCGATGTGTTCGATCATCGGCTCAGATGACGGAATGGTTGCACGAGAGGAATAAGGTACTTTGCAGGACCATCATGTTCAACATGATCAGCTGGCAGTGACCGAACTGACCTGGTGAAATTTGCAACGAGACCTCATTAAGTAAATTGTAATTGAACCAAAAATTAATATTTCAGTAAACTATGATTTACTTATATGCAGGATAAAGACGCCATCATTCAAGCGTACATCAGGAAGAACGTCTCATTGGCCCCGGATCGGTTCAGGGGCTATCTTTACGATGAGAGTGGGAACGAATACTTCCGGAGGTTCGCGTTCTTCCGGTTCAAAAAATATGTCCAGGATTTCCTTTCAGGGCAGACCACCGAACGGTTCTTTGTCCTTTCCGGCCTGAGAGGCACGGGAAAGACGACATTGATCGCCCAGATATACATCGATCTGCTGAAGGCGGGCGTGCCCCAATCTCATATGTTGTACGTGTCGATGGACGAGGTCTCGGGATTGATGGGCTGTTCCCTTGCCGATGTGGTTCAAGGATACGAACGGTTCCTGACGAAGGACCTTGAGACATTGGCGCGGGACGAGAGGATATTCCTGTTCATCGACGAGGCCCACTACGACCCTGATTGGCCCCTGACCCTGAAGAGCGTCTATGACCGGGCAAGGAACGTCTTCATCTTCGTTACAGGGTCGTCCGCCCTCTCGTTGGTGTCGACGACCGATGTGGCGCGCAGGGCCACCGTGGAAACGCTCTTCCCCCTGACCTATCTGGAGTACAATATGCTCAAGCAGAGGTTCCTTCCGCCCGCCGGCTTGAAGAACGCTGTGGAGGATGCGCTCTTTGATTCCTCGAGCGCCCGGGAGGCGTTCGAGAGGCTCGGCAAGGAGAACGCGGCCATCGCGGACTATCTTTCCAAGGTCAGGCCGATGGCGCAGAACGAGTACCTGAAGTATGGAACGCTGCCCTTCGCCATTCCCTTCAAGAACGAGGAGGGCGTTTATGGAAGGATAGTCTCGATGCTGGAGAAGGTGGTGTTCCAGGACCTGGGGTCCATCGGAAGGTTCACCAGGGAAACCGGGTTGAGGACCATGAACCTGCTGACGGTCCTTGCATCGAGCGACCGGGTCAACTATGACAAGCTGGCCGGTACGCTTGGCGTGTCCAGGCCCACGCTGAGCGAGATCCTGGACGCCCTTGAGAAGGCCGACCTGATCTTCAAGGTATGGCCGCATGGCTCGGCCTCGGTGCACATACGGAAGACGCCTAAGTACAAGTTCACGGCGCCCGCCATCCGGACCGCCCTGCTGTGGAACATCGGCCGATGGACGGACACGAACGAGATGTACGGCTCGCTCCTCGAGGACGTGGTCGCCATGCACCTGCATCGCCTAGAGCGTTTGAGGAGAACGATGGGAGTTGAGTTCGATCCGAGCGACGGCTGCGCCGATTTCATCCTGACGCTCAAGGACCGGTCGAGCATCGTCATCGAGGTCGGCTATGGCCACAAGGGGGTCGACCAAATGCTCAGGTCGGCCGAGCACTGCAGATGCAAGTATGGCATCGTAATAGCCAACGACCCGCTGGAGCTGAGGGCGGACGACAACATAGTGATCGTGCCGAAGGAGCTTTTCCTCCTGGCATGAGATCCTGCATCGATGACCGACTAGGCGGACCTTTGGGAACGGTGCCCTATCCAGACCGAAACCACATCGAGGCCGTTCATTGATCGTTTGTTTTCCGAACTACGTGCTCTTCGACGAAATGAAGGAGGTCCTCATAGGTCATGTTCCCACTTGCCACTCCTACCATGACGCGGACGGCCTCCTTTGATGGCACGATCAGCGAGCATCCGTTCATCTCGAACAAGGTCGAGATGGCTGCTAGGGCCGTCCGCTTGTTGCCATCGATGAACGGGTGGAGAGAGACTATTTCGAATGCCAGCTTAGCGCCTTTCTTTATCAGATCGTCATAGGGCTCGATACCGAAAACCCTGTGGTCCGGTGAGCTGACGCACATGTCCAAATTTTCAAGGGACAATATGCCCCTGGTGCTTTCCTCCTGATCCCTCACCAAGCGCTCGTGGATTGCGAGTATGTCCTGGAGATCCAGTAGGAAAGGGATCCGGGGCGGTGCCAAGACAACACCTAGAGCTTCCCGAGCTCGTCCAAGGCCATCCTGTTCCTGGCCAATGTCGTCCTGAGCGCCTCCTCGAATATCTCCTTGCGCGACCTGAAGACCGCGGGGGGAGCTTGATTGGACTGCTCGGGGGTCGATCGAACGGGAGTGACGTCAAGAACGGCCGGGGTCATGGAGCTTGAGCTGTTGAGCAATTGGCTGCTACTAGCCAATCCGGAACTGCTCTCCTTCCAAACGTTCAGCGGCCTTTCCATGGAGATCCTTCAGATATTTCATGATGAATGAACGGCTTATATATTATCATCGACCACCCATCTTTCGGGATGAGCCTCTTCGGAGTAACCGATGGTCGGCGGCATGCCCGGTTGCTGCGCGTACATTTTTTTGATCGTTTTCTCGGAACGGAAGACATCGGTCCGTACTGTGCTTTCGATCACTGCCCTATTGAATACCGCCCTTACCTCCTCCCGCCCGTTCAAGATGTTCTCCGGATGATAAGGGACATTCAATTCCATCACGTCCTGATATTGCCTGAACAGATCGATCACCTTGTTCTCAAACCCAGGGTCCCCATCGATGATGTTCAATCCTATGACGTCCCGGGCCTCCCTTCTATTGATAATGTAATCATGAGAGTATCTGCCTCTGATGAGGGTCTCCACGATCCTTTTGTTCTTCTCCTGGTCCGATGAATGCCCGTTGAGAAGCGTTAGGCCTAGGAACTCTATCTGCTCCCTAACCCTGTTGACGGCGCCCAGAGCGAGGGGATTGATCGTTTGGCTCAGCCTTTCGAAGACCTTGACCATCCCCTCCTGATCCCTGATCCCAAACTCGTTCCTTGCAAGGTTGATGTAGCTGTTGACATCCTCGACACTGATCGGTATCCAGTCGGGGGACTGCTTCCCCGGAACAATTACCTGGGGTCCGTACGGGGTGGCGATCGAGGGATCTATTGGCGACAGCTGGCCCATTTTGGTCATGATGATCTCGTCCGCCCCCAGGGCCATCAGTGTCCCGCTGGACAGGGCCTTGAACGGAATGATCATTCCGAAATGGTCGCAATACTCCTTGATCATGTTGACCAACGCGTACGCCGAATTGGTGAGCCCCCCGGTCGTATACAGGAAGAGGTCTATGCGGTCCTGCCGCCCCATTCCATTGAGATGGTCATAGAACACTGGATGCACGTCCGAGGCCACCTTGGTCTCCATCCCTGGACGGTCCCCGGCCAGATATGCTATGACCTTGCTCCTGCGTTTCCTCTCGATCGAACGCAATAGCGCCAGTCTCTCAATCCGTCCCATGCGATCACCCGGTCCATTCATGCGCCCGGTTGGATAAAAAGGGTTGCACTACATCTGCTTACCACCAGGACCGCAGATGAGCGATGCGCTCGCTCATCATGTTCATGGTCTAATATCGTCGCAACCTTCAGTAAACGTTCGAATTGGTTGCGATAAAAGCATGAAGGGATAGGAAATGAAAGGCCGCTTGGGAGATCGGCCTGCGGTCGGCGTAGTGTACGTCACATTTCCGGATGGAACTTGTAGCCGTAGTGGATGACGCCCCCCGGCCCCTCCTCCCCGAGCTTGCGGAAGGAGGCCCAGACCCGCATGCCGATCCGCACGTCCTCCGGCTCGACGTCGATGATCTGCGCCGTGAGCATGACCCCCTCGTCCAGCCTTATGAGCGCGACGACGTAGGGCCTCTGGTTCAGGAACCGCGCCGCGGCGTCGTGCACCACGCTGAACGAGTACACCTCCCCCTTCCCGGACAATTGGACCTCCTGCATCTTGCCGATAGACCGCCGATGGCACTCAGGGCACACGGAGCGCGGCGGGAAGGATATCTTGCCGCAGTTGCCGCACTTGGACGCCTTGAGGTTGTACCGGGGCGAGTTCTCCCGCCAGAAGCGCGCGATCGTCATCAGGCCACCCCCAGCAGGTGCATGACGACCGTGGAGCCGGTGCCGCCGACGCTCTGCGCCAGGCCGTACCTGGCGTCGGCCACCTGGCGCTTCCCCGCCTCGCCCCGCAGCTGCGTCACCAGCTCCACGATCTGCGCCACGCCGGTGGCGCCGATCGGGTCGCCCCTCGCCTTCAGCCCCCCGGAGGGGTTGACGGTAACCCTGCCGCCGATCTCCGTCTGCCCGTCCATCGTCGCCTTCCCGGCCTGCCCGGGGGGGAAGAAGCCGATGTCCTCCAGGGCCAGGAGCTCGGAGATGGTGTAGTTGTCGTGCACCTCGGCCAGGTTGATCTTGGAGATGTCGACCCCGGAGCGCTTGACGAGCTTGCGCATCGTGACCTTGGTGGCCTCGAACGAGGTGATGGTGCGCCGGTGGTGCAGCGCCAGCGTGTCGGACGACTGCGAGGACGCTATCATTCGCACCGGCGAATCCGTGTACCTCCGGGCCTTCTCCATGGCGCACATGACCACGGCCGCCCCGCCGTCGGAAAGGGGGGCGCAGTCGAACATGCGCAGCGGCTCGGCGACCGGGGCGGAGCCGAGCACGGTCTCCAGCTTGATCTCCTTCTGGAACTGCGCCTTGGGGTTCAGCGCGCCGTGCTTGTGGTTCTTGACCGCCACGGAGGCGATCTCCTCCCTCGTCGCGCCGTGCTCGTGCATGTACCGGCGGGCGATCATGGCGTGGAGCGCCGGGAAGGTCGCGCCGAAGGTGCACTCCCACTGCTGGTCCGCCGCGGAGTCCTGGATGGCGGCCCCTTGCGCGTCCGGCACGTCCGTCATCTTCTCCGCCCCGCCGACGACGACGATGTCGTGCAGCCCGGAGGCGACGTCGAAGTACCCCTGGCGGACCGCCAGGGCCCCGGAGGCGCCGGCCGCCTCGACCCTCGTGGCCGGGATGTGGTCCCTCGCTATGCCCGAATAGTCGGCGATGAGCGCCGCGACGTGCTCCTGCTCTATGAAGCGCCCGGCGGACATGTTGCCGACGTACAGCGCCTCGATGTCCTCCGAGGCCACGTTGGCGTCGTAGATGGCCGCCAGCCCGGCCTGGATGCCGATCTCGCGGAAGGAGAGGTCCCAGAGCTCCCCGAACCTCGTCTGCCCGATGCCGATGATCGCCACGTCCCTCATTCCCCTCCCTCCTTCATCCTGATCTTCCCGCGATACCTGGCGTACGTCGCGTAGTCGATGGCCTTCGTGCTTTCCATCATAAATTTGACGCTCGGGGCGTTGCCCCGCTTGAACCTGGACATCCCGTCCGTCACCGTGATGTCGAACCCGTCGCACCCCGCGCCGGAGCCGTAGGCCACGGCGAAGATGCGGTCCCCCGGCGCCGCTTCGTCCAGAACGGCCGAGAGGCCCAGGGGCACCGCCCCGGAGTAGGTGTTGCCTATGTACGGCGTGAGCAGCCCGGTTCGTATCTGCTCCTCCGTGAAGCCGAGCTGCTTGGCGACGCGGGACGGGAACTTGCCGTTGGGCTGGTGGAAGACGGCGTACCTGTAGTCGGACGGTCTCGTTCCGGCCTTCTTCATCGTCCCCAGGGCGCAGGCGGTGACGTGCTTGAAGTACGCCGGCTCCCCGGTGAAGCGCCCCCCGTGCGAGGGGTACGGCTGCCCCTCCCTCCGCCAGAAGTCGGGGGTGTCCGTGGTGAACGAGTAGGTGAGGTTCAGCTCCGCTATGATCTTCTCGGAGCCGATCAGGAACGCCGCCCCGCCGGCGGACGCGGAGTACTCCAATGCGTCGCCGGGGGCCCCCTGGGACGTGTCCGCGCCGATCGCCACGCCGTACTTGATCATTCCGGAGCCGACGAGGCCCATGCACGTCTGGATGGCGGCGGTGCCGGCCTTGCAGGCGAACTCGTAGTCCGCGACGGTGATCTCCGGCGAGGCCTCGATCGCCTCGGCGACGATGGTGCCCGTCGGCTTCACGGCGTACGGATGGGACTCGGAGCCGACGTACAGCGCCCCGATCTCCTTGGGGTCGACCTCGCACCTCCTCATCATGTTGCGCGCCGCCGCGACGCTTATCGTTACGACGTCCTCGTCCGGGGACGGGACGCTCTTGCTGTAGATCATGAGGTTCCTGCCCATCGCCTCCCCGTCGTTCCCCCAGACCCTCCCGATCTCCTTGGGGGCGATGCGGTAGCGGGGGATGTAGGCGCCGTAGCTCACTATCCCGACGGGCATGCGATCACCTGTCCAGCCCCTCAAGCCTTTCGACCAGCTTGGGGATGTCGATGTCCGTTCTGAGCAGCGGGATGTTCTCAAGCGTCGCGAGGCGCATGGCAAGCTCGTCCACGTGCTCCGGCCGCTGGTAGACGACCAGGGCGGGCTTCATCGGGTGCGCGCGGATGGCGATCATTGGGGAGCGGCCGAACTTGACGCCCGTGAAGATCAGCGCCCGCTCGGAGCTCCAGCCGTAGATCTTGAGGTAGTCCATGGAGCCCAGCGCCGTTATCGCCTTCATGGAGTCTATGATCGTATAACCGTGTATGTCCTTGTCCAGGGAGATGCCCTTGTTGAGCACCTCCCCCTCTATGACCTTCATGAACCCTTGCGCGGGCATGCTGCTCCGGAACTCGTGTATGGAGATGATGCAGTCGGACTTCTGCCCCAGGTCGTACTTCTTGAGCACCCTGGAGCCGTTCTGCTGGTCGATGTCCAGGAGGCCGGTGACGATCTTGCGGATGATCACGATGCCGGGGGACTTCCTCCTGCCCGACTCGTAGTCGCTTATGACCGACGGGGAGATGGAGAGGTGCCGGGCGAGGTCCTGCTGCGAGATCCCGAACTCCTCCCGCCATTTGCGAAGCGTCTTGCCGGGGTCGGACGATAGGACGATCTCCCCGGCGATCTTCTCCATGAGCTGCTCGCGCATGCCCAGACGCACTAGGTTCACATTATATATAACTGTCGAACACGCCTATCGACGATCGATGCATGGATGCCGTGGGAATGGGACCGCAGGGATCGAAGGGGAGGCCGAGGCCGGGACGCTCTCGGTGGAGCGTTCCATAAGCTATTTAATATCGGGACGATTTAACCGCCTACCACGGGTCTGTGGGTTAGCTTGGTAAACTTGTAGGTTCGGGACCTATAGCCTCCGGTTCAAATCCGGACAGACCCATCTGAACTCCATTATTTGCGACTAAAACTCCCAAACTCCCAGATATAATAATAAAGGCTCAGAGTGACCGGGGCGGTGATGCCCATTTTATCCAATATCGTCCTCTAAATCTTTGTCAGCTCGGTCAGTTTAAGGGATGAACCGATTTGTACGACCCCGAGCTTTGCGAGTTCGCGTACGATGTCCTCGAGCGATGTCTTGCCCAGCAGCTTCGCCGTACAATTTCGCTGCAGCAACAGCAATGAGCACACGACCACGGCCACGAAGTACACGAAGACGAAGACGGGAAGCGTCTCTTTCTCGCAAATATGGAGGTGTAATAGGTCTAGATTGCTCTTTTACTTTGTCATATAGTTTCTTGAAGAGATTCCTTCTCGGCATACGCCAGCATATCATTTTCTGTACGCTTTGAGGACGAAATGCAGATCGTTTTGCCGGAACAGTCCGCTGCCTGAGCGATCGCCTTCGATCTCTTGTACGGTAAATGTAATGATTATCGACGGGGTACAAAAAAGTTCTTGATATTTGAGGCGACGCGCTAAAAGTGATCGAACGCGTCCCCCGTAATCACTTTTCCCCTTCAGCCTCGATTCGATGTTCATGAGCCGGGTGTAGAACTATTCTGACTCGTCGGCCTCCCTCTTCTTGTTGAACCCTGACTTCGACACTTGATCGTATCTAAATTGGGAAAGTTTGATTATTGTATTAATGCTGGACGCGAGAGCGTCCAGCATTGAAAACAACGACATTTTCACCCTAGATCGAACCTGCTAAGTGTCAAGCTGAAGTTCATAGAATGGACTACAAAATAATAATTACAGGATGAAATATTAACCTCAGGTATGTATGAGAATCGCAATAATAGTGCTGTACTTTCCACCAAAATGGATTGGTGGAACAGAAATTGCAACCTATGATTTGGCGGAACATCTTGCTCGGCGTGGCCACGAGATACACATCATTACTTCCCTAGATAAAGGACAGCTAAAAGAAAGCTATGAGAGAGGTTTTTATATCCACCGGGTATTCAAACCAAAAATAAAAAATATTGGGATATTAATTTTTTGGATCAATGCCTTGAAGATTTTACAAGAGATAGATGCTGACATTGTTCATGCTCAGAGTTTAGGTAATGCGATTCCGGCCGTAATTTACAAAAAAATTAAAAAAATCCCGTATACCGTATGGGGACAAGGCTTAGACGTCAATATGCCTGGATGGTTTATTAAAAAAACTGCAAAGACGTGTCTTGCTAATGCTGATGCGATAATAGCTTTGTCGGACAATATGAAAAATACGATGCAATTGATGTCTGACAGAGAGGTCGTTGTTATTCCAAACGGTATTGATTTGACTAAATATGACGAAGGGCAGCGTAAACAAAGAACCCATAGAAAAACGATAATTTATGTTGGGCGTCTGCATGCTGTTAAGGGTGTTCAATACCTTCTTGAAGCGATGAGTGCGGTCCATCGAAAAGTGCCTCAGGCAGAGCTGGTCATTGTAGGCGATGGTAATGAAAGAGCAGCTCTAGAAACCTTAACTGATCAGCTTGGAATAAGAGAATGTGTAAAGTTTGTTGGCATGGTACCACATGAGCAAGTTACTGATTGGATGTACAATGCGGATATTTTTGTGCTTCCGAGTATCTCAGAGGGATTTCCTCTTGTGGTATTAGAGGCGATGGCGTGTGGCTTGCCCGTCGTTGCAACGCGCGTAGGTGTGTTGCCTGAAATTATTGAGGACGGTACGAATGGGTTTGTGGTTGATGCGAAGAGTCCCTATGAAATTGCCGACAAATTATTGACAATTATGCAGAGTGATGAATTATATGAAAAAATGTCAGTGAATGGTAAAAAGATCGTTGAAAAGTTTTCTTGGAATAATATAACCGAGATTATTGAAGGGGTGTATCGGGAAATTATTGCTAATATTGTCTAAGTTCGACAGGTATCTTGCATTAATATATTATTTTAAAATTTCTAATGGAAACGACAGGATCAATCAAATATCCATACTTCACCACAATCATATATTTTAGAAATATTGGGATCCCCATTGGCATACTCTGCAGCATTAAAAAGTAACTTACATTCAACTCCATTGAAAAGTACTGGATGATTTAGCAATTCCTTCCTAAAAACCCACGCCCCATCCGTGGTCTTCATGTGATTATAGAATAAATCGAAGCCGATATTGCCCATATTTACTGACCTGGAAGAATCAGTATAAGAGAATCCGATGGAATAGTAAGTATCGACATAGAATGTTTCATAGATATTATCGCATACGAAATGCAAACAGGTCATTTCAGAGTCATATAGATAAAGTCTCGAAGTTGTGTTTAGACCGGTTTCATTGTTATCGACATTTGCATCAGAACTGATGAACATTGGGATACATAGGAAACAGACAAAAATGGCAACTACCACCCTCCATCCAGACGGAGATAGACGCTTCGCAAGCACTACAATGAATAGGGCGACGGAGATGACGGCCAATACCTGTGAAAAATACCACCATCTGCCACTAATTATCGTAATTCCGAAAAGGAACGTAAAAAAGCCAAGAGCTAAAGGCATTACAGATGCGATGGAGTATGCACATATGAGAGGGTTTTGAAGCCTTATTTTAATACAATATAATATACCAATTAGGGCAATAGAAAAGAACAGTATCCTTCCAATATTGCCTATAAGCATCTGAATGCTGGTAAGTTCGATAGCATAGGGAAGGAAGGCATTTCGATAAGAATAACTAATATCCGCACTAAAGCCGATTTTTATTAATCGACCGAGTGAAAAGATGCTACCTGAGATGTACACCCAATAAGCGAACATTATTGAACCGAACAATATTGGGAATGCATGAAATACCTGAATAGAATTTTTTTCCCATTTCCCCGTAGACAATCTCTTGATAATAAAAAGTGATGAGGGTAAACTCAATAAAACAATGAATAAACCCATTGCAGATATCGTATGTGTAAATATTATAGCTATGGATAGGAAAAGTAAAATTATTTTATCTTTTAATTCATGCCGGAACAGCAATATATATAGAATTGGCAACCAAAAGAGAAGTCCTATTGTATTTGGTATCAACCCGAGGCCAAATAAGACCGATGTATTTGCGACCGATACAATTAGGGACGCGAACAAACCGATTGTATGTGATAATATTTTTTTTCCGAGCAAATATGTAAAAAGCGATAATATTACGACCTGAGCAGATGAAACCAACAGATATGATGATTGAACATAGCTTAGGCCTATAAGTTCGATGCCGTTGGCTATCAATAAATGAAATAGAGGTAAAAATGAATACGCCTCATTATTGGGGATTCTACCTTCTGATACAATTCTTTGAGTGAAAAGTTGATGATACCATGGATCCACCCCAATCACGCTAGAGACGCTCAATCCTAACAACAGCCGGATTGCCAGACCGAGGACGATTATCTGCAATAGGATGACGAAAGTTATTTTTTTATTACTATTGCTATGTGCAATCTGCAACCCGATTAATAATACTTGAATGGAATACAACACGAACAGAATAGGGGGTCTCTGAGTTGATCCGTTTAGGTATGTTAATAATATTTCTATAGAAAGGATGGCGAAAAAAATCGAAGCAGCTATCAAGTTATTTGAATGATGAACATCAATATTATCTTCATCTGAAAAAAATTCTCCCTTTACGTCTTTAGCAAATACTTTTATATAAATTAATAAAAATATTATTAGAACAATAAGTGAACACAGAATCAAATTGCTCTTAATTACTAATAGAACAAATAATATTAATAATGAACATATTAATATAGAAATATATCCGAGTGTTGTATCAATATTCGGTATATCCGAAGGAAACGAAGACATTCACCATAGCATGGCAATATTCTATGAATATTTTACCCTTCTTTTTGGACTGGTAAATATATAAGTCCTGCACTGTAAAGTATTAAGATCGGGGTTAATATGACGGTGATCATGGGAGATATAAGGAAGGGTTCTGACGCTAAACTCAGAATGTAATTTATTCTAACCGATCGGATGATAATCATATTATAAATAATATAATTAGATAGCAAAATATAAAATAGTTTATCTTAGAATTATGTTTACTCTATATACCGGGTTATTCAAGTAAAGTGTATTAATGAAGGCTACCAATATTATGATCAGTTTGTCACGTCATTTCATCAAGCCAGTTAAACGCATGTCAACGAAATTCATCATTAACGCGTTGAAAAAGTTGACAGTTACGGTGGTTTCGGCGGGAAATGGGCTGAAGAAACGGTTCTATTCGAACTTCAACGAGGTGGACAGGGACATCTTGGCCGATCTCATCTCCGAAACGTAGTGGAAAACGCTCGTCCTCGGGCGTTTTCGATAAGGTTCAGGCCCTCGTGGGCCAACTGTCAAATCTTTAAATTAGTGTAATTTCGCTTGTTCAACTGTCAAAGTTAGGAAGCATCAGTATCTCATCGAGCTAGTTATCAAACCGTGGGGTTATAGGTTTGAATTTGAAGTCTAATCTATTTTGCCAGGAGGGGGAACATTTCCTAAAATGGTTTACAAATGGTCCGTTCTAGATATTACTTACAAGTCATTCCTTGCTGAGTATGACCATATACACCTACTATTTCCTTTGCAATATTTTCCCACGTATACCGTTCTGCGTATTGAATGATCTTCTCTCGATCCCATTCTCGGCCCAGTGCCAGCAAAATCTTTTCTGCCAAGTCCTTAGGGTTGGCAGGCTCGACCAATAGGCCGTGGTCATCGGACTTGATGACCTCCGGCACCCCGCCGACCTTTGTCCCTACGAAAGGCTTTCCGCACCCCAGCGCTTCGAACATTACCGTGGGATTGCCCTCGTTCAGACTTGGCAGGACGAAGAGATCGCATGCATTCATCCAAAGCGGTATCTCTTCGTGCGGTTTTCCGCCAACGAGGATCACATAATCCTCGAGCCCGAGCGAACGTATCTGATGTTCAAGTTCTGTACGCAGCTTTCCAGTACCAACGATTACACAGAGGATGTCTTTCCTTTCTCGAACGATCGGTTCCATGGCCTTGACGAGAAATATTTGACCTTTAATTGGTTCAAGGTTTCCTACTGTAAGTATTATCTTTTTATCTAGAGGAAGATTGAGCATCTTTCTGCATTCAACGGTGTTGCGAGGATAGAATAGGTCGCTTCGGAACCCATTGGGTATGACCGAAACGGGCGTGAAGACGTTCAATTTTTTAATACATGCAAGATTGCTTTGACTTACCGTGATAATATGATCGGCGGTATTGAGAACATACTCTATTTTGGCCTTCCATTCATTGTCTTTGAAAGGGAGCGAGTAAATATCGTAACCATGAGCGGTAACGATGAACGGAATGCCATATTCCTCTTTGAGCTTGGCGCCAACATAGCCTGAGGACCAAATGAAATGGGCGTGAACAAAATCATATTCAAAGCTATTTTTTTTTATAATATTATAAATAGCGCGGAGGTGCTTATTTCCAACAGATTTATAGAAATAATCGCCTGGAAGATACCAAATTGGCGTTGGAATCACATTGATATTTTGGGGTTTTTGGTTCAAATCGATTTTGTAACCCTTTTTAAAACGTTCAAGTTGTGGCAGGGAAACGATATTTGAAATCTCGGCGAAGGGGTTCGTTCGCACAAGGGTGGTTATGCTTGAAAAATAGGTGGAAATTGATTCGATGGAATCCTTTTGAAAATTTGAATATGAATGAGAAATCATCAGTAATTTTTTATAGGAAAGATTTCTGATATTATTAATTATATTGATATTATCATATTTTTCAGTCATGTATAAATCATGATGTAAGTTAATAATATAAATATCATCATTCATTTTTACTTTTGTTACCTGACTTCGACACTTGATCATATCTAAATTGGGGAAGTTTGATTATTGTATTCATCCTAACTTTGACACTTGACCGAGCGAAATTACACTGATTTTAAGATTTGACAGTTGGTCCATGAAGCCCTGAACCTCATGGAAAACGCCCGGGATCGGGCGTTTTCCGCTACGTTTCGGATAGAAAATCGGCCAAAATTGCCCTGTTCACCTCGTTGAAGTTCGAGTAGAACCTCTTTTTCAGTCCGTTGCCCGTCGAAACCACCGTAACTGTCAACTTTTTCAAGGCGTCGATGATGAATTTCGTTGACATGCGTTTCACTGGCCTGACGAAATGACGTGTCAAACTGATCATCAGCTGCGCGATGAAGCCGACGAGGAGGACGCCGAACACGGCGTCCTCCGTCCATACCCGCACCGGTTTTATCTCCACCTCGCTCTTCAGCGAATGAAATAACTTCTCGATGGCGTCCTTGCTGCGGTAGAGGCGCAGCGCCTCCGCAGCGGCCATGTCCTTGCTCGATGTCAAGCAGAAACATCCTTCCCGGCCGTCTATAACGTCCTCCAAGAGGAGGCGGAGCGCCGCCTCCTCGTCCATGCCGACCAATTTCGTCTGGTAATCGTAACGGACGTCGACCAGCGGATTGTTGATTCTGAACCGCTTGGGCAGTTTCTTGCCGTGATCCAGGCTTTTTTGTATCGCCACCGCCTCGGCAAGAAGTCGCTCCGCCTTGCGGCGGCGCGACTTCAAGTGGTCCTTTTTCAGCTTCTCGGAGAAGAAGTAATAGTTGACGCGGCTGGGGAACGTCCGTTTCAGAGCATAGACGCCGTCCTCGGCGTCTATGCACTCCCAGCGTTCGGGATCGAACGCCTGGAACACCGCGTCATCGGACGAGTTCAACTTCTTCGCCGTGAGATAGTCGTTACCGTCCAGTTCGATCCGGTCTAAGTTCGTCTTGTCGTTCGCTCCCCGGTCGAACACGACCAGGGAGCCCGGTTTAAGAAGTCTTCTTACCTGGCCGTACGTGGCTTTCATATGAGCCTGGTCGTTGATGTTCCCCGCCTCGACCGTGAGGCCGATCGGCACGTCATAGGGCGGCGCCAGCTGCGCCGCCCCGAGCGTCAGCTGACGCTCGCCAGGATGATGATCGCGCGAGTAACCGTACTTCGCCAATTTCGCCATGTCGCCGTAATAGACTATTGACGTCCAGTCCAGCAGGACGTCCGTCTTCGGGCGTCCGAGAAGCTCCAGGACGCCGTCCTGGAGCTCGTGAATGATGCGTTCGCGGTTCCGTCCCAGCGTCTCCACCGCCCTGTACAACGTCTTCGAGTTGAACGCCCGGATCCCGTAATGATCCAGGACCTCCTTCCGGTTGAGCCACTCGCTCGCCTGCAGGACACTGAAATTATCGCCCAGCTGGTCGACCAGCATGCCACGGACAAGGGCATCGAGCGCGATGCCCTTGCTCTTGTGCCGTCCGATGATCTCGTTCAATCCCAATCGCTCGTACCAATCATCGACCATCAGCGTCGTGCCGATGGAAAACGATTTATTGTCATTCGGCGTAAGCTGAGTCGTCCTCAGCTTTGACTGTTTATTCACAATCCAGGAGTAAGTTGAGGACACTTTTAATTTCTACCCTTTTCGCTGGACGCGAGAGCGTCCAGCAATAAAAACATCGCAATCTATCTACGAATCTGTCACATCAAGTGTCAAAGTTAGGATTCATGCTGGACGCGAGAGCGTCCGGCATTGAAAATTGTAACGTGTTCAATATAAACTGACCATACCAAATGCCAAGGTCAGGAAAAATGCCCGAGAACGAACATTTTTCATAAAGTTTTAGGCCTCGCGGACTAGATGTTGACTCTACAACAAGTTTTATTTCGCTTGGTCAAGTGTTAAAGTCGGGTTGTGCTTCTGAATGCTCTGTCATTTCAATAATGCTTTGTGGATAATTCTCAATGAGCCAGATCATGAACTCAGTCGCATCGATTTTCTCTTTTAGCAGTCGTTCGCGTTTCGTCTTCCATTTATCTTTACTCTTTGAATCGTGTAGAATCTCAATTGCCTTTTCTAAAGCGTTACTACTGTCAGTAAAACCATAGAGAATATCATAGGTCTTCTCAAGTTCAATGAAATTACCCATTGTACCAACAAGAGAAGATATGAATATTGACGGCGTGCCGAGGACTGCAGCTTCGGACGCCATTGTCCCTCCTTCTCCAACATACAACGTTGCATAATATAGCAGATCGTGCAGTTTCTCCGGCGATATCCGGATTTGATATGGCTGCAGCTCCGGAGGCAGCGCTCCTTCAGAGGTGATCAGAACCCGTCCATACTGTTCCAACGCTTTCACTAACCCGACCTTATCACGAATGCCGTGCTGACCGACGTCGTGGCTCGCCTCCCAGGATACGAAGCGGACGATGATGAACCGGTCATTCTCCGTCAGGCCGAGCTCATTGAGGACTGCAGGATCGGGCGTGAACCGGTTTGGGTGAAGATAGGCGAGCTCGTGATAGCCGTTGTATCGAACTTGTTTTGGACCGAGGTCATCGCGATAGCAGGATGGGGTGCAGACCGTTGCTGTAAAAGGCAGATACAATCGAATCTGCTCCTTCGCATGTTCTGTATCTTCAAAGCTGATACAGGGCTTTTTAAGCAATAATGAGGCGTGGGCAGCACGAATCGATCCTATACCGATCAAGATGTCTGGATCAATTTTTTTACAAAAAAGGTACATTTTTAGATCTAGAATCGGAAGGCTCATCAATTTTTTAAAAAATGAGCGCCCATAGCTCCCTATCGGAACATACGTGAAACCATTTTTCTGTAGAAGATCGTATGTTAAATCTTTCTGACTGGCGACAATAGTTATCTGGTGCCCTCTTTTTTCCATTTCCAAAATGAAATTTTTAAAAAAATGAACATGAGCGGGATGATTCATGTCGACGATTATCTTCATTTTCGATCACCATCACGATCAATGATTCTTGCTATAATCGTCCTTCCGGCTTTTACCACATCACCCTCCTTTACTTCAATCTCGATTTCCAACGAAGGAATGATGATGTCCACCTGGGACCCCCAGGTAATCTTACCAATCCTCTGTCCTGTGATCACCTGATCCCCCACTCTGATGAAGGTCAATATCTTAGACACGTATGGTGTGCCTATCTCTGTTACGATGATCTTCTGATCATTGCCCTCTATGATTAACGTAGTCCTTGGGTTTTCTATTTCAGATCTCCAATCCTTGGGGGAGAGGGTCCGACCGGGAAAGGATTCGATGGAGGTAACCATTCCAACTGTAGGCGCCCGTGTTATGTGCACATCAAGAACACTCATGCAGATGCCGATGATATAGCCAGAGGAAACCTTCATGGCCTTGGTCTTTGCAATTTCGGTGATTTCAATATTTTTTTCCCCTTTTATTGCACATGGCACAACCCCTGCCGAAACCTCGCGGACATATATCACCTTCCCGTCAGCAGGTGAGATGATAGAATTTGGGACATCTGGAGGGATCCGTTCAGGATCTCTGAAGAAAAGCCAGAGTATAAGGCCTATTCCTGAGGAAAAAAGGGTCAATAGGCTTAATAAATATATGACTGGTTCAGGGAGGGAATGAAAATGTTGCAATGTCAGGCATACGATATCGGCAATAATGCCGCTGATCAATCCAATACTGATTGAAAGTTTTAAATCGAGATTGCAAATTCGCGGATGCGCACCGACCGCCGCGATACAAATTCCTAGGACAATTAATAAAAAGAGCCATTCTGTATGCATTTTTCACCTTCGAAATAGAACTGGAATCATCATTGTTTCTGCAAGAAAGGGCAGAGGATCGTCATATGAAAAGGAGCCATAGACCTTTTTCCCCATTAGGGTGGATATATATTTTGACGGTGTCATGTTCCCCAACAGCATTTCTTTCAGTGAGATGAACAAATCGGTATATTCGTCAATCCATTTACCGTTGTTCATTTTCAAGAATTCGCCAGAGGTTATTGGACAGATGATTTCATTCATATCGCAATATAGAAGATAGGGTAGGTTCACCCCGTGGAGCGATGCGATTGAATGCCATTTCCAGGTTCTGGGGTTTATCTCTAGTAGTTTGAACTTTCCATCCCGGGCATCATACTTAAATTCAACCTCGGATAAACCATAATATCCAAGGGCTTTGAGAAGCCTAGAGGCCAGGGAACCAATCTCGGGTATCTCTACCAGTTCTACATAGGTACTTGCTTTGCCAAAATCCATGGGAATCTGACGTGACCTTCGGCCCATAACGGAAGCGATAACATTCCCATCCTTGAAAAAGGAGCCGAACGAATAGAGATTCTCCGGTGGACCTGGAATGATTTCCTGAATGATAATCTCCGAAGGAGGTATTATCTTCCTCACGCGAAGATACTGCTCCTCCAACTCCTCCTTTGTTCGTATGATGATGACCTTTTTTCGAGTGTGAGCATAAAAGGTATGCATAACGGCAGGTTTTATAATAACTGGATACTGAAGTCGGTTGCCAATCGCCCTGACGTCAGAGAGGTTCTCCGGTAGATGTGATTCAGGCATTGGAATATCGATTTTTTTTGCTAGATCGTATGTCAGTTTTTTATTGTAACACTGCTCCACTGTGTCCCAGGATGGTGTCCAGATTTGGAAATAATCGCTGAGTTCTTTTTTATTCCTGGAAAGATACGCAACTGTTCGATCATCGGTGGGAAAGAGAATCCATTCGTGGAGATCGTATTGCTGACTTTTCTCTTTTAGGAACCTGCAAAACTTTTCCTCTGATTCAAAGACACCTCCAGGAATTTTTATAAACATAGTGCAATACTTGGAGAACCGAGCTACGTTGTGGCAAGTGGTATCCATGAGTAATACGGGAATGCCCTCCCAGCCTAACATCCGGATAATCCCGAGCCCCTGCACATGTCCGCCAATAACCACGGCTCCCCTCATGTTCTTAGCACCTGAAGAGTTCTCTTTCCTAGATTGATTATATAATCGGAGAGGGATCCAACAATCCACTCCCCCCCACCGTTCGCCCATCTTTCGGGATGCGCCGTCAGATATATGCCCTCTTCTGCGGCCCCCAGCCACCCTATGAGCTCGTCGGTCGTCCCCACTGGCGGTTTAGCACCCGGCATCGAATCCCTGAGCGAGCGCTTCCCGCTCCAGTCCCGGCCGGTGTCGGTTAGGTAGCACAGGCCCTTCCCCATCAACGAAAGATAGGCCTCTCCCTCTATGCCGTATTCCTTGAAGTCGTATTCCTTCCACAGGTCGCGATTGTCATAGCGGGATATGGGGCTTCCGTGCATGCATACGGTGCGGACGTCGCAAAGCGCTTTGAACTCCCCAAGCTCGTTGGCAAACAAAGCGATCGCTTTTGCATGGTCGCCCTTCGCCTTGGCGAGCGTCTCGTAATGGTAACCGACCTCATGACCCAGGGAGTGCACCTGCCTGATGGTCGCCGGTTCATAGGTATAGGGATATCGAAAATAGTAGGTCGAGCGGACCCCGAGGGCGTGCTCGAGTTCCGCCATCCTCAGGGCGTTCCCGACCTTCCTATCCACGTCGTGCCTGAGGACCGCGACCTTAGCGGCTGGGCCCTCGGTCAGGTAGCCGTAGACGGTCGTGGGGGTATAACCGGCATCGAGGAGGGCGTGGCAGAGCTCCTCGTATTTTTCAATAGTGAAGTCCCGATGCCTTTTGTTCAATGTCCTACCACCTTCGATCCTCTCGTATGAAGCGCGAGCGCCCTTCAAGGTCAAGAGCCTTCCCAGGGCGAAGGGGTGCCGTGGGTGATCGGTCCCGGGATGCCATGGGCGCCACAAATGCCCTTTCATTCCGCCCCTCATCGTTCCCATCGCCACGAATGAACAGATCCAATGTCCCCTTAACCTCGTACATAATGGACAGAACCTTGTGGGGGCATCCTGCCTATTGCCTCATCCTTGATATCAATTTCGCGTTCAGGCTCGGTGTCTTTCTTTGTAGAACGGAAGTAGTACGTGACCCTGATCCCAAGCTCATTTTCCAATGTGGCCATCCTCAAGGCCCTTTCGGGGTTCCGGTCGACATCGTGCCGGACGATGAGACCGTCATCCCTTTCGTTCTCGAGATGGCTCATGACCCGGCAGTCCGTCTGCCTTTCAACGATGACATTGCACAGCTGACAATAATTTTTGAGGGTGAGGTCGAAGGACATGGGATCATCTGGTCGATGGAACCTCGAACTTCTTCGAGGCCATGTTTATCAGGTGCCCGTAGAGCACGAGGACGACGCCGGTCCCGATGGTTATGAGGACTAGCCCTCCCGTGATGTCCGTCTGCGATGCCTCCATCGCGATGCCGGGCATCGCGGCGGCCGCCCCTCCTATGGCTATCAGCGCGACCCCCGCCACCGTGGAGCGGGGCGCCCGGCGCGGCCGCAGCAGCGCCTTCTTCATGCCCAGCCGTAGAATGAAGTTCACGAGCAGCAGCCGGCTAAGCCTGGCCATGTACATCGGGTAGGGGATGGACGACCTCTCCCTCCCGTACCGCGCGGGGATGGGCACGTCCACGACCCTGAAGCCATGGACCTTCAGCCTCATCAGGATGTCGTTGCAGTACCCGTACCAGGGGAATATCGAATCCGGGTCGATGGTCTCGAACACCTCGTTGCTCATCGCCGTGTACCCGTTCTGGGGATCGTTGATGTTGTAAAAGCCGGTGGACAGCTTGGTGAGGAGCGTAAGGACCGCGTTCCCCAGGAGCCTGAACGCGCTCATCCCCTTGACGTAGTCGACGTCCGCGAGCCTGTTCCCCTTGGAATAGTCCGCCCTCCCCTCGACGATCGGGTCGAGGAGCGCCGGAAGGTACCTGGGGTCCATCTGATCGTCCCCGGCCATCACCGCGGTGATGTCCATCCCATCCTTCATCGATCGCTTGTAGCCGGTGATCAGGGCGGCGCCGACGCCCCTGTTCACCTTGTGGTCGATTGGGACGACGCGTTCGTCCTCCTTCGAGCGCTGCACGATGATATCATAAGTCGAGTCCGCGGAGCCGTCGTTTATGGCGTAGATCCGGTCGACGAAGGCCGGAATCCCTTCCAAGGTGCTCCGGACCAGCAGCTCCTCGTTGTACGCTGGAACTACGACGGCGATCCTTTTGCCCCTATACATTGCACCCTCTCATCCAGTGGGATGGCGACGAAATGAGGCCTTGCCCTTATCTAAGTTTTGTTCAGGTTATCGGATCGGAAACGCTTGGACGCGCCCGGGCGCACCCTGGCCATGAGCGAGATGGCCTGTGGCGGATTATGCGTCCGTTCCGCTCGGAGCCTCCGATGCCCTCCCCGATAGGCAACAGCAGCTCGGCAGGGCCCGAGGAGAGAGCTGGAACGTTCGCAGCCGCCTCGCGTTCCTGCGTTCGGTATGCGATCGATGTACCAGGTCTGTTTTCCCATCTCTCCGCTGGGAGATGCGGAACGCGTTTTGATCCCATGCCTCGTGTCCTGCCCCACATCATTGCTGGAGGCCCTTGGACCGATTCGGCGGGAGGAATGGCCCGGAGGGATCCTGCGAGTGCCCCGAGAGGATGTGCGGTCGATCGACCTGAGCATTCATTCAATGATGCCATCCATCTGAAGGCCCCCGCGCCTGCATTCCTCGGGGGCGCCCAGTCCTAGGTCGGACCAAGGTTCCATTCAATGCGCTGGAGGGAACGATGGACGGCGCGACGGCATCGCATGATCGTGGGGAGCGTTCCCCTGACGATCCCACGGAGGGGGAGAGGCGATCCCTGGCGCTAACGGATTATCATCCGTTATGCGATCGACCTGAGCATCCTTTTTGACGTCCTTCAAGGACCTCGGAGTAGATCGCGCAGAACGCCTCGCAGGCTCTGTCCCATGTGAACGTGGAGGCCACATGCCTCCGTGCGTTCTCGCCGATCCTCCTGGCCCTTGATGGGTCGTCCAACAGGGAGATGACCGCATCGGCGATGGCCCTTGGGTCCCCCGGAGGGACGAGGATCCCGATGTCCTGCCCTCCCTCGATGATCTCCTTTGGCCCCCCTATGGCGCTTGCGATCACCGGCTTGGCGCACGCCATGGCCTCGAGGAGGGAGATGCTGAACGATTCCTCGGCGTTCTCCTGCGGGACCGATGGCAGAACGAAGATGTCCGCATCGTTCAACCGTTAGGGGATGCGTTCGTTGGGCAGCCTTCCTGTGCATTCCACCGCCCCCTTGAAGCCGGGTCGATCATGTCATCGATCTCGGCGGCGAGAGGGCCGGTGCCGATCAGGAGCGATCTGGTGCCGGGATGCCGTTCGCGAACCATGGGCAGGCTTTGCACTAGGTGCCCAACCCCGCTCTGCTCCGTGAGGGCTTTGACGAAGACGATCACCTTTCCCCGGTCCGATGACGTGTCAGTGCCCCTTATGTCCTCGTCGGGCCTGAACCTTTGAACGTCCACCCCGTTCGGGACCACGAACACCTTGTCCGCCTCGACCCCTTTCCTATGGATCAGCCATTCCTTTTGCCTGCCCCTACGACCGTGATGGCGTCGGCCCTTCGCAGGACCATTCCTTCCAACCATTGGAATAGCTTGAGCTGAAGGGTGCCGGCCTTGAACGTGCCCGTGGCCAGGGACCCCTCGATGGGATAGCCGTGGTATGTGACGACCAATGGCCTTGTACGGTCGATGAGGCCGATCAACCCGTCCATTGGGCCGTGGGCATGGCAGATGTCCGCTCGGTTTCTCAATGCCAATGCCCTTTTGAGCTTCTGCAGGGCGTTTTGGGAGATGGTTGGCGCCATCGAGGACCATCCGTTCCTGCCATACCTGCACATCGCCGTCGGTCCAATGCCCTGAACCCCTGGGATAGGAGGGCCTTTCCATAGCGACCATGACCTGGTGCTCCCGGGCCATGAGCGAGCATAGGTTGTAGACGGCGGTAGCAGGGCCTTCCGATCGCGGCCTATAGTCCCCGATCATCAGGATCCTCACGGCCTTCCTTCCATGCTGAGGCGCTTATCGCGGAGGGTTTGCTTAAGGTTTATTGACAGCGCCCTCCTCATACTAGATGCCCTTACGCTGGGAGAAAGGCGGGATGCTGATAATGATCCGGCCTGATCGAAAAGATGCCTTATCGACTGAAGGCCCATTTTGCTCTTTTCCAGGCCCCTTTCACCAGCCCTTGCAGCCTTACCGAGGTTTTTGTGGTGAGGGATGCCTGGATAAGGTAAGCCCAGGAACGGAACGACGGCCCGTTCCCCATCAATTCAGCCCGCGCCGCCTCGTAGGCCTTCTTAAGCCCCTTCTTCTTGAGGGCCAGCACGACCCGTGGCAGGTCGAGGTCATACTTGGCACTGCCTGGGCGGTACATGTTGAAGGCCCTGAGGTAGAGGTCTTGAATCTCGTCCACCCTTTCGGAGCGGAGGACCTTGCTGCTCTGCATCTCATGCTCTCGAGAGAGGACGAGATGGCCGTCCACCACTACGAAGTCATAAACACCGGTCATCTTGAACCAGAGGTCGTAGTCTTGAGTGGTAGGAAGGCCTTCATCGAAGAGCCCCACCTCATCGAAGGCTGCCCTGGGACAGAGCACACTGCAACCATGGAGCACATATGGAACGCCCTTGAACGGTGATGTGAAGACCGTATTGGTGAGCATGCACTCATAGACCTTGGATGGGGGGACGTCCGGAAGGTCGAGGCTGCCGATCACCTCCGCCCTCTCATCGATGTATAGGAAGGACGAATAGGCGATCGCCTTTCTTCCTTGAGCGGCCATATCCTCCAGGACGGCCACCTGCCTTTCGATCTTTTCTGGGGCATAGACGTCATCATGGCTCAGCCAGGAGATGTATTTTCCCTTGGTCGCCCTTATTCCCGCGTTCAGAGCGGAGGCGACCCCGCCATTCTCCTTCTCAAGGTATCTGATCCGGTCCCCGTACGACAAAGCGATCTCCCGGGTCCTTCCGCCATCGTTGGAACCGTCATTGACCACAATCACCTCAAAGTTGGAATAGGTCTGAGCCAGAGAGCTGTCGATCGCCTCTCGGAGATAATCAGCACCATTGTAGACGGGGATAATTATTGTGACCAGTGAGCGATCCATTGCGCGTCTGATCGGGCAATGCCCTCGGTAAATTAATAGTTATTCTGAATGGCCAGATATGGCTGATCTGACCGTAATGATGGTATCTGATCGATAGAACGAAAATGCTGGGTAAAGCTATATATTGATGGCGGTTGTGAACGCATCGATGGTTCTCCTGAGACGAGGGCCGGACCGAGGGGCACCGTGCAGATCCTTAATATGAATGATTACGACCTCGTCAACCGACGCTTCAACGGATACGATCTCAAGGATGAATTTCTATTGGAAGGAATAGAATCCCGGTTCTACGTTCGGTGCAAGCAATCGAACGATCCATCGGTGAAGGAACTGAAACAATGGACGGCGGGAGAAGCCTTCCGTTACATGTCCACCCTGCTGGAGAGCGGCCTTTGATTGGTCGGAGTCGCCCCCCACTACGTGCTTCGGATCATGATCGACCGATGGTTTGAGGAGGCGGACATTGTTCATCTCCATCTGATCCATAACCAACTGATGGCAATATGATTCATACCCTGGCTTAGCAGGAAGAAGAGGGTGGTATGGACCGTGCATGATCCATGGCTGATCACTGGCCATTGCGTATATCCTTTGGATTGCGAAGGCTGGAAGGAGGGGTGCCCTTCCTGCCCCCACCTTGATTATCCGAAGAAGGTCTACCTCGACCGGTCAGCGTTCATGCTCAGGATGAAGCGCCGCATCATTCAGCGGTCGAACGTCCACTTGGTCGTTGCCTCTGAGCACATGCGGAAGATGCTGTCTGAGAGTTCGGTCACGGCGGGAAAGCAGGTGACGGTCATACCTTTCGGGATAGACGTCGCACGGTTCGAAGGAGTGGACCGGCAGGAGGCCAGAAGATCACTGGGCGTTGGAGATGAGGTGGTCATAGCCTTCAGATCCGTGCCAGGACCCTTTAAGGGCGTGACCTATGTTCTGAAGGCGTTGAGTGAGTTGGACCCAAGGATGCCGGTGACGATCATAACCTTCGGGAAGAAAGGACTCCTCCACGAGCTTCCCAAAGGGGCGCGGCATCTGGAGTTCGAATGGGTCACCGATGAGGAGATGCTTCGGATATTGAGGGCCACGGACATCTTCATCATGCCCTCCATGGCCGAGGCCTTCGGGCTCATGGCCATCGAGTCCATGGCCGCCGGCGTTCCAGTGGTGGCCTTCCGCGGGACCGCTCTCGAGGAGGTGATCGATGACGGGCGAACGGGACTGCTTGTGGACAGGGGGGATGTGGAAGGGCTTCGCCTGGCGATGGCCCGTTTGATAGGGGACGCGCCCTTAAGAGAGCGAAGGGGGCGGGAGGCATCCACTGCGGTCAAGGAACGCTACGATCGTTCGAGATATGCCGGGGACACCGCGGAGCTCTACCGCCGGGTCATGGAGGATCAGCGTAGGTAGCCCAGCACGATGTTCATCACGGTGTCCGAGACGTTCTCCCTCAGGTACTCCGATGGGACCGACCAAACGCTCTGACCGTTCAGGACCTTGCGTACGCAGGAGGATATCATCCCCGGGGACCCTCCGCTCAGGATGTTGCTCCCGGCCTCCTGCGTCTCCGGCCGCTCGGTCACGTCGCGCAACGTCACGTTGGGAACCCCGAAGATGCAGCACTCCTCCTGCACCGTGCCGGAATCGGTCAGCACGCAGGCGGCGTTCTTCTCTAGCTTCACGAAATCGAAGAGGCCGAACGGCTCGCTCAGGACGATTCGATCGTCCAGCTTCATCCGCAAGGCCTTGAGCCTTCCCTTGGTGCGGGGGTGCACGCTCCATATTATCTTCTTTCCATGCTCGTCCGCCAGACCGTTCATGGCAAGGACATATCCCTTGAGGCGGTCCTTTGTGTCCACGTTCTCCGCCCGGTGCAGGGTGACCAGGAAGAAGCCCTTCCTTTTAAGCCCCAGTTCGTCCATTATCTTCGAGCTGTCGATCTTCCCCGAACAGTGGTCCAGCACCTCCTTGATGGGGTTGCCGGTCACGAAGATGCGGGCCGACGGTATCCCTTCCCTAAGCAGGTTCTGCCTGCTTCTCTCGGTATAGGGCATCAGCACGTCGCTGGAATGGTCGATCACCCGGCGATTGACCTCCTCCGGCACCCGGTCGTCGAAGCAGCGGTTGCCCGCCTCCATGTGGTAGACAGGGACGCCCATCCTCTTGGCCACGAAGGCCGCGAGCCCGCTGTTCGTATCCCCGAGGACCAGCATCCGGTCCGGCCTCGTCTCTTTGATCTCCCTCTCCACCCCTTGCAGGATGAGGGCCACCTGGCCCATGGCGGTCTCCGAGCGGCAGTCCAACGACACGTCCGCCGGACGCACCCCTAGCTCCTTGAAGAAGATGGCGTTGAGGCGGGGGTCGAAGTTCTGGTTGGTGTTCAGGAGGACGTGCTCGCAATTCGCGTCCAACTTCGGAATGAGCAGGCTGAGCCGGATGATCTCCGGTCTCGTGCCCAGGACCGTCATCACCTTCATCGCAGCAGCTCCCCCTCAAGGACGAGCTCGTCGCCGACCATGAGCCTGTTCCTGACCAGCAGCTCCCGCGCCTGTTCCTTGTTCATGGGGTCGTCCCCGGAGCTGTACTCCTTGGTCAATGAAGGACTGCCCTCGAGGGAGCCCACCTCGGGGAGCATGGGGGCGATGGCGTAGTAGCCCCCGCGGGCCTTGGTGCGATGGGCCTCCTCCTCAGATATGAGGATCTCATGGATCTTCTCGCCAGGGCGGATGCCTGTGAACATCTTCTCGATCTTCCTGCCGTTGATGAGGACGTCCGCTATGTCAACCATGCGCGCGGAGGGGACCCTCGGGATGTAGGTCTCCCCTGGTCTGGCCTCCTTGACCGCGGCGAAGATGGTGTCCACCGCCTGGTCCAACGAAAGGAGGAAACGGGTCATGCGCTCGTCCGTCAGCGTCACCGGCCCTCCCGAACGGATCTGGTCATGGAACAGCGGAATGACCGAACCCCGCGACGCCAGAACGTTGCCGTAGCGCACGCAGACGAAACGGGTCCCCGGGCATTCCAGGTTGGCTCGGATGAACACGCGCTCCTGGATGGCCTTGGTCATGCCCATCACGTTCACGGGCTTGCAGGCCTTGTCGGTCGATATGCCCACGACCGTTTCGATGGGCAGGTCGTTCTCCCTGATCGCCCTTACGATGTTCTCAGGGCCCCCGATGTTCGTCTGCACCGCCTCATACGGGAAATATTCGCAGGTGGGCACCTGCTTGAGGGCCGCGGCGTTGAAGACCACGTCGATGCCCTGTAGGGCACTTGCCACGGAATGATAGTCACGGACGTCCCCGATGCGGAAGGTCAACACCCTCTGGAAGTTCTGATAGATGACCTCGTCGGTGGTGCTCGTCTTGTTCAGGTACTCCATCCGCATGAAATGCTGCTTCGCTTCGTCTCTGGATAGGACCACGAGCTGCCTGGGCGTCCCGAACTCGCCTGAGAGTATTCTTCTTACCAGCACCTTGCCCAAGGAACCGGTCCCGCCGGTTATGAGCACCCTTTTTCCTTCTAGGACCATTGGCTCATCCTCTCTGTTCGTAAAGGGGGAATTCCTTCACCATCGCCTTTATCATATCATCCCACCCCGGGGCGCGGTATCCCGTGGCCTGGGAGAAGGGGCTGCTATCCAAACTTCGGTCGATGGCGACCGAATCGTCGGGAAGGATCGTTATGCCTGTTTTGGCCTCGGCGTTGATCCTGCTGAGCAGATCGAACTTGGAGATGGGGTCGGTGGCGACATGCCAGACCCCTTCGGTCACCGGCATCCTTTCGATCAGCATTCCCACCACCTTGGCCATCTCCTGGGTGGGGAGCCCGGAGAAGATGGCCCGGCGGAAGCCGGTCACCGCCCTTCCCCGGTTAGAAAGCAGCCATTCCACCAGGCCATGGCTGGTGCCAAGTTCCCGCCCAATCAGAGAACTGCGGACCGTGACCCCGTTCTTAGCGACCTCCCCCAGCAGCTTGCTGCGGCCGTAGAGGTCCTCGGGATCTGGATTCCGGTCCTGGGAATAGTGACCTTCTCGGCCGGAGAACACGCAGTCGGTGCTGAAATGGACGAGCGTCCCTCCCACCTCATGGACCGCCTTGGCCACCTGGTGAGGGAAGAGGGAGTTGATCGTTATGCTTGCGATAGGGTCCTTGGCCGCCTCGGCCTGCTTCACGATGCCGATGCAGTTGACCACCGCCCGGGGCCTGTACTGGCGAATCGTGGATCGCACCGTCTCGATGTTGAAGGCGTCCACGCCCGTGATAATTTGGTGCGCGGTTAGCTGCTCCATTATCGGGGCATCCCACTTCCTCGGAGCGCGCACGGTGCCTGCCACGTCGAACCGGTGGCCCAGTTCCAGCAGCATTCTGTGGCCCAGCATGCCATAGGCACCTAGCACTAATACGTCCATATCCCTGCATGGTGCTGGCCTATTTAATATCGTGTCGATGCCGTTGAATAAGGATATGCAGGACCGAATCGAAGGTGTGACGACCCCGGAGGTCCCTTGGAGTTGCCAAGGCGAGACCAAAAACCAATTAGCGTCGCATCTGAATCACCTCCTGCGTGAACGAGTTCGTCGTGGTCCTTGATTCCCATCGGTTCGATGACACCCGGATATCGAAGCAGATCTCGAGCGTCAACGGTCCGTACCATGTGCTCCGCCTGAACCTTAATTTCTATCCCGATCGTTCAGGCAATCCGGGGAACGAACGGGCCGAGGTCTTCGACTACGTTCCGACCAGGAACGAGTATTTGAACGGGCTGCTGATGGCTGCCCATACCTCCCTGGGCGGCTTCTGCGCGCGCCTGGAATCAAGGATGCGAAGGGAGGGCATAGAAAGGGAGGATGCGGTGCTGTTCCATGTCCACGACCCGTACCTCCTTGGCTTGGCCACGAAGCTCGCCAAGCGCTTTCCAAGGTCCAGGGTGGTCTATGACCGCCACGAGTACTATGAGACCTGGACCAATCGATTCGGGATCTCGGTCCCTGGCCTCTTCGAGAGAAGGTACGGTAAAAAGGTCTCCGAGGTCGTGTTCGTGAGCAGGGCGATCGATCGCCTGCCTGAGTGCCTGGTCGATAAAAGGACGACCGTGGTGCCCAACTATCCAGAGGCCTGGAGGTTCGATCGCCGCTTGGCTGAGGAGAAGATCGAGAGCTTTGAGGAGGGCGATGTGCTTGCCGTCTACTTTGGCGCGCTCAACCTAGACTTCGACCGGGACATGGAAACGATGTTCGAGGTCGCCCGGTGCTTGATGCGGAGCGATGCCACGGTGCGCTTTGAAGTTGCCGGTAGGGTCTTCGACCGGCCTCTGAAGGAGATGATGGACCACATGGAAAAGGAGTTCGGTGCGCGCATGCGGTACCTTGGCGAAATCCCGTACTCCGAGGTCATCGAGCGCACGCAGCGCGCCCATCTGGGCTTCTTACTGCTTCGGCCGGAGAGCCCGATGTGGTCCGAGGAGCGGCCGGTATCGCCCAACAAGGTGTACGAGTTCCTTCTATCGGGGACCATCCCCGTGGTGAAGGCGGTTCTGGATGACCGAGCGATGATGGAGCGGTGCGCCCTCCTCTTCGACAAGGAGGCCACGGCCGAGGACATCGCCCGCGCCCTTCTTGCGTTAATAGAGGATAAAGAACGCATGAGGGGGATGATGCGAGGCTGCCTTGCCATTGCACCGAACTTCTCATGGGAGAGGGTGTCCCAAGGCTACCTCCAATGCTATGAGCGCCTCTTTGCCTCGATGAGGACCGCCTTGGAGAGCGCGGGGGGCAACCCATGATCATTAGGAATGTGATGGAGGGGGCCGAATGAACGTCCTATCGATAGTTGGTGCTAGGCCTCAGTTCATCAAGGTCGCCCCGGTGCACCGGGCGGTGTCGCGGGAACATCGCCATTTGATCCTGCATACTGGACAGCATTATGATTACCAGATGTCCCAGGTGTTCTTCGAGGAGCTGGAGATCCCTCAACCCAACTATCATCTGGGAGTGGGTTCCGGCAGCCACGGGGAGCAGACCGGCCGGATGCTGGAGGCGATCGAGGGCGTGCTTCTCAAGGACCGGCCGGACGTGTGCTGGTATACGGCGACACCAATTCCACCTTGGCCGGGGCGCTGGCGGCGGTGAAGCTGGGCGTTCCGATAGGGCATGCGGAGGCCGGCCTGCGTTCCTACCGGCGTGGCATGCCGGAGGAGATCAACCGGGTGCTGGTGGACCACGCCTCGGACCTGCTGCTCTGCCCGAGCCAGGTATCGGCGGACAACCTGCGCAGGGAAGGCATCAGAAGAGGGGTGAGCGTCGTGGGCGACACCATGACCGAGGTGCTCTCCGAGATCGGGGGGGCGCCTCGACCATGGCGTCCTGGACAGATTGGGGGTGCGGAGGGGGGAGTACGTCCTTTGCACCATCCACTGGCAGGAGAACGCCGATGACAGGAGGAAGATGCAGGAGATAATCGGCGCCATCGTGGGATCGAGGAAGAGGTTCGTCCTTCCTTTACATCCCCGCACCCGGAAGAACCTTACCAACTGGGGGATGATTGGGGCGCTCGAACGGGCAGGGAACGTCATCCTGACCGAGCCGCAGAGCTTCATGGCCTTCACCGCCCTTGAGCAGAACGCGGAGATGATAATGACCGATTCGGGCGGGGTGCAGAAGGAGGCCTATCATTTCCATGTCCCTTGCGTCACCGTGAGGGACGAGACGGAGTGGGTGGAGACCCTGCAGGATGGCTGGAATGTGCTCACGGGCGCCGATCGAGGTCGGATCGCCAGGGCATTGGAGAGGGAAAGGCCTTCCGGCGTCCCGAAGGACCCTTACGGAGGCCCTGGGACGTCGAGGAGGATCGTAGAGCGCCTGGAGGAGTTTCTTCGTTAGGAAGCGGGTGCGGTCGATGACGCGCCTTTAACAATAATGCGTATTTTACATCCCGTGGACATATTCTGGGGAAGATAGTGCACGGACACCGAGCGAAAGCAGAACCCTGTCAACCAGCTGATTAATGGGTCGAATAGACAGGCTCTAGCACGCTTGCGTTATGCCATGATGACTTGAAATTCCACGAGAATGGATAAGTGAGGTTTTACAGTCATATGGTTTCATTACTGAGAACTGGCCTGTATCGCAGGCTGAGGAGTCATGCGTCAGTTCCCGATAAAGATCTTCGTTACATCCAGGTCATCAAGCATCACCGGAACGACCGTCTGGCAGAGGTGAGAAAGAGACGGATATCCGACCGGGATGATGGCCCGGCTATCATCTTACCATGTTCCTCGAGCGGTGCAAGCTCACCATATGTCAGGAGAATGAACGGTGGACCCCTACTATGACGCTTGATATGGTCGAATCGTACGGAATCCCTCGATGCATTTCATGCTGGACATGACAGAGTTAAGTACCGATAGCGTCAAAATTACAACCATTGAGCGACTGAGCATGTGTCGAAGTCGGGATACAACGAGAGGAGGGTAACGAGCGGAACGTTACTATATTTGAGTATGCCCTTTACTGCTTCGAGCTAGCCTGGTCATGGATATGTAAGCTCTGAGACGATTACGAATCCTTGAAAAGACTATCTATATAGGATAAGATACACCCCCGCATGAAGGGCATCGTGTTGGCTGGAGGCAGCGGCACAAGGCTGTATCCCATGACCTCGGCCATCAACAAGCACCTGCTGCCGATCTACGACAAGCCTATGGTGTACTATCCCCTCTCCGTTCTTATGATGGCGGGCATCAGGGACATCCTCATCATATCCACCCCCGAGGACCTCCCCACCTTCAAGAACCTCCTCGGGGACGGGGGGCGGCTGGGCATCAACCTAAGCTATGCGAAGCAGCCATCCCCCGACGGGCTTGCGCAGGCGTTCATCGTCGGTGAGGAGTTCATCGACGGCCAACCCGTGGCCATGGTGCTCGGGGACAACCTGTTCTATGGGAGCGGGTTCGTCGAGAAGCTGAGGGGGGCGGTGAGGAACGCCGAGAAGGGCAGGGCGACGATCTTCGGCTATTACGTCAAGGACCCCGAGCGCTTCGGGATCATCGAGTATTCCCCGGAGGGGAAGGTGCAAAGGATCGTGGAGAAGCCCAAGGAGCCGAGGTCCAATTACGCCGCCACCGGGCTTTACTTCTATGACAGGCGGGCGGTCGAGTTCGCAAAGCGGGTGAGGCCGTCCTGGCGCAACGAGCTGGAGATCACCGACATGAACAATATGTACCTGGAGGCCGGGGACCTGGACGTCGTTCTGCTGGGCAGGGGATACGTCTGGATGGACGCCGGCACCCCGGAGTCGCTGGCGGACGCGGGGAGCTTCATCCGGTCCGTCGAGCAGTATCAAGGATTTAAGATCGCATGCCTCGAGGAGATCGCGTACAACAACGGCTGGATCTCCAGGGAGGAGCTCGAGGCCTTCGCTCTGCAGAATGGCAGCAATGAGTACGGCAAATATCTAGCCAGGCTTCTGAAGGAGCCTGCCAGGAAATAACGGAGGATCATATGGTCGCCCCCGTCGCCCTTCCCGAGGTCATCGTCATCGAGCCGAAGATCTTCAAGGACGGTCGCGGATGGTTCTACGAGAGCTATTCCGCAAGGAATATGGAGCTGCTGGGGATCAGGGACGTGTTCGTGCAGGACAACCATTCCTATTCCGCTCGGCGGGGGGTCATCCGCGGGCTGCACTACCAGGCGCCGCCGATGGCCCAGACGAAGCTGGTCAGGTGCACCGCCGGCAGCGTTCTGGATGTGGCCGTGGACATCCGCTTTGGCTCCCCGACGTACGCCAAGTGGTTCGGGGCCGTGCTGAGCGCGGAGAACAGGAAGCAGCTGTACATCCCCAAGGGCTTCGCCCATGGCTTCCTGACGTTGGAGGACGACTGCGAATTGCAGTACAAGGTCGATAACTTCTATAGCAAGGAGCATGATCGCTGCATCCGCTACAACGACCCGGACATCGGGGTGGAGTGGGGAGCGGAGGAAGCGCTCCTCTCCGAAAAGGATATGAGAGCGCCTTATCTGAAGGACGCTGGCAAGGATTTTGTTTGGGGGCGGATGCGATGAAATGCCTGATCACCGGCGGGGCGGGGTTCATCGGTTCTAATTACGTACGGCGAAGGGTTTTGAACAGGGAGGATGACATAGTCTGTCTGGACCTCCTCACCTACGCGGGGAACATCGACAACCTGGAAGGGGTGCTTGGAAAGGATAATTTCACCTTCGTCCGCGGGGACATCAATGACCGGGTGTTCGTCCATAATCTTTTCAGAAAGCATGGGTTCGACCAGGTGGTGCACTTCGCCGCCGAATCGCACGTTGACCGCTCGATCGAAGATCCGTCGCTATTCCTGAGAACGAACGTCCTTGGAACCCAGAACCTTTTGGACGCTTCAAGGGAGTTCGGCGTGGACCGCTTCCACCAGGTGTCCACGGACGAGGTCTACGGGGACCTTCCCCTGGACCGGAAGGACCTCAAGTTCACCGAGAGCAGTCCGTTGAGACCGTCAAGCCCGTACTCGGCAAGCAAGGCCGCCGCTGACCTGCTTTGCCTGGCCTATCACAGGACGTATGGTCTTCCGGTCACCATCTCCCGCTGTTCGAACAACTATGGCCCATATCAGTTTCCGGAGAAGCTTATTCCCCGGATGATCGTCCTGGCCCTGAAAGGAGAAAGACTTCCAGTGTATGGCACGGGGGAGAACGTCCGGGATTGGCTTCACGTTTCGGACCACTGCAGCGCCATCGATGTCATTTTACAGAAAGGGAAACCGGGTGATGTTTATAACGTCGGCGGGAATTGCGAGATGCGCAATATTGATATCGTTAAGCTTATCCTAAAGGAGTTAGGGAAAGAAGAGCATTGCATCATGTTCGTTCAGGACCGCAAGGGGCATGATCTCAGATATGCCATCGACAATCGGAAAATAACCAAAGAATTGGGATGGTCAGTTGCGATACCCTTTAAAACGGGAATAAAAGATACGATTGAATGGTATAAAAATAACGTGGGATGGTTAAGACGTATAGATGATTGGGAGTGCCCTCGAGATGCTTGAAGTTCGGAGCATGCCTTTGCCTTCTTTAAATATGGCAGGCTTTGTTGCAAAATTACAGTGACCGGGCTAGCCCGGTCACTGCCAGTTGATGCAGATTGAACATGATGAGCTTGCACCGGACCTCGTTTTCCCGTGCGTCACTTTTCCGGCATCGGATACGATGCCCGA
>Ga0228535_1000988_pt1 | contig 57186 bp, 50 predicted proteins | sample SJ1metagenome_FD_168457 | JGI IMG/M metagenome (GOLD analysis project Ga0228535, IMG submission 168457) | Enriched culture of PCE-dechlorinating microbial communities from Ithaca, New York, USA - SJ1 | ecosystem: Engineered > Modeled > Simulated communities (microbial... > Unclassified | place...
TCGTAACTCTCCGTCGTAGCCGAAAGGTTGCGGCGGGCGGCGCAGATAGGCGGGTTGGCTGTAGCGTAGGTCACTACAGGCTCTTTTCTCTCCCACGCTTTACCCCGCCCCCTCAGGGGGCGGGGTTATTAATTGAACGCCGGATATCGCCGGATATACTCGCGGTATGCCCGGTAGTTATGGACGGCGTAGCCGGCAAAATCCGGATATTTCCGGAACGTTTCTCCGGCCTGAGCTAAAAACCCGCTCAGTTCCTCCGGCGTAAACGCGAACAAATTCCCTCCCCATTCCTTCTGCAATTCAACTCCGCAAACCACCGGCCGGTTTAATGCTTGCCAGTTCCGCAAAAACGCCTCACCCTGCCGGACGAACATTTCCGCGTCGCTGGTGTATAGCATCAGCGTTATCCGGTCGGCGCAGGGAATTATCTCGGAGTAAAGGTCCCGGTAAAGATGGTTCTCGCTCAGCCACGGATTGATGTCCAGATTGATGATCAGGTCGTCCCGGTTTTGCCGGTTATGGACATCCACAGTCCGGCGCAGTAACCGCATATTGTTCAGCCACTGTCGCAGCAAAGCACGGTTCTCCTCCTGCTCGGCCGGTCCCGGCCGTTCGCCCCAGTGCCACCGGTACGGGATATCTGCTGACTTCCCGTCCAGCCCTTGCGGCTCGATGTCCAGATGCAAGCCGTCAAATTGAACCCGCCCGGTCTGCAGCAGGAAGCGGCGGCCGTACTCACAGTTGAACTCAAAGACGGCCTTTACCTGAAGCAGCATATCGTGGCTGAACGCTGCGGTCGCCCAAGCGGGCGCGCCAAAGAGCGCCTCGACCGCAATATCGTTGGCATGACAGGCTTGCAGCAATGCCGCAAAAAGATCCGGGCGGGCCGTAAGGTGAAGTTCACCGTATTCCGCCAGGACGCCAACATTGAGAAAGACGGTTGTAAAACCACCTTCCGCCAGCATGCGAATGAACTCGGAAAAAACAGTTTCGTCTTCCAGCGCGAGCGTATCCCAGACCCACAGTTGGGAAAAGCCCGCCGCCCGGTGCAGTTCGGCGTACGCCGGACTCGCTTCTTCCGTCCGCCCGGTGCACAAAAAGAGACAGAGCAAGCTGACAAAAACAACGGTGCAGCCGCGGCGCATCCCGATCACCCTACCTGCGGTAATTGCTCTCGCTATCATCTTTATTCCGCCGGCACGGAAAATAGCCCGTCGCTGCTAACGACTTATAATTTCGGCCAGTTTTTCCGAATCGATATTGCCTCCGCTGACCACTACCCCGGTCACGCCGTCGGAAGGAATCCGACCGGTTTGCAAAGCAGCCACTCCAACGGCGCCAGAGCCTTCAACGACCAGATGATGCTGGGTCGCAAACCATTTGACGGCAGCGGCGATGTCCGCCTCTTCGACGAGAACCACGTCATCCACGTATTTTTGCACCAGATCAAACGGGCCACCCTCGATCCCGCCGGCCAGGCCGTCCGCCAAAGTGGCCTTGTACTCCACCGGCACGCTGTGCCCCGCACGAAAAGCGTAGTACCAGGGCGGAGAAGCCACGGACTGGACACCATAAACCCGAATGTTTGAATTGATCGTTTTTGCTGTCATCGCTATCCCGGCAATCAGGCCACCGCCGCCCATGGGGACGACAATAACCTCCAGATCCGGCTGCTCCAGAAGCATTTCCAAACCAACCGTACCCTGACCGGCAATCACCATAGGATCGCCGTAAGCGTGAATGAACGTCAATCCCTCAGCCGTCGCCGCCTGGCGGGCGATCGCCTCCGCCGTGTCGTAATCGCGGCCGGCCACGACTACTTCCACTCCGTAGCGGCGGATCGCCGCGAGCTTTGTCCGGGGGGTACTCTCCGGCACAAACACTTTTGCCCGGATACCGGCTGCCTGCGCGGCGTAACCCACGCCCTGAGCATGATTGCCCGACGAGGCCGTAATTACCCCGCGGGATTTTTCTTCCAGTGTCAAGGAGGCAATTTTGTTGACCGCGCCGCGGATTTTGAACGAGCCGGTCTTCTGCAGGTTCTCCAGTTTTAGGTATACCGGACCGATAATTTCCGCACCGAGTTCTACCGCCAGTTCCATAGGTGTTGTCCGGATTACGCTCCGCAGCCGGTAGTGAGCCACAAAAATATCCCGCAAAGCAACAGCCATTTTCCTCCCCCTTTTCACACTTGGAGGTATTCCGGTCCGGCCGCCGGGATTACAAAAAGGCACCCTGCGGTGCCGTGATTGCCGGATCCTCCTTCAGAATCAGACCGAGTCGTCGGTCAAGACACAGTCGAAGAAAGCCGGTTCGCTTGCGGTAAGCCGACAATTCACCTTATCCAGCGTAGCCGCGTCATAGTGTCTCGCCGCCACCTTCTTTGCCGCTTCCTCCGGAGTTGCGGCTGCTTCCGCCCCTGTGAGCACACCGACCGGCATACCGCTATACTTGCTCAGGACGGTTGCCTTAACAGCAAAACCTGCTTCAAACTTCTGCCTGCATTCGGGACATTCCACCGGTTTTCCCGCCTCCGCAACAGTGAAGACTTTGCCGCAGGCGCAACTAAGCGAAAACCCCTCCGGGGCGGACACGGAACGTTTGAGGGGCGCGTGCCCCTTGACCGGGCTGCTCACAATCAAACCCTCCTTTACCGATTGAATCCGATTAATTGCTATCGCTACCATCCTTATTACCGTGTAAGAATTGTATTCGCCCAGCCGGCAAATTTTTCCTGCCGACCGCAAGCACCACCAAAAATTCAGTCCGCTGCCATATACCACCCCAGGACATCAAAAAAGGTCGTGAACGGACGGAAAACGATGCCTGCCTGCGTACAATAACGGGCGAGTCCGTCTTTGGCAAACAAAATGTCGGCCGCCGCACCGGCGCACTGGTCGGACGCCCCGTCCCCGATGTACACCATCTGACCGGCGTCACCCCGCAGTTCCTGCATCAGGCTGCGCTTGCAGGTGCCGCACGTGCCGCAGTCCGGATTGCGGCGCCCGCTGCGCATGCCGAAATTCCGCCCGTCAATTTCCAGACAGTTGCTGAAGAACGGGATATCCTCCAGGCCCTCCCGGCGGAGGATACTCCGGATGCAGTAATCATAGCCGTCACTGAGGATGTAAAGGCGGTCGCCTCTCGCCCGTACGGCCCGGGCGAAGGCGAGAAAACCAGGGTCGAGCGGAATCGCTGCCAGCAGTTCATCCAGAGCCGCTTGGTCGGCGTCGAACAGAGCGAAAGTTCGCCGGGCGACTTCCTCCGTGTCGAGCTTTTTCTGCTCCCAGAGGTCGTTCAGACCCTCCCAGTCGCCTCTGGCAAAAGCCTGGACCATGGTGTAGCAGGTATCGGCCTGCGTCACCGTTCCGTCAAAATCAGCAAAGAATACCCGTTTCATCACACACCCGGCTTCGCCCACAGACAACAAAGGAAACCGCCTCTTTCCGTCCGCGCGTACTCGGTTTCCGCCTGTTGGTTAAGCTCAGCCGCTTCAGCCGTGGGCGGGACAAAGAGGCATTCCTCCGACCGGACCAAATATTCGGCACCGAGCTGTTCCAGTTCTTCCCGCGTCTTCAGCTTCGCGTACCGGAAGATTGAGTTCTGCTGGTACTCCTCACTCATATACAGCCGCCCCCATCTGCTGTCCCGGTTGATTGTCCCGATCAGCAGGCGGCCGCCCGGCTGCAAAACCCGGAACAGTTCCCGGAACGCCCGTTCCGGCTCGCTGAGGAATTCGAATACCGCCAAAGAATAAACGGCGTCAAAAGTGCCATCCGCAAAAGTCAACTTCTCAATATCCATCTGGCGGAAAAGTATCGGGACAGCGCGGTTCGCCGCTTTCCCCCTGGCTACGGTGAGCATTTCCGGTGACAGGTCGGTCCCGGTGACCCGGCAGCCCTGCTCGGCCAGTTTAAAACTGAAATTCCCGGTTCCGCAGCCGGCATCCAGGACGGATGCCCCGCGGACCGGCGGGAGGAGACTGAAAGCGAGTTCCGTCTCCACCGTGTCGACGTGCCGTCCCATCGGTGTCAGATACCAACTGTCATAATCACTTGCCGCCTTGTCAAAAACCGCCATTTCCACATCCCCTCCCTTGTTGCTTTTCTTTTTCTCCACGGCAGTCCCGTTCCCCTGTTGCGGTCGGACTAATCCACCGGCCGCGGCCTGATGTCTGTCGCCTCGGCTGCCCGGCGGCGGCACGAAAAAACGGCCGGTGAATTCCGCTTGCCCTTTTTACTCCAATGCCGGCATCGCCGGAAAGAAAAAGCGCCGGCTCCGGCCGGCTGACTTGGAAAAATAAAAAAGTTGTATAAGGACTATTAAGTAGTATGACGAAGGTACGTTTTGATAAAACAGCCGATGTTCTCGGTCCCTTCCAGCCAGAAACCGGTGCAGCAGCGGAATTCTTTGTTGTTCTTGCATCCGGCCGGGCCGCCGGATGCCGGCAGCTGCAGCGGTTGGGCGTTCCGGTCGCAAATACACCAGCTTCCCCAGGTCTGCGCTGCGGGGGCTTCTGATTCTGGGCGCAGAGTCTGGTTGGTTATCAGGGAAAGGAAGATATTGTCGCTCTCTTTGTACCGGCAAAGAAGGTTTTGTCTGGAGCACTGGAAAACCGTAAAATCCGCTTTCTCAACCGCGGCGATAAACTCCTGTTGCAGCGCTTTTTGCTGCAGGTCGGTGATATCGCCAGTTGCTAAACTGGAGAGCAGCTTTTCTTTGTACATGCGGTCGAACTCCTTTATCCCGGTATTCCCACCCCCTGCGTTTATTATAAATTAAAACAGGCCTTAACCACAAGCCGGACTTTAGCCGTCCAGCCGTACCTAACGGGACCCTGCTGCAAATTATTGACAAAAAGACACCGGCAAGTAATTTTATCCACTGCCCCGTAGCAAGGCGGCCGGACCCGTTCTCGCGGGCCGGCCGCTCCTGATTACTTGCCGGTTACTTCTTTGACAATCGCGGTGAATTCATCCGGGGAAATATCACGGTGCAAGGCAAGCGCCCGGTCTTTGACTTTGCCCAGAATCTGCGGTATCTGCTCTTCGGTCGCCGCCAGCCCAGTCAGTTTAAGCCACTCCTTGATGTTGTCCTTGCCGCTCTTTTTGCCCATGTACACTTTCGGCTCCGTGTTGCCGGTCATCGTCCACATATAGGGCAGCATGGCCAACGGTACTCCATTGTCGCGGCTGTTGACCCAAAGGCTGACCGGCATTCCCGTCTCCCAGCCGAACAGTTTTTCCCCGATCACGGGGCGATTCGGCTGAATCTTGAAGCCTGACAATTCTTCCATCAGGCGCGACAGCTCCAGCATTTTTTCCAGTTTTATCCCCGTATCGTAGCCGTACAGCACTTTCAGGGCGAGGCAAAGCTGCTCGTAACTGACGCTGCCGGCTCGCTCACCAATTCCGTTGACGGTGGTGTGGGCGACTTCGGCTCCGGCCGCCAAACCGGCGATGGTGCTGGCAACACCCAAACCGAAATCATCGTGGAAATGCACCTCAATCGGCTGCGGGAAAACGGCTTTCAGCTTTTTGACCATGTAAGCGGCGCCTTCCGGAGAGTAGCAGCCGAAGGTATCAACCAGGGTAAGCGAGTCCATATGTCCATCTTCCGCTACCTGTCCGACCGTGTCGATGAGGAAAGCGGGGTCAGCGCGGGAACCGTCCGCCGGGAAGAAATTCACGAACAGGCCTTCCGAGTGGGCATAGCCGGTGGCTTCGATAGCACTTTTGATTGCCCGGTCCGCCGTCCAGTTTTTGCCGAATTTGAGCAGGTGCTCGCTGCCCGGTACTTCCGCAATAACCCCGTCGACACCGAGAGATTTTGCCAGTTTCATGTCGTCAATCATATTCCGGACAAAGACGAATATCTTCGGTCCGAGGTTCAGGTCGACAATTTCGCGGACCGCGTCGGCATCGGCCTGGGAGACGGCAGGGGTAGCGACTTCAATCCGGTGGACGCCGATCTCCGCCAGCTTTTTTGCCAGGGCGACTTTGTCTTCTTTGGTAAAAGTGATCCCGGGCTGCTGCTCGCCGTCCCGCAGGGACGTGTCCAGGATCTCAATCTTGCTGGGAAAACTGTAATGCGCGGTCGCCTCCGGAGCAAAGTTTGTAGGTGCTACCCACCATTGACCTTCTTTCATCCAGGGTGTGCTCATGCCGATTCCTCCTGTCACGTGTTTGATTTTGCTGCTTTGCTGTGCCAGCCGTTATCATAATCAGCATACCTTATTTTGTTTGCCTTGTCCACGTTCCATTCCCGCCGGCGGACAGAGCGGGTCAATCTTTGCTACCCTAAACTTCGCGCCACAATTCCCGATATAATATGTACACGGATTCCAATCTGGCATGAGGAAGGTATGGGCATGGAAAAACAGAAGAAACATCCGCTGGAACAGGAAATGCGCCGGTATCGCCGTTTTCGTACCCGCATCCCGTTCAAATTTTATATAATCAAGTATGAAAACGTCAACCTGACACCGATTAAAGGAAAGGCCGGCGAAGGCATTGTCACGAATTTAAGCCTTGGCGGTTTTGAGTTTGCGGCCGACCTGCACCTGCCGGTAGGGATGGAGTTACGAGTCGATCTTGTTTTATCGGAAGATGACCGTCTGCAGTGCCGGGGGAGGGTAAGCCGTTTTGACAGGACCAGTCAGCGTTACTCCTACGGCTTTGTCTTCGCGGAGCTCAGTGCCGCCAACCGCGAGAAAATCAGCACATATATCGCCGGTCGCCTGGCTCTGGAGGGGAAAATCACCTCATATCTCAAAAACTTGCGCGGCTCCCCGCTCGTCCGCGCCTGATACGATATCAAAAAAGCAGCATCGTCCTTGTCGGCGATGTTGCTTTTTTGACCAGATCCATCGTTTCTGCCGCTTCTTCCACCGATAATCCCGGCGGGCGGCCAGGAAAAGCAGGACAACTTACCGGTCGGAGCGAATAATAACGGATATCTTTGTATCCCGGAATACATATTGGAGGTGCAGATATTGGCGGAAAATATTTTGCGGGGAGTGCGACCTGACACCATTTTCCATAACGGCAAAATCCTCACGGTGGACACCCAAGATTCGGTGACACAAGCCGTCGGCATCTTTGGGAACAAATTCTGTTCCGTCGGTGCCAACGACGCGGTTATGGCTACCGCCGGCCCGGAAACGAAAATAATCGATCTGAAGGGAAAAACGGTCATTCCGGGGATCGTCGATTCTCACAACCATATCTACGAAGCCGGTACCCTGATGGAAGGTATTATGCTGTTCGGCATCGACACAATCGACGGGGTCAAGCAGTTAGTAGCCGACAAGGTAAAAGAAGCTGCCCCCGGGGAATGGATAATCGGCGGCGGATGGATCGAAAGCCAGTTCAAAGAATACCGGATGCCAAACCGGCATGACCTGGATGAAGTCGCTCCCGACAACCCGGTTGTCATGCACCGTCTATTTGCCAGGTGTGTCTGTAACAGTAAAGCTCTGGCTGTCGCCGGTATCGACAAGAACACCAAGCCGAAGCGCGGCTCCATGGATATCGATCCGGCTACAGGCGAACCGACAGGGATCTTTCGCAATGGAGCTCAGAGCCTGATAACGAGTCATATCCCGCAGGGCGATATTGAAGACCGGAACGCTTTGCTGGAAAGGCGCATCAAGCTGGCAATGAACGAATATGTACGTTGGGGTATCACCAGTGTCCTTGACCCCGGTGTCAGTGTGCCGCTGATGCGCGCTTACCAAAACGTTTATCAGAACGGCGAACTCCCGCTCCGGGTCAACATGATGCCGGAAGCCTACGGCCTTGCCGCTATCTCCAGTGACAAATGCGATCCTGCCGGCACCGAAGGGATCCTGGACTACCTCGGTATCCATTCTCCTTTCGGGGACAACTGGCTGAGTATCGGTGCGCTGAAATTTGCCATGGACGGAGGCATCGGCAGCAAGACGGCAATGATGAACGGCCCTTGGGTTGACGGAACGGTCAGCGACATTCCCCTGCGCCTTGACCTTGACGTGATGAGCGACTTATTCTTCCGGGCGCATCGTCTCGGCTGGTCCATCGGCATCCACACTTGCGGCGACCGGGCGCAGGATATCGCCCTCGCCGCCTTCAAGAAAGCGATTGACGCCCATCCGCGGGACGGTATGCGGCATAATATCATTCACGGCTACCTTCCGACCAAGTCGGCCCTCGCGATCATGCGCGATTATAATATCGCCGTCTCAATCCAGCCCGGTTTCATGTATGTAGAAGGGGACATCTACTGGGATGCGTTGACGGAAGAACAAATCCATTATTTCAAGCCGGCGCGGACCTACCTTGACCACGGCATCAAAGTGGCGGCTAATTCGGATATGACCTCCGCCCACTACGACCCGTTCTTCGGGATGTACGCTGCCGTCGCCCGGAAGACCTCGCAAGGCCGCAGTCTCGGTGAGACGGAAAAAATCAGCCGGCAGGAAATGCTCCGATTGTTTACAATCAATGGGGCTTACCTGACCTTTGAGGACGCCGTCAAGGGGTCGATTGAAGCCGGCAAGCTTGCCGACCTGGCCGTGCTTTCCGGTGATATCATGACCGTGCCGGAAGAGAAGATCAAAGATCTCACGGTCGAGGTGACCGTTATTGACGGCAAGACGGTCTACCAAAAATAGCCCTGTAGTCAAGGCCCCGCGCTGGCGGGGCCTTTTTTTAACAAAAGAAAACCGCCATACGGCGGCAAAAATAAAGGAGGTTTTATAAGAAAGGCAGGATTTCGCATGTTTTGACGGAAAAATCTGCCGATACTTGCCTAAGCCCTCGATAAATACTTTTCTTTAATTATAACAATCTGTCAGAATTTTTCAACTATTTTTTAAAAAAACTTTTGATTTTTTTTTTGCCCGGATGTAACTCCGTCGGCAGTGACGTTTTCTTTTGACCTTCCCGGCACATAATAAAAAAAACCCGCTCGGGAGGGGTTGTTGATGAACGATATAAAAGAAATGCGCCGCCTGTCAGAATTATATAAAGCCTTTGGCATCACTCTGCTGGTTACCGGACCCGGCCTGACCCTGCTCAATCCGTACATCGGGCTGCCCTTTCTCTTGGCCGGACTAGTTTTTCTGGTCAACGGCATCGAGCGCAGTATCCGCTGCTACCTTCTGCAGCAAAACAACCGGGAACAGCCGGAATATAATCATCGCATGCACTGACCGGGCCGTCTCCGACGGGAGCCGCCACCTCAAAGGAGAAAAAAGAGAAGAGGAAGGGACACTTCCTCTTCTCTTTTGCTATCAAAGCACTAAATCGCCGCCGAGGACCCCGACAACGGCGCCGTTGCGGAAAATAGGCGCCGATATCGTAATGCAGGGTTTGAAATCAACCATGGAGATATAAGGCTCCGACTGGTAGACTTTGCCGGCTATCGCTCCCCGGAACCACGGCCGGTAAGTACTCCCCTTGCTTCCCGCCGCGGACACCGTGTCGGTAGTGGTCTCGAAAGAACTGCCGACGGAAAACCCGTCCCGGTTGGAAGCAAAGAGAATTGCAAACGTTTTTTGCTCTTTGATCCGTCGCCGGATAAGTTCGGTCACCTTGGGCGGATCAAGTTCGGCCATAATCGGGTCCTTCGTCAACTCAACCAGCCAGTCCCGCGCCGCCTGGAGTTCGCTATGTACGCTCGCGTCAAGCTCGGTGAAACTGCCAAATTCCTTGATTGTCTTGATCTGGGCCTCAGCAATTGAGCTCAGGTCATTGGCCGACTGCAGAATAGTCTGCATGCTGGCCGTCTGTTCTTCAACCGCCGCCGCAATATTTTGCGTTTTTTGGGTCGACTGCTCGACGCTGGTGATAATCCCTTCCGTCAGCCGGATGACTTCCTCGCTGTTTTCGGCCGCATCCAAAGTGGCTCCTTTGATCGCCTCAAAAACAGTCTGCGTCTTGCTGATTACTTCCAAACCTTTAGCCGACTCATCTGTACTGATCCGCATTGCCGCCAAGGTGCTCTGCAATTCGGTGTTGATGGCCTGGACGAGGGCCCCGATCTGCTTTGCCTGCGTCTCGGATTGCTCAGCCAGTTTGCGCACTTCCTCGGCTACGACCGAGAAACCCTTGCCGTGCTCACCGGCATGAGCAGCTTCGATGGCCGCGTTGATGGCCAGGAGATGAGTCTGCTTCGCGATGTTGGTGATGATCTCGACTACTTTTCTGATTTGCTGGGATTGCTCGCCCAGCCGCTGCAGTACATCCGACGAGTTGACGATGGAGTCGTTGATTTTCTGCATTTGTTCCACCGTATATCTGATAGCCTCGCTCCCGGAAGTCACCAAACCTTCTTCCTGCTGCGCTGATCCGGTAATTCGCATGATCGAATCTCGCATGCGGGAAAGCGACTGCGATGCGTTCTGCGCCCTCTGATATTGCTGCTCAATCCCGGCCGCTACGCTCTCGGTGGTGCCGGCGATCTCTTCCACCGCTTTGGTTGCTTCCTCCAAGGTCTCCTTCAATTGTTTGGCCGACTCGGCCGTTTTCTCCGCCGTTATTTGGTTCCGGCCGACCATTTTCTGCAGATTATCATACAGCTGCAGCAGCTTGGCCGGAACGACTTTTTTCATCTTGGCGCCAGCCGCGCCGGACAAGGCCAGCAGGTTCCCCTTGACCAACTCATCGGCCAAACGATTGGAGTTGCGCAGTGCCCCGCCATAGCTTGTTTCAAAATAGTAGGCGCAAATCAGTCCGGCCGCTACCCCGACACCGGCACTGACCATAAGATTCCCCCCGAAGTATTGGGCCAGCATAATACCCGCTACGGGGAGCAGCGAAATAAAAAAACTCACTTTGCCACCTCCTAAAATAAATGCTCCTGCCGGGTTGCCGGGGAGCATGGAGTATGCATCCTCTTTTGCAACCAAGCAGTCATAGTCAAATAACCTTAGACCTTCGGTTTTGCGCCCTTCCCTTTCGGGAAGTTAGCCCTCAAAGAAGTATCTTGCATGATTTTATGGTAATATTCGCCATCATCTGGCAAACTCCTCTATCTTTCGCCAAATTTCTTTGTAATCAGCTCAAAGGAAAAGGCCGCCGGCAAAGCGACCTTCGGTTCGGCAGCCACTTACTTTTTTTTGTCATCCTGGAAAATCTCAATCGCTGAGTCCGGACACATTTTCGCACAGGCTGCGCAGGCAATACATTCTCCTTCATCATTGCAGGCGGCGATATGATAGCCCGCGGCATTGATGCGGTCCTGTAGTTTCATCAGTGTCTTCGGACACGCGGCAACGCACAATTCACATCCCTTGCACCGTTCTTCATTCACAACCACTCTCGCCATAGTTCTCCGGCCTCCTCACGGCAAAATTGCTTCTCAGATCTTTAGCATTCCATGCCGTAATTCTTTTATACCCCACATACGGAAGCCGGCAAGCCGCAAAGCTTTTACGCCGGCTGCCAAAAAAGAAACCGCCGTTCGGCGGTTTTAAGAAGGGTTAAACAGAGATTAGCATCAATTGCTGAAAGCAATATCATTATAACATACTTTGTGAATTTGTGAACTATTTTTTGTGATTTTTTGAACAAGCCTTCAAAAATTGTCTTACTTGCTGAATGATACTCCGACGCTGGCGGCTAACCGTCAAAGGAGACGAGCAACAGAAGCAGGATTAAGAACAAGAGATAAGGATTGGTCGCTGCTTCTTCGGCCGGTTCCGACCCGTCTGCCGTCTGCGTTCGCAGACGAGCCAGCCGACGCTGCTCGGTCTGGGTATTCAGGATATTTATGAAATCAACCGCTGCCTCCGGATTGATACGGGTGTCGTCCTGCCGTCCGACGAAATCAAACAGGCCCAGGCAAAGTTCCACGAGATTATGCCCCGGCGTGGGAAAAAACGGCTTCATCGCCGACAGTAAACTAAGCTGTTCACCGCTGATTTTCCGAATAATCATAATGCTTACCTCCCTGCCCCAAATCTCTGTAATGCAGATTATGCATATCATTTGCCCTATGCAACCTGACAATCGTACTAAAAAACGGCGCTTTTTCGGCGGGATAACCCCGGACCACGGAACCACCGGGACACCGTGACATATAATATCATGAAAATGCAAAAAGGCGGAGGTGTAAACTGGTGACAAACGAAGGTTTCGAAGGCTTAATGAGTCAAATGCAAAAAATCAAGGGAGATCTGGACGCCATGCAGGAAAAACTGCTCCAGCAGTGTGCGGAGGCGACAACGCCGGATGGAACGGTAAAAGTAAAAATCAATGGGAATCAGATTATTCAAGAAATAGCTCTTGCCCCCGAACTATTATCCCCGGCCAACCGGACCGCGCTGCAAGCCGCGCTGCTCACCACCATCAACGAAGCCTTGTCCAAGACCCGGCAAATGGTGCAAGCTGAAATATACGGGATGGCCCAGAATACGGACTTGGGCAGTTTGCTGGGGCGGTAGCTAATGCGGCAAGATATCTTCGTTAGGAGGAAAAAAAATGACTGACAATACCGAAACCATGACTAGCCTGTGGAATTTTCTGGACCGGAAACTGGAAGGTAAAATCGACACCGAAGGCTTGATCGCCGTCCTCGGCTTGATTGATCTGTACGCAATTTTCAGTTCCACCGGCACCCACATCTTACCGCCGACGGAAACAGTCGGCCCGCCGGCGCAACCCCAAGAGATGAGGCAGGCTTTTAATTCTCTCCTCGACGGTCCGCTCGGGGAAAAACTACCGCCGGGCGCCAAAACGGCTTTGACCGAGATGCTGCAGCCGCCGGTCCCAGCCGAACAAGGACCGCCGAGCGATTCGGTTCCGGACCGTAAGGACAAAACAATGGACAGCCTCAATCTTTTGACTTCGCTCTCTTCCCTGTTCGGCGGTCAGTCCGGACCGCGCCTGGATCCGGTAACCCTGCTCGCGCTCTTAAGTCTGTTCGGGCGGCGGGACCGCCGGGAGGCGCGCAATCCGGAAAACCCTACCGAAAAGAAGCCGGACACGAGCGAGATCGACAGCAGCGACGACGCCGCGACAGCCAAACCAGAGGGCACCGCCGATGCGAAAGCCGCCACCGAGTCCGTCCGAGTCAGTCACCGCAGCTTTGGCGACCGGAGGGAAAGATAAAACCTTTCCGCCTGCCATTTCTCTTTGGGTAACCTGCTTTTCATTATTCCGACGCGCCTGGTATAAAAGAGCCCCGTTTTCCTCACGTTAAAAAAAACAATCTGAGGAGGGGGCTCTGTGCTGTCTTTGCTGCTTATTCCCGGAGCTGCGATACTGTGGTCGGGCAATCTCCTGTTGCGGCGCTATCGGCGGCTTCAGGCCGAACAGCGAAATGCCGAGAAAAAAGAACTCCTCGCCTTCGCTGACCCGGCCGCCCTGCAACAGTTGGATGACTTGCGGTTTCTTGAATTTACCGCCAAGCTATTTTCTCACCTCGGCTATACAACCTATCTCGTCTCCCGCGACGATGCTGCCGAATACCACCTTCTCCTGTTCAAGCAGCAGGGCAAGTATGTCGCCCGTTGTCGTAAGCACGACCAAGGAATCGGGCAGGGCCATCTGCAACCGCTGCTGGTGGCCCTGCAAAAAAACTACGCTGACAAAGCCTTCTTCATCACCGCCGATTTTTTCACTAAATCCGCTCTCGACTTCAGCGCCAAAAATCCGATCGAATTGATTGACGGTGAGCATCTGGTTACCCTGGCGGTGCAAGCGTTTACACCGCACGAAACTGCAGCGGCCGCCGGCAAATAAGCCGACAGCCGCTGCTTAACTACGAGTCTAAATATAGTAAACCAGATGGCGCAATTCAAGCCCCAGATCAGAATAATGAATGCGGACATCCGGCGGCACATTCAGTTTCGTCGGAGCGAAACATAGGATTGCTTTAATTCCCGCCGCAACACAAATATTGGCGACAGCCTGAGCGACGCTCACCGGAACGGAGATAATTATCAACTGCAGTCCCAAGGCCGAGATTTGGTCCGACAGTTCTTTCACATCATAAATCGGCACACCGTCAGCCTCCCGGCCGATTTTGGCCGGATCATTGTCGAAGATCGCCATCAACTGGAAAGGATAACTGTCTTCCGTCTGATACCGGCGATTGTTGTAACGCGCCAGCGCCATACCCAGCCCACCGGCACCGATAAGGCCCAGGCGGTAAGTTCGGTGCAAATTAAGCACTTCTCTGATTTCTTCCCGCAGCCGGTTGACGTTGTAACCGACCCCCTGTTTGCCGAATTCTCCGAACATCGCCAGATCCTTCCGCAGTTGGGTCGCGCTGACCCCCGCCCGCTCGCTCAATTCGTAGGAAGATATTATGCTCTCCTTATCGGTATTATCGATATTCTCCAGCGCCCGCAGGTAAAGCACCAATCTGCGAATTACTATATCCGGCGTCTTTTGTCTTCGCATTACCTCCTACTCCCTCCCGCCAAACTTTCCTCTCCGGCAAGACAACCGGGCTAACCGCCACGGCGGAGCTGGTGCCAGGCTCGCAGCTTATCCCGCCCGAAAATATACTGCCGCTACATGACTTTCGCCAATCCCCGATAAATCAACCCCCGGCTGCTGTCGACAGTAACCACCGTACCGTCGGTCAGCAGCCCTGACGCTCCCTCTACTCCGACAATGACCGGTATGCCCATATTCAGCCCGACGATAGCGGCGTGTGAGGTGAGACCGCCTTCCTCCGTCACGACGGCCGCCGCTTGCTTGAACAGTGGAATATAAGAACTGTCGGTACTGGTCGCAACCAGAATATCCCCGGCAGCGAAAGTTACGCTGCTATCCTGCGGCCGCTGGACCACCCGGACGGTTCCGCTCACGGCCCGGGAGCCGATGCCGGTACCGCGCGCCAACACATCACCGACCACATGCACTTTAATCAAATTGGTCGTCCCGGTTATCCCCATCGGAATACCCGCTGTAATCACCACCAGATCACCCGGTTTAACCAAGCCGGTACCGAGGGCTCCCTGCACTGCCATCTGAAACATTTCGTCCGTGCTTTCCATCGGCGCCACTTTGCAAGTAACTACCCCCCAAGTCAAAGCGAGCCGTCTGATAACCGCAGCTTCCGGAGTCACGGCAATTATCGGACACTGCGGGCGATATTTGGCAATTATCCGCGCCGTATGGCCGGACGTCGTGGCGGTGATAATGGCAGCTGCCCCCAGGTCCTGTGCCGTATGGCAAGTGGCATGGCCGATAGCATCCGTAACCGAACGCAGGGGAGCTACCGTTCTGCGGGCCAGGATATCGTCGTATTTAAGAGCACTCTCCGTTCGCAGAGCAATGCGGGCCATCGTCTGAACTGCTTCGATCGGATAACGGCCGGCCGCCGTTTCGCCCGAAAGCATGATCGCGTCCGTCCCGTCAAAAATAGCATTGGCCACATCGCTCGTTTCCGCCCGGGTCGGCCGGGGATTGTCCAGCATCGATTCCAGCATTTGTGTGGCCGTAATTACCGGCTTGCCGGCCTTATTGCATTTTTCGATGATCATTTTCTGAATCAGCGGAACTTCCTCCGGTTTGATTTCGACCCCCAAATCTCCCCGGGCAACCATAATGCCGTCGGATACCCGGATGATTTCGTCGATATTCTTGACCGCGTCTTGATGCTCGATTTTGGAGATGATTTCGCAATCCGAACCGGCATCCTCCAAAATCCGGCGGATGGTCAGCACATCCGCTGCCCGGCGGATAAAGGAGGCGGCGATACAGTCAATCCCCCGCGCCAAGCCAAACCGGATGTCAGCGGCATCCTTTTCCGTGACCGCCGGCAGTTTAACGTTGACGCCCGGCACATTGACTCCCTTACGGTCGCTCAGTTCACCGCCGTGGACAACCCGGCAGACGATGTCCGTGGCATCGACAGCTTCCACGGCCAACTCGATCGCCCCGTCCGCCAGCAAAATGACCGAACCCGGCCGGACATCCGCCGGCAGATCCGGATAGGATATTGCCACCTGACCGGCATCACCGGCAACCGCCCGGGTGGTCAGAACGAAACGGTTCCCTTCGGCCAGTTCCACGCGGCTGCCCCGGAAGGTACCGATGCGAATCTCCGGCCCCTTCGTATCAAGCATAATCGCAATATCTTTTCCCGTGGCGGCAGCCGCCTGCCGCAGGAGTTCAATCCGCCGCCCGTGCTCGTCGGTCGTCCCGTGGGAAAAATTCAGACGGGCCACATCCATCCCGGCCTCGATTAAAGCCTGCATACGCAGCAGCGTATCCGTTGCCGGCCCGATAGTACAAACGATTTTGGTATGCCGCACGGTATTGCCTCCCTCCAGTCCGTAATTCGGCCGGCCGTTAATCATCGCCGGTCATCGCTCTCGTCCGTGCGGCCACGGCCGCCGGGTCGACCGCTACCCCGGCTGCGCCGCTTTCGACCGCCGCCTTGGCGACCGCCGCCGCCACCGCCGGGGCGACCCGGCGGTCAAAAGCGCCCGGCATAATGTATTCGGCGCTGCGCTCGGCGTCCGACACCAATGCGGCGATCGCATAGGCAGCCGCTATTTTCATCGGCTCGTTGATTTCCCGGGCCCGGGCATCAAGGGCGCCGCGGAAAACACCCGGGAAAGCCAGGACATTATTGACCTGATTTGGATAATCCGACCGCCCGGTCCCGACCACGGCCGCCCCACCGGCCTGGGCATCTGCCGGCCAAATTTCCGGCACCGGGTTGGCCATCGCCAGCACCACCGCCCCCGGAGCCATCCGGCGCACCATGTCCGTGGTGAGCACCTGGGGTGCCGAAACACCGACAAACACATCCTGCCCGGTGATCACTTCCGCAAGCGGTCCCCGAATGCGCTGCGGATTGGTAAGCGCCGCGAGCGATTGTTTGGCCGGGCCCAGATCCGGAGCCCCATCCCACAGCGCTCCCTCCCGGCCGCAGACCATTACTTCGCCGGCGCCGACGGCGAGCAGCAGACGGGTTATCGCGGTACCGGCCGCCCCGTCCCCGTTAATCAGGATTCTTACCTGCGCCATATCTTTGCCGACCACCTTCAGTGCATTGATCAGGGCGGCCAGAACAACGATAGCCGTCCCGTGCTGGTCGTCGTGAAAAACCGGAATCTTCAATTCCCGCCGCAGACGGGCCTCAATCTCAAAACACCGCGGGGCGGCAATATCCTCCAGGTTGACCCCGCCGTACACGGGCTCCAGATATTTGACTGTCTCGACTATTTGGTCCACATCTTTCGTTCGCAGACAGACCGGAAAAGCGTCGACTCCGGCAAAAGCCTTGAACAGCAACGCCTTCCCTTCCATGACCGGCAAGGCTGCCTCCGGACCGATGTCACCAAGCCCCAGCACCGCCGTCCCGTCCGTCACAACCGCTACCATATTCCCTTTTACCGTGTAATCATAAACCAGCGCGGGATTGGCCGCGATCTCCAGACAGGGCTCCGCCACCCCCGGCGTGTACGCGAGCGATAAATCCTCCGCTTTCTGCACAAGGACTTTGCTCTCCACCGTAATTTTACCGCAGCGCCGGCGATGCAGTTCAAGCGCCTTATCCCGCAGCGACATGCTTCCCACACCTTTCTTCTCTCAGTTGACTTACGGACAAACTACCCCTTTTTATTATATCATACAGGCTATGGTTGACAAGTTTGGCAAAATGAAAAAGCCACCTTGCGGTGACAGGCGGATGACTTGTTCAGTTAACCCCGATGTTGCTTCCTAGGCAATCAGACCGTCGAGGCGAGCCCGCTGCAATTTCAGGAAAGCCTTGACCCGTTCGGCGGAGAAGTTAAGGACTTTGTCCGCATCGATATCCGCTTCCTGAACCAGACTGAACGCATGTTCGCACCGACCGACATCCGCACAGTAATGCGCGTCGCTGTTAACGGCTACATAAGCGCCGTAGCGCTTGGCATACTTCGCAAACAGGGCACACTTTGGCGCACTTCCGGGCCGGCTGGTGCGAAAAGAACTGTCGTTGAGTTCCAGCGCTTTCCCGGTCTTCCTGGCCGCCTGGACTACCTTCTCGATGTCCACCGGATATTCCGGATTGCCGGGATGGACGATAATCTGCACATAAGGGTTGTGCAGCACCGCCACCATGGCCGCCGTGTTTTCTTCGACCGAATGACCGGTATAGCCGGTTTCGGCATGAAACCCGGCCAAGACCACATCCAACTGCCGCAAAATCCGTTCCGGCATATCCAGGTGACCGGCGGCATCGATAATGTTCGCCTCCACCCCTTTGAGGATCTCGACCCCGGCAATCTCCGCCGGCAGTGCTTTCAAGTTGCCGAAATGGTAAAGATGCGGCCCGCCCGGCATATTCACTCCGTGGTCGGTGATGGCCAGCAGTTTCACTCCCCGCTCAGCCGCCGCCTCGGCCAATTCCTTGACGGTGCTGTAAGCGTGCCCGCTCGCTATCGTGTGGGTATGCAAATCGGCTTCCAATCGCATGCTGATCCCTCCTTTCTGCTTATATTATCACATATCATTGTGAAAGCGACGTTAAGACCGCTTTGTTTTTGTTAAAACAACATTAAAATCTGATTAAGTAACAAAAGCTGACCGCATAATTGCTTGACATATCGGTCAAATTGGTATATCATTTTATTGAGACTGATTATCATTTGCAAATAATTATAGAGGAGAACCATTATGGCATCATCCTACACCGCGGCCCCGGCCGCCCGGCCCCTTGTCCGGCCGATCAGTTCGACCGCAGTTTATCGCTGGGCCGTCTTTGCCGTCCTGGCCGCAGCCCAGATCCTGGTCATTTTTCACCGTTCTTCGATTGCCGTCATGGCGCAGGACTTGAGCGAAGCCTTCAGTATAGATGCGCCGGCTCTGGGAATCCTCGGGTCGATGTACTTCTATCCCTATGCGCTGATGCAACTGCCGGCCGGCATTCTGGCCGACGTCGTCGGTCCCCGCAAGCTGGCCTCATCCTTTTTTGCCCTGGCCGGAGCCGGGGCGCTTATCTTCAGCCTGGCTCCCGATTTTTCTTCCCTTATTCTGTCCAGGCTGCTGATCGGACTCGGCCTGTCCTGCATTTACGTCCCGACGCTCAAAGTCATTGCCAACTGGTTCCGGCAGGATGAATTCGGTACTTTGTCCGGCCTGCTGGTATCACTGGGAAATATCGGCGGCGTTATCGCCGCCACACCGCTGGCGGTGCTGGTAATGTCGTACGGCTGGCGTTACACCATTCGCGGCATCGGTATAATCACCCTCATTTTGGCCGGCCTGATCTATCTGATCGTCCGGAATGCGCCGCCGGAGCGGGCAGATCTTGTTCCGGGGCCGATGCCAGCCGGCAGCGGCTCCGCTCACCCGACCAATTCAATTCTCCTTGCCGCCGTTTCCGGAATGAGGACCGTCGCCGCCAATCGGAAATTCTGGCCCCTGGCCTTTCGCGCTTTCGTCTTTTACGGCGCTATCATGAGTTTTACCGGCCTCTGGGGCGGGCCTTACCTGATGCAGGCGGCGGGATTGAACACAATGCAGATCGGCAACCTGCTCATTCTGTTCGCTGTCGGCAGCATTATCGCGGCACCCGCCGGCGGCTATCTTTCGGATAAGGTCTTCCGTTCGCGCCGCGGCCCGACGCTCGTCGCCACGCTGTTGTGCGCAGCCTGCTGGGTACCTTTGGCCGCCGCCCCGGACCGGCTGGGTCTCGGCCTCCTGACGGCGCTGTTCTTCACCCTGGGCCTGGCCGGCGGTCTTGGCGCGATCGGTTTCGCTCAGGTGAAGGAGATGTATCCGGCCGATCTGGCCGGTACGGTGAGCGGTGTCTACAATTTCTTCGTCATGCTCGGCGGCGCCGTTTTTCAAATCGTCTTCGGCCTGATCATCCGGAGTTTCGCTCCGCTCCCGGGCGGCACGTATCCGCCCGCCGCCTTCGGCGCCGGCTTCCGGTTTCTCTTCGTCAGCCTGGTGGTCGGAACGCTTGCTGTCCTTCTTTCCCGGGAAGAGACGGGAATGCAAATGGAGAGGTTCTGAACACATTTGTAGTTTACATGATATTCACGCAATATCCGTCCGGCTTGAAAAAGCAGAAACTTTTCGACGGAAGAAGCTATGTATTTACCCACAACACTGGAGGGTTTCGGCTAAACTGCATACCGATGGGCTTAACTCTGGGTTTTCGTATCCCATATACACGCACGGCCCGAGTGCAAGCGACCTTTAGTGAGCATCGTGCCGTGTCCGGCGAAGGCGAGACTGAAGACGGGGCCGAGCCATGGAGGGCGAGGCGACAATCACGCTATGGATGGCGTGTTTGTAAGTTTACCCCGGCTGAAGCCGAGACTGAGACGCTGACACGGCCGATGCGAAACTACGTCGCTAAGCTGGGCCGTAGAAAAACCCATCCCGCGAAGCAAAGCCGCAATTCCTTTTTCTGAATGTTCTTCGGCTATCTCTACCATCGTTTTCCAATGATATGGTCAATGCGTAGCCGGAAGAAGAGGACTGCCAACATAACCGGCCGAATCACTCAAACATATCCGCCTGCGGCCAGGGCACAGCAAATACATTGGGCCAGTCGGCGACTGCGACGGGCACTGTACGAATCAGCCGCGCGGCTGCCTGATCGACCGCCCAGCCACCGACGGTCTCAGTAGTTACCAAGTCCTGCTGCACCGTATCGATAAGAGTCGGCTTCACGGTATAAATCACATCCTCATACCATAATGCCTCGATTTGCGGGCCTTGGCTGCTGCTTCCCAAGGGATAATCCTTCTGCTGCTGTTCATCGCGCCGGTATGTTGTCTGCCATTCAAAACAGCCCGGCGTGATACCGTCCTCCCGGTATCCGGCCCAGTAGATTCTGGCTCCTATCTGGTAACCATCTTCGGCGTCATAACTCGGCATCGGCCCGGCTAAGCCGGCTTCGATTATTTCATAGCGCAGGATAACGGTCTTTTCCGATTCTGCCAGCATCTCCGCTTGCCTCTGGGCCAGGTGCAGGTTGAGCGCCACTACTGCGCCCAAAGGTTCCTGGTTTTTAAACAAACTACCCAAAGTCGGCTCACCGCTACCGATGTCAAAAGGCCTGGCGGCAATGAGCTTCTCGATGGTGGGGATTGATAATCCCACATTCCCGCTGACCGGGTCCCAGTCGGCCTTACCGCCCAGCGCTTCCGCAATGGCGCGGGCCGGGGCCAGCGTGCAACCATTGATAATTTGCGGCGCGACGGCACTGTCAACCGGGTTTCCGTTGATGAACAGTCGTACAGAACTGCCGGCGAAAGCCGGGAGTACAAGCAATATTAAAATGGCAACTGTGATTCCGATGGCTTGGAAGCGTTTAGACTCTCCGTTCATTCTTCTCTTTCCTCCTTTTGTTATGTTCCCTATAAAGTGCTTAACTACTTTATAGACTGAAAGAAGCTAAAAAAGTTCCACTTGTTGGAATTTGTTGATAACCTATAGCCGAGGTGGCCACTATCCATACAGGATAATGGCCACCCTTTGCACTAATTGGGAAGTGACGCTCCATCAGGTTAGTACTTCACCTGATATCCAGATTAACAGTCTCATTATAGTAAGGATTTACTGTTGACACCGTAACCCACGGCTGTCCAGATGGATTAGTAGCATTAGTTGCTGTACAGTTTGAACTTGTGGCATTTACAAAAGTAGTCGGGGTTCCAACCAAAGTAGTTGTCCATTTATTACTATTCGCATGTACAGCCCCACCGGCAGGAACTAAGAGGCTTGATACGCGCCTTACTTTTTGGCCTGAACCGTCATACCTTACCCCGGTTACGTTGAAGTTGTTATTGTACAACTCTGTGCCGCCTGAGTTATATACATAACACTTGATATAGCCATCTTCCGCTGCAATGAGAAGTCTATATGTTGAACCTGGGCTAAAGGTATAATTGGGTATAAATGTCCAGTCCTGGTTCCCAGAGATTATTATACTGCGGTAAATACCATATTCATTACTGTATCCACCAGACGGTGATAATCCGAAACCGAATTCAAAATCAAAACTACTTCCGGCACAACCAAGATAATTGTAAAGCGATCCATCGCTACCTAGGCTTACGTTTGCAAGAGAAGGCAGCTGTATTGTGGCTTCTATCTTTCGATAACCATTCGCTGAAGTGATAATTCTCCTGTAAGCATAATCGGACATTTTGAATTCCTCCTTTTCTTTATTCCTTCATTGCATTTGTCAAAATCCGTTTACTTTCTCTGAAAAACCCGCATAATCTCCTCACTCCCCTCGGCATCCCCTTTACAGCAGCCGAGGTTTGGGTTATAATGGAAACAACCCGCCCTTTGCTGCTGCACGGGGAGGTACTCGCTTCGGCAGAGAGAGGTTAGCCGCCACGATCTGCCGAAGCTGTTTTTATGGTTCTAATAATAAGACGACTACTTTTAGCAAAATGTTCCTTTTAAGAGAAATATTTCATATAAAAACAAACACAATAACCGTCTGACCCCAAAAGTAGACCAATTGTCAGACGGTTATTTCCCTTAACAAAAGCTTTGACATTTACTGTCAGGCGCTTATGACGCCTCCTCGACAATATCCTTGAAACGCACACTGTCACCGCCGAGCAAGGCTTCGATTTCCTCCACGAGTTCCCGGCTGTCGTTGACCCAATACTGCCGGTCGATCAGGATAACCCGATCTTTTTGCGCCAGATGCAGATAAACGGGCAGATTGCCCGGATGGGCCTGCAAGATATGTTTGAGATGCTTTAAGACGGTATCCTGGTTGCCGACGCCGTTCAGCTTGATACTCACCCGCTTCGCCGAAAGAGGGATGATTTCGTCGCACAGAATTTTGACCTCTTCGTCGCGGGAAGAGAGCCGGCCGATGACCATCAAAACGATGTCGTTTTGGATATCTTTCCCGTACCGGGCGTATACCTTGGGGAAGACGACCACCTCGACGCTTCCCTCCAAATCCTCCAGCGTATAAAATGCCATCAAATCGCCGCTGCGGGTGGCAATCTGCTTGCAACCGGTCACCAGACCGCCCACCCGGACGATAGTCCCGTCCTCCATCTCACTCAGCATTGAGGTCGTATGCGAAGCGAACAGCTTCAACTCCTGGCGGAAGTATTTGAGCGGGTGCCCGCTGATGTACAATCCGAGCATTTCCTTTTCGAAATTGAGACGGGTGCTTTCGGGGAATTCTTCGATGTCCGGCAGATTATCCGCCGCGTGAGTGAAGCCAACCTCCTCACCCAGCAGTTCAAAGAAAGAGACTTGGCCCGACTGTTTGTCCTTGTTGGCCTGCTGTGCTTCTTCCACCGTCTTGTCAAGCACGGCCAGCAACTGGGAGCGCCTGGCACCGAGGGAATCGAACGCCCCGCACTTGATCAGACTTTCCAGCACCCGTTTATTGGCCAGGCGCAGGTCGATCTTTTCGCAGAAATCGCGCAGCGAGACGAAATTGCCCCAACGGGTACGCTCCTCGACGATTGAGTCGATCGCTCCCTTGCCGACATTTTTGATTGCCGACAGGCCGAAACGGATTTTATCGCCGACGACGGTAAATTTTTCGTCGCTTTCATTCACATCCGGCGGCAGGATATCGATCCCCAGATGCCGGCACTCTTCGATATAGAGGGCAATTTTGTCGGTATTGCCCATGACACTCGTGAGCAAGGCGGCCATGAATTCCACCGGATAGTTGGCTTTCAGGAACGCCGTCTGGTAAGTGACGAGCGCGTAAGCAGCCGAGTGCGATTTATTGAAACCGTAATCGGCGAACTGCATGATCAGATTGAAAAGTTCTTCCGCCGTTTTCAGCGGGACATCGTGCGCGACCGCGCCCCGGCAGAAGGCTTCTTTCTGCGCCGCCAGGACATCGGCCTTCTTCTTTCCGATCGCCCGCCGCAGCAGGTCGGCCTGCCCGAGAGTAAACCCGGCCAGTTCACTGACGATACGCATGACCTGCTCCTGATAAACTATGACCCCGTAAGTGTCCTTCAGAATCGGCTCGAGCTTGGGGTGCAGGTATTCAATCGGTTTCAGGCCGTGTTTGCGCTGGATAAAATCCTCCACCATCCCGCTGCCGAGCGGCCCCGGACGGTACAGCGCCTGGATGGCGATCATGTCCTCGAAGACGGAGGGTCTGATACGCTTGTTCAAATCGCGCATTCCGCTGCTTTCCAGCTGAAAAATGCCGATGGTCTGCCCCTCGCACATGAGATTGTACGCTGCCGGATCGTCATAAGTCAGCTTGTCCAGGTCGGTCGGTTCCTTGCCGGATTTGTTGATTAAATTGAGCGTATCGTAAATGACCGTAAGCGTCCGCAAGCCCAGGAAATCCATTTTCAGGAGGCCGATGCTCTCCAAGATGTCCATGGTGAACTGGGTGACGATGCTGCCGTCGTTCGTCTTCTGTAACGGCACGTATTCGGTCAGGGGCTCCTGGGAAATGACCACCCCCGCCGCGTGCATCGACGCATGGCGCGGCATCCCCTCGAGCGCCATGGCCGTATCAATCAGCAGACGAATGCCCGCCTCGTCCCGGTACATTTCTTTTAACTCTGGCACGGCTTCCAGAGCGCCTTTGATCGTAGCCCCCAACTCCGCGGGAACGAGCTTCGCAATCTTGTCGACGTCGGCGTAGGGCATATTCAGCGCCCGGCCGACATCACGGATGGCCGCCCGGGCGGCCATCGTTCCGAACGTGATGATCTGCGCCACCTTGTCGCTGCCGTAGCTCTGCACCACGTAATCGATGACCTTGCCCCGCTGTTCGAAGCAAAAGTCGACGTCGATATCCGGCATCGTTACCCGTTCCGGGTTGAGAAACCGTTCGAACAGAAGGTCGTATGGGAGGGGATTAATATCAGTGATTCCGAGTACATACGCAACCAGACTGCCGGCGGCCGACCCTCGCCCCGGCCCCACCGGCACCCCCATCTGGTGGGCCTGATTGATAAAATCCCAGACGATCAGGAAATATCCCGGGAAACCCATCTTGATAATCACGCTCAGTTCGTGTTCCAAGCGTGCCCGGATTTCCGGCGTCGGCTCCGGGAAACGGCGCGGTAGAAAATCGTCAACCAGTTTTCTCAGGTAACTCGCCGCATCGTATCCGTCGGGAATCCGGTAAATCGGCAGATAAGTTTGGTCAAAATCAAAATCGACATTGCACCGCTCGGCAATCCGGACCGTATTGGCGATCGCTTCCGGCTCATCGGGGAAAAGGGCGGCCATCTCCGCCCCGGTCTTCAGATAAAATTCCTCCGTGGGAAACCGGAGGCGGTCGCTGTCGTTCACCGTTTTGCCGGTCTGGATGCAGAGCAGCACATCGTGGGCCCGGGCATCGCCCTTGCGGATATAGTGCGCATCGTTCGTCGCCACCAGGGGGATGGAGAGTTCCCGGCTCAGGCGCAGCAACGCCGCATTGACTTTCTTCTGTTCCGGAATCCGGTGGTCCTGCAGCTCCAGGTAAAAATTGTCCGGCCCGAAAGTATCGTTAAGCCTTACCGCTGTCGCTCGTGCCTGTTCATAATTGTCGGTCAGGACCGCCTGCGGGATCGCCCCGGCCAGGCAGGCGCTCAGACAAATCAGCCCTTCATTATATTTCTCCAGCAGTTCCCAGTCCACCCGCGGCTTGTAATAGAAACCTTCCGTGAAGGCATAGGAGACAAGCTTGACCAGGTTTTTGTACCCCTGCCGGTTTTCCGCCAGCAGCACCAGGTGATAAGGAGAATCGTCATGCTGGGCGACCCGGTCATGCCGGGTCCGCTGCGCCATATAGACTTCGCAACCGATAATCGGTTTGATGCCCGCCTGCTTCGCCAGCTTATAAAAACGGATAACGCCGTACATCACCCCGTGGTCGGTGATGGCCAGAGCCGGCATTCCCTGCCGCTTGGCCTCCTCCACCAGTTCCTCAAGGCGTCCGGCGCCGTCCAAAAGACTGTACTCAGTGTGCGTATGCAGATGCACAAACGGTATGGAATTGTTCTCCGCAGCGATATCCGTCTTCGTCATTTCCGCTTTCATCCTCCGGGAGTAATTCTCTCTTACGATTATAACCTTTTCGCCGCCAAACTACCGAAAATCTAATAAATATGTCCCCGCATGATATCGGCGAGATGCGCCACGTGGTCGTCAATGCGCTCCAAATTGCTGATGACATCCAGGTAGACAACACCCGAGGAAGTCAGGCAGAGACCCCGGTTGAGCCTGTCCATATGGTTGCGCCGCAGGTCCTTTTCCATTTGATTGACGATTTGCTCCGTCGCGAGTACCTGCTCCGCCAACTCTTCGTTATCGTTTTCCATGGCCTCCTTGGCCCGTAGAATATTCTCCTGCACCAGGGCGGCCATCTCTTTCAACTCGTGGACGGCCGCATCGGAAATCACCAGGTCGTGGTCGATCCGGTGTTCGGCCAGTTCGGCGATGTTAATCGACAGATCGCCGACGCGCTCGATATCGTTGGCGACATTCAGCAGTCCGTTCAATTTTTCCGACTGTTTTTCGGTCAACGATTTTTGGGACAGCGTAACGAGATAGGCAGTGATATCCCGTTCGAGCTCATTAATGACTTCCTCGTGCTGGAAGGTCTGCTTGACTTGCTTCTTGTCGCCCCGGATAAATGCGTCCATAGCGCAGACGAGAGCGTCGCGGGAAATGCAGGCCATCCGGCCCAGTTCATTGACTACCTGAACCAAAGCGATGGAGGGGGTATCCATGATACGCCGGTCAAGGAACTTCAGGCCGTGCTCGATTACAATTTCTTCCCCGGGCACGAGCCGCTCGACGATGCGCACCAAGTAACGGACAAAAGGAAGCATCACGAGCGTCGCCACGACGTTGAACAAGGTGTGGGCGTTGGCGATCTGCCGGACAATATCGCCGGAAGTGGCTTTGACTACCGTCACGTACAGAGGCAGGATCGGCAGAAACAACAAAGTGCCGGCAAGCTTGAACAACAAATGAAATACCGCCGCCCGGCGCGCAGCCACCGAAGTCCCGATACTGGCGAGCAGCGCGGTCGCCGTTGTTCCGATGTTATCGCCGAACAGAATGGGCAGAGCAACCTTCAGGGAAACGAGGCCGTAGCTCGCCAGCGCCTGGAGGATACCGATCGTGGCGCTGCTGCTCTGCACCACCGCCGTCAAAGCGGCACCGGCCAGGACGCCCAGCAGCGGGATGTGGGAAAACTCCGTCATTAGCGAGGTGAACGCCGGCATATCCTGCAGCGGTTTCATCGCTGCCGCCATGAACTTCATCCCGAGAAAAAGAAGCCCGAACCCGAGAAAGATCAGCCCGTAATGGCGGTACTGGCGCTTGGGGGAAAACAAGTGCAGCGCCATTCCGATGCCGATGGCCGGAAGCGCATAATCGGTCAGTTTGAAGGCGATCAACTGCGCCGTAATCGTTGTCCCGATAGCCGCGCCCATAATGACCCCGACGGCCTGGTGCAAAGTCATCATCCCGCTGTTGATGAACCCAACGACGATGACGGTGGTGGCGCTGCTGCTCTGAATAACTGCCGTGACCAGAGTTCCGACCAAAACACCCAGTAGGGGGTTGGCCGTAAGGATGGCCAGCAGGCGACGCATCCGGTCGCCCGCCGCTTTCTGCAGACCGTCCCCCATCAATTGCATACCGTACAAAAACATTCCCAGTCCGCCGATCAGCTCGAAAAGCATGGATTTTGCCATCTAATCCTCCTGTGTAACGAAAATCTCCCACGTTCCTCCCTGAAAACGAACCCGGATCATGTCTTCTCTGCGACAAACCTAAAAGTACTTCGTGAAAGACGGGATTAGTTCCTCCCTCCCGGCGGCTTCTTTTTCCCGTAGAAAAAGCGGGTAATGACCCGCCAAGTTTAGCCGGCCTGAAAGAAAAGCCGGACGCGCTCGATAAACGTTTTAGCCTTGCTGCCAGTCGGCGGAGCTTCCTCTCCGGCCAGGATTTTATCGGCAATCTGGGCGATACAACGGGCAGCCGGGGCGTTGGGCGAGAGGAGCAAAAGCGGTATCTGGCGTTTCACCGCCCGGACTACGCTGACATCGTCCCAGACGCAACCGGTGTAAATCAGTTCGACTCCGAGAAACCGCCCCGTTGCCTTCCGCATATTGTCGGCCGCCTGCAGCGCCTCCGCCGGCGTCTCCGCCCGATTGACAACGAGCCGGAGCTTGGCGGCAATGTCCTGGCGGGCCAGTACCTTCAGCAGCCCGTAAGCGTCAACCAAAGCGTGCGGTTCCGGCGTCGTCACCAGCAGGACCTCGTCCGCCGCCAGAATAAAGTTTAAAACGTTCCGGGAGATACCGGCGCCGGTGTCCAGAAGCAAAACATCGGCCTCTTTCTCCAATTCACCGAAACTTGCCACCAGGCGGCTGAATTGCCACTCGCTCAAATCGGTCAGGTCATTCAGGCCCGATCCACCGGGGATAATGTTTATTCCGCCCGGCGCCGGGACGACAATATCCCGGATCCCCTTCTCCCCGCTGAGCAGGTGGCTGATATTGTAGCGCGGCTGGAGATTGAACAGGACATCGACATTGGCCATCCCCAGATCGGCATCAACGACGTAAACCCGCAGCCCTTTGTTAGCAAAGGCCACGGCCAGATTGATGAGGATGTTCGTCTTCCCTACCCCGCCTTTGCCGCTGGTGACCGCGATGACTTTAGCCAGCCGGCCTTTTGTCTCGCTAACCACCCGGGCAACCGCGTCGGGACGGGAAATGGCCAGATGCGGGTCCAGACCGAGGCTCCGTTCCACAACCTCCGCCGCGAACCGGTGCACCTCACCGTCCGGAGCGGTTACCGTTGCCTGGACCTTCTCACCCAGACGCAGCAGGACGACCCGCCCCTCATGGTAGAGCATCGCCAGGCGAAGCGAATTGCTGCCCACAGCCTGGATTTCGCTCCGGAACGTCCCCCGATATATGGAATTCTGCGGTTCAATGGTGATCGTCTGCCCGATAAAGAAAATGTCTTCCATCCGCTTGCCCGCTCTCCCCGCCTGATGATACTTATAAATTCGCCTAAGAAGGGGATACTCCTTTTCGAACCATGCCGGGGACCGGAACAAGGGTTAACAAATATCCGAAGCTGTCATAGTTTGGTCAAAACCGACGCCATTTTCCCGTCCATAGTCCCCGGTTTATCCCGCCGGTCGTCGATTTTGATCAAGGTGGAAACTCTGAGTGCGCCTTCGGTAAACGGCACTTCGTGCATTTGCCGCACCGCCTGCAGCAGCAAATCGAGTTCACCTTCCAGAACGGTTGCCATCGGCGTCAATTGCCATTTGACTCCCGGTATGCCGTCGAGTACCTTGTGGCAGTTGGCCACGTATTTGCTGACGCTGGGTGACCCGGTCCCGATGGGGGTAATGCTGACCTGGGCTATCGCCATAGTTTTGCCTCCTCCTGTAATCTTGACCTGTTTACAGCTATTCCCCGCCGGCGGACAAAATCCTCCGTTGGTCCCCGGCTTTGCCGGGATTAAGATTAGCAATCCTCAGATATGGCTACAGATGAAACCATTGACTATTTCGCCACTCATTTGCCGGATTTGGCTTAAAGAAGCAACATATGGTAGACTATAGTCGAAGGTAGGACCGTTTGGTACGCGTAAAATTAACGGCACCTTGCAGCCCCGCCGCAAAACGGCTATAATTGCCTTGCATTTTCTTGTGCAAAATTCCCCCGGAAATCCGGAGCAAGCAAGGAGGAAAGAAAAATGCCCGTTCCTTCTACCAAAGACTCACTCAATCGCTTGTCGGCCAAAGAAAGAATTTATTCTACCATCAGAGATTGGATTATCGAAGGCGTGCTGGAGCCAAACGAGAAACTCTCGGATGTAGAGCTTTCCGAATATTTCTCCGTCAGCCGCACCCCGGTGCGGGAGGCTTTTCAGCTTCTGGCCGCCCAAAAGCTCGTCCGAGTATTACCCGGCAAAGCAACGATAGTGGCCGACATTAAGCCGGATAATCTGCGGGAATGGTATTTGCCTCTGGCGCACTTGCAGGCGCTGGCGGCCGAACTTGCCTGTCAGCGCCTTGACGACAAGCAGATTGATGAATTGGAATTGCTGAACCAAAGGTTCGCGCAGACTATCCGCACCGGTGAAATAGCCGCCAGCCTCAAAGCGGATGCGGCTTTTCACCGCAAAATCCTCGACCTGGCTGGGAACCAATACATCACGGAATTCTCCGAAACATTGCTCTTGCATGTGCAGCGGATCGAATACGCTTTTTTCCGGCAGGCGAAGGGGCTGGAGCAATCGGTGCGGGCGCACGCGGATCTGATCGCGGCGCTGCGCCGGCGCGATGCCCAAGCCGCCGGTTTTCTCATGAAGAACAATTGGCTGCTGACCATGGAGCGCTTTGAGCAAGAACTGGCTGATAAAAAGGTTTAGATCTTGACACCCGGCAAACCATCCAATAGAATAGAGATATGCAATATATTGCATATCTCTATTCTGGCTTTCGGAGGGTTGCTGCCGTGCGTGACGAATACAAATTATTAATCCGACAGCGGAAAGCGGGCCGCTTGCCCCCGCCGGATTTTCTCGGCCTCGCTGCCGCCGAACAGGTCCGCCGCTTCCACGAAAGCTTCCCGCAGTACCAGATGACTCCGTTGGCAGTCTTGGATAATCTGGCCAAGGAACTCGGGGTTGCCAAGATTTACGTCAAAGACGAATCTTACCGATTCAGACTCAATGCCTTCAAGGTTCTGGGCGGCTCCTACGCGGTCGGACGGATAATTGCGCAGCGGTTAGGACTGCCGGCGCATCAGCTTACTTATCAGACCCTTACGGCCCGGGAGACACGAGATAAACTCGGCAACCTCACTTTTGTCACCGCAACCGATGGAAACCACGGCCGCGGTATTGCCTGGACGGCGGCTGTCCTGGGCCAGAAGGCGGTCGTATATATGCCGCAGGGCGCCAAACCGGAGCGCGTGCACAGCATCCGAGCTACCGGAGCCGAAGTTGTCGAAACTTGCCTGAGCTATGACGACGCCGTGCGCCACGCGGCGCAAATGGCCGAACAACACGGCTGGCTTCTGGTTCAGGATACTGCCTGGGCGGGTTATGAAGAAATCCCCGTCTGGATTATGCAGGGATACCTGACCATGGCTTATGAAGCGTATCAACAGTTACGCCAGAACGGTGAGGAAAGACCGACCCATATCATCCTGCAGGCCGGAGTCGGCTCCATGGCCGGAGCTGTGCTGGGCTTTTTCGTCAATATGGACGGAGAGGACTGGCCGGTCACGGTTATCGTGGAACCGGATCAGGCGGATTGCCTCTTTCGTACCGCGCAAGCCGGCGACAGGACTCTCCGCCGGGTCACCGGCCGGATGGACACGATCATGGCCGGACTTGCCTGCGGGGAGCCGAACCCCGTCGGCTGGAAGGTGCTGGATGCTTATGCCGACGCCTTTGTCTCCTGCCCCGATCCGGTTGCCGCCCAGGGCATGCGGATACTTGGCAATCCGGCCGGTGCCGACCCCAGAGTCATTTCGGGCGAGAGCGGCGCCGTGGGAATCGGTTTGGCGGCGGAATTGTTGACCAGACCTGAGTTTTCCGTCTATAAGGAACGACTGCAGCTCGACCAAAACGCCAGGATCCTATTCTTCAGCACCGAAGGGGATACCGATCGGGCGGGATACCGTTCGGTGGTGTGGAACGGAGCTTTTCCGCTGCTCTGATTACGTGAAAGGAGGGATGCAAGCCGGCGCCCCGAAGAGTTTACCATGAACGGGCAGTTCATTTGGCCTGAAAATAAGGAGGTTGGACAGCGGATGACGGATATCTACAAGGGAATCGAAGGCGTGGAACCGCAAGCGGTGCTCAAATGCTTTTGCGATCTCTCCGCGCTTCCCCGCATGCCGGGCAAACAAAAACAAGTCAGCGATTTTCTGGCGAATTACGTTCGGGGTTTGGGTCTTCCCTGCGTCCAGGACACCCACCTCAACGTCATTGCCCGCAAGCCGGCCTCACCCGGCTACGAGGCGGCACCGCCCGTAATGCTGCAGGCGCATATGGATATGGTCTGTGAAAAAGATCCCGGCGTGGTGCACGATTTTACCAAAGATCCTCTGACCCTGCTCCGGGAAGGAGATAAAATCACAGCGGACGGCACCACTCTTGGGGCTGATAACGGCGTGGGAGTCGCCTTTATCATGGCCCTTCTCGCCGACAAGGAGAGCAGGCACCCGGCCTTGGAAACCGTCTTTACGACTGACGAGGAAACCGATATGGGCGGGGCGTTTGCCCTGGATTACAGCCAATTCAAAAGCCGTACGATCATCAATCTGGACTCAACTGCAGTGGTCGTCTGCGGCTCCGGCGAACTGGAAGTGGAAATGCGCTTCGCCAAACAGGTAGTCCCCATTACGTCCGGCAGTGTGCAGTATAACATCAAAATCGGCGGGCTGATCGGCGGCCACACCGGCGCCAATGCCATGGCGGAGCGGGGCAACGCGATCGTGCACCTCAACCGGCTCCTTCTGGCACTGGACAAAAAAGTCGATTATCAGCTAATCACCGTGCAGGGCGGTGCCGGTATGTCTTCCGCCTTTGCCCGGAACGCAGAATGCACCATTGCCTTTGCCCCCGCTGCTTTAGCTGAGGTTAAGGCAATCGTCGCTGAGCATCTGGCGGTCTACCGGCAGGAGTTGAAACAGCGGGACCCCGGAATCACGGTGGAAATGCTGCCCGGTGCGGAAAGCCACACCGCGGCTCTGGCCCCGGCGACGGCGACCACCCTGAAAAGGCTGCTCGCCATTTCACCGGACGGAGTCTTTTCCTTCAACCGGGATTTCCCCGGGGCGATGGAAAGCTGTTCCAACGTCGGGGTGGTCGAGACTTACGAACGGGAAATCTTTGTCACCATTTTGATTCGCAGCGTCATCGCCGGGAAAAAATATTATCTCTATGACAAGGTGACCATGCTGTGCGATGCGCTCGGTGTCTCACACTGCATCGGCCGCGACCTGCCCCACTGGGATTACAAGGTCGACGATAAGATGGCAAAACTGCTGCAGGAAGTATACCCTGACCGGGAACCGTTCATCAGCCAGGGTACGGTTGAGTGCGGCATCTTTTGCGCCAATCTGCCGGACGCCACTGTCATCGCTCTGGGGTCGCCTTATTACAATCCTCACTCTCCCCGCGAATACTTCCTAATCAGTGAGACAGAAGTATACTGGAAACGCCTGCTGGACTTCCTGGCCAAGCTCAAGTAGAATACCGAAAAAACCGACCGGGCGGAGGTTATGCAAACCTCCGCCCTTGCTTACCCGGCTTTCAGCCGCCGGCTCAACACCTCGTGGATACGCGGTAGCGCCCGGACGGTCGCCTCCGCGCCTTTTTTGATGCAGTCGGGGATCTTTGCTGTATCGGTCAGGCCGACGTCGTAGATCCGCGGCTTGATAACCACGTCCGCATATTGTTCCAATTTCAGGTCGGTTATCTCTTCTCCCATGATATCCACCGACTGGGTCAGGATTTCCACGATATCGTCAATTCGTTCCGCCTTCTGCCCGCTGAAGCCCAAATCGACGGCCAGGACAATATCCGCCCCCATCGCTTTTAAGATACCGGCCGGAACACTTTCTTTCAGACCGCCGTCCACACAGACCCGGCCGCCGATTTCTTTCGGCTCGAAGACACCCGGGATGGCGGAACTGGCCCGGACAGCCTCGCTCACCGTCGCGTCCGTGACATATACGGTGCGGGGCTGAGTCGCGACGGGGATACTCTCGCGCGGCAGGAAGGCGACCGTATCGCCGGTCTGCACATCCGTCGCAATGACCGCCAGCGGCAGCAGCAGTTCATCGAAAGAGCGCCCGCTCGTCTGACTGGCCAGCAGCCGTTCCAGCTTGACGCCCCGGACCAGTCCAAGCGGGGCATCAAGCAGCGGCCCAAACGGGAGATGAAGGAAGTCGCAGGCGGCTGCGGCCGCCATTTTCAGGATGTTCCGCACGCTGACGTCGTAGTCGTACAGGTCTTTGCCGCCCAATCCGACAAAGACCTCTTCCAATTCCGCCGGCCCCAGGCCGCAGGCGTACAAACCGCCAATGACGCTCCCGGCGCTCGTCCCCGCCACCAGATCCGGTCTGATCCCGTTTTGTTCCAATACCTGCAGGACCCCGATATGGGCCGCTCCCCGCAGGCCGCCCGAGCCCAGGGCGAGACCGAGGAGCGGTTTCCGTAATCTTGGCGGCGGGCTGGTTTCGGACCGCAAAACTATTTTCACGGCAATTCCCCCTGTCATTCATATTCTCGGACAAATAGACCAGGCTATTTTATCATATGAATGACAGCGCAAGCCGTGCCTACCGGGATATTCATTAGCATAACGCTGAAAGCTCTGATTTAGCTGTATAATGATGCGCTTTATATTTTAGCCTTCGTTCCCGATATGGCACGCATGGTTCGGACGCAAGCGACCTTTAGTGAGCAGCGCGCCGTGTCCGGTGAAGACGAGACTGAAGACGGGGTCGAGCCATGGAGGGCGAGGCGACAATTGCGGCATGGAGGCCGTGTTTGTCAGTATAACCCCGTCGGAAGCCGAGACTGAGCCGCTGACACGGCCGATGCGAAACTATGTCGCCAAGGCCGGGCCGTAAAAAAATCCATCCTGGGTAACAAAGCGACAATTCCTATTCCTGCCTGTATCTATCATCAATACCATCACTTTCCGACGATATAGTCAACGTACAGCCGGGAGCGGAAAATATCCGCTCCCGGCCGAAAACCGAAAAGATGTTATCGCTTCGCCGGCCCGTACAGGATCTGCCCGCCGGCCGCTCCGGTGTGAGCGCCTTTTTCGACCGTAACTTCGCCGTTGACGATGACATAATCGATCCCCGCCGCGTACTGGTGCGGCTCGAAAAACGTGGCGGTATCGGCGACCCGTTCTTCGCTGAAAATTGTGATATCGGCCCAGTTACCCGCTTTGAGAACCCCGCGATCGGTCAGCCCCAGCCGGTCGGCCGGCAGCGAGGTCATCTTCCGGACTGCCTCCTCCAATGTAATTACCTGCTCTTCCCGGACATAGCGCCCAAGGACCCGGGCAAAAGTGCCATAGCTTCTGGGATGGGGTGAGTCTTTTCCGTATTCGCAGACATGTCCGTCGGTAACCACCGCAACGTAGGGACTCCGCATAATCGTTTTGATATCGTCTTCGTTGATGTAGTGGTAAATGACCATCGGCTCGCCGGCCAGATACATTTCGATGACCAGATCGATCCCATTCTCCAGACTTGGCGCAATCCCTCTCTGCTCCAGAATGTCTTTGAGTGTCTTACCGGCATAAGACGGCTCCACCTGATAAGTCGAGACCTGAATCAAGGCAAGGTCTTCCCCGACCCGGATTCGGATTTGGTTCGCGGCGTACGCCTTAATTCGCCCGAGCAAGACCGGATCCCGCATTCTTTCCACCAACCGGTCGTTACCGCCCTCCAGTGCCCAGTCCGGGAAGCACTGACTGAAGCCGGTACAGGAGGCTCCGTACGGGTACTGATCGGCGGTGACATCCACGCCCAGAGCCCGCGCCATGGTCAGCATATTGATCAGCACCGGGCCGTAGCCCCAGACGGCGGCGCCGCAGGGCTTCAGGTGAGAGATTTCGACCGGGACATCGGCCCGGCGGCCGATCTCGATGGCTTCGCCCACGGCGGTAATGACCCCGGTCTGTTCATTCCGGGTATGGGTTGCGTAAAAGCCGCCGTATTTTTTGACTACTTTGGCCAGCTGCACCAGTTCATCCGTCGTCGCATACCGGCCCGGCCAGTATTCCAGGCCGGACGACAGCCCGAACGCTCCCTCGCGCATCGCCCGCTCCACGAGGCGCTCCATCTTCGCCAGTTCTTCGCCGGATGCTGCGGTCGTGGAATCGGCCATTCCGGCGAGACGAACGTCGCCGTGGCCGACCAGCGTCCCGAAGTTGACGGAAGGTTTGGCCGCCGCGACGGCCGTGAGAAAAGCGCCCACCTCGACGGTACAGGCCCCACCGCCGCAGTTCGTGCCGATGACCGTGGTGACTCCCTGCCGGATATAATTGTCCGCCCCGGGGACTTTACGAATGCTTTCGTCGGCGTGGGTATGAATATCAATAAACCCCGGCGCGACGATATCGCCCCCGGCGTCGATAACTTTGCCGGCCGTCGCCCCGGACAAATCACCGATCCGGGCGATCTTCCCGTCCTTGACCGCAATATCGGCCCGGTAACCTCCTTTCCCGGTGCCGTCCACCAGGAAGCCGTTGTTGATGATGAGATCGTAGTTCATTCCCACCACACCTTTCACTGATATTATTCGTTTGCGGTACGGGCGTAAACCCGATTACTGCCTCCGGTCGGGGACTTCAGGATTCTCCGTCAGGCCGGAAGGCATGCCTTCCCTAATCCTTATCATATCTTGCTGTGACGCAGCCGGCAACAACATTCTTGCAGCGAAAAATATTAACTGAGAAACATCCTTTCCGTGAGGCTTTTGCCGCATTGCCTAGTCCAGATGTTACAATACCCGCGCTGCCGAGTTATTCCCAATCCGTCGTTCAAAGATCAGCCACATAACTTTTGAGCGGCAACTGCTCCATATCCATTCTTCCTTATGTCATGCCGTTCCTGTCGGCCCGGCTCAGGTATCAACCGAACTTACTTCCGACTCCGGCGGCACGCGCCCGCCTTAATCATCCTGGCTGTTATCCCGGTCATGAGTTGGCGGACATTGCCGCTCCCGGCTCTTGTGCCGGATGAACTCATATTGTGCCGGGGTATCCATATCCCACAGCACCGCCTCATCCGGCACCGGAACTCTTAAAACCTCCGCCGCGTGCCGCTGCAGCAATGTGCGCATGCCGGCGGGAAAAACATCCCGGAGAATTTCGTCGCGGTATTGCATGGACACCAGGCACGGATGGCCTGCCTTCCCTTGGTAAGTCGGCAAAACGATCGGCGCAGCGGTCGCTTCGTGCCGGTGAATCAATTCGCGGACGGTGGCGGCCGCGACGAGCGGACAATCCGCCGGCGTCAGCAGAAACGCCGCGATGTCCGGCCCCATTGCCCGGACTCCTGCCTGCACCGAAGTGAACATATCCAATTCATAGTGCTCATTGTGCACGAAGGTCACCGTATCCGCTTCGCGACAATTGTTCCGGATACGCTCGGCCTCGTACCCGAGTACCACGTAGATATCCTTTATTCCCGCCGCCCGAAAGTACGCCGCCGTTGTCTCCAGCACATTGCCGCCGGACAGCGGCAGCAGCAGTTTCGACCGGCCCATACGGGAGCTGAGCCCGGCGGCCAGAATTAAGGCGGCATAACGACCGGTCATCGTCCCGTCCTTCGGACGCGAATCATTTCGGCCGCGATCGACACAGCGATTTCTTCCGGCGTCTGCGCCGCGATGTCGACCCCAATCGGCGAATAAACCCGCGCGATGTCCCGTTCTGTGAAACCGTAGTCCAGCAGGTCCTGATAAATCTTATCGCGCTTGGAGCGGCTGCCGATCATTCCGATGTAGCGGGCGCCGGTTTGCAGCGCCTGGGCGAGCACATCACGGTCAAAACTGTGCCCGCGGGTTACAATCACCACGAACGTGTCGGCGTCGCAGGGCTCGTGCAAGAATACATCCCGCGTCAAGGTAGCAAGCGCCAGCACGCGGTCGGCGTTGGGAAACCGCTCGCAGTTGGCAAACTCATCCCGGTCGTCGATAACCACCGTCGTAAAACCCAGCATATGAACCAGCGGAGCCAATTGCCATCCGACGTGCCCCGCGCCGACGATAATGGCTTTCGCTTCGCTGCCAATCGGCCGCAGGTACAGGCGCCGCTGTCCGGGTACGGTAAAAACCGCAGCTCCGGACGGCTTACCCGGGTCGGCAAGCAGGGCGCCGGCATCACCCGGAAAGCGGCCGAGTACCGTGCCGTCCGCCAGGAGCAAACATTGGTGCACCCCGGTATCCGCAGCCAGGCTGATACCGAACCACGCGCGCCCGCCGGTGCGGTAGACATCCGCCATCGCCTGATACAAATCATAGTATATCGGATTTGCGGCATCAACGTAATCAATCCAGATGTCGGTCGCACCGCCGCAGATCATACCTATTTGCTGCGCCGCTTCATTCGTCAAACCAAAATGAATGAGCGCTGACCGCTTTTGGGCCAGGACTTCCCGCGCCCGCCGCAGCGTATCGTACTCCAGCGCTCCGCCGCCGACGGTTCCCACGCTGCGCCCGCCCGCCGCCACGAGCATACTCGCCCCCACCTCGCGCGGGGTGCTGCCGCTCCTGCCAACGACAACGCAGAGGGCAAAATCCGCACCGTTTTTCAACAGTTCACTCGCAGTCTGCGCAATAGCCCGCAAGGCTTTCTCCTCCTAGTCCCGGTCATCCTCCACGGCAAAGCCAAAGGACAGCAAAATATCTTTCATCGCAAAATAAGTATTCTCAATCAGTTGCGGACAGCGCGTGAACCGGTTCGCCCGGTCCCGCTCGAGAATATCGTCGCAGTTGACGCTGCCGTAAACCGTAGCATGCTCGTCCTCAAACCACTCGACCAGAGCGGGAAGCATCGCTTCTTTGGCCAGGGCCGCGTCAAACAGGCTGAGCGCGCATGCCGCACCCGTCAAAGCGCCGCAGCAAAGCCCCTTCCCCATCCCGCCGCACAGGCCGCCGACCGCTTGGACCAGTTGCTCGTTCGTTTCGCCGCGCAGATACAGACCCATGGCCACCATCACCTGGGCGCAGCAGTGTCCGGAAGCCTGCAATTCGCGCAGTCGCTCCATTTCCCGCATCCAACCACTCCCCGTCACGGCTTGAACATTCGCACTCGCTGTCCGACTTTCGCCAGCAGCGTCTCCGGCTCGTACGCCGCAATGCGCCAGCATCCGTCCAGATCGGTAGGAACGAAACCCGCCAGGCAATCTGCCCCGAAATCGAACAAGACCGGGGAAAGCGGCACACTAGTGCCCACCAAAGTGGTCTTCGCCCGCTTGGACAGCTCGAGCAGCCGCGGCATGGTCTTATTAATCAGCGCCGAGCCGGTGATGAACACATAGTCCGCCTCCGGCAGTAAATATTCGCAAGCCGGGTCGGGGTAATCGCCGGTCTGAGGCTGCCGCTCCAGGATCGACAGTTCGCAGATATCACAGAGGCGCCGCTCCAGAAACGGGAAATGGCCGACCACGCAGACGCGCTTCCCGGCTATCTCTTCATAACTGGCGGTAAAGGCGTCCTCGTTGCGCCCGTCCGCACTCGGTTGTCCGCCGTTCCGGCCGAACACTTCGCACTGATTAAAATAAGCGTTGATGGCGGCCATCCCCAGGCCTGCCTCGATATAATTCCAGGATTTCACCCGGGCCGCCATGTCGATGAGCGGCCGCCCCCGCAGGTCCCCCCGGATAAGCGGCGGCCGCGTCCGACCCGCCGTGGTCATAGCGAGCCCGACCCCGCCGGATGTGCGCATCGCTGTCCAGACGGTCCCCGCCAGGCTGTCCGTAACCGTAAGGTGGCGCGGGATCTGCTCCAGCAGGGCATCGTACAGTTCCCACACAGCCGTCACTCCCCGTCCTCCCGAAAAATGGCGCCGAGAAATGCTTGCACCTGCCGCCGGATATCTTCACCCGTGCCGTCTGTTATCTGAACCGGGGCAACATGGATAACCTGCTTCAACAGCTGCAACCGCCTTTTACCGCATTCCTCCGCTCCGTCCACGTCGTCCTGCATCCGCTGCAGCGCGGCCTCGGATTTCCAGACGCCGATGACCGGCGTTCCACCCATAAATAGGTCGCACAGGGCGGCGAAAAACCGGTCGCTCAGCAGTTCCACCCCGCCGATTTCATCGAGCAACACCAGTTGCTTCGTCGCAGCGCGCCGCAATATCGCCGCTCCGTATTCATCGAACACCTTAAGATCAAAGACACGTTTCTCTCCCTGCCAGGTCAAAAACGCGTGGGACGCCAGGCCGCGCCAGACCGTGTCAGATGTAAAATCCCCCTGGTCCACTCCGCACAGAGCGTAGGCGACACAGCGTCCTTCGTGCAGGTGGCGCTGCACATAGTAACCGCCCAGGCTGGCCCGATACGGTGCCAGCAGGGAGAGCAACCGGGTCGATTTCCCTTGTTTTGACGGACCCGCAATCAGTAACCCGCTTACTTTTTCCAAGGCTGCCTCCATTTTCTTGCCGGTAAGCCGTGACCCCCGCATTAACGGGCGAAGATTTTCCGCGCAAACAAAAAACCCTGCTTCACACCACAGGGTACAGAGCGGAAAAACCCGCTTGCACAGGCCAACCAATCGCTTGCGATAGCCTTTTTTCCGCGTCTCGGCCCAAGCCTGATCCACGGCTTCACCTGCATGTGATTCCTTTCCAGTAGCGGGAGGCGCTGACGTTTCCATCAGAGCCCAATGGTCAAGTCGCATAGGCATCGCCCTTAGCGCCAGTGACTCGGTTTCACAATAAGGATACTGTTAATATGGTAGCATCCCCATCTGGAAAAGTCAAGAAAACGCGCGATTGCGGTCCCTACCACACCCAAACAGATAACCCTTTGCTGCTCTAGATAAATGGCTATCTGCAAATGATGCCGACGCCTGGAACTGCTCACAGCGAGGCGGTAACCAGAATTGGCATTGGCTGGACCGCGAGCCGGGCAGGATGCCGCAGGCTGCATACCCTGCAGGACGGAGATGTATGCACCACCGCCGCTGACATCGTTTCGGGCATCCATCAAACAGGGTACGGCCCACCTATTTAGACAGATTATTATGCAGCCCAATCTTCTCTTCCAATTCGCCCAGCATCGGTGCAATCATCTGCATCACATCTTCAATCTCTTTATTACTCAGCTCCGCACCCTGGTAGCGCATCCACCTGCCTCGATTTCCCACTAGGTTATTCAATATACCACCTACTTCAAGCAATATCTTAAGAATTTGTTCTGGCTCGTAATTATCTTTATAGGCAAGTGTTTTTAAAATGTATTCATATTCTTTTATAACCTGTTCAGTCATATATCCCGCTTTTATACTTTTAACTTCTAGAAATGGTGTGTTATTCTGATATTGGCCTAACAGTTGGATTAGATTATCCTTATTGTTGCTCTCCACCCCCATATGCGTGTATCCTACTATTGTAGCAAAGCGACGGAACTCAACCCAGAGAATGTTTTGGCTTCTGAAATATAAAAGGCAAAGCAAAATAGAATTAACTATCAGAGAGAGTACCAATCCCGCAATTAAGGCTCTTTGTTTAGTATACTTTCCCATTTATATACTCCTCCTTCTTATGACCTTAGGAGTTAAGACAATTCACTGTTGCTATAGTGCTGAGGAGCTAACCTCGTCAGCACTATAGCAACGCTTACTTATTGTGGAATAGGTACTGATGGAGAACTATCGACAATTGATGCTGATTGTACCTGTAAGGTCTCTGTATGTGTAAACGTAGTTATATATGTCATATAACTGGTATGTGGATTGAACAAAGGCAGTATACGGTGTACCTGGTACTGAGCCGCCTGACATCTGAATCGCAAATTCTCCACCAAGTCCTCTGGCGTTAGCCCAGCTACCATTCCAATAATGGTCTTCGCTTTTGAAATGGCTGCTATAATTGCTAACATTGCTTAGCTCCTTACGCGCTGCATTCGATGTTCTAGTACACAGAAATTGTAGAACTTGAATTGCTCCATCAATAGGTGCGTACCCAATTGTAATTGAAACATTAGAAAGAACGGATTTAGGTTGAGAAACTCCTGTTACATCTAAACCTACTGTTTGTTGATCAGGATCAACGTAATTGTATTGACCACGCACGGCGTATACATCGACATAATCACCGTAATTCGTTTTGAGCATTGATCTAATTGTATACCATGCTGCATTTTCAGTCGTGTATAAACCAGGGACTCCGACTACTTGCATAACCATGTAAGTGTTACTCGTTGTTAACCTAATGTTGCTTTCACCATCAAGAAGTGAATCAACCCCTGATGCATTCTCCTCTAGCGCAGCGAATTCATTAACCGATTCCACTTCATTTTTGGGACCAATTTTGTTCTTCTTGAAATATTCATTGACTGCAACAGATGATAATTTATCTTTGCCTGCTGTAAAATTAATAAAGCTGTTGCGCCCACCGTTAATATACCCAGAAACAACATCAGCTTTATTAACAATTACAATCTCGCCGTCACATTCGGTTGTTTCACCAAAGTTGTCTATTCTGCTGAATTTCCCTAGCAGGAAGGTTGTTTCCCCAGCGATTTCATACCCCACAGACGCGAACATCCACGTGATATCTCCAACTTTTACGTCCCCATAAGCGGAAACAGTTTTGCCAGAAGTATTAGCAATTTCGTTTAAGGTAACTACAACATCATTGGTCTTTTCACCGTTTTCATCATATGCAAACCCAGTCAGAACACGAGAGCCTGTTTTCTTTAAAGCAAATACAGGGAGCGCTGCACTTAATAGCAGGCATAGTATCAAAATCGCAGCAATTTTCTTTTTCAATTATATCCCTCCCAAATATGTTTACTTGCTTGATGTCACATTACTGAACCGTGTTTTCAGCCATCGCTAGGCACCCATTTCCAAACAAAAATCGCTAACTGTCATATCTCTCCTCCCCTCGGCTTCCCCTTTACAGCAGCCGAGGGGAGGGTTACAATTGAATCATCCCGACCTTTGCTGCGGCAAAGGGGAGGTACTCGCTTCGGCAGAGACAGGTTAGCCGCCATGGTCTGCCGAAGCTGTTTTTTTGCGGTTCTACCTAATAGATACGATAGCGGGAGAAATGTTTCATGTTTCCATAATATTTTTTTATTTTCGGGAACATTTTTTTCTCCCATGTATCTTATAAGTGAACATATCAAAGGAGGTCATGTCATGCACAAGTATCTAAGATCCGCTTCTGTCCTGTTCCTGGCCCTGCTCGTCTGCCTGCAAGCCGGCCTGCCGCCGGTTATGGCGGCAGGTATTATCGGCGAGCCGGCTGAAGGTATCCGTTCCGCGAACCCGAACTTCGCGCAGGGCTCGATCCGGGATAACTTCGGCGGCATGTCAATCGAAGCACTGTATTACATTAAAGACGGAACTTGCTCGATCGCCAACCTCGGTAGCGGCAAAGTCAGCATCGGCGGGAAAACCACCACTTACTACAGCGTAGACACCGTGTCGGTCGTGGTGTATCTGCAGCAGTACGACGGTATGCGCTGGGTCGATGTTTACTATGTCCAGGACAGCCGGGCCAATAGTAACCTGGCTGAGGTGCTCAGCAATGTGACCGTGGATCGGGGGTATAACTATCGGACGCGGGCCGTCCATACCGCGAAAAACGGTACGGTGACCGAAACCGCCTCCAGTATGTCAAGCTATATTTTTGTCAACTGACACGCATTATGCAAACAATAAGGGGGCGCAGCCGCGCCCCCTTATTGCAATCCTTCGGCGATTTTCACGATCTCGTCGGCCCGGAGGTTACCCTCGACTACTATCCTTATTCCTTCGTCAATCAACCGTAGTTTCGCATATGCATCGTCAAACACCAACAGCAAGGCTTCCCGGCCGTTTATTGTTAAGTTGCGCACTTCCGTATCTTCATCGTACACATGAATCCCTTCCGAATAATCACCGGGCAGGAATTCCTCCGTGATCAGCAATTGTTTCTCATTCTTCGCATACTGGATGTCAATCCGGAAATACGGACCACCTTCTCTTGCGTAGGCAATCACTTCTTTCAATACGATGTCGTCCGGCAAATAGCCCGGCAGCAATACCGTAAACTCGGCCCCGTTCACCGCATCTTCCAATGCTACCGACTCTCTTGTGATTCCTCCGTAGTTAGGCAGCTCAATCGGATTCCCCTGCGGTGTTTCCGGCAAGGTATCTCCATTATTCTTCCCGCGAGTGAAGTCGACCACTATTCTGACCGTTTTGTTCCACACCGTTGTTATCATCCGCCATATACGCGGATTCACCGCCGCCACCTCGCCGGCCGCCGTCAGGCTGCCAGCGGTTACAATGATGATTGCCGCCGCCACCGCAAGCCTTTTCCGCAGGGCTGCCCGACGTTTCTCTTTTTCAATCAGCTCCAGAGAAGCCTTGAGGCGGCGCCAGGCATTCTCTTCCGCAGGAATATCCAACCCGTCCATATACAGATTGGCGGCTTTTCCCAAAAGGTTGTCGAATTCCTTATCTTCCATTGGCTTTCCCTCCCTGCGGGCTGCGTTTTCCCTCTTCGCTTCCGGCACCTTCGTAACGGGCGTAGATATCCTGCAATGCCAGCCTGGCCCGCAGCAGCCGGCTCCGGACGGTGCTGTGCGGAATATCCAGCAGTTTTGCTATTTCTTCTCCCGAGTATTGATAGAAATAACACAGCAGAATAACCTGCCGGTGAATAAGGTTCAGATTGTCAATCGCAGCCGCCAATACCTCGGCGGCTTCCCAGCTTTCGGCGACTGCTTCCGGGCTTCCCGCCTTGCCTAGGCCGCCACCGGCCAAGGCATAATCAAATTTCTCTAGATCGTCCACAAGCACGAACCGGTCGTTGGCATGAATGATTCGCACAGCTTCGTTGTGAACGATTTTCATAAACCAATACTCGAATTTTCCGTTGTCGTTCAGTTGCCGGATATTACCGACAGCTTTGATGAACGCCTCGTGCACCGCGTCCTCGGCCAACTGCCGGTCGTGCAGAATCGAACCGGCGTAGCGGGCGGCTTTGCCGTTCAGCCGCCGGAACAGCAGTTCGATGGTGGCGAGATCTTTTGGGTTTTCTTTAAGACGGCATACTGCTTTGCTGATATCCTGTTCAGCCATGGCGGCAGGTAGCCTCCTCCGTCTACAATCTAGAGCAGCGAGAGGGTTATTTTGTTGCATCTTCCAGAAAATATTTTTGACAAAACAATGAAAACCCCTTTATGTAAACTATTCCACCCCTATTTTCTATTGACAGTCCGAGCCCATTCTCTCCCGAACAGCCGCTTTTATTCTGAGTTTTAACTTTCAAATCGAAAAAAACGCTCCGTCCGGGGTCAAATTTCCACAATCTTGAAGCCCAATCCCCTCATTTCTGCGCTCCGCCGCCCCGTCCGGAAGGTATCTCCCCTACCGCAGGGAATTATACATTATTATTGGGTACAGAACGGAGGCAGGCAAATGAACGATATCCTGATTCACAGCGGCTATGTCGTGACTATGGAAGGAGACGGTACCGGCATCATCATGGACGGGGCCGTGGCAATCAAGGGCAACAAAATTACCGCCGTCGGCCAATCGGACGAACTCCGGCGGGAACACAAGGCGCACCGGGAAATCGACGCCAAGGGCAAAGTCGTCATGCCGGGTCTCATCAACGCCCACTCGCACACCTGGGAAGGCGCTATCCGCGGCGTGGCGCAGGACACCAACAACTGGATGCAGCGCGGCGTGCGCCCGTTCACCGAGCACTTCACTCTGGAAACGATGGTCACCGGCTCCATGGTCACCGCGCTTGAAGCCTTGAAATCCGGGACCACCACCCTGCTGGACTTCAATAATCCCATGGACGCCATCGTCAAGAACTTCGACCTCTTGGGTATCCGGGCCCGGGTGGCCCCGACCATCAACGAAATGATGCCGGGGATGTCCAAGCTGAAGCTGGGCGAGCTGTATCCCTTTGACCCGAGTGTCGGCCAGCAGCGCCTGCTGGATAACGTGAAGCTGTTCGAGGAGTGGCACGGCGCGCGGGACGGCCGCATCACCGTCCTCTTCGGTCCTCAGGGCCCGGATATGATGAGAAAGGAATTATTGCTGGAAGTGCGCTCCTACGCCAAGAAGCTCGGCACCAAAATTCACATGCATGTCGCCCAGGGCGACCGGGAAATCAACCAGATGATCAAGCGGTACGGCAAACGGAGCATCCCTTACCTCGACGAGATCGGCTATATCGACTCGGACCTCCTGGCCGTCCACCTGACCGAGGCTACCCGCGAGGAAGTGGCGCTGCTGGCCCAAAAGGGCGCTGTGATGATTGCCTGCGTTTGCGCCATTGGCGTCATCGACGGCATCGTCGTCCCGGTCATGGATTATCTGGCCGAGGGCGGCAAGGTGGCTCTCGGCACCGACCAGACCCCGGGCAACAATAATTGCAACATGTTCAACGAGATGAAGTTCGCCGCCATTCTCAATAAATGCAAAGTGAAGGATCCGACGGCGCTGCCGGCGTGGAAAGCGCTGCGGATGGCCACCATCGAAAGCGCCGAAGCCATCGGCCTCGGCGCGGAAGTCGGCTCGCTCCGTCCCGGCAAGAAAGCCGACATCATCATCATCGATATGACGCATCCGAACCTCTCCCCGATCATCACCTATCCGATGCGCAACATCATCCCGAACCTTGTCTACGCCGCCCGCGGCAACGAGGTGGAGACGGTCATCGTCGACGGTAAGGTCATCCTGGACGGCTATCAGGTCCTGACGGTGAACGAAAAGGAAGCGGTGGCCAGGATGCAGGCGGAAGCCGACAAAGTGGCCGCCGCCACGGTGGAAGACTACAAGGTGGCGAATCCCGAATTGTTCGCCATGACCGAGAAGGGCTTTGTATAAACCGTTGCCGGTATTCAGAAGCCCCATGTGCTTTTCACAGCAATGAGAAAAGAAAATCCCCGGTGCCGCTGAGCGGCACCGGGGATTTTCTTCCAGGTCATAGCCCCAAAGCTTCATTGATCAGGATGATCTTGATCCGGCCGACCGGATAAGACTTCTCCGTTATCGTCCAGGTATTGCAGATGCGTTGCGGACTTCGGCAGTCGGCGCACTTCCCGGTCAGCCGGCAGGGAGTGTTGAAATCGGCATGCCGTTTGGCGTTGAGCGGAGCGGCCACGGTTTTGATCCGCTCCATCGCTGCCGCCAGATCCTCCGTAATCTTGTTGGTCCCGACCAGAATCACGACGTGTTCCGGCCCGAAAGTGATTCCCGCCACCCGGTTGCCGACCATGTCCAGGTTGACAAGCTGCCCGGCCGTGGTAATGGCGTTCGTCCCGGTCAGGAACAAATCGCTGGCTAAAGCCAGTTTCCGGTTGTGCATCCTCTCCGGCCGGGTCAAATGCGCGCCGAAGGTTTCAATCAGTTCGACATCCGCCGTCCGCTGCAGCTGCGGCAAAATATCCGTCGCGTGCAAAGTCATGGAGTCACCCCAGGAAACCACCCGCGGGTTAAGCCGATAGAATATTTCCCGCCAGAATACTGCCTCCGCCGCTTTCCGGTCGGCCGCCAGCCACACCGCAAACCCGTTCGCCCGCAAGGCTTCCAGCGTTTTCTCCACTCGGCTGCCGTCCGGCAGATGGACATTTTGCCCCACGGCTTCTCTCCTCCTTCGGGCACTATTCGTTGCCCGCAATACTGGAAGGTCTGACTCACTGCATACTATAGGATATAGTCTGTGTTTTCGTACTCCATATGCACACACGGCCCGGGCGTAAGCGACATTAGTAAGAATCGTGCCGTGTCCGGCGAAGACAAGGCCGAAGGGGCAGTTGCGAGCAGGACGGGAGCAACCGACAATCACGGCATGGAGGCCGTGTTTGTCGGGTCTGTCCCTTCGACCGCAGGCAAGCCGCTGACACGGCCGATGCGAAACTACGGAGCTAAGACCGGGCCGTAGAAAAAGCCAACCCGCAAAGCAGTGCCGCAATTCTTTTCCTGAGGTTATCTATTATCAATACCGTCACTTCTTATAATATGGTCAACTTATAGCCTTCGGGAAGACTTCTTATAACCTCTTCAACGCCCGGTGCCCTATATCCCTCCGGTAATGGGCCCCGTCAAACCGAATCTTCTCGGCCGCGGCGTAAGCCCGGTCGATCGCTTCCCGGATATCCCCGCCCAGTGCGGTAACTCCCAGAACCCGGCCGCCGGCGGTGACAACCTGATTATCCGCCATCGCCGTGCCGGCGTGGAGTACGGACACGCCCGGCAAGCAGGCTGCTTCAGCCAAGCCGCTGATCACTTTGCCCTTTTCATAATCGCCCGGGTAACCGCCGGCGGCCATGACAACACAGACCGCGCTTTCTTCCTGCCAGCACAGTTCCGCCCGCGCGAGCGCTCCGTCAATGACCGCTTCCATAATCTCCACCAGGTCCGATGCCAGGCGGGGTAGGATGACCTGCGTCTCCGGGTCCCCGAAGCGGGCGTTGAATTCCAGCACCCGAGGCCCGGCGGCGGTAACCATCAGCCCGGCGTACAGCACGCCCCGGTAGAGGCAGCCTTCCGACGCCATGGCTGCCACCGTCGGAACGAGGATAGTGCGGCAGACTTCCGCCGCCAGTTCCGGCGTATACACCGGCGCGGGCGAATACGCCCCCATGCCGCCGGTATTCGGCCCCTGATCCCCGTCGAAAATCCGTTTATGGTCCTGAGCGGAGACGAGCGGCACGACCGTTTCCCCGTCGGTGAGGGCGAGGACGGAGACTTCCTCGCCTTCCAGATATTCTTCGATCACCACTTTGCTGCCGGCCGCACCGAAAACCTTCCGGCCCAGCATCATCTCCACCGCCGCCGCCGCTTCCGGGCGGCTCTGGGCGATGACAACGCCTTTGCCGGCGGCCAGACCGTCGGCCTTGATGACTACCGGCACCGGCACCTGCTCCAGATAATTCAGAGCGGCAGCGATGTCCGTGAAAGACTCGGAAGCTGCCGTAGGAATCCCGTATTTACGCATCAGGTCCTTGGCGAACGATTTACTTCCTTCCAACCGGGCCGCCGCCCGGGTCGGGCCGAAGACACGCAGCCCTTGCCGGCCAAATTCGTCGACGATTCCCGCGACGAGGGGAACCTCCGGACCGACCACGGTCAGGTCGATCCGTTCTGATCGGGCAAAGGCGACCAGTTCCCCGACGGCATCCGCCGGAATACCGACACACTTAGCCTGGGCCGCGATGCCGGCGTTGCCCGGCGCGCAGAAAATCTCCGTTACCCGTGGGCTTTCTTTCAGCTTCCGGACGAGGGCGTGCTCCCGGCCGCCGCCGCCGACTACCAGTATTTTCATCGCTGCTCCCCCTTATAAGCGTTACCCTGGGTTTTCGTACCCCACCTACATACATGGTCCGGGCGCAAGTGACCTTTAGTGAGAATCGTGCCGTGTCCGTTCGAAGGCGAAGATTTCAGACGGGGCCGAGCCATGGAGGGCGAGGCGACAATCACGGCAGCCGCCGGCATCATATGCATATAGCTTTCTCCAGGCAGTAACCCATTTGCAAAGGAAGCCGGCGGCGGGAGGCCGTGTTTGTAAGTTTACCCCGTCTGAAACTGAGACTGAGACGCTGACACGGCCGATACGAAACTACGGAGCTAAGACCGGACCATAGAAGAAGCCATCCCGCGAAGCAGAGCCGACAATCCTTTCTCCTTAATGCTTGAAATGCCGCATGCCGGTAAAGACCATGGCAATGCCATGCGCATTGGCGGCCGCGATGGAATCCTGATCCCTGACCGACCCGCCCGGCTGAATTATTGCCGTAACTCCAGCCTTAGCTGCCTCCTCCACTGTATCCGGGAATGGGAAGTAGGCGTCGGAGGCGAGAACGGATCCCTTGGCTTTTTCGCCGGCCTGCTCGGCCGCGATCTTAGCGGCGCCGACCCGGTTCATCTGACCTGCGCCCACCCCCACCGTTTGGCTATCCCGGGCAAGAACGATAGCGTTTGACTTCGTGTGTTTGACCACTTTCCAGGCAAACAGAAGGTCCGACATTTCCTTCTCGGACGGCGCCCGCTCCGTTACCACCTGCAGGGCGTCCCGGTCCAGGTCGGCCGTGTCCGCGTCCTGAACGAGTAGCCCTCCGTTCACCCGTTTCAGGTCGAGCCGGGGCCGCCCGCTGTCGGATGCCATATTACCCACCTTTAAAAGGCGTAAATTCTTCTTCTTGGTCAGCACGGCCAAAGCCTCGGTCATAAAGCCGGGGGCGATAACCACTTCCGTAAGAATTTTCGCAATTTCTTCCGCCGTTGCAGCGTCGATCGGACGGTTCGCCGCAATGATGCCGCCGAAAATGGAGACCGGGTCGGCTTCATACGCGTTCCGGTAGGCTTCCGCAATCGTAGCCCCCGTGCCCACGCCGCAGGGATTGGTGTGCTTGACGGCCACGACCGCCGGGACGGTGAATTCCTTCACCAGTTCCAGGGCGGCATTCGTGTCGTTCACGTTATTAAACGACAACTCCCGCCCGTGCAGCTGTTCCGCTCCGGCGATGCAGGCCACCGGCACAAAAGGCTCCCGATAGAAAGCCGCCTGCTGGTGCGGGTTCTCACCGTAGTGCAAATCCTGAGCTTTCTCGTATGTAAGGGTGAGAGTAGGAGGGAAATTCTCCCGGACCGGCTTCCTTTCCCACAGATAGTGACTGATAATGGCATCGTAAGCCGCGGTATGCTGGAAGGCTTCCACCGCGAGTTCGAAGCGCAGTTCGTCCGTCACCCGGCCGTCCCTCTGCAACTCGTCAATAAGCTGGGGATAGCGGGAGGGATTGACGACGACGGCGACGTCGCCGAAATTTTTCGCGGCCGAACGAATCATCGTCGGCCCGCCAATATCAATGTTTTCAATCGCTTCCGCCAGGCTCACGCCCGGCCGGCTGATCGTCTGTTTGAACGGGTACAGGTTGACGATGACCAGATCGATGGGGGTAATGCCATGCTCGGACAGCTGCCGCATGTGCTCCGGCTCGCTCCGGATGGCGAGAATTCCGCAGTGGATTGCCGGCTGCAATGTTTTGACCCGTCCGCCGAGAATTTCCGGGAAACCGGTCACTTCCGACACCGGTCGGACCGCCACCCCTTCTTTTTGCAGCAAGGCGGCTGTCCCGCCGGTAGAAATGACCTCGACACCGAGGGCGGTCAATTCCTTTGCCAACTCGACAACCCCGGTCTTGTCCGAAACACTGATCAGCGCTCTCATTCCGTATCGCCTCTTTCTTCCGTATTCTTGGGCTTGTCCCTTCAGTCCCTGCCCTGGTCACAACGCTGGGAGATTATGCTTCAATGCACACAGTTAGGCTTCACTCTATGCTTATGTATCCCAATATACACATAAGGCCCGGACGCCCAGCACCTGGTAGGGACGTCCTCGGGACGCCCGCCCGTTCCTCCGTGACCTCCGTGCTCTTCGTTTCATCCGTACCCCATATACACTCACGGTCCGGGCATGGCCTTTAGTAGTCGACGGCATCGCTAGACCGCCTTGCAGCAAAAGCCGCACCAGATGAGGGTAAAATTCTATTTTCAGGGTAGAAGCACGAAACCCGAGATTGCCGCGTCGCCGTAACGGCTCCTCGCAATGCCCATGCCGCGGAGCGACACACCTAAGCATGAAAGAGCATCCAGAATGCTACTTTCATACCAATGACACTAGCATAATAATATGGTTATAAGAGTATTAAATCCAGGATTACAATATTACCGACCTCATTGGACACTCTTGCCGCAAAAACGGTAACAGTTGAAAGGTGAAAATCCTATTTTAGAGTAGAAGATAAAGCATGACTTCACTCCTTGCTTTCGTACCCCTACTGCACACACGGTCCGGGCGCAAGCGACACCTAGTGAGAATCGTGCCGTGACCGGCGAGGTCGAAAGCTTCAGACGAGGCCGAGCCATGGAGGGCGAGGCTACAATCACGGCAGGGAGGCCGTGTTTGTAAGTTTACCCCGTCTGAAGCCGAGACTGAGCCGCTGACACGGCCGATGCGAAACTACGTTGCTAAGACCGGACCGTAGAAAAACCCATCCAGCAAAACAAAGCCGCAATACCTGATCCTTGTTGCTACCTTCAATATATCTTCCCGTCCACCAAAGAAATGGTCAATGACTCTCCTTTGATTCAGCCGGCAGGACACTGACCCGCCGCCCGTCCAGTTGTAATCTTCCCGCTGCGTACAACCCGATTGCCTGCGGGTAGAGCAGGTGCTCCTGTTCCAGAATCCGGGCGGCGAGTGTTTCCACCGTATCGTTATCGTATACCGGAACGGCTGACTGGAGGATAATGGGTCCGGTGTCAACGCCTTCGTCCACAAACATTACGGTACACCCGGATACTTTCACGCCGTAAGCCAGGGCGGCACCGTGCACATGTTCCCCGTACATACCCGGCCCGCAGAAGGCCGGAATCAAAGCGGGATGGATGTTCATAATCCGATTCCGGTACGCCGCAATCACCGGCCGGCCCAAAACGGACATAAATCCGGCGAGGACCACCAATTCGACGCCGTGCTCTTCCAGGCAAGCGAGCAGGGCGCCAGAGTACTCCGCCTCGGACCCGAAATCTTTCGGGCGGAGGCAGGCGGACGGGATCCCGTGCTTTTGGGCCCGTTCCAGAGCGAACGCCGTCCGGCGGGAACTGATAACTACCCTGATCTCGGCGGCAAGTTCACCGGCTTCAATCCGGTCGATAATCGCCTGCAGGTTAGTCCCGCCGCCCGAGACGAGAACGGCCAGTTTTACCTTCCCCATCTTTTCACCCCTACCGAATCTCGACGGTCCGGTCGCCCGCCGCCACTTCACCGATTACAAAAGCTTCCTCGCCCAACTCCGCCAGCGTCTTGACCGCAATCTCTTTTTCATCCGGCGGTACTACGGCGACCATGCCGATCCCCATATTCAGCGTCCGGTACATCTCCTGCTCCGCGACATCCCCCGCCGCCTGCACGAGCCGGAAAATCGGCGGCACATCCCAGGCTGCCCGGTCGATAAGCACCTTTGTTCCGGCCGGCAGAACCCGGGGGATGTTGTCGTAGAAGCCGCCGCCGGTGATGTTGGCAATCCCTTTTACCGTGACTTTCTCGCGCAGCGTGAGCAGTTGCTTGACATAAATCTTCGTCGGGGTCAGCAGTTCTTCCCCGAGTGTCTTGCCGAGTTCCGGCCGGTAATCGTCGGCCCGATACCCGGCCACCTCGAACAGTACCTTCCGCACCAGCGAATAGCCGCTCGAGTGGAGACCGGAGGAGGCGATGCCGATCACAGCATCACCCGGCCGGATGGTTGAGCCGTCGATGATTTTCGCTTTTTCCACCACCCCGACCGCGAAGCCGACCAAATCGTACTCGTCCGCCCCATAAAACCCGGGCAGTTCCGCCGTTTCCCCGCCGATCAACGCGCAGCCGGCGAGGGCGCAGCCGTCGGCCACGCCTTTGACAATCGTCGCCACTTTTTCCGGCACGAGCTTTCCGACACCGATGTAATCGAGAAAGAACAGGACTTCCGCGCCGACGACGGCAACATCATTGACACAGTAAGCCACCGCGTCCTGCCCGACCGTATCGTGCCGGTCCAGCATAAAAGCAATTTTAAGTTTTGTCCCCACTCCGTCCGTCCCGGAGACAAGGACCGGTTCTTGATATTTTCCGGCCAGTTGAAACAAACCGCCGAAACCACCGATATCGGTCAGCACTTCCGGGCGGAACGTCCGCCGCGCGTGCGGTGCCAGCAGCCGCACCGCTTCGCTCCCCGCCCCGATGTTCACGCCGGCCGCTTCATAAGTCATCCCGTTTTTCTTGTCCGTCATCCTTGTCCGCCTCCTGCGCCGCTGACGCCGGCTTTCCCCGGCCGCCGGTCAGTCATTTTCCAGCACATACTTGTCGTTTTTCATCCACGGTCCGATATCGAACGGGTATCTGCCGTCAAAGCAGGCCGCGCAGAAACGCCCAGCTTCCATCTGCACCGCCCGGAACATTCCCTCCAGGCTCAGGTAGCCCAGACTGTCCGCGCCGATAAGCTGCCGGACCTCCTGCGGCGAATGGTTTGCCGCCACCAGTTCCGCCTGGGTTTGGGTGTCGATGCCGAAGTGACAGGGAAACCGGACCGGCGGAGAACTGATGCGCATATGCACTTCGACTGCCCCGGCATCGCGAATCATCTGGACGATCTTGGCGCTCGTCGTTCCCCGGACGATACTGTCGTCCACGACGATTACCCGCTTGCCGGCCAGGACCTTCCGAATCGGGTTCAGCTTGATTTTCACCGCCGCTTCCCGAATATCCTGGTTCGGCTGAATGAACGTCCGGCCGATATACCGGTTCTTGATCATTCCCTCCGTAAACGGAATCCCGGATGCTTCGGCGTAGCCAATCGCCGCCGACATCCCGGAATCGGGAACCGGAAAAACGATATCCGCCGCTACCGGATGTTCCCGCGCGAGCTGTGCCCCGAATTGCTTCCGGATGGTATGAACATTGCGACCGTCCAGATCGCTGTCCGGACGGGCGAAATAAATATGCTCAAAAATGCAAAGTGACTCTTTGCCCGCGACCGGCGACTGGCGGCGGTGCAGACCATCTCCGTCGATGACCACCATTTCCCCCGGCGCGACATCGGCCACGAATTCCGCTCCCACCGCATCGAGGGCGCAGGTCTCCGACGCCAGGACATAAGCATCGCCGATCACTCCGACAGAGAGCGGTCGGATACCGTACGGGTCACGTACGCCAATGAGTTTATCCTTGGTCAGCATGACGAGCGCATAAGAACCGCGCAGCTTCTCCATGCAGCCGAGCACCGCGTCTTCGACGGAGCCGGTGTCAAGCTGGGCGATCAGGCTCGCAATAACTTCACTGTCAATGGTCGTCTGGAAAATGTGCCCCTTCGCCTCCAACTCCCGGCGCAGTTCCAGGGCGTTGACCAGATTGCCGTTGTGCGCCAGTGCCAGCGCCCCGTGTTGATAGCGGACAAGCAGCGGCTGGGCGTTGACCAGCAGGCTGGAACCGGTCGTCGAGTAGCGGACATGCCCGATGGCGATATCCCCGCGCAGATTACCCAGAATTTTCTCATCAAACGCCTGGGGGACCAATCCCATCGCCTTGTGCATATAGACATCGTGCCGATCGGCCACGGCGATTCCCGCGCTTTCCTGTCCCCGGTGCTGCAGGGCGTAGATGCCGAGATAAGTCAGGTGGGACACATCCAGCCCGGGACCGTAAACGCCGAACACACCGCACGCTTCCTCCGGGCGGTCCCCCTCCGGTTTGAGCCCGGTCTTTACTGCATCAAGCATTCGATCGCCTCCCGCCAGAGTTTTTCCATCTCTCCGGTCGCCGCGTCGATAACCGTTGTTTCGTTCACAGTAAAGGTTAAATTTCCGTCACTGACCCGCCCGATAACCGCAACCGGAACATGGTGGATGCCGGCCAGTTCCCGCAGCGCCGGCAGATCAGCCGGCGCGACGGAAACAACCGCCCGGGCCGCCGACTCGCCGAACAGCAGGAAGTCCCGCCGCAATCCGCTCGTGAGTTCGATCGCCGCTCCCTTTGCCCCGGGCTGCGCGGCAAAGCAGCATTCCGCCACCGCGGTCGCGAGGCCTCCTTCGGAGCAATCGTGGGCCGATTTGAGCAGCCGGCGGCCGATCACCGCCAGCAGACATTCGATCAGGTTCTTCTCTGCCGCCAGATCGAGCGCCGGCGGCGCCCCGGTGACCAGGCCGTGGATGACTTCCAGGTATTCGCTGCCGCCGGTCTCGCCCTTCGTCTCGCCCAGCAGGACGATCGTATCACCGGCTGCCTTGAAATCCATACTGCAGCGTTTAGCCAAATCCGGCAGCAGCCCGACCATTCCGACCACCGGGGTCGGATAGACGGCCTCACCGTTCGTCTCGTTGTAGAAGCTCACATTGCCGCTGATAACGGGAGTCGCGAGCGCCCGGCAGGCCTCGCTCATCCCTTCCACCGCCCGGCGGAACTGCCAGAAGATTTCCGGTTTTTCCGGATTTCCGAAGTTGAGGCAGTCGGTGACCGCGAGCGGTCGCGCCCCGACACAGGCAAGGTTGCGTGCCGCCTCCGCCACGGCGAGGCCGCCGCCGGTGTACGGGTCGAGGTAGCAGAACCGTCCGTTGCAGTCCGTCGTGAGGGCGATGCCTTTCGCCGTTCCTTTGATGCGGAGCACCGCCGCGTCGCCGCCGGGGTGGAGCACCGTGTTCGTCATAATCGTCGAATCGTACTGCCGGTATACCCATTCTTTGTTGGCAATGTTGGGCGAAGCCAACAGTTTGGCCAGGACGGCGCCCAAATCGGCCGGTTCCGGCACGCCCGCGGCATCAAAACCCTGCACTGCCTTGATATAATCAGGTTCACGGTAAGCCGGATAATAAGTCGGGGCGTCCTCCGTCAGCGCCTTGACCGGGATTTCCGCCACGACCGCGCCGTCGTCCCGCACCCGCAGGATCCCGTCGCCGGTCACGGCGCCGATTACCACCGCGTTCAGGTCATACTTGGCAAATATTTTCTGTACCGCCGCCTCGCAGCCTTTCCGGGCAATCACCAGCATCCGTTCTTGGGATTCGGAAAGCATGATTTCGTACGGAGTCATCCCTTCTTCCCGGCGCGGCACCAGAGCGACGTTGATATCCATCCCGGACCCGCCCCGCCCTGCCGTTTCGCTGCAGGAAGAGGTAAGACCGGCCGCACCCAGGTCCTGGATGCCGATGACGGCATCGGTTCCGATCAGTTCGAGACAGGCTTCCATCAGAAGCTTTTCCATAAACGGGTCGCCGACCTGGACGGCCGGTCGTCTTTCTTCCGATTCTTCGCTCAGCTCCTCCGAAGCGAAGGTGGCGCCGTGAATGCCGTCCCGGCCGGTCCTCGCCCCAACCAGCATGACCGGGTTGCCCTCGCCGGCCGCCTTGCCCCGGACGATCGCCTTCGTTTCGATCAAGCCGACGCACATCGCGTTAACGAGCGGGTTCCCGGCGTAAGTATCGGCGAAGAACGTCTCGCCGCCGACCGTCGGGATCCCGATGCAGTTTCCGTAGCCACCGATACCGGACACCACTCCGCCGGCGAGATAGCGTGCATGCCGGTCGTCCGGCTTACCGAAGCGCAGCGAATCGAGCAGCGCCACCGGCCGCGCCCCCATGGTAAAGATATCGCGGATGATACCGCCGGCGCCCGTCGCGGCTCCCTGGTAAGGTTCGATGGCCGACGGGTGGTTGTGGCTTTCTATCTTCATGACCACCGCCTGGCCGTCGCCGATATCTACGATCCCGGCGTTTTCACCCGGACCCTGCAGGACTCTCTCGCCGTCGGTCGGGAAGAGTTTTAAGACCGGCCGGGAATTCTTGTAGCTGCAGTGCTCCGACCACATGACGGCGAAGATCCCGAGTTCCACTTCGTTCGGCTCTCGCTCCAGGATAGTCAGAATGTTCTCGTACTCGGACCGGTTCAGGCCCATCTCCGCCCAGCGTTCCTTCTTAGCCATTGCCACCCCGCCCTTCCCAGAACCGCAGTATTGACTCGAAGACAAGTCTTCCGTCGGCCGAA